>Ga0209382_10003493_pt1 | contig 21771 bp, 16 predicted proteins | sample SoiMetdeltSBSDD5_FD_187599 | JGI IMG/M metagenome (GOLD analysis project Ga0209382, IMG submission 187599) | Bulk soil microbial communities from a Populus tree surrounding site in Tennessee, USA - Soil MetaG P. deltoides SBSDD5 (SPAdes) (version 2) | ecosystem: Environmental > Terrestrial >...
AACCGGACGAACCGAACCGAGCACGCTGGACACCGGGCCAGCCGACCAGCCACACACCGCCAGGCCAAGATCTTTTAGCTGAACTCGCCGGCCAGACTCAACGACCAGTCCACGGATCGAGGCTTAGTCGCAGCCGACCACAGACCGCCACGAGTCGGTGTCCGTCAGTACTCCATCGCGTCGGTGCGTTCGGCACCCGGGCGCCGAACGGGGAGATCGCCGAGGACACAGGAGTGGTTGCGATGGGACCGACAGTTCAGCGCTTGACGCCCGTCTATCTGGTCGTGGACGTATCTTGGTCGATGTCGACGCAGGGCAAGCTCGAGGCTGCCAATGGGATAATCACAGCGGTTGCTGATGCGTTGCGACGGGATCCGGCCGTCGCCCGCCGCGTACGGCTGGGTCTCATCGACTTCTCGCGGGACGCACGCGTACGACTGCCGCTGTGCGACCTGACGGCCAGCGGCGTCGAGCTGCCCCGGCTGCGGGTACGCAATGGGACGAGCTTCAGTGCAGCATTCGCCACGGTACGGCAGCAGCTCGAGGCCGACACCGCGCCGCGCGACGGCCCCGGCCGCCTCGGGCCGCCCACGGTGTTCTTCATGAGCGACGGGGAGCCCACCGATGACGAAAGCGTATGGCGTACCGCGTTCCACTCCCTCATCGCGCACGACTCGCGCCCGGCCGTCGTGCCGTGCGGGATCGACGAGGCGGAGACCCACGTGATGGGCTCGCTGGTGCACCCGCTGACCGGGCCTGCGCGCACGGCGCTGTTCATGATGGCGGACGGGACCGCTGCGGCGACCGCCGTCACCGCCGTCGGGGAGATCCTGATCGCAAGTCTGCTGCGGCCGGGCAACGCCGATGGCCGACTCGCGCTGCCCGGTCCGGCGGAGCTGCCCGCGGGCCTGCGCCGCTACGAGCCGGAGGAGTTCGGCTGAGCGCCACCCCGGATGGGAGTAGGTACGGCAGCGACCGAATGGCGGGAGGACACGATGGGCGAGGCGGCAGCATCCGGCGGCGCGCTGCCCGAGCAAGTCCAGGCCAAGCTGATCGAGCTTCTCGCGGGTGAGCTACGCGGCGCCTGGGACGAGGCCGTCAAAGCCGGCGTGCCCGCGTCCCGCCTTGCGCAGGTGGTCCAGGAGCGTCGTCGTGTCGTCGAACGATCCGGCATCGAGCACGTGCAGCCGCACCCGCGACCCGACCTGTGGCTTCCCGCAGGCGCCACGGTGCGGGAGTATGGCGCAATGGCGAACCTCGGTGATGGATCTGGCACGCCGCGTTACATTTCCGGGGCGACCATCCGACCCTTCGTCGGGCGTGCTACCGAACGGGAACGCCTCTTGGCCGCTCTGGATGCCGCACGCGCCCACCGGCCGGCCGTCGTACTGCTCGAGGGTGAACCGGGGGTCGGCAAGAGCCGGCTCGTCCAGGAGTACTGCGCGGCGGCGCGCAGCCGCGGCGCCCGCGTGCTCGTTGGCGCCTGCGTACCACTCGGCGATGACCGGCTCAGCGGGAGCGGCTTCCCGTATGCACCGCTGACCGACGCCCTGCGCCTGTTCGTCCGGGAGCACGGCGAGGAGGCGGCCGCCCTGGCCGGTTCGGCGTGGACCGAGCTGCAGGGTCTGGTCAAGGACTTCACCGACGTGGAGACACCGGACGGCGGTGGTCGGGCCGCCGTCGGCGTGGGCTCGCAGGTGCAGGTCTTCGGCGCGGTCATGCGGCTGCTGGACCACCTGGGCGGGCAGGCACCAGTGCTGGTCGTCTTCGAGGATCTACACTGGGCGGATCCCTCCACGCTCAGTCTCGTGTCGTACCTCACCCGGGCCAAGACCGACCAGCGCATGGTGCTGCTGTGCAGCCTGCGCAGCCGGCTGCACAGCGGCCATCCCGTACGGGGCCTGTTCACCGAGCAGGACTTCCTTCGACGTACCGAGCGCCTGCGGCTCCACCCGTTTACCGAGGCGGAGCTGCGCCTTTTCCTCGGCGCTGGTGGCGTGGTCGATCGCGATGTCATTCACCGCAACTTCGTGCTCTCCGGCGGCAACGCTTTCTTCGCCGAGGAGCTGCAGGACTCCTTGTCGCGCAGCGGCGATGAGCATCCAGCGCTACCCGAGTCGCTGCAGGCGTTAATGAACAGCCGGATCGCGGCGGTCGGCGACGACGCGCAACGGGTGCTGTCCGTCGCGGCTGCCGCCGGCCGCCAGGTGAGCGAGCCGCTGCTGGTCGCCGTTAGCCGGCTCGATGACGACGCGCTCGCAAGCGCCCTGCGTAGCTGCCTCGACGGGGACCTGCTCGTGGCCGACCGGGATACCGACAGCTACCACTTTCGACATGCGTTGCTGGGCGAGGCGGCGTACAACCGGCTCGCCGGATTCGAGCGCCGGAAACTGCACCTGGCCATGGCCGAGGCGATCACCGCCGACCCGACGCTGAGCCTGGACGAGTCGAACGCGGCGGTGGAGCTCGCACACCACTGGTTCGCCGCAGGCCGAAAGCCAGAGTCGCTTGCCGCCGCGGTCCGGGCGGGCGCCGCGAACGCCCGGATCCGTGCCTTCCGCGAGGCAGAGATGCAGTACAAGCGTGCGCTGCAGCTCTGGGCCGAGGTGCCCGACGCGGTCCGGGTGGCCGGCATGCGCCGCGACGAAGTCCTGACCGCCCTCGCCGACACCGCCCGCTGGGCCGGCCACGTCGGCCAGGCCGTGGAGCACACGCTCACGGCAATCGACGAGACCGATCCGAGCCAGGATCCTCACCGCGCCGCCGAGCTCCGTGAACGGCTGGGCAGCTACCAGTGGGAAGCAGGCGAGAACGCGGCGTCGGCGGACGCCTACCGCACGGCATTGGACCTGCTCGATGGCCGGCCGACCGACGCGTTAAAGGCCCGCATCCTGGCTGCCCTGGCCACCGTCACCGTACGCGAGGGCAGCTACCGCGAAGGCCTCAAGCAGGCCCGGCACGCCGCCCAGCAGGCGGAGCGGATCGGCGCGCGAGCCGAGGTCGGGCGGGCGCTGAGCACCATCGGGGTCGCGAGCGCCATGCTCGGCGAGACGAAGAACGGCATTGACGTGCTGCGCCACGCACTGCGGATCGCACAGGACACCGGAAACCTGGAGGACCTGCTGCGGACGCACGCCAACCTGGAGGTGGCGTTCGAGCAGGCGGGCGCGCTGAACGAGGCGGTGGAGGCCGCGCTGAGCGGCATAGAGGATGCCCGGCGCCACGGACTCACCGAGACGCGTCACGGCGGCATCCTGGCCAACAACGCCAGCGTGGCGCTGTTTCAGCTCGGCCGTTGGGACGAGGCGCTCATGCTGCTCGACGAAGCCCTGCTGGTCGGGCCCGCGGTCCGGGAGAGCCGGTACCTGCGGCTGACCAAAGCGGAGATCGAGGTGGTCCGGGGCCGGTTCACCGACGCCGAGGCACTATTGCAGCCGCTGCGTGGGCAGCCCCATACCGATCCCCGGTTCCTGGAGACGCTGTACGCCTGCGAGGCCGGGCTGGCGTTGGGCAGGGGCGATCTCAATGCCGCCCAGAAGGCCGCGCACGACGGCATCACCGCGGTCCAGGGTCGGGAGAACCAGCTCGCGAAGCTGCGGCTGTACGCCATCGCCCTGCGCGCCACCGCCGACGCCCGCCCCACCGCCGGCGATCGGCGCGAGGTCGAACGTCGCGCCGGCAAGTTGCTCCGCATGGTCGGCAACGAGGCGTCGGGACGAGACGACGAGGCTCAGGTGTTGCACCGGCAGTGCGCGGCCGAGGCTCGCCGGGCCTGCGGCACCGACGACCCCGACTTGTGGCAGATGGTGGCGGAGGGCTGGGAGGCGCTGAAGCGGCCCTACCCGGCTGCGTACGCGCGGTGGCAGGAGGCCAAAGCCGCGCACGCGGCCCGCGACCCGAACCGCGCGGCGCGCGCCGCGACGCAGGCCCGGGAGACGGCCGACCGGCTCGGCGCCGAGCCGTTGTGTGACGCGCTGGCCACCCTACAGGCCGCGATCGACGGTGCGCCGGCCCCGGCAGATGCGCTCACGGATCGTGAGGTCGAGGTGCTACTGGCCGTGGCGACCGGAGCCACCTACCGGGAGACCGGCGAGATGCTGCACATGGCGGAGAACACCGTGGCGGTGCACGTCAAGAATGCGCGCGCGAAGCTCGGCATCGTCGGCCGCAAAGCCACCATCGCATGGGTACGGGAAAACCTTTAACCGTCGCGGTGGCCAGCGGGGATCCCATCTAAAGGTTTCCCACAGTGTTCGTCGCAGCCGCTATTCCGTCGGTCGCCCGCTACATAGCGTCACTTCCCGTACGGTTCCAAACCGCTCGGAAAGGAACGCGGGTGGCCGCCTCGATTACCCCGAACCCCGACGATTTCGCTCGTGTCCGGGCCGCAATGGCGGCCGGGCGCCTCGAGGAACTCATGCGTACCGCCACCGCAGGCGAGCAGGCGGCGCTCTACACCATCGTTCACGACATCGTGTACAAGCTGACCCAGCAGCGCGAGCGGGCCCGCGGTCACCTCCGCTGCGCCGTGTCACCGGACCACATGGAGCCGGAGTGCCACGACCGGCTGCAGGACAACGTGGCGGTAGTCCGGGAGGACCTGCTCAGGCACGGCACGGTCCGGATTCTCAACCCCGAGGGCTGGTTGAGGTCCCGCTACAACGCCGTCACGGTTGATGCCCATCGGCGTGAACGCGGCGAGCGTGGGGCCCTGCAACGGCCCCGCATGCCGCAGTGGCTCGGCCGCCGACTCGCCGGCGAGTGGCCGCACCAGCTCGCATTGGAGATCATGACCTGGGTTGGCGTGCCCCACTCGGCCGGCCCGAACCTGTGGCCGCTCTCTGCCTGGGCTGACCTGCGCGACCGGGTCACCGGCGTGACCGGCAGCAGCGAGGCGGACGTGGCGGCGGACGTCAGAATGGTGCTGGCCGTCATGCGTACCAACGAGAGCTGGTACGAGCAGTACATCGAAAACCCCTTCGGGCACAAGCAGCCGCGCGTCATGCCGGCCCAGCGGCACACCGCGGAGGACGGCGGAAGGGAACCGAGACATCTGGTCCCCGTCCAACGGGACGAGACCGTCGACGCGCTCCTGCGCGGCCTCGCAGCCGTGGCGGTCGAGGCCATCGCCAGCCGGATCACCGCGGGCGAGGACGTCACCGAGACGGTGATCTCCGTGCTCAACACCGTGTTCACCGGGCGTACCGGGGCCTACGAACTCGGCGACGTGCCGGGCATCGATACCGATCCCGCTGAACCGCTGGAGGTGCTGCTCGGCGACCCGGCCACCGTCCAGCGCATCGTCAAGACGGTCATCGAGATCATCCGCCAGCGTGGTGCCACACAATGACCCGGGGCACCGCCCTGACGCGGATAGCCGGGTCCGTGGCTAAGAGGGCATCTCATCCCATTTCGTGATGATCTGGTATTGACACGGCGGCACGTCGACGTCCGACGTCCCACCATTGTGGACGGTGGCTTGGTAGGCCAGGCGAGTGACTGCCTCTCGCCGCCCGTACCGCACTGACCTGTCCGATGCCCGGTGGGCGCTGATCGAGCCGATGCTCTCGGCGTGGCGGGCCGCCCGGGCCGGATTGGGCATCGCGAAGATACATCGTCAACGCGATCCTGTATGTCAACCGGACCGGTATCCCGTGGGAGTACCTGCCGCACGACTTTCCGCCGTACAAGACGGTGCATGGCTACTTCGCCCTGTGGGAGAAGGAAGGAATCACCGAAGCGATCCACGACGCGTTGCGGGGGCCAGGTCCGCTCGGCGGCGGGTCGGGACACCGAACCCACTGCGGCGATCCTGGACGCCCAGACCGTCAAGACCTCCGGCAACGTGCCCGAACACGCCCAGGGAATCGACGCAGGCAAGAAGATCAAAGGAACGAAGCGACACGTTGCCACCGACGTGCTCGGCCTTCTGTTGGTGGTGCTGGTCACCGCGGCCAGCGTCCAGGACACCGTCGGTGGCCGGGCGGTGGTCGAACAGGTAGCCGGCCGCCACCCGCAGGTGGCGGTGGCCTGGGTGGATTCCGGATAAAAGCAAAGCGTCATCGACACCGGCGCGGCGTTTGGCATTGAGGTGCAGGTCGTCACCAAAGACCCGCAGCAGCGCGGGTTCGTGCCCCAGCGCAAGAGGTGGGCGGTAGAAAGAACGTTCGGATGGTTGATGCTGCATCGCCGGCTGGTCCGCGACTACGAAACCAACCCACAACGGTCCCGGGCGATGATTCACTGGGCGATGATTGACAACATGACTCGACGGTTGACAGGTGAATCAACCTTGTCGTGGCGCGACGACATCCCCAAAGATCCGGACATAACCTGACACGAACGAATCAGATGCCCTCTAAGCTAAGGTGTCCGAGGGGGCTGCTGCTGGGGGACGAGGACGATCGTGGTATCCGGTGGTGCCGACGACGAGAACTCCCGCGGCTCCAGGAACTGGTCGACGTCGTCCTCGACCTTACGCAGCTCGCGCCGTGTCCACTGGTCGAGTACAGCGTCGAAGACCTCCTGCTGGGCCTGGCAGATGCGCTGCGCCTGCTGAACCGTCTGCCGCCGCTCGGCGTCCACGCGCGCCCGGCTCGCGTCGAGCGCGATCTGAGCCCGCTCCGCCGATGCAGTCACGGCCACCAGATACTCGGCCGACTCGGTGTCCTTGCGGATCTGGTCGTACACGGTGAGATCGCCGACGCTCATTATCAGCTTTGCGATGATGGGCAGCATTTCGAGCGCCGCGAGCAGGGCCAGCAGCGCCAGGTACGCCGCGCCGAGTGTGGAGTTGCGGGCCTTCAGGTGATCGAGCGCCTGGAGACGGGCCAGCAGTCCGTGGTCCACCAAGGTGTTCGCCGTGTAGGCGTCCATCTCGACCTTGCGCTTCGCGGTGAGATCGTCGAGCTCGGCCTGTGCGGTCTTCAGCTCGGCCTCGGCGTTGGACCGGACCCGGATGTTGTCGCTGCTCTGCCGGGCCGCGACCGTGGCGCGGGCAGCATCCAGTTCGGACTTCTTGGCCTCGAGCTCACGCCGCAGGCGATCGCGGGCCTTCACCTTCTCGTCGTACGCGGGGCCCTTGCCGACGTTCTCGGAGCCGCAGGTGCCTTCGTTCTCGCAGATGACATCACGCTCTGCCTGCTGATATCTGGTGGAGAGCGCGTTGTACTCCAACTGCAGGCGGGTGACGGTGGGATTTTGCTCCACCGTGTCGGTCGGTCCGTTGTTGATGATCTGTCGCAACTCCTGGATCCGTCGCTCGAGGTCGGGGATCTTGACGTACCGAGGATCGCTGTTCAGCTTGGTGGTGAACTGCGCGAGAGCGGTCTGCCGGTCCAGGTCCAGCTGCGCGTTGATTTCGCTGTTGAAGATGCGCAGCACCAGCGGCGTGGACACCACGGCGCCAATCAGCAGCGCCAGCAATACGCGCGGCACCGCGACCGCGATGTTGCCGGCGGTTGTGTCGCGGCGGTGGACGCCACCGATCAGGAGGCGGTCGATGTTGAGAATGGCCACCCCCCAGAAGAGACCGACCACCACCGCGAACGGAGTCCGTAGCCCCAACGCCATTGACACGGCGAACGTCGCCGACACGGTGGCGATCGCCGCCGTGGTCAGGATCGCGGCCCCCATCGTCTCGTATCGAATGCGTTCCCCGGGGCACTGGCGAAGGATCTCCGGATCTGCTGCCGACGCCCACACGAAGAGCTTGCGCATCAGTACCCTCCTCTGTCATGGAACTTTGACGGACGAAGCGAGCACCAGGGCGCTACCGAAGGTGTGGGTACGCCCGGCGGCCGCGAGATCGGACGGACCTGAGTCCTGGCCGGCTGACCGGTGAACTCGATGCTCCGCGGTTGGGGGCTCGGCACCACCGGTTCCGGATGGTCGATCGCGACCAGGCGCGGCGTCGGTCGTTCACGCAGGACCAGGATCGTGGGTGTCTCTGCCGGCACCGACTCGTCCGTCCCGACCGCCCACAGGCGGAGACTGCCGGTGGTGGACGGCGTGAACGAGGCTGCCCCGGCCGGGTTGAGATGCTGCCCTGAGTCGGTCGCCACATGGGTCGCGTGCCGGGTGGCCCAGGTCACGGTTACGGGCTCACCGGCGGCGACCAGCAGGCAGTCCACCGCCAGTGAGGCGAACTCGGGCGGTCCGGTCCACTGGTCGAGCAAGGCGCTCCACTCCGCCGCAACCGGCCGGACCGCCGGGTCGGCCCAACCCTGCTGGAAAACCCGGTGGAAGAGGCCGAGTACCGCGGGCGGCAGCACCTGGTACAGGGCGTCGAGCTCCGCAGTGCGTGGCCCTGGCCACGCGTACGCCGCGAGATGCGCGGCGACGGTGTCTGGTCGCAGGTCGGGCAGGCCCTGGTACGGATGGCAGCCAACGATCAGCCGATGCAAGGCCACGGCGAGGGCCCAGGCATCGGTCCGCGTATCGGCGGCGTCGGGATGGACGCCGTCGCCGTCGTAGAGCTCCGGGGCCAGCTGACCGGCCGGCCGACCGACATCGAGCACCTGCTGCTGGTACGGCCGGCCGAACGCGCCGGATTCCAACCCCGTCACTACGGCCCGTACGCCGCCGAGGTCCAGCCGGATCGAGTCCGCGTCCAGCTTGCCGAGCGTCGCGGGGAGTCCCGCTATGGCCGCGAGCGTTTCGGCGAGCGACGACGCGAGGCGCAGGCGCACGCCCAGCGGCAGCCCGAGCACCGACGTTTCCCGCAGCGACCTGGTCCGGCGAGGCAGGTCCGCCTCGATCAAAGCCCGTTCGTTCTGGCCGTCATCGCGCCGAACCGTGCCGTACCAGAAGAACGAGTGGACGCCGCCGATCGGCCCGGCGGCGCCGAGTACGCGGTGCAGGTACGCCAGTCGACTTATCTGCTCGTCGATCCGCGCGTCCGTTTGTATTCGGGTCAGCAGCCATGGCCGGCCGCGTACCGGATGCACCATGCCGAAGTCGTTCACCGTACACGGCGGGTCGAGCTCGAGAACCTCCCCCGCGACCGGCAGGGTCGCTGACAGGCAAGGCGCCTCGCTGACCGCGGCGATGACGGTGCGCCTCATAGCGATCAGCCCAGCAACGCGGCGGGTCGGCGGACGATGCGGTGGCGGGACTGCAGCAGACTCCACAGCAGCCCAAGGTGGGCAACCGCGTCGGTGTGCAACCGATGCATGTCTCTCGGCAGTCCGCCCGGATCCGGGTAGTCGTGCAGGACTACGCCGGCCTGGACGACTTCCTCGGCCGACCCGAGGGTAAGGGCCGAGGCGTCGAGCCGGCAGCGAGCGTCGGCGACCGTCAAAATGTCGACGGCCGCCGGAAGCCCGTCGTCGTGGGCTTGGATGAACTGCTGGGCGATGCCGAACGCCATCACCAGACCCTCCGTAAGGTCCGCCGACGTATAGACACCCTCGGCGCAGCGGCGGGCGAGCACCACGCCCGTCACCTCGGCGGCCGGCGACTGCAGCGCGCAGACCCTGGAGTCAACCACTAGCCAGGCAAATGCGGCGTTCACGCTGCGGGTGCGCGCCACGACCTCGTCCAGTGCGGGCGCGACAAGCTGGCCCAAGTGGGCCGGGATGACGAACACAGTCAGCTCGTAGCCGCTCCTGGGCTCCGTCACGGGAGCCTGCCATGGCTGCGCAGGGCCGCCAGCACCGGCTGCAGACCCTTGCGCAGAACCGCATCGCGGACAGTGCGGAAGCCATCGCCGTAGTCCGGATCAGGGTCACGCTCCATCGCTTCGCGTATCAGGGCGGCGCGCGGATCGGTCTGGCGCCGCAGCCATGAGAACGCAGTCAGCTGGCACAGCCCCTCGCGCAGCGGCGTCGCCAGGTCCTCGCTGAACCCGCGCTGCGCCATCCAGGCGTGCATCGCCTCGTGGGCCACCACAGCGCCGAACCTCATCAGCGGCAGCCCTTCGACCACCGTCAGGCGGAGCACCTGATCACCGACGCTGATGGTCATCCCGGAGACCGTCGACGGGTGGCCCACGTCCCACAGCTCTGGCTCCGCAAGGTGATCGATCAGTCGCCGGGGTACCAGCTCGACCTGCACCGGTCGGGTCAGCCTGATGCCCAGGCCGTGCAGATCGCGGCGGACCGCCGGCAGGACAACTCGGACCGCGGCCTGGTCGGTCACCGTTGTCGCGGCGCAGCTGGCGCAGTACGGCGGCGGATCGGCCGGCGCACCGCACATCTCGCACCCGGGCAGCTCACCATGCCTGGTGCAGAAGATCTCCGTCAACCTACTCACGAGCCACGCGTCGCCGACGTCGGCGCCACACATAGAACATCGACGTCGGTCAGACTCGGACCCAGACACCGTCGTCCCCTTTCCGCCAGCCGACCGCGTCCTGCTGTGGGATCCGCGGCCCGGCGTACGTTTGGTTCGTCGCCTGCCGGGGCTGACCGGACCTGGGTGGCAGCGGGCGCAGGCCGATCCGCTGGCGCAGGTACGACAGCCACTCCCGGGCCAGCGGCCGCTCGGCCGACGGCCCGGTCAGCGCCGCCCGCATCAGATCACGGCCCTGCGGGTCGAGGGCCGCGTCGGCGGTGGCGGGATCGCGGTTGAGCGATGCGTTGCGCCCGGGTGTCAGGCACCGCAGCACGAACAGCGCGAGCTTGTACCGGTCGCTCGCTTGGGTCTGCTGGCCGCCCTCCGGCGCGTCCCAGTCAGGGCTGTTCTGCTGCTTGTTGACCGCTGCACTGCCCTTGACCCGGGCCGCGTCGCAGTCCACGAGGAGCACCGACGGTGTGGGGCGCAGCCGGTACAGCACGTTGCGCGCCGACAGGTCCCCGTACACGAGGTTGGCGCCATGGATGATCGATATCGCCAGCGCGATCCGCTCGCACACGGTAAACCGGGAGCGGGCGTCACGGTCGGCGGGTACGTCGATGCCACCCTGACGAGCGACGCCGGGGTCGAAGATCAGGTGCTGCACTTCCCGCGCGACCGTCTCCCGCTTGCCCGACGGCAGCTTCATCTCCTGCATGAAGGCGTTGTTGATGAGCCGCATGAGCACGCCGACCGGCGCACCGGCGCCGTCGACGACCACCCTTAGCGGCCACACGGTCAGCTCGTCAAAGATCTCGCGCTGTCTGGCGGTGAGCCGCAGCCGGGCCTGGACGATATTGGCCAGGCCCGGTAACGATACGCCCTTCGCGGCCGTACCCTGGTACTGCTTGTAGACGAGTACGCCCGGATCGCTGGCCAGGTGGTAATGGCTCAGCTGCCAGATCGTGCCGTTGGCCCCCTGGTTGAGCCGGTCGCGTCGCCCTAGCTCGCCCTCATTGACGGTCAGCCGGTCATAGCCGGAACCGGTCACGACGCGGTCCGCGGCCACACGGCGACGACGGTTCGATCGTCGTCGAAACTCTTACGACCGAAGGCGACCTGCTCGGCGAAACGGAAAACGGTCGGGGGTGTGTGCCACGCCTCGGCGAGCGCCGCGGCGACGTCACCGTCGGCGGTACCGAGCGGATCACCGACGCCGTCGGTCATTACCAGCAGCGTGGCGTCGAGCGGAACCATTGTCGCGGTGTGCCGCAGCATGTCGGGGTCGCTGGGCAGCCGTGGCAGTGCCATCACCGATGAGCTGGCAAGTTCCTTACTCAGGTTCTTCACCTCAGTCAGGCAGCGCCACTCATCGCGGTAGACCAACCAGACGGGCGAGTCGCCTTGCCAGGCCACGGCTACTCGCCGCGTGCCCTCGACTGGAGCGAGCTCCATCACCACGACCGTCACGGTCGTAGCCATAGCGTCGGAGACCCCCTGCGGCGTGGCGTCGGGAATGCCCTCAGCGGCGAGCAGCTTCTGTCCGACGCTGATGATCCGCCCGGCCAACTGTTGGAAGATCTCGTACCACGGCACGTTCCACGGGGCGCCCTCGCGGTCGATCTCCGCGGCCACCAGGCCCGGCCCGTACCGGGTGACCAGCTGTGCCGCGCGGTGGGACAGCCGCCCTGCGGACACGCCGTCCGCCACCGTCAGGACCAACCATCGGCGATCCGCCGTGACCGCGAAGCCGTATGAGTCCTGCCGCGGGGTGCCCTGCTGCCGGTGGGACAGGCCACGGACGCTCGCCGCAAGGACGTGTACCGAGCCGACCACGCCACCGTCGGCCATCGTGTCGGGTCCCTCGTTCAGGTCGCCGAGCACCGGCTCGACCTCGGCGAAGGCGCGACCGGCGTCGCCGATCGACCAGCCGCGATTGGTCACCGCAACGGGCGTCGGTTGCGCAGCCGTCATGTCGGCAAACGGACCGCAGTCAGGTTCAGACGACCCTCGCCGCGCGACGTCCGGCTCGAAAGTACGCGCCGAGGTGTTGAGATCCGCCCAGGGGCCTGCGGTGCTTCCGTAGCTCTCGGCCACGGCGACGGGGTCAAGCGGCGGGTCTGCCTCCTGGAAACTGTGCCGGGTCATCAGTTCAGCCAGTCATCTTCGACTTCGAGATCGTCGGGGACCTGATCGGCATTGGGCAGAATGAACCCAGAGTTGCCCTGGACCGCGCTTTGACCCGACGCGAGTACCGACGAAATCAGCACCTCCGCCATTGCCTTGATCGCGGCGGATGCGTCGCTACCGTCCTTCATCATGTACAGCTTCGACTTGTTCGGCGGATGCACCAGCTGGCGCATCACGTCGCGATCGGCGTCCTCGACGCCACATGGAACGACGACCGGGTGCCACTTGAAGCCTTTCCCGGTGGACGGGTCGTACTCCGTCAAGGTTTCGAAGTCGTCCTTCCAGTTGTCACCGGGCTCGCCGTCGCTGAGGAAGAACACGGCAGGCCGGTGCACCTTGTAACCGTCGGCGCGCAGCTGCGCCACGTCGCTTTGCATCTGCCGACGCAGCAGCTTGAAGGCTGCGCCGTAGCACGTGCCACCACGGACCGCGAGGTTAGGCAGCTGCGTCGCCGTCGACACGTCGCACAGCGGCAGCACCACCCGGGCGTCGTCGGAGAAGTCCACCAGGCTGAAGCGGACCTTGTCGTTGAGGATCGGGTTCTTCGCCAACGCGTCCGCGACCGAGGGCAGGATCGCGTTGGCTGTGCTCAACTTGGCACCCGACATCGAAAAACTGACGTCGATGACCAGATAGAAGGGAAGTAGTATGCCGTGTTCGGGCATGTCACTCTCCTCGTTCGGCGCCGCGGCGACTCTGCGCCGTGGGGTGTGGGACTTTCACTGACTTCTTCCGCGGAGCCTGCCTCGGCACGGCCGCCGGCAGCTCCCGGGCGAACGCCGTGTCGACGAGCCGCGCCCGCTGCACGTCCGACATGTTGCGATGGAACACGACGGACGCGACGAGGCTTTTGATGGTCGTCCTCGACCGCCCCCAGCCGGTCCCGGCGCATGCGCAGCTCCCGCCGCATGATCGCCACGGAACTTGTGAGCAGCGTGAACAGCGTTGCGGCGCCGGCGATCCCGACCATGCCGGGGTTGGCCTCGTGGTGGTAGAACCCGACGTCGGAAACCGCGATCGCGATGGCCATGAAGGCGACGGTAGCGAGCGCTGGCCTGCGGCCGAGCTGCGTACCACCCGCCGCGAGGATCTCCTGTTGGGCCCGCAGCGTGAGGCGAACCAACCGGTCCTGACGTGTGCAATATGGTTTCACCGCCAGGCTATCGGCGGAGACGACCGCCGTCACGGGTGTCGCCCGGTGCCCATACGGGTGACGCGGTCGAGCAGCTCCTCGATGCCGTCATGGACGCCGGGAGCGCCAGCGGTGGCGGCTGTCAGCGCCCCGGCGGCCGCCCGTACGCGGTCAACGTCGACCGGTTGGGCGGCGCATTCCCGACGCAGATCGGCCAGGGCCCGGTCGGCGGTGGCCGGCTCTGGAAACCGCGAGCGGTGCCGCGCAACGTCGGCGTCCAGCCGCTGCATCAGGTCCTGGATGTTGATCTGCACGGTGCCGTCGCCAAACAGCGCGTTGTCGGCGTTGACCGCTCCGATGTTGAAAGTGCTCACTGCTTCGACTCCCAAGGCGATAGTTGTTACGGTGTCGACGACCATGGCGGAGGCGGTGGCTGTTGCGTCGGCGGCCCGGACATCTGGTTGTTGTTGCCCACCTGGGCGTTCTGTGCGTTGACTGCGCCGATCGCGTAGCTGTGGTTGTTGATGATGTTGGTTAGCTTCTGGTGGAAGTCCGCCGTGTCGATGCCGTGCTGATCAAGGAACGTCTCGATGGCGCCGAGAATCCGTCGCTGCAAGGCATTGAGATACATCTCCTCGTCGGTGTACGCGAAGAGGAAGATCCGTTCGTCCGCGGCCGCCGCCGCCCTGATGCTGAGCCCGGCTCCGCGGCCGAACGGACGGTTCTTGCGGATGGCACGGCGATCGTCCGCGAGCGCCCGGCGACGTTTGCGGGCCACCGCCGACTCCCGTCGCTCGTCTTTCACCACGCGACGCAGTTGCCGCAGCGCACCGAACGCGTCACGCAGTGCCCGGAGGGCGATCTCGGCGCCGCCCGTCGGCATGTGATCGACCGTCGTCAGCTCCGCGCGCAGCGGGAGAAGGACATAGGCATGGCACTCGATGAACAGGTCGCCGCTTACCATTGCGGCCCGCAGGTTGAGGTTGACGGCCAGTTCGCCGCCCCAGGAGGTCTTCTCCACGCACAGGTACGTCCGAACATCCGGCCGTGGCCGCTCGATGCCGAGTCGCACCGACTTGGCGGGCACCGAAGAGGCAGGGCGATCCAACGGATCGGGAAGCAGCCCGGGAACCACACCGACCGAATGGCCCTCCACGAAGAGCCGGTTGTGCACCTCTACATCGGGGACACCGGCACCGCGTACCGCCAACGTCACGGCCTTGTGCAGGTCGACCGGCGTGAACGGGATGACCGTACGTGCCTTGCCGTTGGTGTCGGTGGCTGCTCTGGTGGCGTCGATGTTCATCTGCCATCCGTCGCGCAGCCGCCGACCCCAAGCGATGAACGCGTCCCCTCCCTCGAAGATGACGACGTTGCTCTTGTTCAACGCCTCCAGCCGAGCCTCGATGTGCGCGGGCAGGGCCGGGGCCAGGTCTCGCATCGGCACCTGGGGCGACACCATCGCCGCGAGGACCCGGTACAACGAGAGCCGGTCGAAGAAGACGGCGAGGAAGATGCCGCACCCGCCACACGTCAGGAAGAGTAGGAGGAGTTCCGCGAGTCCGGTCACGGCGGCGGCGAGGAGACCAAGCGTCGACACGGCCATCGCTCCCGTGAGGTACAGGCGCAGCCGCATGACCCGAGCGCTGGACGAAGTGGCGTGCCGCGCCAGAGCCACCAGGTCGATCCCGCACGCCGGCGACGTAGCCCGAACCGACGGTTCGACAAGCTCGTTGAGCACGTAGTCGGCGAATCCGGACGACACATGGACGGAGGAGCACAGATACCGGTCCACTCCGGCGCTCGCGCCGAGGTTCACCCGCGACGTACGTTGGGCGATCTTGACGCCATGCCGCAGTGCGTTCGTCATCGAACCCTCCAGGGTGAAGGATGCTGAAAGATGTCACCCGTCGCCGTGCGGCGTCCGTCCACTTCGGACGCCTCGGCGACCAACGCGAGCGCCTCCGCGCTCCGCCCGAGCAGCGCCAGGTCGGCGGCGACCTGACGTAGGGCCACAACGAGGCTCGCCTCGAACGCGACCGGGTCCGCCGCCGCCAAGCGCCGGTAGATCTCGACAGTTCGACTGGCCGCGACCAGCGACTGCTCCGGCCGGCCCAGGTTGGCCAGGAGCTGGCTGAGATTGCTCAACGTGGTGGCGAGATGTGGTTCGTGAATGGCTGGCAGCACTTCGGCTAGCCGCCGGTACCGCTCGACGGCATCGGCCGTGACCCGCAGCGACTCGGCCGGCCGGCCCAACGCAGACATGCGGATGCCGAGATTGTTCAACGACATGGCCAGGTCGGGCTCGAACCTCGCCGGATCCGCCACTGCCAACCGCCGGTACATCTCGACCGCCTGGACCGTGACGGCCAGGGCGTCGTCCTGCCGATGTAGCGCCGACAGATCGGCGCCCAGGTTGTTCAGCGACATGGCGAGGTCCGGCTCGTACCGCACCGGGTCCGCGGCCGCCAACCGCCGGCGGATATCCACCGCCTCCGCTGTGGCGGCCAGCGCATCGGCGCGACGCTCGACGCTGGACAGACGGACACCGAGATTGTTCAGCGCGCCAGCGAGGCTCGGCTGGAAGACGGTCGGGTCGGTCGTGGCCAGCCGCCGGTACAGCTGAACCGCCTCGGCGGTGGGCACCAGAGCTTCATCGTGCTTGCCCACGGCGGCGAGGTGGATGCCGTGGTTGTCAAGCGCCGCTGCCAGCTCGGTGGCGCGTTGCTGCGTGGTGTCGATGGCGTACACCCGCCGTCGGAGGTCGACGTGCTCCGTCGAGAGCGCGGCGGCCTCGTACCGTCGGCCCAGCCGCCCGAGCGCATCCCGCAGTTCATCACAGACGTCTGCCAGGTCCCGTCCGTCGCTATTAGGGTGCAGCCGAGCGGCCGCGACAAGGTGGTAGTGCGCCTCGCGAAGATCGGCGACGCTCCCGGCCGGCGTCTTCCAGCGCGACCGCCAGTACGCGGCGGCGCGCAAGTGCGCACTGGTGAGGTGGGCAGCCTGCCCTGTCTCCAGGGCGCGCCGAGCCAGCGCACCAGCCGTCCATCGGTGTACGGAGAATCGCGGCAGGCCGTCCGGCCCCACGCTGCGGGTGAGCAGGGCGCCATCGACACAGGCCTGCAAGGCGCGGTCGAGCCCCGGGATGTCGACGTGGCCCACGTCGACGTAATCGGCCTGGTACGCCAACGCCAGCCGGTCGACCGGGACGCGGTAGACCGCGGCACCGGTGATCAGCTGTCTGGCCCTGGGTACCTGATCCACGGAGTCGAGAAGATCACCGAGGAGCACCTCGTCGGCGGTGAACGCGACCGCCTCCGCGATGGCCGTGTCCAATGTGGAGTGTGCACTCAGGTACGCGTCGATATCCGGCTGGGTCGCCGCGGCTACCGTACCGGCAGCGCGAAGGCGCCGTTCCACGTCCTCGGCGAGGCGCAGAGTCACGTCGACATAGCGCGCGGAACCGCCGGCGAGTAACGCGTCGACGTACTCCAGACAGCGGGGATGACCGCCCACCGACCGCCAAACCTTCTCCAACTCATCGCCACTGAGCCGATCCAGGACAGGCAGGTTCCACGCGAGCTTCAGCGTCTCGGCGAAAGATAGCGGGCCGAGGTGATGAAAGATCAGGGCGCGATGGGCGTGCTGCGGCAACGTGAACCTGTCCCGGCAGGTGATCAGCAGGCGCCCCTTACCCGGCCGGCTCGCGAAGCTGGTGAGTAGCTCCTGGAGGGCCGCCTCCACGGAGCGGGTGCCGGTGCCCGATGCGTCCCCGGTGAGGTTGTCCTCGAAGTTGTCGAGCACCAGAAGTATCGGCACGGCGGCGAGGAGCTCGCGCAGCGCGTTGACGCGCTCCACCAGCTCACGGTCGGCGTCGGCTAGCCGCGACAGCGTCCGCATCACCGGCTCCGGCGGTCCGCCGGTCCCGGCGTGCAGCTGGTCCAGGGTCTGTTCCACGATATCGGCCATGAGCTGTTCATCGCTGACCGCGCCAGTGACAGTGACGGTGATGCGGTCGGGTTCACGTTCCAACACACGCTGGATGAGCTCGTCGGCGAGAGTGGTCTTGCCGACACCACCGAGGCCGTGGATCACGATTCCGGCGGTGCGGTCGTCAAGCAGCTCCGACGACCACTGGCGCTGTTCGCGGCGCCTGCCGACCACCTCACCGACCGGTCGGTTCAGGATGCCTCGCCCGGCGGGGCGCTCCGGCAGAGCTGTCGCCGGCGTGGTAGCGTCGACCACCGGCATCGACCCGGTCGGCGCGTGAACCAATACCGCGGACCACTCCTGCAACGCCGCCAGGTATCGGTCGCGGTCATCCAGCGAGCGCTCCAGCTCGACCTGAACCTCCGCCCGCGCATCGGCGACGGCGGCGACCGCGTCCGCGACCGGATCCGCCGCAAGCCTGCCGTAGATCCGGGCAAACAACCTGATGGCGTACGCGTCGCTGATGGAAGTCTCGGCGGCAATCACCACGCTCACGCCACGAGCCAGCAGCCGTGCTGCGAAGGACTCACCCCTGTCGTCGACCCGGGCCGCCGTATGGCACGCGGCCAGCGCAACGACTGGGGGAACCCGGCCGAGCGGCACCGCCTCGTCCAGTAACGTGTCCGCGGACACGGGGCGTGCCGAGCCGTCATCGTCCTCGATCACGAGCAGGCCGGGCTGGCCGTGTGCCGAAACGTGCAGGACGTGCACCGGGTACTCAGCCAGCGCAGCGCGGATGGCCGACGTGGTCGCAAAGTGCAGGACCCGAACGTCTGCCCGGTGCGCCCGCGCGCCTCGCACCGCGGTCAGAACGTTGCGCAGCTCCCGCTCGTAATTCAGCACCTCACCGCCCCCGAACAGCGGCGAGGAGATCGCCACCAGGATCCGCAACGGACCCGGCAGCGCCGCGGGTGCCGACGGGACCTGCCGAAACACCCTCAGCTGGGGATCCACTCCGATCGGCAGTCCCGACCCGGGCGAGCGCATCGCCTCCCAAGGCAACGGCGCCAGCCGGACCGGGATCCGCAGCGCAATCCGGGCCGGAGAGTGCGCGGCACGCGCGATGCCGACCAACTCACCGAACAGTGCCCCGGCCGGTCCACCGAGGAACATCTTGGTGAGGCGCCCGCCCACCGCGTCGGCGTCGCCATCGAGCCGGGTGTCGGGGCCGAGCTCACGTGAGGTGTGGCGGACGGGGCGGGTGACGCCGACCGATGGCGCCAGTTCAGACGGTACGCCCGCGCTCAAATCGGTGACCGCTTGCCGCCCCCGACCGGAGACGATTACGGAATCCTCCTGCACCGCCAGGGTGACGTCCACGGCCACCACGCCTGCCTCGCGGCGGATCAACGGGTCGGCTGTGCCGCGCAGCAGCGGGAGCAGGTCCTCAACCCGCGCCAGCCAGACGGAATCCCGCAGCCAGCTGTCGGCGCCGGCGTACCGGCCCGACACGATCCCGACCACGAGGCCGTCCGCGCGCCGAAGCACCGGTGCGCCCCGCATCCCCGCGGTCACCGCCTTTGACTCCAGTCGACCCACCACGACCCCGTCACGTGTGCTCGACCCCTCCAGCCGCCCGGTGGCCTCCACGAACCGCAGCCCGCCCGCCGCACCGGCCACCCACACCGGCGTCGACAGCGGTTGGTCGTCGGTCAGCGCGAAGCCCTCGGTGATCCCCGTCAGCGCACCCTCGGTCGCCTCGATCACGGCCAGGTCGTGCACGGGGTCAAGTCGCAACACCCGACCGGGCACGGCCCGGTCCGGCGTCGGCGCGAGCGGTCCCACGAGGACGGCGGCACCGACGCTGCCCTGGCCGGCCTCGGCAATCGCCTGCCACGCCGTCACCAGCACACCGGGGGCTACCTGAAAGCAGGTACCGATCGCCGCCCCGTCCGGGGACAGCACCCGGCCGAGAAATGCCGCGACACCCACGGCGGTTTCTGACGGACGGCACGGAACCGGGTCGGTCCGTCAAGACCATTAGTCGATCCGAGTGCGCGACCGGTGATGGGCGACCCACTCGACGACTGCTTGACGCGAACGCCAATCGGTTGAGCAACGGCACCGGCCGCAGCCCACAGGAGGCAGAACATGCCACGTCTATCCGAAGAATTCGACGAGTTCGGAAACCCGCGAGGTCGTGCGTTCGACCTGGGCGGCGGCGACGAAGTCCGCGTCCGGGGCGAGAGAATCCTCTTCTACGCCTGCTCGATCCCGGACGGCCGCTTCGCCGAGTCACAACTGCGGAAGGTGATGGCCGAACGCGATCTCCAGCTGGACGTCCTGCACGCCCCCGGGAACGGTCCGTGCAGCCTGACCGAGCAACTACTCGCCCGGTACACCCAGCTCTGGTATGTGTCGGGTCAGACACCGACGTTGAGTGGTCAGCAGGTACAGGCGATCGTCAAGTTTGTCCAGAACGGCAACGGTCTAGCGATCTGGGCCGACAACGAACCCTTCTTCGCCGACGCCAACCTGCTCGCCCAGGCGTTGATCGGCACGTCGTTCTCGGGCAACCGGCAGGCCGACCAGATCATGGTCCCGGGCGGCAAGCTGGCCCCCGGGCGTTTCGTCGAACACCCACTGACGCAGGGGGTGAACAATCTCTATGAGGGGATCACCATCTGTACGATCCAGCCGGCGCCGGGTGTGACCATTTTGGGTCAGAGTCACGACGGCCAGTTGTGCTTCGGATGCCTCGAGCGGGAAGGCCAGCGCATCGTCCTGGAGACCGGCTTCACCAAGCTCTACGACCGGATGTTCAACCGAAGCGCCGGCCTGGGCCGCTACCTGTCCAACATCGCCTTCTGGCTGGCACGAGGCAGCCGAGGAGTCGAATACCAGCTGCTGACCCCCGGTCGCGAGCGGATCGAAACCATCACCAAAGGCGCATCGTCGAAGGACTACCAGTTCACCGTCGCCAAATCGACCGTGGTCACGTGCATTCTGCAGTGGGACGGGAAGGCGACGTTGCAGTTGACCGTACGGGCGCCCGACGGCGGCATTGCCCGCCGCGACCAGTCGCGGCGGAGCCCGTTGCGGGTGCAGGTGCCGACGCGTACGCCCGGCACCTGGGTGGCCCAGGTAAATGGCATCGACGTCGTGTCCGATCGCGTCCCGTACGTCGTCACACTCTTGTACGAAAACGACCGGCAGGCGGGCGGCGCCCCGGCAACGCAGGGGGTCATACCGTTCTACTTCGTCTGCGACATTTCGGCGGCCACGGCCAGCAGCATCACCGACCTGAACGCCGCCGTGCGCTACATCCAACGAGACCTGACAAAGGACCCGGCGGTGGACAGTAGGGTGGCGATGTGCGTCATCGCCTTCAACGACAGCGCCTGCACCGTCGCGCCGCTCGCAGCACCATCGAAGATCGTGCCGCCCCAGTTCACGGCGAGCGGTGGTAGGTCGTACGGCGCGGCCCTGCGTGAGTACCACCGCACGTTCGAGCGGGACCGGGCCCGGCTCGCGGCGACCGGCGCGAAGATCCTGCGCCCCTGCGTGTTTTTCCTGACCCAGGGTGAACCGGACGACGCAGACTACGCCGAGGCTCTGCGGTCGCTGTTAGGCTACGACCCCACGACCAAACACGGCAACCGGGCGTACCCGATCATCGTGGCGATCGGGTTGGGCAGCGTTTCGCCGCAGAGACTGGCGAAGCTCGCGTACCCAGACTTCGGTGACGTGGCGAAGCGGGGGCGCTGGTTCTTGGCGGAACCGGGCATCGCGGCGAGGCAGACGCTCAGATCCGTGGCCGACGCCATCTGCCGCTCGGTGCGCGAGACCGTGGCCTCCGCCGCCGAAGGATCCCCTAGGTTCATCCAGCCTGAGTCGATCTCGGGCGCCACGAGCGGGGCGGCCGGACCGGACAACCGTTCGTAGCGCCCGCCCGGCGGCAGGAGTGGCTCTGCTGAACAGCCGATCCCCTGCTCCGAGCGGACCAGCGTTCATTACGCACTGGGTGGTCTTCGGGCCCAACACCGCGCAAACCTGGATCCGCATCAGCCTCATCAAGACCCCTCCACTTAGGTCGAGTAGCCGGGAGGGGTCTCACTGAACCACCCCGGGTTTCGTGCGCACCTGCCAAGTTGGGAAGGATGGCGCGATGCGAGGCAGGTATGACGCGGAGACCAAGGCGAAGGCGATCCGGCTGTACACCGAGCACGTGGGCGACTACAGCT
>Ga0209382_10003494_pt1 | contig 21769 bp, 22 predicted proteins | sample SoiMetdeltSBSDD5_FD_187599 | JGI IMG/M metagenome (GOLD analysis project Ga0209382, IMG submission 187599) | Bulk soil microbial communities from a Populus tree surrounding site in Tennessee, USA - Soil MetaG P. deltoides SBSDD5 (SPAdes) (version 2) | ecosystem: Environmental > Terrestrial >...
GTCCGTCGTCAGCTCCCATTCGACCGGAACGACGTCGGCCGGCATCCCGCCTCCGGGCAGCAGCGGCGACGGGGCCAGGCGCGTCCAGAGCACGACGCCCGTCGGTGAGGGATACCCTGACGCGACGCCGAGCGTGAACGGCGGCCCGGAAAGACGCGGCTGGGCGCAGGCGCGGCGAATGAACACGGGAGCGGCATGCACGGCGCCGAGCGCGAGCGTGCCGGCGACGAACTCACGGCGCCCGATGCGGCTGGTCTTGGCGGTCCTCGGATCGCCCATCGCCCTGCGAAGCATAGACGTGGCGGGGCGCACAGGACAAGAGAATCGGGGGCGTCCGGCTGGACGCCCCCCGTTTTGTGACGAATCAGCGACGAATCAGCTGCGCTGGTACACGGTCTTCATCGCGCGATCGCCTCGCGGGCTGTGCATGGTGGTATCGATCGTCAGGACGCGGCCGTCGGGCGACAGCGTCCAGACCGACTGCCGCGACATCGTCTGCTCGCCCTGATCGGTCTTCTTCGTACGCGTGTGGGTCACGACCAGCCGATCGCCGTCGAACGTGGAGCGGGTCACGACGTTGCCGCGATAGCCCTGCTGGACCTGATCGCTGCCGTCGGCGACGATCATGTCGGTCATCGAGTGCGACCGGGTGCCCCGCGCGAAGGTCCGGGTGACCTTCAGGGTGTTGCCCTGCTGCGCCACCGTGAGCGTCACCTGGGGCGGCTGCTGAGGCTGCTGCGGCTGTACCTGGGCGTCGGGCGCTGCTTGGCCCTGACGCTCGTGTTTCGGGAACTGGCTCTGGGAGCGGTCGAGCACCCAGGAGCCGGTGAACTGGGGCTCTGCCTGGGCGGCGGCCACGCCGAGCCCGAGCAGCAATACGGCCATCGTCCCAATCGTCCGTTGCAGGCGTCTCATAGATCCTCCTTGCGAACCTCTCTGGCCGTACGACGGGGGCGCGTCCGGCTTTGTTTACGGTGCGCCAGCCGGTATCCTGTGGCGCGCTGCGGGACCCATGACGCGGCGCGAGGCACCACGCGCGGGAGGCGCTCCACGATGGACGAGTGGACAGGCGGGCGAGCGGTCGTCGAGCTCTTGAAGACCGAGGGCGTCCGTCACATATTCGGAATCGTCGGCTCGACCTTTCTGGACGTCCTCGACAGGCTCTACGACGATCAGAGCGTCGAGTACATCAACGTGCGCCACGAGCAGGCCGCGGCGTTCATGGCCGACGGCCTGGCGCGCGTCACGGACCGACCGGGCGTCTGCCTCGTGACGAGCGGTCCCGGGGCGACGAACCTCCTGACCGGCGTCGCGGCGGCCCACGTCGCCCACTCACCGGTCGTGGTCCTCGTCGGCGGCATCGCGCTCGATCACTATCAGAAAGACGCGTTCCAGGAATACGACTTGATCTCGATGTTCAGGCCCGTGACCAAGCAAGCGCTCCTGATCAACAAGGCCGAGCGTATCCCCGAGCTCCTCCGCGGGGCCCTGCGCGCGGCGATGAGCGGCCGGCCCGGCCCGGTGTTCGTCGAGATCCCGCGCGACGTGCTGAACAAGAAGCTCCCGGCCGCGGCGGCGCTGGCGCCGGGCGGCTACCGCATCACGCACGCGCAGCCGCCACACCCCGAGGCCATTCGCGAGGCGGTGGAGCGGCTCGGCCGCGCCGAGCGGCCGCTGCTGCTCGTCGGTGGCGGCGCCAGCCGTGCCGGCGCCAACGAGCTGGTCGTTCAGCTGAGTGACGGCTACGGGATCCCGATGATCACGGCGTACGGCCGCAACGACGCGGTTCCCAACGCGCATCCGCTCTACCTCGGCCCGCTCGGTCGGGCCGGCGCCCCGGAAGCCGCCGCCGCATGCCGCCGCGCGGATCTGATCCTCGCGATCGGCTCGCGGCTGGCGCAGTTCACGACCCAGTTCGACGACCGCTACATTCGGCCCGGGACCGCGATCGTGCAGGTCGACATCGAGGCGCGGGACATCGGCCGCTACTATCCGGTGGCGGTCGGCATCCACGCCGACGCCCGCGAAACGTGCCGCGCGCTGCTCGACGAGCTCGCCCGGCGCGGCGGCCCGGCGCGCAACGAGGCGTGGCGCCGCGAAGCCGAGACCCTGCGCGCCGAGCGTCAGGCGCGGCTCGCGGCCGAGGAAGCGCTCGCGGCCAAGCCGATGAAGCCGCAGCGGGTGTATGCCGAGCTTCGTCGCGCGCTGCCGCCGGAGACGATCGTAGCGCTCGATGCCGGCGCCGCGCCGGCCTACGGATACGATCGCCTGCGCTTCGCGCGACCGCGCACGTTCCTGACCCCGCTCGACCTCGGCGGCCTGGGCTTCGCGTTCCCGGTGGCGCTCGGCGCCAAGCTCGGCCGCCCGGAGGCGCCGGTCGTGGCGATCCACGGCGATGGCGGCTACCTGATGAACGCCCAGGAGCTCGAGACCGCGGTGCGCCACCGCATCGGCGTCGTGACGATCGTGATGAACAACAACTGCTGGGGATCGGAGAAGGCGTATCAGAAGCACTTCTACGGCGAGCGCTACATCGGCTGCGACATCGGCAACCCGCGCTACGATCAGTTCGCCCGGCTCTTCGGCGCCGCCGGCTACTACGTCGAGCACCCCGACCAGGTCGGCGACGCGGTCAAGAAGGCGCTCGCCGAGAACGTCCCGGCGGTCATCGAGATCCCGATCGACCCCGACGAGTTCCCGACCCCGGTGGCCGCGGTCCGCCGCCCCGACTAGTAACGGCTGATGTGCAGATTCACTCCGTGACTCGAGGTCGGCTGCACCGTCACCTCGCCGGTGCCGCGAAGCACGGACGTTCCGGCCCGCGTGAACGCCTCGGTGAGCGCTGGGAAATCCTCGGCCAGCATCGAAAGCGCGACAAGGCCCTCGGTCCCGCCAACTTCCTCGGCCGGAACCACAAGCACCGCGCCGCGACCAACTGCCAGCATCGCGCGCGGGCCGCCGTTCATCGCCATCTCTTCGAGACCGAACTGCGAGCGCAGCATCTCGCTCGCGCGCTGAACGTCGGACGCGCCGATCACGAGCCGCTTGAGCCTGAGCGGCGCGGGTGGGTCGGCGTGGGTGGACGCCGCCGGCGTCGCGAGCTCCACGAGCACGCCACAGCACGCCCGCGGGTGCACGAACGCGATCTGTCCGGCGAGCCCGGGCCGCGGGGACTCGTCGAGTAGCTCGACGCGCATCTCCTTGAGTGACGTGAGCGTCTTGACGATGTCGGCGGTATCGAAGCACAGATGATGGAGGCCCTCACCGCGTCGGGCTAGGAAGCGCCCGATACCTGACGAGGGCTCGAGCGGCTCGAGGAGCTCGATCTCGCTCTCGCCGCAGCCGAGCAGCGCCGCGCGCACCTGCTGATCGGGCAAGGTCGCCTCTTTGAGGAGCGGCAGTCCCAGGGTGTCGCGGTAGAAGCGGTAGGCGTCCTCCAGCCGATTCACGACGATGCCGACGTGATGGATGCGTCGCATCATGCGTCCTCCCCTCAACGAATGAACGGCGCGGCCCTTCGTGAGGACGCGTCGCGGATGCGAACCCGATGGTGCGCCAGAAGCGTTGGCGGCAGCCGCCGCGGCGGGAAATAGTCGAGCGCGAGCGTCTCGTCGCACGTCTGCAGCGCGCCGCCGCGCACGGTGCACTCGAATGACAGGCTCACGTAGTGCCAGACGTTGCCGTCCGGATAACGCACGAGCTGTAGCGCGGGCGCCGAGTACACGCCGATCAGCCGTCGCGCCTTGACGATCAGCCCGGTCTCCTCGCGCACCTCACGCGCGACCGCGTCGGCGACCGATTCCCCGATCTCGACCGAGCCGCCGGGCAGACCCCACTGGCCGCCGTCGGAGCGCTGCTGGAGCAAGAGACGGCCGCGTCGGTCGAAGATGACGGCGGAGACAGCGGGGCGGACTGCGATGGCACGGGTGGCGTCACGCTCGAGCGTGATCACCCGACCACCCTACCCGACGCGGTTGCCCTGCGCAACGTTTTGCAATGCGTCAAAGGACTGGTGATCACGCATTGGCGGCGCTGAACAGACGCTGGAAGCGCTCCCAGACTATCGGCGCGACGGAGCCGATCGTCGCGTTCTCGTCCACGTGAGCCGGCGTCTTCATGCCGACGAGCGCGGTCACGATGCCGGGCGTCGAGCGAACGAACTGCAGGGCGCGCTGCGCGTCAGTCGAGAGTCCGGGGATGTACTCGGTCATGACCGGCGGCAGGCGAGTCAGCTGCCCCTGATGGAGCGAGGCCGACGCCACGACGGACACGCCCAGCTGGCGCGCCGCCTCGAGCGCCGGGACCACGCGATCTTTCACCTTCTGAGTGGCTCGTGTGAAGGCTTCGGTCATCCCGAGGTTGTACGGCAGCTGGATCACCTTGAAGTGATGGTCGGCGCCGCCGACGTCGCGCGCGGCGGCGACCAGCTCGGCGAGCGAGAGGTGGCCCGCGTCGCTCGGATCGACGCGGTAGCCGGTCCAGGTGGCGGTGCCGTACTGGGCGATGCACCCGGCCGACACCGCTTCCTCCAGCGCCGAGAACGCGGCACGCACCCTCGCCATGAACTCGCCGCGGTCAACCTCGGCGAGCTGGGTCTCGGGATTGTGGACGTAGTAGACGTCGAGCGTCTCGAGCCCGAGATTGGCGCGGCTGCGGTCGATCTGATCGCGCAGGTAGCGCGGCGCCATGCAGTGCGCACCCTTGGCGACCTCGCCGGGCTTGATGATTCCCGTCTCGACGTACGTCGACGCGAAGTATGCCCGCGGATCGCGCGGCACCGCGCCGTCGAAGGGAATGAAGCCGCCCTTGGTGGCGACGACGACCTCGTCGCGCTGCACGACGCCCCGGTCGATCGCGGTGGCGAGCGCGGTTCTGATCGCGCGCTCGCTGCGCTGATGACGGTAATTCACCGCGGTGTCGAGGACGTTGATCCCGCGTTCGAGGGCTCGAACGACCGCATCCTGGTAGAGGACGTCGGTCGCACCGTCCTCCGGGCCGAGATAGGTCCCGAGCCCGAGCGTCGAGGCCGAGGCGCCGCCGGCGAGCTCGCGGAAGTGGCCGGCCGCCACGCGCGTGGCGAGCTTCTCGGCGTAGCGTCGCGTGCCCTCGGCCGTCGCGCGCCCGGCTACTGGTTTGGCCGCCGGGCTCACCGCGCGACCTGGGGCGCGACGCGGAACGAGAAACCGCCGCTCACGATGTGGCCGTCGGTCGAGAGCACCTGCCATTCCACGCGCCAGGCGCCGGGCGCCAGCGCGGGCACGGCCGCGATCAAACGGTCGGCCGCGCCGTCAGCGGGGCGCATCGTGACCGGCCGCGCGGCGCCGCGCTCGTCCACCACGCGGATCGTCGAGAGCTTCTTCTCGATGCGATTGTTGAAGCGCAGCGAGATCTGCGCAGGGGCTTCGGTGAGGGTCGCATCCGCCGCCGGCGACGATTCCAGGAGCAGTGAGTGAGCCGGCGCGCGCGCGGCCGTCAGGAGTCCGAGGGCCGCCGTCGCGGCGAGCGCGAGGACGGTCAGCGCCAGTCGTCGAGCACGAGATCCGTGGGGTCCTCGTAGTCCTCGGCCTTGCCGCGCTGCATCCGCACCATGGTGAAATCGATCTGATATCCGCATTGGACGAGGACGTTGTAGGCCGCCCAGTAGCGAGCATACACGGGGAGGATCACCCGTTGCACGCCGAGCTCCTGGCCAAGCCCCTCGATCAGCGTGACGAACTGCTCGAGGTGCTCGGGCTTCCGGTGCGGAGGATCGATGGCGAGGTACTTGACGTACAGCGCGCCGGCCGGCGCCTCGCTCACGCCGGGCGAATGGCAGATGGCGAATCCGATGAGGTCGCGGCCACGCTCGAGCAGGACCGTGTCGCCGAGCGCCAGGCCGTCGACGATCTCGATCTCCTTCGCGAGATCCAGCCCGCGACAGACGGCGTTCGTGATCTTGTGGATCCGCAGGAGCGCGGCCTTCTTCTTGGCTTCTTCGAGCGTCGAGAAGCGCCGCATCGTCAGCGCCGCCTTCGCCACCGCCGCGCCGGCCTTCGCCGCCAGCGGCGACACGCGCGCCGGGCCTCGATCGATCGCGCGGCTCATGATCGCGGTCAGCTGCTTCGGCCGATATCCGAACTTGTGATAGAGGTACAGGTGCTTGGGGCTCGTCGGATAGGTGACGCAGCCGTGCAAGGTCGCCTTGTTCTCGTCGAAGAAGTCCTGCGCCGCTCGGATCAGCTGCTGCCCGATCGTCTGGTTGTGATAGTGCGTGAGCACCGCCACGGGCCCGAGAATGCCGACGGTACCCCACGTCACCGCCAGCGCCGCGCCGACGATCTTCGAGCTGTCCTCCTCCGCGACGAAGCAGCCCCACGGCTCCATGAGCCAGCGGTGGTGGACGTACTGCGCGCCGCCGAAGGCCTGACGCGGCCGCGTCCCGAGCTGCCGTTCGAGGAAGTCGCCGAAGGTCTGCTCCATGACGTCGCGGACCTTCGACAGATCGCCCTTCCGCACTCGTCGGATCTGAACCTTGGGCAGCCGACCCTGAGGGTCGAGTCCGGCGCGATCGACCGTGGCCCTCACCGGGACAGGCCCGCGAGGTCTTCCAGCAGGGTGATCACTCCTGAATGGTCGAGTCCGCCCCGCCCCTTGACCCGGAGTGCGCTGAAGAGCTCCTGCACCGCCGCCGTCGCCGGCAGCGGCACGCCGAGAGCACGCGCGGATTCCATGATGAGTCCCAGGTCCTTGTAGTGCAGATCGATCTTGAAGCCGGGGTTGTACGTGCCGGCGAGATAGTTCGGCTTCTTCTGGTCCAGGCACTTCGATCCGGCCAGTCCGCCCGCCAGCGCGGTCAAGGTCAGCTCGCGGTCGAGCCCCGCCTTCTTCGCGAGCGTCAGCGCCTCGCCGAGCGCCGTCAGGTTGACGGCGACGATGATCTGGTTCGCGAGCTTGGTGAAGCCGCCGGCGCCGAGCGGGCCGAGATGCGTGATCGTCTTGCCCATGGCCTGGAAGATCGGCAGGACCTTGTCGAAGAGCGCCTTGTCGCCGCCGACCATGATCGAGAGCACGGCGTCGATCGCGCCTCGCTCGCCGCCCGACACGGGCGCGTCGAGCATCTGCACGGACTTCGCCGCAAGCGCTGCGCCGATCTTCTGCGACACGAGGGGCGAGATCGTCGACATGTCGAGCAGCGACATCCCGGCGCGTGCGCCCTCGATCACTCCGTCGCGTCCGAGGACGACCGCTTCGACGTCGGGCGAGTTGGGCAGCATCGTGATCAGGACGTCCGACTGGGAGGCGACGTCGCGCGGCGAGGTGCCCGCCTTGGCCCCTGCCTTGACGAGGTCGTCCACGGCTCCGCGGCTCCGATTGTGGACGACGAGGGGGTAGCCCGCCTTCAATAGGTTCTTGGCCATCGGGCGTCCCATGATGCCAAGACCAATAAAACCAATCACTTGCGCCATAGGACCCCCTGATCCGTATCGAAGGAAGTGACAACTTTTAGCACACCCGCGCGGAGGGGGTCAAGAGACGGCCGCGCGGCGAGCGAGGGGACGGCGCGTGAGGAGCCTACGCTTTGCTGCCCCAGAGGTCCTTCGCGAGCCAGTCGAGACCCAGCGCTTTCAACGTTTTCGGCCAGGGCTTGCCCGTCTTCCGATCGAAGCCGACCTCGGCATACCAGGTATCGAGCATCTTCTCCCACTGCGCCCGGATCGCCTGCCCCTTGGCGGGGCCGTCGACCGGTGTCGAGCCGTACCGGGTTGACGGGTACTCCATCGCGCCGGTGTGGCCGCAGCGGAGCGCGGTCGCGCGGTTGATGGCCGCGGTGCGCTTACCGAAGCGCAACGCTTCCTCGACCGTGAAGGTCCAGCCCGTCGCGGCCGAGAGCGCGCGGCAGATGTACTCGAGCCGAACGCGCGAGGTGAAGATGCAGATCCCGAGCGAATCCTCGAAGGCCCGACGTCCGCGGAGCCCGGCGACGTACTTGGCGACCTGCTCGCCGTCGAATGGATTGATGCGCGCGGGCTGACCGATCTCCGTCGGGTGCACGGGATTACCCGTCTCCATCGTCGCCGTGGACGACGTGGACGTGTCGAGCATCTCCTCCCAGCGCGCGCGGTGATCGTGCCCGCGCGGCGTCGCGCCCTTCTCGATGTAAATCGCGCAGTCCTTGGCGGCCCCGCCGAGCTTCTCTGCGGCGCGCTTGACGCCCTCGGCCAGGATGTTGCCGAAGCCCTCGCGTCGGCTCACCATCTGGAGCAGCCGCGCCGCCCCCTTGATGTCGCCCCACTTGAGCTCGAAGCCCAGCTGCTCACGCGTGATGTAGCCCTTCTCCTGACACTCCATGACCCAGCCGCAGAGCCAGCCCCACTCGTTGACGTCGACGCACGCCTTGTCGCACTCGGTGTTGAGCCAGGCGACGCCGTCGCGATCGGCCGCGCCGATCGCCCAGCCGCAGCCCGACCAGCCCTCGTACTCGGGCTCGTCGACGATCTGTCCCTTCTTGTCCCCCTGGCGGATCACGGACATGTGGCAATGGTGCATGCCGCACGCGTTGCACTGGTGGCCGCGGTGGTCGAAGTTCTCGCGCAGCTTCGGCGCCTCCCACGCGCTCATGTCGGCGCCGGCGACGTTCGACGTCAGGTTCGTGGTGTAGTTCTTGATCGGCAAGGCGCCCATCTTGGAAAGATTCACAACGCCCGGCAGCGTGCCGTACTCGTAGAGCGAGCGGGCGGATGGGTCCGTCTGCAGATCGTGCGACATGTCCTCGGCCGCCTGCATCAGCCCGCGGGGATCGACGGCGTGCAAGGCCTTGGTGCCCTTCACGATCGCGACCGCCTTGAGCTTCTTCTTCCCCATCACCGCGCCGCAGCCGTTCTTGGACGCGACGTGGCCGAAATCACCCTGGATGGCGGCGAACTTCACGAGGTTCTCGCCCGCTGGGCCGATCGCATAGACCGAAAGCTGATGGCCGACGAGCCCGGTCTCGCGGTTGAGCGCGTACTGGGTCTCCCAGGTGTCCAGGCCGACCAGCGACTTGGCGTCGCGCAGCTCGATCACGTCGTCGTTGATGTAGAGGTAGACCCAGTTCTTCGACTGGCCCTGGATGATGATCGCGTCGTAGCCGCAGTATTTCAGGTTCGTGCCGAAGAAGCCGTTGGCCTGCGTCGAGGTCGGGCCGTTGGTGCCCGGACCGATCGTGCACACGGTGAGGCCGCCTGTGCCCCACACCGGCAGCCCAGCGAGCGGGCCCGTCCCCAGGCAGAGCCGGTTGTCTGGATGGTCCCACGCGACGTTCTTCTTGCCGTCCTTCGTCGCGGTCTCTCGATAGAGAATCATCGCCCCGAGTCCGACGCCACCGAGTTGCTCCCGCATCCGCTCGGGACCCCACGGCTCGGCCCAGCACTTGCCGCGCGTGAGGTCGACGCGCAGCAGGTTGCCGGCGAATCCGCCGGGACGCGGCGTCGTCGTGGGTTTCGACTTGAGCTGCTTCGGGGCGCTCGCGGTTGCGGGAGTCATACGGCCACCGGACTTTCCCCGGGCGCTTTCGACGGGCGTCCCAGGATGGTTTCGGGAAGAAGGGTACTGGTCGTTTTCGTCGCAATAAATGCCGGCTTCACGTCGAACGGATTCTTCTTCAGGTGCGCCTTCCACGGCCCGAGCGAGACCCCGGACTGCACGAGGCCCTTCAGCATGCCGACGTCGTTGGTCGTCCAGATGTCGCTCGAGGGACCGAGGATGATGGCGCCCGTCAGTCGATCGCCGCGCCAGAGGAGCTTGCGATAGGCCGGCCGGTCGGCCTTCACGCCGCTCGCGGTCTCGGCCTTCGCGTCGTCCCAGGCGCCGAACGAGGCGACGTCCAGGTGGCAGACCTCGACGATGTTGATGATGAGGCTGCCGCGATAGCGGACGTCCTTGCCGGCCATGTTCGCGCCGACGACCCGGCCATGCTCCTGCGCCGTCGGCTCGATCGCGTGGACCGCGTTGGCCTGCGAGATCAGATCCCGTCCTTCTGCGACGTCGCCCGCGGCGTAGACGTTGGGTGCGCTCGACCGGAGATGATCGTCGACGACGATGCCTTGATTGATCTTCACGCCCGACGCCTTGAGCCACTCGAGGTTCGTGCGGATGCCGGTCGCCATGATGACGACGTCGGCCACGATGTCGCCGCCGCCGGCCATTTTCAGGCGCTGCCGGCCCTTCGTCTCGTCGATCCGCGCGAGCTTCGCGCCCGTGCGCACCGTCACTCCGTGCTTCTCGAGCCAGCCCTGCACGAGACCCGCGCCCGTGTCGTCGACCATCCGCGGCAGGATGCGCGGCGCGATCTCGACGATCGTGAGCTTGGCGCCCAGTGCCAGAATCGAGTTGAGGATCGTGAACGCGATGAAGCCGGCGCCGACCATGACGACGTGGCTGCCGGGCTTGATCTGCGCCAGCACGCCGCGGCACTGCTCGAGAGTCCAGAACGAATGGACGCCCGGCCCGTCGGCGCCGGGCACCGGCGCGCGCACCGGGGACGAGCCGGTGGCGATCAGGCAATCGTCGTACTCGATCGCCGTGCCGTCGTCGAGCGTGCAGCGGTTCGCCGTGGTGTCGAGCGCGGTGGCGCGCTTGCCGAGCTGCGCGGTGACGCCCCAGTCGGCGAGCACGCGCGCGGTCGCGGTGAACACATGCGACTCGGCGATCGAGCGGTCGAGATAGTACGGCAGGACCATCCGTGAGTACGGCTTCTCGGCGCTCACCAGCGTGATCGTCGAGCGCTCGCTCTCTTCCTCGCGGATCGTCCGGATCGCGTTCATCCCCGCGGTGCCGCCGCCGATGATCAGGTGCCGGCGCGCCATCAGCGCGCCTCCGCGAGAACCCGCGCGGTCCGCTCGCGGGCGAAATCGCCGAGCCAGTCGGCGGTCTCGACGTCCTCGTAGGTGATGGCCGCGGTCGGACACGCCTCTGCGCACGCGGGGGCGCCGCCGCAGAGATTGCACTTGAACGCCTTGCGCGTCGCCGGATCGTAGAACATCGTGCCGTAGGGGCAGGCGATCGTGCAGAGCTTACAGCCCACGCACCGGTCGTCGACCACGTCCTTGGCGCCGACGGCGCTGATCGTGATCGCCCCGACCGGGCACGCCGTCATGCACCAGCCCTCAGCGCACTGGGTGCACGTGTACGGCGCATACGAGGTGTGTCCCTCGAAGGGCGAGACGCGGATCACCGACTTCGCGGGCTGGTAGTCGCCGGTCTGCATGTACGAACAGGCGAGCTCACAGCGCAGACAGCCCGTGCACTTCTCCGGATGAATCTTGAGAACCCTCACCGCTTCTTCCTTTCGCCGCGTCGGCGAGCCGTGCCTCGCTCCAATCGGCCGATGAACTCGTCGAGCGGGATCGCGGCCATCGTCATGCCGGCGATGCCGCCCCGAGCGCCGAGCTCGACGGACACGCGCGAGATCGTCGCGTTGTCCGGCGCCTCGATGATGGTGACGAAGTCGTAGGGGCCCAGCACCGCGTACTGGGCGACGACGCGGGCGCCCATCCCCTGCACGTCGGCGTTGACCTTGCGGATCCAGCCCGGCCGCCCGCGGAGGACCTTGCGCCCCGATTCGGACAGCGTGCTCAGCATGACGTACGTTGCCACGATGGCCTCCCTCTGCCGTTCACGCGCGCGTCAGCATATCAGACCGGTGATTCGCGGCTAGATGCTCTGAGAAACATATAGATCGACGAAAAGTCCTTCCGGCCGAACCCGTGCGAGGAGGCCAGCCGGAGCGCCTGCTGCGCCGCCGGCGCCACGACGACCGGCACCCGCAGCTCGCGCGCGGCGTTGACGGCCAGACCGAGGTCCTTCGCCATCAAGTCGGTCGTGAAGCCTGGAGCGTAGTCGCGGCTCGACGGCGCCTTGCCCACGAGCCCGGGTACGGGATGCATGTGCTCCATCACCCACGTGTTCCCTGACGATTTCGAGATGACGTCGGTCAGCACCTTGGGGTCGACGCCGAAGCCCTCCGCGATCCTGAACGCCTCGCTCACCGCGACGGCGGCGACCCCGGCGACCAGATTGTTGCAGAGCTTGGCCACTTCGCCCGAGCCGACCGGCCCGACGTGGATGATGTTGGCGCCCATCGTCGCCAGTACCGGGCGCGCCTCTTCGAAGTCGCGCGCGTCGCCGCCGACCATGATCGCCAGGGTGCCGTCGGTCGCGCGCGGGACGCCGCCGGACACGGGCGCGTCGATGAAGCGCGCGCCGCGGCGGCTCAGCGCGTCCGCGACCCGGCGCGACACGCTCGGATCGATCGTGGACATGTCGATGCAGAGCCGACCGGCGCCCACGCCTTCCAGGATGCCGCCGGCGCCGAGATACGCGGCCTCGACGTGGGACGATGACGGCAGGATCGTGATCACCAGCTCGCTGTCGCGGGCCGCCGCGGCGGATGACGCCGCGCGCGCCGCGCCGAGCTTGATCGCGCCGTCCAGCGCGGCCTCGACCACGTCATAGGCGACCACGGAATGGCCCTTCTTCAGGACATTGGCCAGCATCGGATGACCCATGGCGCCGATTCCGATGAACCCGATCTTCATGAAGAGACTCCTTCGTAGCTCTGCGCGCTCGGAGTGCTGTCGAGAGGTCCGCGAACGAGATCGCGCCCGAGCTATGATCGCGGGGTGCACCGAGCGCGTCAAGCCCCTCGGACCGTCGGCGGCCTGGCGCTGATCGCGCTGGCCGCAGTCTCCTGGGGCACGAGCGGCTCGGTGATGACCGTGCTCGCCGAGCGCGCTGCGGCCAGTCCCCTGCTGGTCGGGGTGGCCAGGCTCTGGATCGCCGCGATCGTGCTCTTGCTGGCCGCCTCGCGCACGCCGCGGGCGCTCGCGATCGCGCCCGGCGATCGCTGGCGCTGTCTCGCGATGGGCGCGTGCATGGCCGGTTACCAGGCGGCGTATTTCACCGCGGTCACGCTCGGTGGCATCGCCATCGTGGCGCTGGTCGCGATCTGCTCGGCGCCGCTCGTGATCGCGGCCCTCGCGCCGTGGCTTCTCGGCGAGCGCCTGACCTCGCGCGTGTGGGGAGCGCTCCTGCTCGGCGTGCTCGGCACCGCGCTCCTCGTGGCGTCGCCGTCGGGCGCGTCGGCGACGTCATCGCGATTCCTCGGCGGCGTGCTCCTCGCGTTCCTGGCTGGCCTCGCGTATGCGCTCTACGTGCTGACGGCGAAGGCGACGCTCAGGCGCTCGGCGCCACTGCCCACGACGGCGTTGACGTTCGCGAGCGGCGCCGTGCTCCTGACGCCGGCGCTTCTGTGGACCTCGGAGCCCGCGAGCCAGCTCGCACGCGGCTGGCCATGGCTGCTCTATCTCGGCGCGGTCGCGACGGCCGGCGCCTACGCGATCTACACGGTGGGACTGCGCCGCGTGCCGGCGTCGGTCGCCGGCGTGACGACCTTGCTCGAGCCGTTGACGGCGACGATTCTTGGCGTGGCGCTCTTCGACGAGCGGCTCGGCGCCTCCGGCGCCGTCGGAGCCGTGCTCATGGTCGTGGCGCTCGGCCTCTTGACGGTCGGCGCCGAGCGGCCTAGAGCGGTCGAACCGGTCGCGACACCGCGCGGCTGAAGGTGCAGTTCGGGACGACCGACGAGTGCTTGCCCGGGCCGCCCGCGACGATCACCATCACGTCCTCGGGCGAGGGCACCTGCGGCAGCAGCGCCTCGTCGTCCGTGACCGCGTGCATCCAGCGCGGCCAGTCGTGAATCCCCCACATGCCGCCGAGCTTCAAGGTGCGCAGCGGAAGCCGGGCGTGCTCGAAGACGAAGCGCTGGACGTCCGCCCGGCTCAAGCCGTCGTCGGCGATCGTGCGCGCGTGCTCCGGGCCGAGCACGATCAAGATCTGGCTCTGCGAGAAATACCAGCCGACGTTCGAGCCGAGCGATACCGCGGTGTCGGCGACGGTCGCCAGGATGCCGCCGGCGGTCGTCGACACGTGGTCGTTCACGTTGTGCGGCGGCTCGCCGCCGAACACGGTCACGACGTTGTCCTCGTGGAGCGGCCCCCACGGCGAGTCCGCGCGCTCCGCGATGCAGTAGGAGAACTTCGCGGGGCTGCCTTGCGTCGCCATGTCGTGGCGACCAGGCCAGGCGCCACCGACGTTGAGCAGGATGAGGCGGATCGCGCGTCCGATCGTCGCGTTGGCGCGAAACCCCGGGCCGAAGCAGCCGCTGCCGGAGTGCACGCCGAGCTCAGCCGCGATCGGGCCGTGCACGATCAGGAGCGGCGCGACCGAATGCGTGGTGGCCTGGACACCGTAGAGGTTGAACGAGGGATCGAGCATCGCCTCGACCGCGGCGACGATCAGCGGAAACGCCGCAGGCTCGCAGCCGGCCATGACCGCGTTCACCGCGAGCTTCTCCAAGGTCGCCACGCGCCAGAGCGGCGGCATGACGCCGAGCGGACGATCACGGTCGGCTCCAGCCAGCATCGCTCGCACGCGGTCTTCGGTCGGCGGCACGATCGGCAGCCCGTCGCACCACTGCCGCTCGCAGAACGCGGCCAGGAGGGCCTCTGGGGAGTCGGTGACGGTGATGAAGTCGGGAGTTGTTGTAGCGGGGATTATTGTAGCGGGGTCCGTGAGGCCGGTTTGGATCGAGGGTGGCCTGACAGAGGAGCTTGCCGGCTCCGGACGCCCGCTCTCACCCTTCGCGACAACTTGAGCCCCGGACAGCAGGCGGGCGATCTGATCGACGGCCTGGCGGGCGCGGCGCGTGACGCCCTCGCTACGCTCGCCCCCTAGCGGGTGCTCGATCGTGACCATCGGCAGCCCGGAGACGCCCAGCGCACGCAGCTCGCTCTGCGCCAGCCCCTGGAACACCGTCGTGCCGATGACCGCGCTCGGCGTTCCTGCCTTCGCCAGCTCGATGGCGTCGTGGAGACTCCACGACGTGCAGGACCCTCAGTCGGCGGAGCCGGCGAAGACGACGTCGCAATCCTTCGCCAGGCCGGCCAGGATCTCGGGCGCGGCCGGCGTCGCGGCGTTCGCCTTGCGGCGCCGGATCACGGTCTTGACGCCGTGCTCGGCGGAGAGGATCGCGCCGATCTCGTCGGCGAGCAGGTCGAAGTTAGCCTTCCGATTGTCGATGAAACCGACGGTGAGGCCGGCGAGCGATCCCGGGATCCGCGGAACGTTGACTCCGCCGCTGGACGCGGCGGCGACGGGGCTTAGAACGCGAATCTGGCTCATGATTTTCTCCGTGTCATGCCCGTGGATCGGGCGAGCAGGCGTCCCAGGTTTTCGTGCAGCTCGACGAGGACGGTGCGCTTGATCGCGACGGTCACGTTCTCGACGGGCTCGGGATTGCCTTCTCGATGGATGACGAGCGCGCCCACGAACTTCTCCGCGCGCTCGTCGGTAGCCGCCAATCCTCTCAAGGTGAGAATTTCCCACGTCTCTGGCATGGGAGCTATCTTAACTCAGTGGTCATCGCGCTCGACGTCGGGACCTCGTCCACGCGCGCGGCGTTCTATGGCGGCGACGGTCGGAGCATCGCCGGTCGCTCGCATCAGGTGCAGTACACGCCCACCCTCACCCGGGACGGTGGAGTCGAGCTCGACGCCCAGCGGCTGCTCGAGGCCGTCGTCGAATGCCTGGATGCCATCCATCCGAATCGGCCGCCCGAGGAGACTCGAGCGGTCGGTCTCGCGACATTCTGGCATGGCCTTCTTGGATTCGACGCCGGCGGGCACCCGATCACGCCGATTTACATGTGGGCCGACACGCGGAGCGCGCGCGAGGCCCAGGTGCTGCGGTCCGCGCTCGATGACGAGGGGGTCCACGCGCGGACCGGCTGCCATCTTCACTCGTCCTACTGGCCCGCGAAGCTCAGGTGGCTCGCTCGAGAGCGCCCCGCGGAGGTAACCCGCGTTGCACGGTGGGGCTCCTTCGGGGAATTCCTGGAGATCAGCCTGTTCGGCGAGGCAACGACGAGCGTCTCGATGGCGTCGGCGACCGGCCTCATGGATCAGGCGACCGCGAGGTGGGACGCCGAGGCGATGGCCGCGGCCGAGATCGACGAGAGCCACCTCTTCCGCCTGAGCGATCGGACCGACCCGCGCCGCGGCCTGCGCTCGTCATGGTCGAGCCGCTGGCCCGGCCTTCGAACCGCCGCGTGGTTCCCGGCCGTCGGCGACGGCGCGGCCAGCAACGTGGGCTCTGATTGCGTCGACCCGAGCCGGATTGCCCTCAACGTAGGCACCTCCGCCGCGCTCAGGGTCATCAGGCGCGAGCGGCTGGCCCCGCCGCGCGGACTCTGGAGCTATCGGCTGGACCGCAACCATGCGATGGTGGGAGGAGCCACTTCGGAGGGTGGGAACATCTACGCGTGGTGCCGTCAAGTGTTGCGGCTCGGGAGCCACGAGGAAATCGAGGCCGCGCTCGCGGAGCTTCCGCCTGACGATCACGGTCTCACAATGCTTCCTCACCTGGCCGGAGAGAGGTCGCCGAGCTGGCGCGACGATCGGCATGGAACGATCAGCGGAATTCGCCTGGGCACGAGCAGCATCGAGATCGTGCGCGCCGCGCTGGAGGCAGTCGCGCTGCGGCTCGGCGCCGTCTACGACTTGTTGGCGCCTTGCGCCGCGCGCGACCATATGATCGTTGCGTCGGGTGCCGCGCTCGGCCATTCGCGCGCGTGGACGCAGATCGTCGCCGACGTCATGGGGCAACCGGTGACGTGGGCGGCCGAGTCCGAGGCGACCAGTCGGGGCGCCGCGCTGCTGGCTCTGCAGGCAATCGGGGCTCTCCCCGACCTGGTGTCAGCTCGCCAGCCCGTGGGAGAGACGTTCGTGCCCGATCGGGCACGCCACATTCGCTACCGTGAAGCGCTCGAACGCCAGCGCCGGCTGGACGAGAGGGTATGATCTGATCATGGCCTCCGACGCAACTCTGACCGTGTGCCCAGACCCTACAGCCCTCGCGGAGACCGCCGCGAATCTCATCGTCGACTCTGCCACCGAAGCCGTCCGAGACCGCGGGCGCTTCATGCTCTGCCTGGCCGGCGGCGCGACTCCGCGAGCGACCTACGAGCGGCTCGCGTTGCCCGCGCTCGCCGAACGCGTGCGCTGGGATCGGACGTGGGCGTTCTTCGGCGACGAGCGGGTCGTCCCGCCTGATCACGCCGAGTCGAACTATCGGATGGCGCTCGAGACCTTGCTGTCGCGCGTGCCCATCCCGCCCGCGCAGATTCTCCGCATGCGCGGCGAGGACGCCGACGCCGACGGCGCCGCGGCTGCGTACGCCGCCACCTTGGCCGAAGCGTTCGGCACCCGCCGCGGCGAGCTGCCGCGCTTCGATCTCGTGCTGCTCGGCCTCGGCGTCGACGGGCACACCGCGTCGCTGTTCCCGGGCTCACCCGTGCTCCGCGAGGTCTTCCGAACCGTCGCGGGCGTGCACGTCACCGCAGCGCAGATTCCGCAGCGGATCACGCTCACGTTCCCGGTGCTCAACGCCGCCGCGCGGGTCATCTTCCTGGTCGCGGGCGGCGAGAAGGCGAAGGTCGTCAAGGCGGTGCTCTCCGACCAGGCCCTGCTGCCGGCCGGTCTCGTGAGACCGACCGACGGGGAGCTGATCTGGCTGGCAGACCGAGCCGCGGCGGCGCTGCATCCGATCGGCGGAGCTCGTTGAATGCCGGCGCTCTCCGACGAGCCGTTCACGCTGGTCATCTTCGGCGCTTCCGGCGATCTGGCGCGCCGCAAGCTCGTGCCCGCGCTGTGGAGCCTCTACGCGGGACGTACGCTGCCGGAGCCGTTCGCGATCATCGGCACCGCACGCAGCGAGGTGACGGACGACGAGTTTCGCGGACGCATGCGCGAGTCCGTGCGCGAGTTCGCGCGCGTCAAGCCGCCCTCGGCCAACGTCTGGGACCGCTTCGCGTCCTCGCTCTCGTACGTGAGCGGCGACCCGGCTGATCCCGCGCTCTACCCCTCGCTCGAGCGATCGTTGAAGGCCATCGAGAAGGACCGCCCCGGCCCGGCGAACCGCCTCTTTTACCTCGCGACGCCGCCGAGCCTCTACGAGAAGATCGTCGAAAACCTCGGCTCCTCGGGGCTCGCTCGACCCCAGGGAGGCTGGACCCGCATCATCGTCGAGAAGCCCTTCGGGCACGATTACGAGAGCGCGCGCGAGCTGAACCGCGGCCTGGGCCGGGTGTTCAGCGAGGATCAGATCTATCGGATCGATCACTACCTCGGCAAGGAGACCGTCCAGAATCTCCTGGTGCTGCGGTTCGCGAACGGGATCTTCGAGCCGCTGTGGAACCGCAACCACGTCGCCCAGGTACAGATCACCGTCGCCGAAACGATCGGCGTCGAGACGCGCGGGGCGTACTACGAAGAGGCCGGCGCGCTGCGCGACATGGCGCAGAACCACCTGCTCCAGCTCTTGTGCCTCATCGCGCTCGAGCCTCCCGTCACCTTCGACGCGGGCCCGGTGCACGACGAGAAGAACAAGGTGATGCGCGCGATCAGCCCGATCGATCCGCGCAAGGTCGACGAGGTCGTGCTGCGCGGACAGTACGGGCCCGGCTTCGTCAATGGCAGGCCGGTGCCGGGCTACCGCCAGGAGAAAGGTGTCGCGCCGGAGTCGACAACGGAGACCTACGCCGCGCTGCGGCTCACCGTCGACAACTGGCGCTGGGCCGGTGTGCCGTTCTATCTGCGCACGGGCAAGCGTCTGGCCAAGCGCGTGAGCGAGATCGCGATCAGGTTCCGCCGCACCCCGCACATGATCTTCCGCCGCGACCCCGCCGCCGGCGTCGATCCCAACGAGCTCGTGATCCGCATCCAGCCCGACGAGGGCGTGGCGTTGACGGTCGCCGCCAAAGTGCCCGGGCCCGAGCTGAAGCTCCTGCCGGTAGGGCTCGACTTCCGCTACGGCGAAGTGTTCGGCGCCGAGCCTCCCGAGGCCTACGAGCGGCTCCTGCTCGACGCGGTGCACGGCGACTCGACACTCTACGCGCGCGCGGACTGGGTCGAGCAGGCCTGGTGGCTCCTCGGCCCCGTGCTCGACGCCTGGGCGCACGACGGGGCGGCGGGACCGTATCTCTACGAGGCGGGAACCTGGGGGCCGCCGGAGGCGGAGTCGTTCATCGCTCGCGACACTGGAGCTTGGCGAACTCCTTAGCTGGCAACTTCGACGCTGTACGCCGGGTCGGGGAAGGGTCGTGGGGTGCCTCCGCCGACCTGCTAGCCAACGCCCTCTAGGTTCTGTCTAGGCCGATTCGTCGGCGCAACGCTGACTACACAGGTCGGCGGAGGCACCCCACGACCCTTCCCCGACCCTGACGTGCAGAGGCGACGTAGCCGCTACGGCGTCGTCGCTACTTGGTCGTAGCGCACGGCGACGGGCGCTACTTCGTCTGGGCCCGCTACGACGCCGCTACTCGGTCGTCGCTCACGCCGGTGTGACAGTTCGCCGGTCACGTCGGCCCGGCTCACGTCGTGGCGGCGGCGCGCTACTTCGGCGTAGGCCACGGCGGCGGCGCCAGTACGCCGCCGCTGCGGTGTGGCTCGCTACTTCGTTGCTTGCTGCTGGGCGCGGCTGGCTGTCAGCTCGACGAACGTGTACCACCAGCCGTCGAGCAGCCGAACCTCGAGCGAGCTCTGGGACTTCTCGTAGACCTGAGTCACGCCGTGGTCCCCCGCGGAGGTGGTGCTGACGTGGCGCCAGCCGTTCGCCTCCAAGGTGGTCCGCATCGCGGTGCCCAAGCTCTCGACCTCCAGCCGACCGCGATACACGAGCCGCGCGGCCTTGACCGTGGGCGACTCGATGATCGTCGACTTGCTGGGCTGGTACGTGAGCCCCTTCGGCACCGGGATGTCTTCGAACTCGCTGCGAGCCGCCTTCGGCGACGTCGTAGCGCACCCGGCCGTGAGTGCGAGAACGAGAAACGCGGCGAGAGTCGTACGTTGAATGCTCATGCTTGGGAGCCTATCAGGGCGCGCGGAACGTCCCAAAGAAAATCCGGCTTCGACGTGCGTTCTCGCGCTCGCACAGCGGCGATTCTCGCCGTTGAGGAAACGCGCTCGAAACGTACCAGCGGTGAGTTCTCGTCCAGCCGCGGCGATCAGCCGAGGACGGAATATCCGCCGTCGACCGGGATGGCCGTCCCGGTCACGAAGTCGGACGCCGCGCTCGCCAGGAAGACCGCCACGCCGGACATGTCGTCTAGAGTTCCCCAGCGGCCGGCCGGCGTCCGCCGCAGGACGTTGTCGTGGAGCTCGGGCACCTGGCTGCGGGCACCGCGCGTCAGATCGGTGTCGATCCAGCCGGGCAGGACGGCGTTCACCTGGATGTTGTCCTTGGCCCAGGCCGTCGCGAGCGACTTGGTCAGCTGGACCAGCCCTCCCTTGCTCGGGCCGTACGCCGGCGAGAACGAGACGCCGAAGATCGACATCATCGAGCCGATGTTGATGATCTTGCCGCCGCCCGCAGCCTTCATCGGGGCATAGACCGCGCGCGAGCACAGGAACGCGCTGGTGAGGTTGGTGTCGATCACGTGATGCCAGTCGGCCAGCGTGTAGTCCTGAGGCTGCTTTCGGACGTTCGTGCCGGCGTTGTTCACCAGGATGTCCAGGCGCCCGCAGCGGTCCACGGTCGATTTCACGAGCGCGGCGACCGCCGCCTCGTCGGCGACGTCGACCGCGATCGAGAACGGCTGGCCGCCGAGCTTCTCGAGGTCGCGAACCGCGGCCTCGGACTTCGTTGGGTTGCGCGCGGCCACGACGACGCGGGCGCCCGCGCGCGCCAGTCCGCGAGCCATGCCCAGACCGATACCGCCATTGCCACCGGTGACGATCGCGACTTTCCCCGTGAGATCGAACATGCGCTCCTCCGGCCCCAGATCTTACCCGAAGTCGTGAGACGGCACGTGGTGGCCGAGAGCGGGAAGCGCCTTCACTCCGATGGCGCGCACGGAGATGACGCCGTCCTGCTGCTGCGCGATCCCGTCGACCAGGAGGTACGGCTCGGACACCAGGGTCAGGCGATAGCGCATGAAGACCGGCGGCCTGACGATCACGTTGGCGATTCCCGTCTCGTCCTCGAGGGACAGGAAGACGAAGCCTTTCGCGGTGCCCGGGCGCTGGCGGACGATGACGCTGCCCGCCACCAGGACCCGAGCGCCGTTCTGCACGCCGGCGAGGTCGCGCGCGCTCAGCACTCCACGGCGCCGGAGCGCCGCGCGGCGCAGGGTCATCGGATGGCGGCCGAGCGTCACGCTGGTCCCGGCGTAATCGGCGGCGAGACGCTCGACGTCGGTCATCTCGCTCAGGGGGCTCGGCTCGCTCGGCGGATCCGCGAACAGCGGCCCGGGGTGCGGCATCGCGGCCGTCCAGAGATTGGTCCGCCGCGTCCCGCCGATCGGGGCCAGCGCGCCGATGGCCGCCAGGGTCTCCAGCTCGTCGCGGTCCAGATGGGCCCGGCGCGCGAGGTCGTGGATCGAGCCGAACGCCCGAGCTCGCCGCGCCTCGACAATCGCACGGCCCGCCCGCTCGCGTAGTCCCTTCACATAGCGCAGCCCCATCCGCATCGTCGGGCGCGCGCCATCGATCGGCTCGATCGTGCACAGCCACTCCGAGCGCGTGACGTCGATCGGCAAGATGCGTAGCCCGTGGCGCTGCGCGTCCTTCACGATCGTCGCCGGGTGATAGAACCCCATCGGCTGATTGTTGAGGAGCGATGCGTAGAACGCCGCCGGATGGTGCACGCGCAGGTACGCGCTCGCGTAGGCGAGCAGCGCGAAGCTGCTGGCATGCGA
>Ga0209382_10003495_pt1 | contig 21769 bp, 22 predicted proteins | sample SoiMetdeltSBSDD5_FD_187599 | JGI IMG/M metagenome (GOLD analysis project Ga0209382, IMG submission 187599) | Bulk soil microbial communities from a Populus tree surrounding site in Tennessee, USA - Soil MetaG P. deltoides SBSDD5 (SPAdes) (version 2) | ecosystem: Environmental > Terrestrial >...
TCCCGCCGACACACGCGCCCATCCCGACTCCAACATTCCCCTGTGTGACTGGGCCATCTGAAGCCGCTTTGCAAGCCGCATACCCCATTGTCGAATCGGGGCGCACTTTCGGGTCGCCGATGCCTAAGTCGAACAGGATGGCCGCCGGGACAATTGGAACCTTCGCCACCTGAACGTCGAAGCCGATCCCATGATCCTCCAGGTAGTGCATCACACCGCTTGCCGCATCAAGGCCATAGGCACTGCCACCCGCCAGTGTGATGGCGTGAACTTTATCGACAAGATGCATCGGGCTGAGCAGATCGGTCTCACGTGTTCCCGGCGCGCCGCCGCGCTGATCTACACCGCCGACTGCACCATCCTCGCACAGCACGACGGTGCATCCGGTGATTGCTTTCCGGTTCTGTGCGTGCCCCACTTTGATCCCCAGCACATCGGTGATTGCATTGTAGCGCCGTTTAGCCATCGTCTTTAGCGTTCGCCAGAAGCATCCACTTTTTGACAGACCCGATCATGGAGTGGTAAAGAAATCGTCCATAGTGGCTGTGCAGTCACAGTCGGCATGGCCCAGCAACGGCAAGTCCCACGCAGTTTCGATGGTACGCAGCAGCGAATAATGATTGTATTCGACAGGAGAGACGAACCCCGGTTTCACCAATGGGGAAACCACCAGCATTAGGATATGTCCGCCGTGTGCGTATATGCAGCAGCCATCAAACGTATCACCCTCATCGAAGGTGATAAACAGCACACTCTGATCCTTCCAGGCATCCGAGGCAGTAATCTGCGGAACCCAGCTTTGCAGCCAGCTATCCCCAACTTCGATTGCGCAGTCATGCATGCTGTTGCACATATCCGGCGTAATCCATACAAAATCCGGCAGGTTGTTCTGTTCAAGATCTGCCGAGAGTTCAGGTAGCGGCACTACCTGATTGCATAATTCGGGATTCGTGCGCACAGAATCAAAGTAAATAAAGGGATTATGCTTTTGCGCATAAAGAGCGCGGTCATCACCAATGAAACACGGATTAGGCATCGACTCGATGTAGGCTTTCCATGAGCGCCCTGCTTCTGCTAACTGCGTAGCGAGGTTATCTCCATCTACGTAGCACTTAACGCAGTCTGAGTTAATGCCGAAAGTATCGCCACCAATTAACGCTAGATAATTCGGCAAGCTGGGATGAGTTATACCGTAGTAGTTAGCGGCACTGGCATACTGCTCCGCAAGCTGATTGAAATAGGGGGCATGGGAATTCCCTATAATGCGATCTTCCTCTTTATTTTCCATCACGATGAGGAAGATATGTTTGAACGCGGGAAGACCTGTTGATTCAACTGCTGTAGGGGTCGAAGTGCTGCTACGTGCTGGTGATGATGTAGGCGTGATCGTTGCTGTAGGTGTATCTGTAGCCGATGGAACCGGGCTGGCCGTTGGGAGTTCTAACATCACTGGCGGTGATGTTGAGAGGCAGCCACTCAGACATAGTGCGAGAGCCGCCAATCCCGTGAATAAGACAACCTCACATTTTAGCGTGACATCTCTCTTTATCAGGTGCTCTGTATGATAGGAGATACAGCACATTTGCTACGTCTCGTTCTCATCCGCTTCTTCCACGCCAAAATCCATCGTCGCATTGATGATCTGTTCAGCCTTTTCGAACATGGATTCAGGTACGTAGAGGTAAATTCGCGAGAGGATGCCCGCCGAGACCGGAAGTGTAGTGCTTGCAGCTTCGGGCCGAATTCTTACAGGGATTCCTTCATCTTCGATGCGTGCTGCGGCAAGCTGCGCTTCAATAGGAGTGTAGACGATCAGCACGCATAACCAGTCTGACGGTTCATCATCTCCTTTTCCGGCCTCCCCTTCTGCCGATTTCTCCTTGCCTTCGCTCCGACCTTCATCTGATGCACCAAACAATCCCCATACCAATCCACCGGTAGTCACAATAAATCTCCTCTTAAACCGCTGATGGTCGATGAGTTACAGCAAGTCATCGGCCAGCAGCTAATTGTCTTTGTCGTTACTATCTGCCATAAGCTATCCGCTACCTGCTGCGTACGGCGGGAACATAACAGTGAACGTCGTCCCTTGCCCCGGTGTGCTCTGTACCCATACACGCCCATCGTGACTCTCCACAACCGACTGTACGATATTCAGACCTAATCCTGTACCGACGTGCGTATCCATGACAGACTTTACCCGGTAAAACTTATCGAAGATGTGCGGCTGATCTTCGGTGGGGATACCGATTCCATTATCGGCAACGACTGTCACCACCTGCCCTGACTCCGCGAGGATGCTCACATTGATCTCGCCGCCCTCAGGAGTGTACTTGATCGCGTTGTCAACCAGATTCGTAAAGACTTGCCGCAGCCGGGATTGATTCCCTAACACCTGCGGCACATCAGATGCCGTGCTGAAATTGAGCGTCTGCCGATGCAGAGCCGCCTGCTTGCGGGCAGATTCAACCACCTGTTTGGCTAGCTGATCGATTGCGAGTGGCTCGCGCTGTTTATCCAGTCCTGCTTCGATACGCCCCACATCGAGCAGATCGTTGATCAATGAGGTAATCGCATACACGCTCTGCTTGGCCTGCTGGGTGAACTCCTGCTGCTGCTCGTTGAGTTCGCCCACACGGTTCATCAGCTCGACATAGCTCAGAATAGCCGTCAGAGGGGAGCGCAGATCGTGCGAAACCATCGTTACCAGTTCGCTCTTGATCCGATCTAACTCTTTAAGTTCGGTGATGTCCTGCATGACTATCATCCGGCCCAGCCCTTCAATCTGGCTGACATGAGCATTAAAGATGCGATCCCCGTGCCGAACTTCGCCTTGCAAGGTCTTAGTGCGGCTGCTTCCACTAAGTTCGGACTGCAAGAGATCCAGGAGGTGCTCGTTATCCGTGAGATCGTGGATCGGCTTCCCAATAATCTTCTCGCCGCCAGCTTTGTTGAGAAACTCACGCGCGATAGGATTACACAATTCGATCCTGCCCTCGTCGTTGACCAGCAGCACCGCATCTTGGGTCTGATGCAGGATACGGTTTAATTTCGAGCGTTCGGAGTCAGCCTCGTTGTAAAGCTGCGCATTCACGATGGCAATCGCAGCATAATCGGCAAGAGCGGTAACACTACCCAACGCTTCCGATGATAATGGAGGTGAACTCTCTTTACGATTATGTACCCCCAGCACCCCGATCACCCGCTCCGCGACTTTCAAGGGCACGTACAGGAGGCTCTGTACGAGGTAAGCAGTTTTGATTTTCTGCGGCCCCTCATTGCCGAACAAGAGGGGTTCACCTGTGCTGACCACCCTACCAGCGAGGCTGTCCTGTACTTGCAGCCGGGTATGATGCAGCCCCTCATCGACGTTCTTCGAGGCGCGCACGTAAAGGTCGCCAGTGGCCGGATCGACCAGCATCAGCGTGCCTTCTTCGGCGTTCGAGAGATATACTGCTGCTTCGACCACGCGGGCCAATATCGATTCAAGATCGAGCAGGGAGGTAACGGATTTGCCGACAGCGATGAGTGTATTGAGTACCTGCAATCGGCGCTGATCGGGTACACCCGCTCGCAGCGCCCCAATTCGCGTAGCCCCCAGCACCCGCTTGACCGCCTCGCGGAGTTCTAGTGCGTCGAACGGCTTGACAAAGTAATCCATCACACCGAGGCGAAGCGCCCGCACCGCAATGTCCTCCGAACCTTCGGCGGTCATCAGGATGGCGGGCATGCTCAGCCCTTTTTGCCGTAGGGCATCGAGCATTTCCAGCCCGTTCATTTCCGGCATCGAAAGATCAGTGATGATCAGATCGGGGTTTTTCTCGAGGGCGATCTCCAGCCCTTCGGTTCCATTGCGGGCGCGTTCAACTGTATAGCCCTCTGCCAGCAGGATCGTATTCGCGAGAAAATCCCGCATTTCAAGGCTGTCATCGACAACGAGAATGCGTTCACTGCTCACATGACGATCCTCTAAGATTCAGTTTCGGAATCAGATGGAATGAGTTGATCGATCCTGTTGACTAGCATATCAAGCTGGCGATGCATCACATCAACCGCCGCCTGCTGTCCTGCGCCGAGGGTTCCCATCTCGCCCGTACGGAACAGATTCATATTGCCGAGCAGTTCTGTAATGGGCCTGCGGATGTCCTTCAGAATGGGAGCTATCTGGCTGCTGTCGCCTCCTTGTATAACGTACGTTGCAGCCGCCTCAGCAGCCTGACTTTCCTGCCGCGCCTGAAGCTGCTCGGTCATGCGCTCAAGCGCAGCAGAACGCTCCTCCATCTCCTGAAACAGGCGCGCATTGCTCGTAGCGATGGCGGCATAATCCCCAAGCGCCGACATAATATCCCGCATGTGAGGTTCGAAGGGAAGCCGCGAATTCGCCACCCACAGCACACCGATAGGGCGCTCCTGAAACACCATCGGCGCGTAGATCACGGCTGCTGCTCCCTGCTGTGCAGGGCGGAATTTTTGCAAGCCCTCTCCTGCCCCGACATATGCCTCCTGTGAGTTCATCACCAGCGAGGCGAGGTCATCGTTGATCGGCTGGCCCATGCTCTCGATCAGGTTGCGGCTAAGATTGTGACCCGCCTCTGCGATGAGTTGATTGCTGGCAGGGTCGATGGCAAACACCCCCGCCGATTCCGCACGAGTCAGTTGCAAGGCCGCACGCATCACTCGCTCGAAAACCTCTTTCACCTGAATAGTCGAGGTGACGGAGCGTCCGATGCCCATCAGCGTTTTGAGTTCTCGCAGGTGGCGCTGTGATTCCTCGGCAGCAGCCCGCACTTCCGATACCAGTGTTTCGCGTTCGCGGGCGATCCGCACTTCCTTGAGTGCACGCTCAACTGCCTGAATAATCTCCGCTTCTCGAACAGGGCGCAGAATATAATCATTTGCCCCCAGCCGGAAGGCATCCAGCAGATCGCTCTCCGCACCGCGCTCGGCAATCGCCAGCACAGGCACATCAACAGCCTGCGCGTTGAGTGCAGCCAGCACATCACGCCCGCTTAATCCTTCCAGATGCAGATCAAGGATGATGACATCCGGGCGCTCTTCCAATGCCATCGATAAGCCGGTTCCACCATCGGTGGCCTCTAGTACGTCATATCCATACGGGCCCAGCGTGGCTTCAACCAGCAGCCCTCGCTCGTCATCATTTCCATCAATGACCATAATTCTGTCTTTACGTTCTTGTTCGGCCACAGATGCCCTCACACGGGTAGACATTCTGGCGGGTAGGTTCAACTTCTTATCTGCATAAAGAATATGTGCAGACTATCGCCAACTTGAGAAGTTCCTTCCTGCTCATTATACACGCGCCAATCATGAACTCAAATCGGCCCGAATAAGAGGTTATTCCTATTTTTCAATTGGATGCGATTTAGGCTGTGGAGTCTAGGCGTTCTATGGAGTTGATTGAAATCGTACGATGAGGATTATAGTGGAATTGTGTATTTTGTAACTACAGATACTTCCGACCATATCCGATAATTAATGTTACGACAGCCCAAAGCTGTTTCCTCCTTTGGCGAAAGTCCTCATCGGTTTCACCTCACTACCGATGGGGACTTTGCTTTTCTTCTCAGTATCCACCTTCAAGCCATCATTCGAAGACAGGATTTTGGACAGTTTTCATAAAGGCCAACAGAATATCGGACTTGGTTACGATCCCAACCAGCGTCTCGCTGCGCATTACAGGAAGACAGCTAATCCGATTGACCAGCATCAAGCGCGTGGCTTCCTCTGCGGGAGCATCAGGCTCCGTTACAATGGGTGCAGGCGACATCACCGAGCGCACTTTCACATAGCGCGCAAGGTCTTCACCTTCCCAGAATTCACGCACTATGACTGGCTGCCGGAGCGCCTTCCGGCAGTCGCGGTCGCTGAGAATTCCCACCATATGCCCATCTATGCTAATCACTGGCAGGTGGTGACAGCCATTGGCCTCCATTATTTGAAGGGCTTGGCGCAGGGTCTGGTCGTGTCGAATGGTGACCGGTTTAGCGGTCATAATGTCAGAGACGTTCATAGCAAACTACCAAAGTTATTGCGAGCAAATATGCAGTATCGCGCCGCTTCATCAGCAGTTAATGAACTGGCGCGATGGGTTAGATGATATGTAGAGAATAATGCTTTATGCAAAGACTTTGGTACTGTGAATCGGGTGATGGATGTCACCTTGAGGTGAGTACCACCTAGAAAGGTCGGGTATATATACTAATAGTGAGGCGAGTCCCAACACCTGGGGTTGATTCAATCCCTACATGGCCTCCATGCAATCGCGCACGCTGCTTGATGTTGCGTAAACCGAGACCATTACGGTGATCCGCCGATAGTACGTCGAAGCCCTGCCCATTATCTTCAACAGTCACTTCGTACATATTCCCACGTAATTTGCCCGTTATCTCTACTCGCGTAGCACTGGCATGCCGGACGACATTACTGAGAGCTTCGTTGATGATTTGGCAGACCGCCTCAAAGGTTACAGGTGGTAGGGGCACAGGCTGATCATCGGGAATCTTGACATCGACGTGCAGCGTTTCCGGGATGTGCAGCCGGGTGATCAGGTCGCCCAAGTACTGCTTCAACGAGTTTTGAGTACTGTATACCGTTCGCAAATCCAGAATATAGCGGCGGATGTCATCGATGACAGTGTTCAACCCGCCGATCACATTTCCCAATTCCTGTGTAAGCTGCTGGTCTTGCAGCCCAGAGTTGATCAGATCAATCTGCATGCCAATCGCGTAGATCGATTGAATCACGCCGTCGTGGAGTTCCATCGAGATGCGCTCGCGCTCCTCCAACATCGCAAGGCGACTGCGCTCGTCCTGAAGATTCAAGCTGGCGATTGCCAGCGCAGCGTAGCTAGCCATGACTTCGGTGAGCCATTGATCTTGTTCAGTAAAAGGCAGTCCATCGCCCCGATCCGTCAGATACAGCATCCCATAAAGCTGATCGCCCATCATGACGGGAACTCCCAGCAGGCTTTCCATACGAGGATGTCCTTCTGGAAATCCGACTGAGCGGGGATCATCTCTCATATGCTCTAGGCGAAGGGCCTGCTCTTCATTCATGATTACGCCGAGCAGTCCTTTCCCCACAGGAGGGTGGTCAATCTGGCGTATCTGTTCGGGGGTGATCCCTGTTACCTTGAAATAGCGCAGCCCGCCCTGACCATCTGGGATGCCGAGTGCCCCATAGTGGGCATGGACAAGTTCTGCGGAGACCCTGGCAATGCGCTCCAGCACAAGTTCAATGCTTTCAGCTTGGGCAGCATGAGTCACCAGCGAAGCAATCTCGCGCAGCCGGGGCAGAATCTCAGGCATGCTATTTAGCATGTCTTCAGTATGATAAGTGTCACTAGTCATATCGGTTGCCTGCGGTACACTAAATTATGACAAAGTTACTCTGGTTTGTCAGGAAAGCCAATCAATATGAATAATGGGCCGATTTCTAAAACTGTACGAATTCTCATCGCCGATGACCACTCGGTGGTACGGACAGGTCTCCGTGCCCTGTTGGAGCGACGCGAGCACTTTCGGGTGGTAGCCGAAGCAGGAACTGGGGAAGAAGCCGTCACAAAGGCGCAGGAATTCAGGCCCGATGTCGCAGTTCTTGATATCCGCATGCCCGGACTCTCAGGGATTGAAGCCTGCCGCCAGATTGTAGACACGGTTGAGGGCTGCAAGGTTGTAATGTTAACCTCTTATGCAGAGGATGAACTCTTATTCGCTGCCGTTCAAGCAGGTGCATCAGGCTATGTGCTCAAGCGCATTGGCGATACCGAGTTGGTGCAAGCCATCGAGCGTGTCAGTCGTGGCGAAGGGATGCTTGATCCAGCTATGACCGTGAGTGTGTTTTCTGAGATGCGCAAGGCACATCAAGCGCAGCGCGGAGCAGCCTTTGCTGAACTGACACCGCAGGAGTTATCTGTTCTAGCCCTTGTTGCCGAGGGCCTCACCAATCGACAGATCGCTGTTAAACTCTATCTTGGGGAAGGAACAGTACGCAACTACGTGAGCAGTGTGCTTACGAAGGTTGGCGCAGCCAACCGCGCCGAAGCTGCCGCCTATGCTGTGAAGCATAACATCAATGAGCTAATCCCACCCTCTAGCCAAGAATCCGAGTAATCCATTAACTCAACTTCGAGAATTGAAAAAGGGCCACTGAAAGTTTCAGTGGCCCTTTCGTTTTGAGCACGCCAGATTTGAGATATTGCTTATATGACATTCATCACCTGTGAAAGATGCCACTTATACCTACTGCACAAACAGGTTGATTTATAGACTATAGGTGTAATTCGACAAAAGAAGTCCTTATTTACAAATTCACAACTATAGTCCCAAAGGGGATAAGGAGAATCAAAAATGGCCGCCGTAACATTCCGCAAGAACCACATCGTTCAGGACCCACCCTTCGCTCAGAAACTGTTCAACAGCACCTACGCCGCCTGGCTCTGGCTGCCCCTCCGCATCTGGGTCGGCTACCAGTGGGTCGAAGCCTCGCTCCACAAAATCAACAACCCTGGCTGGGTCGTCACGGGTGAAGCGCTCAAAGGCTTCTGGATGCATGCCATCGAAATCCCGGCAGAGGGTCGTCCTGCCATCGCCTTCGATTGGTATCGCTCGTTTCTGACCATGCTGCTCAACGCCCAGGCATACACCTGGTTCGCCAAGCTGATTGCCTACGGTGAATTACTGGTCGGCATCGGCCTGATCATCGGTGCGTTCACCGGGATCGCCGCCTTCTTCGGGGCGCTGATGAACTTCAACTTCATGCTAGCAGGCAGTGCGAGCACGAACCCGGTGCTGTTCATCCTCGCGGTGGGGCTGATGATGGCCTGGAAGGTTGCCGGATACGTCGGCGCAGACTACGTCCTGCTGCCCTTCCTCGGCACTCCCTGGAAGCATGCCGAGAGCGTCGGCGCAGTCAAACCAGCCGAGACTGCACCCGCCTAAATAAGCTTATTATCAAGATCACCCCCTCAAAAGAAGCGCCCGCTCAATCGAACGGGCGCTTCTCATTTGACGCAAGGGAGTTCTAGGAACTCTTCACTCAGCGGTTGCAAATCCCATTTAAGTGGAGGCTTGTGGTTCTAAAGAGGTATTCGCCCGGATTGTGACGGTCGTACCCTGCCCCTGGGTTGAGTCAATTCGGAGATCGGCTCCTGCCAGTTCTGCACGCTCGTACATCCCGATCAGCCCAAAGTGCCCGTTGCGCGGCAGGTCGGTGACACGCTGAGGCGCGCGGAATCCCGTGCCATTATCCCGCACAAAGACGGTTACTTCCTCCGGCTCGAAGATCACTTTGAGCCAGATTTCCCTTGCCTGACTGTGCCGCCGAGCGTTGTTCAACGCTTCCTGAGCCACACGGTAGAGGGTAATTTCTTGTTCGGAGGGCAGGCGGCGCGGCGTACCAATCTTCTCGAAGTGCACGTCTGCATCGCCAGATGCGCTAATGTCCCGTGCCAGCCCTTCGAGGGCGGGGACTAATCCGAGGTCTTCCAGGTAGATCGGACGCATGGCACGGATAATCATGCGAAGATCGTCGATGGCCTGTGCGGTCATCTCCCGTAGATCGGCCAGACGCTGCGCTCCGGCGGGGTCGTCATTCAGATATTTTTTCAGCATCTGCTCGCGTTGATCGAGCGCAATCAGGGCTTGAATGGTGTGGTCATGAAGCTCATGGGCAAGCCGCAAGCGCTCCTCCTCCTGCGCCTCGGTGATGACACCAATGTAGTGCCGCATCAACTCCTGTGCCTTTTCAAGCTGGCCTGCCATCTGTTGCAGCGAGTGTTGCAGCCGGCGGATTTCTTCGATGCCGCCCACCGGAGATTGGATGCTCTCGAAATTTCCCGCCGCCAGATCAGCCGCCCGCGCTTCGAGTTTTTGCAGAGGACGCACAATCGCATTGATGGCGAACCACACCCCAATTAGCATGATCGCCAACCCTGGAACCAGCACTAACGGCGCAGCCTGCGAGTAGCGCATAACCGGGCTGAGCATCTCCGTCCATAGTTCTTCCTGAATCAGCGTCCAACCCGATTCAGTCACAGGCGCATAGCTAACGATCATGTCGCGGCCCGCGCTGTCGCTGTGGTATTCTGCCTCGCTCTCGCCGCGCAGCGCCGCTTGATTCTGCGACTCACTTGGCAGGTAGCCACCTACCAGTGCCGGATTCGTAGCATAGAGAATCAACCCTTCGTGAGTTGCTAATGTGATAGCGGCATGTTTCGAGGTACGCAGCGTTTCCAGCATGATCGGTAGATCAAGTCTGTCGAGCGAGAACACACCAATTGCGCTAATCAGAGGATTATCCCCTTCGATGGGTGGGCTGACCACCACTGCAATCCGGGTGACGTTGCGCCCTGACTGTACAAGTGGCACATACACTGCCTGTCCCGTCCCTTCGACGTTAGACAACGCTATCGCTAGGTCGGGTCGCAGAGGGCTTGATGACTGCCATGTATCAACGTGAGGGGAAGCAGCAATTAGGTTGCCGCCGTTGTAGAGCGCAATGCCGCCGTCGAAGAATGTCTCTGGTAGTCCTTGTAGAACAGCCTGCTTGTTGCTCCGTTCAGCCGCCTGAGTGGCGAGAGCCATCAGCGTGTGCTCTTGCTGTTCCAGCCGCCCGGAGAGTGTTGCTGCGACTCCGCGTACCGCCTGAACGTCGTGCTCCCTCGCAAGATCGCGCATGGCCGCCTGATGCAGAGTCACACTGCCGAACGTAACGAACAACAGCAGCACCAGCAGAGGCAATGCCAAAAACGTAAAAAGTTGAAGCGGCAGACTCCGCATTGAATAGCTCATCACAAGGTCTATGTTCGTAGGCACATCGATTACATCCCTACGAATAAATTTGATTTATCCCTTTTCCCAGCACAGAAACCGTGCGTTATTGGCAGAACTCATAGCGGCGATCATAGCTTCATTGTCAAAGCCGGGGAGTTTCTGAAGCCGGTCGATCAACTTCCGTTCTCCCTTAGCGCCCATCGGTATGACGCACCCGGTATTATTTCTGCCATACAGTACCCAGAAAACATCCTCAAACATTGGCCCTTGATCCGTCGTCATGATCTCGACTTTCACCAGATCATCCCACCGGACTCGTTCGACGAGACCACTACTTCGCGCACAAGTGATCAAGTCGTCGGTGATTGCAACTACAGTTTGTGGTGCTGCCATTCCCTAATCCCCACTTCTTAGTTTTTTGAGCCGTTGCTATCTGCCATTCGCAATCAGCCAACGGCCTTTTTTTGCTGCATTTAGCTGACTAGCTGACCTGCTACTCCGGCAGTTGCAGCATCCCAAGTTGAACAGCTTTAACCACAGCCTCAGTGCGATTAGTGACGTGCAGCTTCTCGAAAATGTTGCGCAGATGCCCCTGAACCGTCCGGTCACTGATCCGTAATGCCAGGCCGATAGCCTTGTTGGTTAGGCCGCGTGCCGCTTCGTCCAGCACCGCAAGTTCTCTCGCTGTGAGTTCCGCAGCAGGTTCCTCATCCGAGATGGTGCGCGGTGTAGTCGTTGTCCCGACCACTTTCATTAACCGGTGAACCACATTCGGATCAAGCACGGACTTCCCCTCGTTCACGGCGAACACCGCCCGCACGATTTCAGGGGCGTCGGCTGTCTTGAGTACAAATCCGTTTGTGCCTGCTTCGAGCGCCGCCATCAAGTAGGGATCGTCGTCGTACGCGGTGAGAATCAGTGTGCCGACAGGCAGGTGCTGGCTGCGCACCCACTTCACCACTTCGATGCCGCTATGCCCCGGCATCTGAATATCGAGTACCGCGACATCGGGTCGATACCGCTCGATGAGCTGCATCGCATCATCGCCATTTTCAGCCTCAGCCAGCACTTCGATCTGACCACTCTCGGTGAGGAAATCGCGGATTCCGCGCCGCACAACCTGATGATCGTCGGCCAGAATCACACGGATGGGCTTATCATTGCTGGGCATACTATACGCCTCCCTTTTGATTGCTTCTTAATATCAACTGGCGATCTTCTCGCCAATCATCCAGTGACTGCTATGTTGTCCTGAATCTTACCACGCTCTGCAAGACTCAGGTGATTCAACTCATCGCAGGTGCAATTCATCCGCAATATGGCGCGTGCGTGCACAGGCTCGACCACGCTAAGCGATCTTGCGGGGAGCAGTCGGGCGCTTTCGCGCTCAAATCATTGCAGACTTTCATCCATAATTAGGAAACGAGGCAATAATGGGCTGCCTCATCTTTAGATCATTCGGAATTATTGGTTCAAAAGAAGATACAACACCCAGCCTGTATCGATCCTACCTTACTGATGAGAGGACTTTTTCTAAGATGACTGAAGCAGATGATAAGACGGTTGCACAACCCCCTGCCTATGAAGATAGCGATGTAATCGTTATCAAGAAATCATGGCTGATCACCGGCGTGGTTGCCATCGCCGCGTTTCTTGTTGGGGGTGTGGTTGGCTATTTTGCTTTTAGCTATGCTTTCAACCAGGGTTCAAATGGAAGTTTGGCGGCCATTCAGGCTGCAATCGCCCAGCAGGGAGGGACAGGCGGAGGTGCTCAGCCTCCTGAACCGCCTGCCCGCATTGATAATGTGAGCGTTGACGATGATCCTTCTGTTGGCCCGAAGGATGCTCCAGTCAAGATTGTCGAATTCAGCGACTTCCAGTGTCCCTACTGTGAGCGCTTCGAGCAGCAGACGTTCCAGCCGCTCTTGGATAAATACGGCGACAAGATTCAGTTCGTGTATCGTGACTTCCCGCTCAGCAGCATCCATCCTGACGCTGAAAAGGCAGCCGAAGCAGCCGAATGCGCCGATGAGCAGGGTAAGTTCTGGGATTTACATAATGCGATGTTCCAGAACCAGACTGTAACGGGTGTTGGTGTCGATGCTATTAGCACGATGGCGGAGGAAATCAAAGGCTTGGATGTAGATAAGTTCAACGAATGTATCTCAAGTGGCAAGATGGCCGATGAGGTTAGCAAAGACCTTCAAGACGGAACAGCCTACGGGGTGAGTGGTACGCCAACCTTCTTCATTAACGGTGTTCGTCTGGTCGGCGCGCAGCCCCTCGCTGCCTTCACCACTGTCATCGATCAGGAACTCACAGCCGCAAAATAACCTACTCATTCCTGCCAGAATGAGTGTTCCCTAGTAGAAGCCAGCCGAGGCGCGTACCTCGGCTGGCTTTTCGATTCATGGTTCCTAATCTACTCTTACACATTATCTACACATGAACGTGGTATCATGCTAATCGAGTAATTATGGTTGCCTTTTGCTGACTTGCTGAGAAGCTATTGATGTCCCAGAAGATACTAATCGTTGAAGATGAGCAGAAGATCGCACGACTGGTGCGCTTGTACCTTGAAGAAGCTGGATTCAGCGCCGTGACCATCCACGATGGCATGCAGGCCATACATGCGTTCCGCCATGAGCACCCCGATTTAGTGATCCTCGATCTCAACCTGCCCGGCGTTGATGGGCTGGACATCTGCCGTGCCCTTCGCCGTGAATCAGATGTGCCAGTGATTATTCTTACCGCTCGCACGGAAGAAGCCGACCGCTTGATCGGGTTGGAGCTAGGGGCAGATGATTACGTCACAAAGCCGTTCTCCCCACGCGAGGTCGTCGCAAGAGTGCGCGCCGTACTGCGGCGGGCTGGCAGCAAACAGACGCCCGGCGAGATGATCCGTGCGGGTAACCTCACGCTTGATCTAGGGAGTCACCGAGCACTAGTTGGCGAAAAAGAGCTGATGTTGACGGTCAGCGAGTTTGATATTCTGGCGGCTCTGGCCCGTGATTCAGGCCGAGTGCTCAGCCGTTTGCAGCTTCTCGAAGCATCGCAGGGAGTAGCCTACGAGGGTTACGAGCGCAGCATCGATCAGCACATTAAGAATCTGCGTCGCAAGATCGAGGACGCCGCAGGCCACGCCCGCCTGATCCATACCGTTCACGGCATCGGCTACCGCCTCGACCCTATCGACTAGCCGAGCCTTCCCGTTGTTTTGTGCCGTTTGCTGTTCTGCTTTTTTGCTCAAGTGCTGAGTTGCTGACCTGCTGAGGTACTCTCCAATGCGTAGCCTGTGGTTCCGCCTGATCGGTGCGTTCGCCATTGTGATTGCGATGACGCTCATCATCGTGAGCTTCGTCGTGAATCTGGTTGCTGCACACCAGTTTGATATTTATGTAGCGGGCAGTGGCAAAGCGATTACTCACCATCTTGCCCCACTCCTTGCCGATTCCTATCGTCGCTCCGGCAGTTGGGGCGAGGCACAATCCATCCTCTCCAATCCAAAATTTACCGAAGATGCGCAGGACATGATGGGTACGAGTGGGCCGCGTTTTGCAAATTCTCCAACAGACGATCTGGGTTTTGAATTGCTGCTGGTCGATTTGCATGGAGAAGTCGTAGCAGACTCAAGTGGGCAGCGCATCGGGGAAGTTCTGCCGCGACCTCTTATTAAGCAGGGAACACCCATCCGTGCGGACAAGCATGTTGTGATTGGCAGGCTGTTAGTTATGCGTCCTCAAGCCGACTCACCTGCCCGCCTCGCGTTTCTAAGCCAGGTGCGGCACGGCGTAATCTTTGCAGCAGTGGCATCCGGGTTGGCTGCACTTGTGATCGGCACGCTGCTGTTTCAGCGCATCATACAGCCGCTTCGCAGCTTGCAAAGTGCGGCGCATCGTGTTGCCGCTGGAGATTTGACCGCCCGCGTACCAATTACGTCTGATGATGAATTATCCGAAGTAGCAGCCGCGTTCAATCAGATGGCCTCGAATCTTGACCAGCAGCAAAGTCTTCGCAAGCAGATGGTAGCTGACATCGCGCATGAGCTTCGCAATCCGATCAGCGTCATGCAGGGAACTCTCGAAGCAATGGAAGACGGGTTAATCCGACCCACTCCCCAGGAACTTAGGGATCTGCATGACGATGTGCGCCGCCTCGCACGGCTGGTGGAAGACCTGCGCACGCTCTCACTGGCCGATGCGGGCCAACTTGCCCTTATCCGTGATTCACTGAATTTGAGCGAAACGGTAGAGCATGTCGCCAGCCGCATGAGCAGCCTTGCCACCGAGCGCGGCATCTCCCTGAAAGTCGATGCTGCGCAGCATCTGCCAGCCGTCAACGCTGACGAAGATCGCATCGCACAGGTAATCGGCAATTTGCTGGATAACGCGCTCCGCCATACGCCACCCGGCGGTCAGGTGATAGTACGTACTCACTTAGAGTCCTCCTCTCCGAATTCGGAGAGTGAGGTTACGCTTGAAGTCTCAGACACCGGGCCGGGGATTCCCGAGGCGGATTTGCCTTATGTTTTTGAGCGCTTCTGGCGGGGGGATCGCTCTCGCAGCCGGGAGAGCGGCGGATCGGGTTTGGGATTGGCTATTGCGCGCCAGCTTATTGAACTTCACGGCGGCAGCATCCGCGCCGAGTCATCTCCTGGTCGCGGTGCAACTTTTCGAATCACTCTGCCCACATTGAATTACTCGTAAGTAGTACCAGGTTGTTAACCAACCGTACTGTGAGGCTCATGAGCCTTCAACCATTCAAGGACTAAGCGATGCTGTTCCGGGTTGATTCGTCTTAACCGCAGCAGCCCGTCGAGGATTTCGGGAATCGTGAGAACGGCATGGACTTTGTAGTTCTTCGCCTCTAGTATCTGTCTGCCACCTAGCCCACTATCCAGTACGACCATCACATTTGTTGCTTTGAGCCGCACCATCTCGAGCACGGCCAGCGCCTCAAGCTGGCTGTCGCCCCCGGTGAGCAGATCATCAACGACTAATACCGACTCACCAGCCTTATACAGCCCTGCCAGATACCTCCCTACTGTACTTTCGCGCCCAAGTAGCCGTTGATAGACTACAGGCTTGTCAATCGTCAGGCCGAGTGCAATCCCGACCGCCAACCCCCCCATCGGGATCGCGGCGATCCGGTCGAACTTCACTTTGGCGGCCATGGTCGCCATCATCCGCACAACTCGCCTGAGGGTTGCAGGCCGCGAGGCCATAAGCTGCATATCGAGAGTGAGCGGCGAGCGTCCTAGCTCTTGTGTCCCACTCTCGCCGATCTTTACCGCACCCAACTCATGGAGACTGGAGATCAAGGGTTCCTTGTCAATCACGCATGCTCCTTGTCCGCCCCGGCGGGACGGTGGCCCAATGATGATGAAAATCAGTGCAGATTAATCCTGCTAGTGTAGCGACCAACTTCCCTACTGACAATGTACTCAAGGTCAGTTTGTTCACTTTACTATGCTGAGACCATTGCTTGCCGCTACCTTACCTACTAGAATGAGAGTGTTAGTCCTCGCAATTCACGGAGTCAAACGCTATGAGATTAAGAGATCGGGTTGCCATTATTACCGGGGCAGCCGGAGGGATCGGGCGGGCAGCCGCCTTACGATTCGCGCTCGAAGGTGCGAAGGTAGCAGTCGCCGATTTGAAAGAAGAGGCCGGGCAAAAGGTTGCTGATCAGATTCTGTCTCAGGAGGGCGAAGCGATAGCTGTCGGAGTCAACGTTGCAGATCGCTCCTCGGTCGATGCGATGATACTGCACGTGCTTGCTGCATGGGGCCAGATCGATATTCTGGTCAACAATGCAGGCATCCTGCGCGATGCCCGCTTGGTCAAAATGACGGAGGAGGAGTTTGATTCAGTCATCGCCGTGAATATGAAAGGGGTCTTCAACTGCACGCAGGCCGTCGCGCCACACATGATGGATCGTGGCTATGGACGCATTGTGAACACATCATCGGTTGTCGCGATCTATGGCAACTTCGGCCAGACGAACTACATCGCTTCCAAGTCCGCCGTCATCGGCATGACCAAGGTGTGGGCGCGAGAGCTAGGCCCGAAGGGGATCACCGTGAATGCGGTCGCGCCCGGTTTCATCGAAACCGAGATGACCGCCGGAATGCCGGAGAAGATCGTCGAGACGATGAAAGCGAAGATTCCACTGGGCCGCATGGGCCATCCCGAAGACATCGCCAACGCTTACCTGTGGCTTGCCTCCGATGAGGCCAGCTACGTCAATGGCATTGTTCTGAGCGTCGATGGCGGAGTCACGACTTAGTGCTTTTCAAATCAGCGAGGGTTAGAAGCAGAGTTATTCTGCCTCTGGCCCTTTCCTGATCAACCCGATCCCCAGCGTCACTAGCCCAATCGCCAGCACCACCGCTCCAACATATGCCAGATAGATTACTGCATTAGGCCGAGCCGCATCCGCATTTAGCACCGAAAAGAAAAACGCCGTCGGCAGCAGGATCGCAGCCCCCGGAATCGCCAGCCGCACCAGCCGCTTAAGTCCATCTGAGAGCGCTGCTTCATCCACATAACGCAGCAGCACTAGGGAGAGGATCAGCAGCACACCCGCATGAGCGTGCCCCGCCCGCCACAAATTCTGGCGCAATGGATTCTCCATATATCCCGGATCATTGATCAGCAGCGTTAAGATGCTTGCTCCGCCAAATTCAACTGTTGGTATGAGTAGCAGAAGTATCCCGGCAAGCCGCCGTGACTCGTATGTCATGCGAACCTCCAAATCATTCAAAGAACAATAACTGTGAGATTACCGTTCAAGCGCCTCAGTGTGGTACTGGTGCATGGTCGTAACGGCTATCTCGCTCTGTTCAATCTGACCTACCCGTCCCCGCATCGAGTTCAGCCGCCCTGTTATTGGGATGTGCTGCGTTGCTGCCGCCAGCCCGAAGCGAGGCATATTCCCGTAGATCGTCTCGTAATGCCCCGCCGGGATGACGTACGTTTCATGCCATATCCCGACGCTGCCATCGCCGCCGACCCACTTCATGAATTCCTTCCACGCGGGTAGGTGCGGATCGTCCTTGCTGCGGGCGAAGCGCTCAAGTTCATCGAAGGAGCGCCAATAACTGACCATCAATGTCGCGAAGGGATATGGATTGAAGAAGGATTCGCCGCCTAGAAACCCTTTCTCTGGGTGAGCATAGAGTTCTTGCAGCATCTTGGGCATAGCGGCAGCAGTCGGCAGCCATTTGCGAAACGCGAAGAATCGGTTGACGCGCATCCCGATCAGGAATACCACGAATGGCTCATCCATTTGAGCGGTGTACCGGCCCGCAAACACTCCGTTCTGCTTGACCTGATTCTCTTTACCATTAATCTCATCCATTGACTTATCTCCATATATGATCCATCATACATGACTAATCATATAGTGTATAATCATATATGTCAAGTTATATATAGATAGGAACACTTAATGTCACTAGCCCATGCAATTCTCGGCCTTCTTCAGATTGAACCGATGACCGGGTATGATCTCAAAACTCAGTGCTTTGATACTTCCATCCGCTACTTCTGGCCCGCCGATCAAGCGCAGATTTACCGCACCCTCGACAAAATGGCTGAGGATGGCTGGGTCGATAACACCATTGAGGTTCAGGAAGGACGGCCCAACCGCAAAGTGTACAGTGTCACCGATGCAGGCCGCGCCGAGCTTCACCGTTGGCTAACCCTTGAGCACCCTCATCCGCCCTACCGCGACGCCTTCCTCATTCAAGTATTTTTCGGGGGCCAGCTTCGCAACAATGAAATCTTCGCGCAGTTCCAAAAGCAGCTTGCACATCACCAAGCCCTGCTTGCCGAATACCAAACCGTCCCGCTCCCGCCGCTTGAAGAATTGCACGACGAGCGCGATCTGACGATGGAACGCCTCACCCTTGAGCTAGGCTTCCGCATCCAGCAGGCATATATCGATTGGCTCAATCTCGCGATGGAAACGGTGAAGAACCTGCCCGACATCCCGTCGTAGGGTGTACGGTCACTAAATAAATCCCTTTGCCCGCGCCATCAGTACACCCATTTGCAGCGCCCCGTCGATATATTTGCCCGCCAGCACTTCCGCATACACCTCATCGAATGGGCGCAGATGGACTTCTAGCTCCTCACCCGGATCAAGCCTCTGATCGCCGGGTGTGAGATCGGACGCAAAGAACATATGTGAGGCCACTTTCAGCGATCCAGGGAAAGGGTTGAAGCTAGCGAGCGGCACAATCCTCCTCGCCCGGTAGCCCGTTTCCTCCTCAAACTCGCGCCGAGCGCCGTCAAGCGGGTCTTCTCCTGGCTCCATCCGGCCCGCAGGCAGGTCATAGATAATCTGCTCGATGGGATGGCGGTACTGACGAGTCAGCACAATCTGCCGATCTGCCGTCACCGCGACCACATTAACCGAATCAACAGGGCTTTCGAGAAAGAAATATGGGCGCGATTCCCCGCCGCGCATCAGCGTATCGACGATAATCCGCACCCTGGGATGCTCGAAGGCAATGGTTCGGTTAGCGACCGTCCATGGTTCCATAAAGTTTATCCGCTTCGCTTGGAGGCTCGTCGGCCTCGATTTGCCAAAGATGAATCGCGCTGACCCGCCCTGCATCGCCCATACCCGCATCACTGATCACAAGCAGATCATCCCGCACGATGCAGTCCGTCGGGCATGTAATCATGACACCCAGCGTCCCTTCGTCCATAAGCGCATAATTTAGACTTCGCTCTGGCTCGTTCGGCAGATAGCTTTGTAGCACCGGGAAATCGTAGGTGATGTAATCAAATGGCTGATCATCCTCACCTGTCTCTACTTCGGGGAGACGCACCGCTACCCGAAGCTGCCGCACCAGTAGGTACAATCCCTGCGACAGCTTTCCCTCCGAGATCACAAAACTTCCCGCCAGTCCAAGCACATCTTCCGGCGCAAGATCAGCCAGATAGCCGCGCTCGATAAGCAGCTGTTTCTCCGCCGTTTTGAACGGTTTGACCATCTCAATTACTCGTTCTTCGCGCACCAGCCCTCGTGACGGAATCCCGCCGTGATTCAGCACCATGCTGATCCAACCTGTGCTCGGTGCTTTGAGACCATTCGGCAGTGCCAGCGCCGATGCATCCGGGTTCTCGCCATCTGCTTCATCCGTTGATTCGAGCAGAATCCCGTCACGGCTGAACGCATACTGCGCCACCCAGCTTCCCTCGCCGTAAACTTCCTCAGCATAAATCTGATATGGTGTGGGGCTGATTCCTAACAACCTACATTGTGCGCTGTGCCACAAGGGGATTGTTCGTTCGTAATTCAAAGAGATCATAGTATTCCGAAAAATGAACCAGAATTGTCTACTGTCTTTGAATATCCCTCATCAATCCCTACCGATCCACTTTCCGCGCCTGCCTTCTACGAATAATAGATGCACCAGTAATGCCCGCAGCCAAAACAAATAATCCCACTGCTCCCAGCGCCACGCGCTTCTTTGGCGTGAGGTCGGTATCGAGGCGTGGCCGCAATGTTTCCGGTCGGTTGAAATCCGCACTCGCTTCTTCTACCAGCAGCACCGGATGCCCGCCCATCAAACACTCCGATCCATTCGTGCACGATGCCGCATCCAACCACAGTACATAATAGCCGAGCACGGGATACACATCCCGCGCCGTTCCAGTTTGATCCACCCGCACTGCCGATCCAGCCAGCGCAGGCACTACTGCCACCGTTGGCGATGTTCCCCTCGCCCAGAACACCCGCGTCGTTTTTGCTCCCCGATTTAAGATGACTGTCCACATCTCAGGCCGCTCATATCGAACTGCCTCTTCCGTCTCCGCGTAATGCGTCGTGATGACCTTGAACGCCTCAAACGCAGGCCGCGTTGAGCGGTCATGCCGCAGCAACCCATACGGCTCAAAACCCGGATCGGGGGCAGGCTCATCGACCCACTTGTACACCCCGATCCGCTCTACGCTCATCGAGAGCGCCAGCGCAAATTCTTGCAGCAGGTACGATGCCTGATCGTCCTGAGTTACCTTGAATACAGGTTTATCCCAAAGTTGGGCCGGATCGTCATAGGGTGGCGCATTCGTCTCGTTGATCCAGATCGGCTTCTCCAACCCGAACTTGTGCAGCGTATCTTGCAGCGATCCCGCGATGATCATCGTAGTTTCCGGCTTAAAGTAGATGTGCGCTGACACCACATCGAAGTAATAACCGTTCGCTGCCGCCGTCGGGTCAGTGCTGGCTGCGGTGAGAAATTCGTTCAGGTAGTTGGAATTGTGCCAATAGGTTAGCCCGCCGAGGTGGATTACTACATCAGGCTGGACTTCATGTGCGACGAGATATGCCACCTTGACCAGTTGATAATAATCCGCATTCGATCCCTGCCACTGCGCGCCGAACGTGTCGAGCGGAATATCCGGCTCGTTCCAGATAATCCAGTGATGCACCCGATCCCCGTATACCGTAATCAGGTAGCGGATGTATTGTGCCCAATAATTGCTCGGATCATGAATCGGCAGGTACAGTCCGCGCGGAACCCCTGCCCCTTCGATTCCATCCGTTGCCCACTTCGGCGTATGGGCAATCAGCCCGACTACTTCGCGCCCTCTGGCAATCTCATCGTTGATCCGTTCATTCGGTGCGTGGAACCAGTTCCAGTCATCCGGCCCGTTCCGCTCGATCTCGCTCCAATAGAAGATGATCCGCTCCCAGCCCACCAACGCCGCATCCGCTTGGTCGGCGGCATAGTACGCTTCAATTGTGCCAAACCTCGGATCAGGTGTCGGCGGCGATTGCTGTGCTTGGGCCGTATACGGCTGACCAGAACTTAAAAAGATGAACCACAGAGAACACAGAGCAGCACAGAGAATAATGAGAAGTTCTCTGTGCCCTCTGTGATAAAAGATTTTTTTTCTATTCTTGGGGAAAAACTGCAATGAGTATCACCCAGACGCTAGCTAACCTGAGTTTGGGAT
>Ga0209382_10003496_pt1 | contig 21756 bp, 22 predicted proteins | sample SoiMetdeltSBSDD5_FD_187599 | JGI IMG/M metagenome (GOLD analysis project Ga0209382, IMG submission 187599) | Bulk soil microbial communities from a Populus tree surrounding site in Tennessee, USA - Soil MetaG P. deltoides SBSDD5 (SPAdes) (version 2) | ecosystem: Environmental > Terrestrial >...
ACCGGCCTGCCTTCGACCGAAACTGTCGCGGATGTCTGGCGCGCAGTGCCGTCCATCCTGAATGTAGCGATCTCGGGCGCGGACAGCGTCGGGCCGACGTCGCAGAGCGGCCCCAACCCGGACGGCGGTTATCAACTCGACGCACGCATCGACACTTTGCAGAACCAGGCGCTGGCCGCGCTGCGGACTCATGCCGGCGCGCAACACATGCCGAGCGCGCGCTGGCTCGACGAGCTGACTGCATTCGAGAATGCTCAGTTTTCTTCGGCCGGCGTCGCGCGCCTGGCACTCGCGATGCGCGAGCGGCGCGAGACGCTACCCGATCCGGATCCGCCGCTGAACGCGCTGGAGCGACGAGGCAAGGAAGTTTTCAAGCGTGCCTGCTCGGCGTGTCACGGCAACGAGAGACATCCGTCCACGTCCACCGTGACGTCGCCGCCGCTGAAGCTGCGCTATCACACGATCCTGTCTGCCTGTCCGCGACCGACGCAAGCCTGGTGCGCGAAGCTCGGATGCTTCACGTTCCCTGCGTGCGATCCGGCGTTGGAGCGGAACATCCGCAGTTACGAGCTGACGCTGCCGAACGGCACGAAGGAACGCATCACGACCAGCGATCCGGGTCGGCTGCTGCTGTCGGGAGACGTGATCGACACGGAATCGTTCGATCATTCGCACGGCGTTTTCGATGTCCCGCAACTGCGAGGCATCGCGCGAACCGCCCCGTACTTCCACAACAACAGCGCGGCGACGCTCGAAGACGTGCTGGCGCTCTACCAGGCATTGTTTGCACGTCGCGAAGTGCTCGCGCCGACGTCGGCGTTCATCAACCCGCCGTTCGGACCTTTTGCCGAAGCCGAGAAGCCAGCTTTGCTCGCCTACCTGCGGAAACTTTGAGATCTGGTTCGCGTACTATTCTGCGCCATTCATGACTTCAAGCCGGGGGAGGCTGCCTTGGAAGGTCCCGAAGTGCATCAACCGCACGCCCGCCACGGCGGCGGGCTGCCGCAGTGGCTCGAATTGACGATCGCGGGGACTGCGCTGGTCACGTCCATCTGCTCGATCGTCATCGCCATCCATCACGGTCACACGATGGAAAAGCTGGTGCAGGCCAACTCCATTCCGTACCTGATCGGCGGCTTCAGCACCGCGACGCCCGAAGGAGTCGAGGTGCTGTCGCTCGATCTGCTGAACCGCGGAGTCGGACCGGCTCATGAGCGGAGCCTGCGCGTGAAGGTCGATGGCCAGTACGTCACCTCGGTGGACGAGCTGATCGCCAAGTCGCTCGAGCCCGCCCAGGCGGCCGAGGTGGCGCAGGCGAAGAAAGACAAGGTGCTCAGGGTTCTCCAGAACAACGTGCGCACGCGCTTCGTGCCGGGCGGTGACCAGCAACTGGTGTTTCACATCGCCAAGACGCCGGAGAACACGCGCTACTGGGAGATGCTGGACACAGCCCAGGCGAAATGGGATGTCGAATACTGCTACTGCTCGGTGTTCGAGGACTGCTGGGAAGTGCGGGGTGTGTTCAGCGAACCCAAGCCCGTCGACGAGTGCACGCGGGATGAGCCGCGTGAGTTCAAGCCGTGAGCTCCGTTCGTCGGCCGGCAGTCAGTGACGGCTGGCTCATCAACTCCAGACTACAGGCGGTTCTCCGGGCAGATACAGCACCATTGCCTCCGGCGACCGCCAGTCCTGCGGTTTCAAGGTCATGGTCAGGAGACGAACTCCGTCAAAGCTGATCGTAAGCAGTTCAGCCGTGCACCCGACCTCTCGTACGGGTCAGCCCAACGAGGGAACGGAGCTGGGATTCTCCGAGGCTGGAATATGGAACCAGCTGGCCATCCACTCCGACATCGTTATTCAGATTCAAGACAGTGCCATCAAGGAATTTCAGCTGAATGTAATCATGAACAATCGCCACGTTGTCCAGAACTCTGCTGGTAAGTTCGGTCAGCAAACTGAGTTCGTTCATGGACGTTGCGCTAGTTTGCGCTCACCGCGAATGCTCATCGATCCACCGGCGCAACGGAGCTAGCCCATCGCCACGGACTCGATAGATGCGCCTGCGCCCGTCATACGCCGCGACGACCAGCCCCGCGGACTCCAGCAGCTTGAGATGCTGGACGATCGCCGTGCGCGAAACCGGCAAACCCTTTGCGAGATCGCCCGCCGTGCCCGGCGTGCGCGCGAGACGCTGGAACACGACCACGCGGATCGGATGACCGAACAGACTGAAGAGGCGCAGCACCTGGCGCAGCTGCGCTGCCTTGGCGTGAGACTTGGCCATGCGCGAAGTGTCACACCCGACTAACACTTTTGACAGCCCCGCCGGCGGTTGTGTCTACTCGGGCGACTGATGCCAGGAGCACGACCCAGGAGCATGAAGATGGTCAACGGTGCACACGTCATCATTTATTCGAAGGACGCCGCAGCGGACCGGGCGTTCATCAAGAACGTTCTGAAATTCCCGTTCGTGGACGTCAACAACGGCTGGCTGATCTTCAAGCTGCCGCCGGCGGAAGTCGCCGTGCACCCGTCCGATGAGAACGATCTGCACGAGTTCTATCTCATGACGGACGACCTGGACCTGGAGATCAGAAGTCTGCAGAAAGCGGGCGTGACTTGCGATGCCGTCTCCCAGCAGGGCTGGGGTCGTTCGACGCGCATTCAGTTGCCCGGCGGCGGCACGCTCGGTCTCTACCAGCCGCGGCATCAACGGCCTTAGCGGGTAGAGACGGCTGGGCCATTCTAGATCTCCAGCAGATCCTTGCCGACGACGATCCGGCCATCGAAGTGGGTGCGGGCCGCGTCGATCCACATCTGATCGGTAATCGTCGGGTCGTCGGGCGGCACGAAGTGCGACAGCACCAGCGTCTTCACGCCCGCGGCCTTTGCGACTCGCCCCGCGTCCTGCGCAGTCGTGTGATGCGACAGGATGCTCTGCTTCAGTGCCGAAGCATTCGGCACAGCGGCGACCAGACGATCGACGCCCGCCGGATACAGCGCTTCGTGCACGAGGACATCGGCGCCGCGCGCCAGCTCGATGAGCCTCTCGGAGGGTTTCGTGTCGCCGGAAATCACGAACGAGCGATCGGCAGCATCGAAGCGATAACCGAAGGCCGGCACGACCGGCGGATGTTCGACGAGCGTCGCGCGAACCCGAACGTTCTCATCCTCGAACACCGGCCCACCCTTCTCCAGCTCGTGCACGTGAACGAGCGGCTGCAGCGGTACGCGACCTTCATCCTCGATGCGCGTTCGAATGTCGTACGCATTCATCTCCATGAAGTGCCGGGTCATCTGCTGCAGCGGCGGCGGGCCCCAGCAATCGACGCGCGTTTTCAGGCCAGCGGTCCACGCGAGCAGGATCAGGTTGCCGTAGTCGGCGTTGTGATCGGAATGCTGGTGCGTCAGCAAGATGTGCCGAAGCTGCGAGAGCCGAACACCCGCCGCGACCAGTTGGCGCGCGACGCCGTCACCGCAGTCGATGACGTAAGCGACCTCGTTCACCAGGATGACTTGCGCGGACGCCGAGTTGGCTTTGCGAGGTCGCGGGCCGCCGCCGGTCCCGAGCAGGATCAAACGGCTCTTGCTGGCTGGCGCCGCTTCGAGACGCGGAAGGCAGCTGCTGCCGAGCAGTGCGACAGCGCCTTGCAGAACCTGACGCCGGGTGCCGATCATTGAGCGCGTTCTTACGTCCGCGCTCGCTTGCCGTCAACTTTTCGGCCCGGAATGGCGAGGGGCGACGACACCTCGCCGCGAAGCGCGCTCGAGGAGGAAGCCCGCGATGGCCTCTTGCGCGTCGGCCTCGCTGGTGCCGGCCGGAAATTCGAACACCTCGGTCGAGTCGAAGGGATTCGCAACTCGCAGCGGCTCCCCGACTGACTCGGTTTGCAAGGCCGCCCACTGAGGCTGCGACACGTGACTGCTGTCTGCTGACTGCACGTAACCGTTCAGGGCATATCCCCCTGTGAGCGCAGCAACCGTCAGCAACGCTGCTGCAGCTAGTTCGCCAGGCCGCGACATAACCCCCTCCTTATGGTCCCTGCGCTTGACGATCAAGGATCGCCGAGCCGGTGTCTCGGCCGCTCTGCACACTCCGAATAATGTGATCCCGGTCACACCTCCGGGCAGGTTATGACTAACGCTTCTTCTTATTACAAGGTGCTGCGGACGCAGTCACGAGGGCAAGCCCGACGGTGTTGGGATCGGGTGTTCGCTTGCCGTTCAGAGGATGCAGTCGGTGCACGAGTCCCTCGACGGTCTCCTCGCGCTGCCACGGCACGCTGCGCCGGCGCAAACGCTGCCAGTTGCGGGCGTGAGGATCGAGGCGAAACGCGTGGTACGCCGTCCACAGGTCCGAGTGCCGGTATTCTTCGCACAGCACATAGATCAGCGACTTCGGCGCGGCCGGCGCCGGCTCGGACCGCCGCGGCAGCCAACGGAACATCCAATCGAAGACTGTCACCATCTGACAAGTATCGGTGTGCCCCCGAACGCACGGCATCAGATGGACGCTGAATCGACACCGCGGCCGACGCGTCAACTCATCGCCTGCGACCAAAGAACTCGGCTTCGAGGCGCCAGCTACCATCCGGCAATTGACGCTCGCCGGTCCAGTGAAAGGTCTCGTCCGTGATCTCCTGGAAGATCCAGCGGATGCGCCCCCCATCCCCGACTGTTCCTTCCTGCACGATGCGGTCGCCGTCCATGCGCGTCCGGAGCACGTTGAAGGCACCGGTGACGGGATTGAACCAAGTCACTTGCCAGGTGCGCGTTTGCGGGTCGAAGGTGCGAACGCTCGAGCCGTAGCGATTTGCGCGCGGAGCGGCGGTGCGCCGGTTCGCTCGCGTGGGCGCGATCCAGACATCCTGCACGGCGCGCCCTTCCAACGTGCGCGCGAACAACCACTCGCCTGCGGTGACCTGGAAAGTGCCGTTGTCGGTGCGATCGCGGGCTTCCACGCTCCACACTCCCAGCAACTTCGCGTAGACGTCTTCGCTGGCTGCGATCTCGGGCGATCGGTCTCGCGAGATGAGTGCCTCGGCGAAGGCGTGCGATGTTTCCAGCGACAGCGCCAGGAGTACTGCTGCCGCGATCACCATGGCACCTTGGAGGCGAGGCTCGCGCGCAGCTCCCCCGGCGTCAGCCCGAATGTCTGACGGAACGCGTGATTGAAGACAGAGAGATCCTGGAATCCCACTTCGAAGGCGACGGACGAGATTGGCAGGCCGGGGTCGCTCAGCAAGCGACCCGCTTGTCGCAGACGCGCGATGCGGACGTATGCGTGCGGAGTCGTGCCGACGACGCGCTTGAAGCAGCGAATGAAATGGAATGGGCTCATCGACGCCTGCGCGGCGAGCGTGCGCAGCGAATGAACGCCACTCACGTCCTCGTCGATCGCGCGGGCCACTGCCAGCATGGTTTGTGCTTGCGCGGAAGTGGGAGCCCGGTCTCGTCCCAAACGACCGAGAGCCTGGATGACCCAGGCGACGGTGCTCAACGCGAGATCATGTGCGCTCCCGCTCGCGTGACCGCTGGCAAGCGCTTCAGTTCTTGCGAACAGCGCGGCACCGCGCGCCGAGACGGGCAGCGCCACGCGCGGGAAAGTTGCGCTCGAGTTCGCAGCGCCGAGCGCTGAGAGCAACTCCTCATATCGCTGCGGTGAGAACTGAAACGCGATGCATCGATCGCCGGCGCCGTGCTCGTGCGTGCAACTGAAGCGCGTGCGCGGACTTCCCAACAAGACAGACCCGCTGCACAGATCGCCGGACCCGGCACTGCTTCGATATGAAAAGGCACCCGCCATCACGAGCGCGATCGACACGTAGTCGTGCTGCTCTTCGAAGGCCGCGTCGCTCGCGTCGGCGCTACACAGGATGTCAGCGAGTCGCCAGCCCTCTCCCTCGAAAATCGTCGCAATGGTGGCGCTGCCGCGCTCGCCACGCATCCGCCGCCGGTCCAGAAATCGGGCGACTATTTCGTTCGAAGTCAGCACAGTGACGCAGCTTACCCGCCATGCCTGCCGTTTCAACAACATCATGCCCTGCGATACATGCGATGGTCCTCGCGCATGCGCCAGGTCTTGCCGCCGTCGGTCGAGAGCTCGCCTTGCCAGACGAAAGTCCTGTCCGTGATATTGCTGAAGGTCCAGCGCGTGCGACCCTTCGGGCTGTCGTTGTAAAGCGCGATCCGCCCATCTTCCTCACTGCCCTCGAGCAGCGTGACGGCGTTGGCGATCGCCGAGACCCAGGTGACGCGCCACTTTTTCCGATCGGCGTCGTAGAAGCGCAGCGTCGTGCCGATGAAGCGATCCTCGCCCGGCTTCGGGAACTGGATCCATAAATCCTGCAGCGCCCGGCCGTCGAGCACCCAGCCCACCAGCAGCTCGCCACGAACTTTGTCGCGCGCGCCGTCGTCGCGGATGTTGGTGTAGTCGACGTCCCAGGAGCCGGCGACCCGATCGAACAGGCGCGCTGCGGGCGGCTCCCCAGGAACGATGCGCGGCCCGGCGGCGACGAGCTCCTTGAACACGTCCTGAGTGCAGGCCGCGCGGGCCGTGTCGGCCTTCGCAGCGAGCGCACGACCAGCGAGCAGCGATGCGCTCAAAGCGCCGGCGCCTCCGGCAACCAGGAGGCGGCGATCCAGATTCATTGCAGTCCCCTCGTCAGCTTCCTGCGTGAAGGCTAACGAACGACGGCGCTACGGCTAGGTGAAAATTGCTCTGCGCCGATGCGTGGAATGCTCAGAGATGCAGCCAGCCGTGAAGGCCCGGACCAACGTGCGAGAACCACGGCCCCAACAGCGTCGCAATTGCACTAATCACGAGCACAGATCCGGCAAGCCGACGAGCGCCGGGTGTTGCGATCACGGCTACGAAGCGTCGCGACGCCAGCGCGGTCAGGAACATGCCTGGCAAGGTGCCCAGACCGAACGCGGCCATCGTCATCGCTCCTTGTACGGCCGAATGCTGGAGCGTCGCGATGAGCAGCACGCTGTAAACGAACCCGCACGGCATCCATCCCCAAAGCGTGCCGAAGGCAAATGCGCGGGACAGCGAGTTGATTGGCAGAAATCGGCGGCCGAGCGGTGCGAGCTGCCGCCACAGCGCGTGCCCGAAGCGTGAGCTAGAGTTGCGCAGATATCCGAACGCGACGAGCGCGGCGAACAGCAGCGCCAGCGCCGCAAGCGCGCGTAGCACCCTGCGCACTGACTCAACATCGAGCAGCGCGACCACGCCACCGAGCGTACCCGCACAGAGCAACCCCGCAAGCGAATACGAAACGATGCGCCCGATCTGGCAGCCGAGCAGCAGAGCGGGACGCGGGCGACCACGCGCATCGCAAGCGGTCGCCAAGCCGAGTGCCGACGTCACGCCGCCGCACATCGCGAGGCAATGGCCGCTGGCTGCGAGGCCGAGCAGGAAGGCCGCAGCGATCGTGAGCGTACCGGTCATGGAGCCGGCTCCTCGTCGTTCTCGCTATCGGCGCGCTTCTGCGCCTCGTCCAGCGGCAGCAGTCCCGGTGTCTGCAGGTCATCGAACTGCCCGCGGTCCACAGCCCAGAAGAACGCACCGACTGCCAACATCAGCAGCACCAGCGCGAGCGGAATCAGGATGATGATCGCGTTCATGCGGCACCGATGCGCAGCGCATTGCCGATCACGCACAGCGAGCTCAACGACATTCCCAGCGCGGCGAGCCAGGGCGGCACGAAGCCCAGTGCCGCCAGCGGCATTGCCACCACGTTGTACAGCAGCGCCCAGCGTTGATTCTGCTGGATCACTGCCACCGTCTGACGGGCGATTCGACGCGCGGTGACGAGCCCACCGATGTGCTCGCCCGCAAGCACGATGTCGCTGCTCGCGCGGGCAATTTCGGCGCCGCTCGCAATCGCAACACCGACATCCGCACCCGCAAGCACGGGGGCATCGTTGACTCCGTCGCCCACTGCGAGCACGCGTGCGCCTTGCGCGCGCATCGTGCCTAGGTCGCTCAGTTTGTCCGCCGGCGAAGCACGAGCCCGCCAGCTCGCGATGTCCAACTTCGCCGCGACATCCGCGACCTTGTCAGAGGCATCGCCGCTGATGATGCGGAGCTGCAGGCCCTGAGCCTTGAGCGCATCGATGACGTCGCGCATGTAGGGGCGCAGTTGCTCGCTCACGCGGAAGGCCGCAATCGCGCCCGCCGGGTCGGCAAGCACAACGGCAGCGTCGTCGCCGGGCAACTCCCGATCCGGAGCGGCAAAGCGACTCGACCCGAGTTTCAGCTCGCGCCCCTCGACGACACCGCACAGGCCGAGTCCCGCCTCTGATCTCACTTGCGTGGCGGCAGGAAGTGCAGCTTCGTTGCATGCGGCTGCAATGGCTCGTGCAAGCGGATGATGACTCTCGCGAGCGAGCGACGCAGCGAGACGCAGCGCGCGCTCGGGTGATACACCGTTGAACGTCTGCACACCCGCAAGCTGGGGCATCGTGAGCGTGCCCGTCTTGTCGAAGACAACGTGGGACGCCTGCGCGAGCGCGGCGATCGCATCCGGCTTTACCACCAATACGCCGCATCGCGCGAGCACGGTCAGCGCGCGAGTAATCGCCGCTGGCACGGCGAGCGCGAAGGCGCAGGGACACGACACTACGAGTACTGCCAGTGCAGCGGCAAATGCCCGCGACGGATCGATGACGCTCCATGCCACAGCCGTAAGCACCGTCAGACTCAATACGCGCACCACGAAGCGTGCGGTCGCCTGTTCGCCGGCGCGAGCAAGCTGCGGCCGTTCGACTTGTGCGCGCTCGACCAATCCCGCGATCCCCGCGAGCACTGTGTCCGCACCCACTCGCTGCACCTGCAGATCCACCGGACCATCGACGAGAACGCTGCCTGCGATCAGCATGTCTCCAGAGCGCCGCAGGACCGGCGCCGCCTCTCCGCTCATGAGCGCCTCGTCGACTCGACAAGCGGGACTGAGCAGCAGTCCGTCGGCAGGAATGAGACCTCCCTCCCCGACATGAACGCAATCGCCAGCACGGAGCTCGTGAGTACCGACACGCTCGAGCGAATGATCCTCGCGCCGGCGATCGGCAAAGGACGGCGTGAGGCGTGCGAGCGCGTCGACCAGATCTCCGGCGTGGTGGCGCGCCCGCATCTCCAGATATCGGCCGGCGAGCAGGAAGAACACGAACATGGAGACGGAGTCGAAGTACACGTGGCCGCCACCGCGCAGCGCCTCGACGAAACTCGCGGCATAGATGAGCGCAATGGCAGCGGCGACCGGCACATCCATGCTGAGCTGCCGCGCGGCAAGCGAGCGCGTCGCGGCCTTGAAAAACGGCCCGGCGGAATACAGGACGACCGGCGTTGCGACGATGAAGCCGAGCCAGCGGAACAGCGCTTCGGCGGAAACGTCCGGTGCTTCGCCACCCCGCAGATACAGCACCGCGGCGAACATCATCGCCTGCATGGCGCCGAATCCGGCGACGACGAGTCGCTTCAATGCGTCGCGGGTTTCCTGTCTGCGGATGTCGTCGAGCGCCCGGGCGTGCAGCGGCCACGCTCGATACCCCGTTCGCGCCAGACACTCGAGGATCTGCGCGAGGGATACGCGATCATCGATCCAGGTGATGCGCGCGCGTCGTGCCAGAGCGTTCACCTGCACGCTTGCCACTCCATGCAGCGACTGCAAGGCACGCTCGATCAACCACACGCAGGCCGTGCAACGCACGCCTTCCACGAAGAGCATCGTCTCGCGGCGCCCTTCTCCGAGATCGCGCACTACGTGGCGGGCAAGCTCGTCGCGTTGCCACGCGAGGTATCCGTTCCGGTCCGCGTCCTGGGAAGGTTCCGGCTTCTTCGCCGGCTGCGTGCGCAGCAAATAGTAGTCGGCGAGCCCGAGCTGTCCGATCCATTCGGCGGCCGCACGGCAACCGTTGCAGCACACCGCATGCAGCTCCCCGCCGACTCGCGCGTCAATCACCGTGACAGGCAGCGGCTCACCGCAATGCCAGCACAGGGTGTTCATTTTTTCTCGTTGCCCTGCGCGAGGACCCAAGCCGCGATCACGCGCAACTCGTCCGTGCTCAGGCGCTGGCCCCACGCTGGCATCACGCCAGTGCGTCCTTCGCGGATCGATTCAGCGACGCGACCGAACTCGCCGCCATAGAGCCAGGTCTGGTCAGTGAGATCGGGCGCGCCGAGGCCCGGATTGCCGCGGCCGTCGACGCCGTGACAGGCCACGCACATCGATTCGTAGCGCGCCTTGCCTGCCTCGCGCCAATCTCCGGGCGTCGTGACGCCGCTGAAGCCAAGCACGTACGACGCAACCTGATTGACGCCATCCACGCCGAGCGCTGCGCCCCAACCCGGCATCGTCCCTATGCGACCCTCCCGGATGCTCGTCATTACGCTGTCCGGATCGACACCGTGCAGCGAGTCGGAGTCGGTGAGGTTCGGTGCACCGAGGGCAGTGTTGCCGAGTGCGCGATCGCCATGACAGGCAGCGCAGTTGTCGAGGTACAGACGATGGCCGATCGACGTCGCCGTGGAGTTGGCGGCTAGCTGACCGAGGCTCAACCCACGCAGCGGCGCAAGCGTCGCTTCGAGTCGCTGCTCGCTCGCAGCGGTATCACGCTGCAATTCTCCCGCCGAAGTCCAACCGAGCACACGGAACAGGACCAGGTAGCCGATCGCTCCCGCCACGCCGACGAGCGAGTACACGACCCACCACCACGGCAGCTTGCGTACTCCTTCGCGCAGCACACCGTGCGCCCACACGTGCCCCGTCGTGCCATCGGGCTCGGTGGGAATCTTCACGATCTGTCCCCACACGAACAGGAACAGCACCAGCCCGACGTTCAGCAGCAGCAGGACGACGACCCAGGTTGACCAGAAGCCGCTCATGACTCGGGGTGCTCCGCTTCATCGTGCATCGGGATGCGCGCGAGCCGCTCGAACGTCGGGCGATGCGCGGGGAGCCAGGCCCAGATCCAGATGCCGATGAAGATCAGCATCAGCACTACCGTGATCACGCCGATCGCATGTCCCCAGATCGCGTTCATTGCGCCTGCCTCGCGGGCACACCGAGGCCCTGCAGATACGCGACCAGCGCGTCCAGCTCGGTTTTGTTCCTGACCGCTTCGTAGGCCGCGGCGATGTCTGCGTCGGTGTACGGATCGCCGAGCCGGCGCAGCACGCGCATGCGTGCCATGACGTCTGCATAGTCGAGCTGGCGGCGCTCCAGCCATGGATAGCCCGGCATGTTCGATTCGGGTACGAGCTTGCGCGGCGAGATGAGATGCAGGCGGTGCCACGCATCCGAATACTTCCCGCCGACCCGCGCGAGGTCGGGACCGGTGCGCTTGGAGCCCCACTGGAACGGACGGTCGTAGACCACTTCGCTCGCATCCGTCGGCTGGCCGTAGCGCTGGGTTTCGAAACGCAGCTTGCGGATCATCTGCGAATGGCACTGGTAGCAGGCCTCACGCACGTAGACGTCGCGGCCCGCGAGGCGCAGCGCATCGTAGGGCCGCAGTCCCGGCGCGGGCGCGACCGTGTGCGCGTTGACGAAGAGCGGCGTGATTTCGGCCAGGCCGCCGAACGACACCAGCACCAGGATCACGATGCCGAGCAAGCCCGCGTTCTTCTCGATCCGTTCCAGCGGTCGTGAGTCGTGCGCCATGACTTACCCGCGTGCCGGCAAGGGGGGCGGCACCTGATCCGGCACCGGCTCCGGGATCGGTTCGGGAATCGGCACGAGGATCGGCTTGATCTGGTCCAGGCGAGCAGCACCCGCCGTGTGCCACAGATTCCACGCCATCACGACCATGCCGGCCAGCACGAGCATCCCGCCCACGAAGCGCGCGACATAGAACGGGTGCGTCGCTGCGATGCTCGCGAGGAAGCTGTGGGTGAGCGCGCCGTCGGCATCAGTTGCCTGCCACATCAGTCCCTGCATCAATCCCGCTGTCCACATCGCTGTGATGTAGACGAGCAACCCGATCGTGTGCAGCCAGAAGTGGATCTCCATCGCACGGTGCGAGTGCATGGCCGGCCGATCGAGCGCGCGCGGCGCCATCGCGTAGAGCGAGCCCATCGTGATCATCGCCACCCAGCCGATCGCGCCGGAATGCACGTGCGCGACGGTCCAGTCGGTGTAATGCGTGAGTGCATTGAGCGACTTGATCGACATCAGCGAGCCTTCCAGCGTCGCTGCGAGGTAGAACACCAGCGCGGTCACCATGAACTTCGCCGGCGGACTCTCGCGAATCCGTTCGCGCGCGCCCTTGAACGTCATCAAGCCGTTCGCGGCCGAGCCGAGGCTCGGCATCATCAGCAGGATCGAGAACGAAATGCCGACCGACTGCGTCCAGTCGGGCAGCGCGCTGTACAGCAGGTGATGCGGGCCTGCCCACATGTAGATGGAGATCAGCGCCCAGAAATTGACGATCGAGAAGCGATAGCTCCACAGCGGCTGCTTCGCTTCGCGCGGCACGAAGTAGTACATCATTCCGAGAAAGCCGGCCGTCAGGAAGAATGCGACCGCGTTATGGCCGTACCACCACTGCACCATCGCATCGACCGCGCCCGAATAGACGGGATATGACTTGGACCACGACACCGGCACGGCGATGTTGTTGACGATGTGCAGCAGCGCGACGGCGATGATGAAAGCGCCGTAGTACCAGTTCGCCACATATATATGTTGAATGCGCCGGCGCATGAGCGTGGCGAAGAACACGACCGCGAACGAGACCCAGACGACGGCGATCAGCAGGTCGATGAACCATTCCGGCTCCGCATACTCTTTGCTCTGCGTGATGCCGAACGGCATCGTCGTCATCGCCAGCAGCACGGCGAGCTGCCATCCCCAGAACGTGAACCGCGCGAGGCCGCCCAGCGCCAGCCGCACATGACAGGTACGCTGGACCACGTAGTAGCACGTGCCCATCAGCGCAGAGCCGCCGAAGGCGAAGATCACGCCGAAGGTGTGATTGGAACGGATGCGGCTGTAGCTGAGCCAGGAGACATCGAAGTTGAGCGCAGGCCAGGCGAGCTGCGCAGCCGCCAGCACGCCCGCGAGCATGCCCGAAACGCCCCAGATCGCCGCCGCCATCAGGAACAGGCGGACGACATGATCGTCGTAGGTTTCAGCCGACTTCGTCGCAACAGCAGCACGGGCGCTCATGCGGCGATGATAGCCAGCGTTCGGACGATTTAGCCTCGTGGAAGAGTACGCACCTGCTACGTACCGGACCGCAGAGACTCAGAATCGATAACGTGCTTTCACCAGCAGCTGGTCGCTGTCGCGCAGCCCGGCAGCGGACTCGAACAGTCCACCGAAGCCGTCGCGAGCTTCCCCTTCCTCGAAGGTGAGACCACCGCGCCCGTAGACGACGTACAGGTCCGACTGCGGCGCAAACGTCCAGCGATAGCGGATCTGCAGGCCGAAGTTGTTCACTGCGAACGGCAGCACGAGGTCGTTGCTCTCGATCAGGTTGCCCGATGTACCTATACGGAACGGCTGCGGACTGTGGGCGTCGATCGCCAGCCACTGCAGCTTCACGCGTAGCTCGTGGCGGTTGGCCGGGAACCAGTTGAGGTCGCTCTGCAGGATCGCGCGCCGCCGCTGGAAGCTCGCGAGCAGGTTGTCGTGTTGCCAGATGAGCCAGTCGCGGCTCCAGCGCATGACGCCGCGGACCGACCAGCTCAGGTCGTCGCGCGTGAAATGCTCGAGCTTGCTGTCGACCTCGAATGCGAAATCGTCATTGCCTTCCTGCAGCAACGCACCGGCCGCGAATACGCGCCACTTGCCGATGCGTGCGCTCTGATAGTTCTGCGCCAGCGCGAGCAGTCGCGCGTCCATCTGCACATCGCCGTTGCCACGCGAGATCAGATCGTCGACACCGGCACCTACGACTTCGATCGTGGAATTGAGCACCGCTCCGGAACGACGCCGGGACTCGCGGTACACGCCGATGAAATTGCCGAGCCGCTCGCCGCTATCGTTGTAGCGCAGCTCCGGCCGCATGCGCCATCGCACGCTGGCGCGCGCATCGCTCTCGTCGAAGTCGCGGAAGCGGCGCGAGATCAGATAGCTGGCGTAGTTCACGCTCGGGCGCTGCTGGAATCCCATGTCGTTGAAGTCGAGCGCAGCGGAGTAGTGCGTCAACCCGAGCTCGTGCTGCCAGTCCGGCGACGGCGTGTAGACGGCGAGCAGGATCTCGCCATCGCCGGACGTGTTGTCGGCGGACAGGTCGACCAGGCTCTTGATCACCTGCCCTTGCAGCATCAACTGCGGGTTGGGGCGCCAGATGACGTCGCTGGAGTGGACCTGTGCGGACCGATCCAGGTACGGGCGATCGACCCACGTCCCCAGGTAACCGACCGTCAACGGCCCGGCGGCGTATCGCAGCCGCGACCCGGTGAATGCGCGACCGATGTCGTCGCTATAGTCGCTCTCGATCGCCGACAGCACGCCGTAGTCGAGACGCCCGACGTTGCCGTTGAGCTTCACCGCGCCGTCGATGTCGGCTGCCAGCGTGGGATCGTCGTCGCGCTGACCGCCGATGCGACGTGTATAGAGCAGGCGGTCCCTTGCGGTGACACGCGTGTCGGTCTCCGGCACGCGTATGTCGAACAACGCCTGGTTCTCCGCGAAGAATGGCCGCTTGTCGCTGAACAGCACTTCGATCGCGTCGAAGTTCACGACCAGCTCGTCCGCTTCGACCTGGCCGAAGTCCGGATTCAGCGCCGCCGTGAGCTGGAAGTTGCCCGACGGCTTCCACTGGATGTCGGCGCCGAATTTCATGTCGACCTCGTCGTCGACCATGTCGTTCGCGACGCTCGCGTACGGGAAGAAGTGCAGCAGCGATCCCGGGTATTGATCGATCTCGACCTTCGGGAACTCCGACACGTAGCGCGGCCGCGTGAAGCTCACGCCCGCCAGCGCACTGCGCTCCTGCGTCGCGCCGATCACGCGGTCGAAGGCGATGCCGATCGTGCGCTTCGGCGCGTCTGCGTTCTTCATGCCCGCCGTCGTCCACGGCAGCAGCAGCTCGACGTACCATTCCTGGTCGGTCTGCGTGATGGCGTACTCGACGTCGCTATCCCAGTCGGTGCTGTACTGGTTCTCGTTCGTGAGCGTCGCGTCCTGCAGCGAACCGGCGAGTGCGATCGTGACGTTGTACGCGACCTGCGCGTCGGCGTTGAAGTCGATATAGACGTTCACGCGATCGCCGTTGTTGTCGGCATCGCGCGGCGTTTGCGCCAGTTCCCGCGGTGTGCCCGGCGGATGCGTGCAGCGAAAGCCGACCACGATGCCTTGCGGCGTGCCGAGCAGGCGGGCCTCCGTCGGATGGCGCGGCTGGCCGAGCGTGTACGGCTGCGTCACGCGAAAGTCGGTGAAGACCTGCGCGCGCTCCCATTCGGGCTCGGTCAGCAGGCCGTCGATCTTGATTTCGGCGCGCGCACCGGCAGACGCGAGGAACGCGATGGTGACCAACGCACCACGCAGCAATCCATGAGATCGCTTCATGTGACGACGAGACCCAATCCCCGCTGTTGCAGCGTACTGTCGCGCATGCACGTGGCGCCAGCAACGCCAGTTGCTTTCGTCAGCCGCAAATCCCGCTTGTGACTGACGCGACCGCGCAAGGATGCCCGGGCCGGGCAGTCAGTGGAAGAGCCACTTCGACCCCTTTTATGGGGCCAAGTGTCTACGCAGCGTAGCGCGCGAACACCGCCATCTGCGCTGCCAGCGCTCGTTGAAATGCGGGTCGCGCTTCGCAACGCAAGCGATAGTTCTCGAGGACCGGTATCTGCGCAACGATGCTCGTGTGACGCAGGATGCGCAGCACGGTCGTCATGAGCAGGTCGGCCGCAGTGAAGGGCCCTTCGAGATAGTCGCGCTCGCCCAGCCAGGCCGCGAGATCCTGCAGCCGCTTCTGCGCCGCTTCGACAGCGCCCGGCCGGCGTGCCCTGGCCCAGGCTTCCTGCGCATAGAACAGATCGATCGCAGCGAGATTCTGGATCTGCGGTTCGATCGTATTCATCGCTGCGAACATCCACGCCGTGACGCGCGCCCGGCTCGCTGCGTCTGCCGGCATCAGCGCTGCGCAGCGCTGCGCGACGTGATGGACGATCGCTCCTGATTCGAACAGGACCAGGTCGCCTTCCTCATAAGCGGGGACCTGCCCGAACGGTTGCAGGCGCCGATAGGCTTCGGACTTCTGGTCCTCGGGTCCGATGACGTGCTCGGTATAGGCCTCGCCCGCCTCTTCGAGCGCCCAGCGGACGCGCAGATCACGGACCAGGCCCTGGGCAAAGGGCGGAACCGCTCGGAAAACGGTGACTCGGATCGTCATGTCGGCATACCTCGTAGTGGGACCTCTATGCCAATGACGATCCGCCGACCCGGGGATCTACCGATTCGCTCGCTATTGTGAACTGCGTAGCCGACAATGGCGCCCGGCTACGCCATAAGAACACGAATCGGCGGCCCCGCGACGAAGCCGCGCCGCGCCACATGAGAAGAACGAGAACAAATTGGCAACCCTGGCTTCTGCGCGAGCCGCACTGGCGCTCGCTGCTGACCGTTCGCGGGAATGGCCCATCCGGCGACTCGGCCCGTATTCCTGCATTCTCGGATTCATGCTGCTCGGCGTGCTCGCGCTCGGCATATCGCGAGCGCTGCTCATAGCCTGGCAATGGGAGCGCGCTGCCGTCACGGATTCCGTGCTGTCGATGCTGGTGCAGGGATTGCGCAGCGATCTCATGACGCTCGGGCTGTTCGCCACACCTGCCGTGGTTCTGGTGCCAGCGTTCCTCTTGCTGGGCCGGGTCAAGTCGTGGATCCGATTGTGCTGCGCCTGGTTGGCCGCGAGCCTGGTCGCGATCATCTTCCTCGAGCTGGCGACGCCGCAGTTTCTGATCGAATACGACAGCCGCCCGAACCGCCTGTTCGTCGAGTATCTGGTTTATCCGCGGGAAGTGATGGCCATGCTCTGGAACGGCTATCGCGGTCTGCTGCTGCTCACGGCCGCCGGCGTCGCCGGACTCGGTTGGGTCATCGCGCGGCACTTCAGGAAATACGCTGCCGAAGCTGACGGATGGCGCAAACGCACCATCCTGCTCGTGTGGCCGATCGTCGTCCTCGTTCTGTTCGTCATGGTGCGGTCGAGCTTTCAGCACCGCCCGGCCAACCTCGCCACGTTTGCGTTCTGCGACGACGCGATGGTCAACAGCCTGGTCGCCAACTCGGCGTATTCGGTGCTGTCCGCGGCCTATGGACTGAAGAACGAAACGCAATCGAGCTGGATGTACGGCGACATGCCGATGGCGGAAGTCGTGCAGCGGGTGCGCGCCGGAATGGGCGTGGCGCCGGCGAGCTTCACATCGGACGAGTTGCCGACGCTGCGGCAACAGGTCGCGACCGTGCGCCGCGAAAAGCCGCTCAACCTGGTGATCGTGCTGGAGGAGAGCCTCGGCGCAGGATTCGTGCAGCAGCTCGGCGGGATCCCGATTACGCCGCATCTCGACCGGCTCGCGGATCAGGGCATCTGGTTCGATCAGCTCTATGCGACCGGCACGCGTTCGGTGCGCGGCATCGAAGCGGTCGTGGCAGGCTTTCCACCGACACCGGCGCTGAGTGTCGTGAAGCTGTCGAAGGCGCAGCAACACTTCGCCACGCTGGCCTCGGTGCTGCAGGGTGCGGGCTATCGCAGCGAATTCGTCTATGGCGGCGAATCGCACTTCGACAACATGCGCGGCTTTTTCCTCGGCAACGGCTTCAACAGCGTCATCGATCGCCAGGATTTTGCGACCCCGAAGTTCGTCGGGAGCTGGGGCGTGTCGGATGAGGATCTGTTCGACATGGCGCACGCTCGCCTGCGCACGCTGCACGCCACCGACCGGCCATTCTTCATGCTGGTGTTCTCGTCCTCCAATCACACGCCTTTCGAATTTCCGGACGGGCGCATCGAGCTGTTCGATGCGCAGAAGCAGACCGTGCACAACGCGGTGAAGTATGCCGATCATGCGCTGGGACAGTTCATCGAGCATGCCCGGGCCAGCACCTATTGGGCCGACACGCTGTTTCTCGTCGTCGCCGATCACGACACGCGCGTGTATGGCGACGAGCTCGTGCCCGTCAGCAAATTCCACATTCCAGGCGTGATCCTCGGCGCCGACGTCAAGCCACACAGGATCGATTCGCTGGTCAGCCAGATCGATCTCGCTCCGACGCTGCTGTCGCTGATGGGTGTCGATAGCGAGCATCCGTTTGCAGGCCGCGACCTGACGCGCACGCTGCCGGAGTTCGGCAACTCGCCGGCGCCGCTGCCCGGGCGAGCGATGATGCAGTTCGATCAGAACTTCGCCTGGCTGGAGCGGGATCAGTTGACGGTCCTGCTGCCGGACGGCAGCTCGCGCCAGTTCGCGTTCGATCGACGCACGAAAGGGCTGGCGCCCGCCGTGACCGCGGATGCCGAAGCCGTGCGCCAGGCGCTCGCTCATGTGCTGATGCCGGCCTGGCTCTATCGCGAGCGGCGGTATTCGGTCAGTGGCTCAGAAAGCGCGCGTTGAAGCCGTTACGGATTCGTCACCGCCTTGCGACTGACTTGCTAGCGGCGGCTTGCCTAGACTGACCCAAGCAGTCAGACCACCGCAGGACGAGCCATGACGAGCACAGACATTGCCACGACCGCTGACCCGGTTTCCGCACCCCCGCTGAAATCCGTTCTCGACGTGCGGACCATCCGGTTGCGGCCCCTGACTTCGGCAGGGCTCGGCTGCGGGCACGAGCTGCTCGTGTTCGACGAGATCAACGACGTTCGCTGCGGACAGTGCGGGGAAGACTTCACCGACTGAGGCCTGTCGCGATTTGCAGCAGGGATGGAGTCGCCGCCGTTGAGCGGCGACTTCACCCCCCTCCCGGCTCACTCCTGCAGGCTGCAATCCGGCGACGGCCGCAACAGACGCCCGGTGCACCACAGAACTACACCGTGAATGGCTTGTGTACCGAAGTGGTTCGCGGCCGGTGTGCTGAACGCCATCGTCATGTTCGAGAACTTGACGCTGTCCGATCCGAGGATGCACACCGTGAACGGCGTCGGGTTGCCGAAAGGCGCAGGGTTGCCATTGCCGGTCACGAATGCAGTGCCGGTGATGGCGAAGCCCTCCTTGACCGCCGGAGCGAACTGCGGACAGCGCGCCGGCCAGTCCAGCGTCAGTACGCCGTCCGTCATGCTGATGTGGTGGGTATGCGCGCCGCGCGTCGTCGGATCGTCCGGCTTCACGATGCCCAGAGTGATTCCGTAGTCCGAAGTCTGCATATCCATCGTCGCGGTGAATTTGCCCGTCCCCCGACGTTCGTCCACTTCCAACGACCACTTCCCACGCATCTCATAAGGACCGCCCTTGACGACCGATGGCGTGTGGTCGTTGAGCAAGCCGCTGTAATGCACGGGTAACGTATCGCGCCGCCACTGATCCCAGTCGCCCGCCCCCGCCGTACCGACGCAGCACGCAGCCAGGACCGCCATGCCGCAGGCCCGCTTCCAGTCTCGATTCCGCATTGGACTTCTCCCATCGCCGTTGTTGAAAATCCCGGTGAGGGCGATTACTAGCTGACAGGGCCACGCCGGTCCGGACCGAAACGCGACTGAACTCAGAGAAAAAGGCGAGAGGGGGGCCATGTCAGCAACGAGCACGTCCAGAGCGGATTTCCGTCTCGGCGACTGGCTCGTCCGGCCCAGCCTGGCGACGATCGAGCGGGGTACCGAGGCGGTGCACGTCACGCCGCGGTCGATGGCCGTCCTGGTCTACCTGGCAGATGCTGGCGGCGCGGTCGTCTCCAGGAACGAGCTGCTGGATGCCGTGTGGCCGGGCATGTCCGTCACGCCGGACGCGCTGTCGCAATGCGTTGTCGAGTTGCGCAAGGCATTTCACGACGACCCGAAGCACCCGGCGGTGATCCAGACGATTCCGAAGCTGGGACTGAGGCTGCTGGTTGCGGTCGGACCTGGTGCGGACATCAGCGTCGAGGCAGCGCCGCCGCGTCGCTCAAAGCTCGTCCTCGTTGCCGCCTGCATCGTCGCAGCCATCGCCGTCGGCGCCGCCCTGCTCTGGACCGCAAAGCCCGACAGCACCTGGCACGATCCGCTGGTCGGCGCGGACTTCACCCCCGTCACCGATTTCATCGGCTCCGAAGAGCACGCCGCGATTTCGCCGGACGGTCGCTTCATCGCTTTCGTTTCCGACCGCGACGGCGCGTGGGACGTGTTCGTCGGCCAGACCGGCACCGGCGATTTTCAGAACCTGACTCGCGGGCGGATTGCCGAGCTGCGCAACCCGGCCGTGCGCATGCTCAACTTCTCCGCCACCGGCGCCGAGGTGATGATCTGGTCGTCGAAGAACGTGAGCTGGAGCATCCCGATCGTCGGCGGCGACTTGCGTCCCGGACCTGCAGGCATTGCAGAGCTCGACTGGTCCCGCGACGGCCGGCGCGTCATCTCTCATCCTGCAGCACCCGGCGATCCGCTGTTCATCGCCAACGCCGATGACATCGCTCGCGGCCAGCGAATCTACGCAGCGCCCGCAGGAATCCATTGTCATTTCCCGCTGTGGTCGCGCGACGGCAAGACGATCTACTTCGTGCAGGGGTTCGTGCCGGACGAGATGGACATCTGGCAGATTTCCACGAGCGGCGGCGAGCCGCAGCGCCTGACGTCGCACAACTCGCGGATCAGTTTTCCGACGCTGCTCGACGAGCGAACGCTGCTGTATCTCGCCACGTCCGAGGATGGCTCCGGACCCTGGATCTACGCGCTCGATCTCGCCGACCGCACCACGCATCGCGTGAAGTCCGCGAGCAACGCCTACACGTCGCTCGCCGCGAGCGCGGATGGACGGCGCCTCGTCGTCACGGAGTCGCGCCCGACTGCGAGCTTGTGGAGCGTGCAACTGACGGACGGAACTGCCGGCCCGACTGCTGTCACGCAGATTCCGATTCGCACGCAGCGCGGCGTCTCGCCGCGCCTCGGACCGGACTCACTGATGTATCGGGCACCGAAGGCGGGAACCGATGCACTCTGGAAACACGAGGGATCGGCGGACGCGCGCGAGCTGTGGAGCGGCCGCGAAGGTCGGGTCATCGATGGGCCAGCGCTGAGCGCAGACGGTCAACGAATCGCCTTCACCGTGCAGAGCCGCGGCAAGACCTGGCTCTACGTGATGAACTCGGACGGCAGTGGCGCTCGTCGCGTGGCGCAAGAACTCGACGTCCGTGGCGCGCCAGCGTGGTCGCCGGATGGCAAGTGGATTGCGATAGCAGCGCTGCAGGGAAGCGAGCCGCGCCTGTTCAAGATTCCCGACGCGGCAGGTGCCGCTGTTGCGTTGACCGATGAGTACGCACTGGATCCGGCGTGGTCGCCTTCAGGAAAATTCCTGGTGTACACCGCGGCCGACGTCGGCACCGTCTTCGAAGTGCGCGCCGTGAATGCCGATGGCACGCCTCACGCGACACCGAAGCTCGCCCTGAGTCGCGGCTCGCGACGGCTCGCGTTCCTGGGTGCGGACGAAAACACGCTGGTCATCCTGAAGGGCGCGATGTCGCACAAGGAATTCTGGGCGATCGATCTTCGCAGCGGCGCGGAGCGCGCGCTGACGGACCTGGGGCCGGGACCGGTCATCGGCGATTTCGATGTCGCTGCCGACGGTCGCAGAATCGTGTTCGATCGCGCGCGCGAGGAGTCGGATCTCGCGCTGATCGA
>Ga0209382_10003497_pt1 | contig 21753 bp, 18 predicted proteins | sample SoiMetdeltSBSDD5_FD_187599 | JGI IMG/M metagenome (GOLD analysis project Ga0209382, IMG submission 187599) | Bulk soil microbial communities from a Populus tree surrounding site in Tennessee, USA - Soil MetaG P. deltoides SBSDD5 (SPAdes) (version 2) | ecosystem: Environmental > Terrestrial >...
GGTTGCCCAGATCGCCCGGCAGGCGGGCGTCTCGGAGGCAACCGTCTTCAACTACTTCCCGGCCAAGGAGGATCTGGTCTACTTCCGGATGGAAGCGTTCGAGGATGGTCTGCTGACGGCGATCCGGCGGAGGCCTGCGGGCCGGTCGATCGTCGACGCGTTTCGCGACCATGTGCTGGGGATGGGCGGGCTGATGAGCGCCGCGGACAACGAGGCGACCGCGGGGCTACGAGCCGCGGCGCGCATCGTCGCGGACAGTCCGGCGCTCCAGGCGCGCGAGCGCCAGATCTACGATCAGGCAACCGGTTCGCTGGCCGGGCTGATCCGCTCGGAGACGTCCCGGCGGGCCGACGACATCCAACCCTGGGTCGCGGCCAACGCGCTCGTCGGCGTGCACCGTGCGGTGGTGAGCTACGTACGCGAGCAGATCCTGTCCGGGGCGAGCGTTCGAGATGTGCGTCGGCGCGTACGGCGGCAGGCCGAGCGGGCGTTAGCCGCCCTGACCGCCGGGCTCCCCGACGTCCGCTAGGAGCATCGCAGCGTCATCGATCGGAGTAGTGGTACCGACACTGCGCGATCAACAAGCTGTCGGACTCAGTGTCGACGCGGTAGACCAACCGGTGCTCGTCATCAATTCGCCGCGACGAGAAGCCGGAGAGATCGCCCCGCAATCGCTCCGGCTTGCCGATCCCGCCGTCTGAATCGTCACGCATGATGTCACGGATCAGAAGGTTGATCCGCTCGAGGATCTTTCGGTCGGTGGTCTGCCAGTGCAGGTACTGTTCCCAGGCGTCAGTCGCAAAGGTGATCTTCACTCGGCGTCGATCAGTTCGTGCTCGACCCCTCCGCCGGCGTTCAACTCCTCGATAGCGCGGCGAAGCTTACGACCGTTGGGTCCCTGGGACAGGTACGCGGTCTCGACCATCGAGTCCCAGTCCTCTTTGGACACCAGCACCGCGTTGCCCCGCTTGTGCACGATCTCAACCGGAGTGTGGTCATCGTTGACCTGCTCGATAAGCGGGAACAGGCGCTTACGTGCTTCGGTAGCGGTGATCGCGGTCATGAAGCCTCCCACCGTGGCGACCATCTGGTACAAGATATGGTACCAGATGGCTACTCGAGGCTTCGCCAGCTGATGAGGATCAGGATGGTGCGGGCCACGGCGAGTACCGGGCCGAACGGCAGCGCGAAGCCCCACCAGAACACCGCACCGAACGGCAGCAGAGCCAGGGCCAGCACGGCTCCACTCCGGTGGCCGCCCCACAGCAACCAGCCGGCCACGCCTTCGAGCACACAAACCACTAGGAGCTCAGGCCCAGTCGTGGCGAGCGGCGTACCAACCGAGTTGTATCCGCGTTTCGACTCCGGCCTTGTCGAGGAGAACGCGGATCCGGCGCTGGACGGTACGCAGCGACAGGCCGAGCTGCCCGGCAACTGCCTGGTCGGTCAGCCCGGTGAGCAACAGCGCGAGGACCCGGGAGTCGAGCTCGTCGAGGTCACCCGGTCGGCTTTCGACCAGGTCGTCGCCCGCGGCGTTCGGCCAGAGCGGGAACGCCCGGTCCCACGTCATCTCGAACAGTGCGATGAGCGCGTCGAGCAGTCCGCTCGCGTGTACCAGGATCGAGGACGGCGCCGTGTTCTGGCCGGGCGGCAGCGGCAACATCGCGCGATCCTGGTCGGCGATGATCAGCTTGATCGGTACGTGGTCCGCGACGCGGATCTCCTCGCCCTGCTCGATGCTCTCGATCGCCTCCGCCACGAATCCCGGTACGGACAGGGACTCGCGACCGACGATCGCCCGGTACCGCACCCCGCGGCGCATCGCGGCGAAGCCGGCCACGTTCTCCCGCGGCGGGACGACGATCATGTTCGGTACCACCATCGACCGCACCTCGTGCCGCGCGGCCTCCTGGACCTGGATGTACCGGTGCCGGACCGCCGCGATGTCGGTGATGACTTCAACCACCCCGCCCGCCCCGTCGCGGAGAGTAGCCACCCTGTGCTCCTCGGAGAGCGTGGCCAGTTCCCGTTCCGCCAGGTACAGCTCATCGCGGTACCGCCGCAGCAACGCCCCGAGCGCCACCGCGGGCGGCGCCGCCGAGTAGACCCCACCGGACGCGACGGCCAGCCCGCGGTCGACGAGCGTGCCCAACAGACGTTCGATCTGATCCGGTGTGCGGCCGGTGACGCCGGCGAGGTCGGCCACGGTGCTGCCCGCCCGGGTCACCAGGCGGCGGTAGACCTCCTCCTCGACCGGGTCGAGCCCCAGCGCGGCCAGCATGATCGCAGAATACGAGCGCCGGTGCGTGTGAGGATGGCCGGGTGCAGGGCACATGAGCCCGACTCGCCCTCATCGAGGAGCGCTGGGCGCGCTAGCGCCCGAGCGGACGGTGGCAGGAGGAGGCGTGCAGAATCTGATCATCACCGACGCTGCCGCCCAGGACGCGGGTGAGCTGCTCACGCTGCAGCGGGCGGCGTACCTGACCGAAGGCGAGCTGCACAGCAGTTTCCGGCTACCACCCCTGCGGGAGACCGTGACCGAGATCGAGGTCGCGATCTCGTCGATCCTGGTGCTGAAGGCGGTACTCGGTACCCGCATCGTGGGATCCGGCCGGGGTCGGCTGGACGGGGATACCTGCCACATCGGCCGGCTCTCGGTCGCGCCGGATCTGCAGGGCCAGGGTATCGGCAGCCAACTCGTAGCCGAGCTCGAGCGCCGCTTCGCCGGCCGAGCGGCCCGGTTCGTACTGTTCACCGGGCCGCGCAGCGAGCAGAACATTCGGCTGTACCGGCGGCTCGGCTACGTGGACATCCCCACGCCGCCAGGATCCGAGCCGCTCGTCTTCCTCGAGAAGCGCACCGCCTAGCGGAGGCCGTACGCCCGGATCACCTCCTGGGAGATCGAGTTGCCGGCGTCGTCGCGGGCGGTGGCCCGTAGCGAGACGTAGCCCTGGCTTGGCGCGTCGAACGAGGCGGTCCAGCCTCCACCGGCGGCCGGGGTCAGCGTGGCCGCCCGCCAGGTGGCGCCGTCGTCGAACGACACCTCGAGCGTGGTCTCGACGACCCGGCCGCCGCCCCGCACGCCGGGCAGGTGGCTCGCGAGCAGGCCGACGCTCTGCCGACCGCCCCGGACGTTCCCGGCCAGATCGGCGTCGACCCGGTAGTCCAGCTGCAGGACCGGCATGCCGTCGATGTCGTCGGGGCTGGCTACCGGCAGCGAGACGACCTGCCACACGGTGTGCGTACGCGGGGACAGCGGGTAGACCGCCGGATCCCGGTTCGCCTCGAGGTCCACGGTGTAGTTGATGGTCTCCGCCGGCACCGGCCAGATCGACGCCTGCGCGAAGCCCTCGGACACCTTGACGAGCTCACCGCCGGCGTACACCTTCATCGTCAGCGTGTCGCTGCCGTACGTCAGGTAGCCGGCGTGCCCCGCACCGCCGTCGGACCACGGCTGCATGTTGAACACCAGGAAACCGTCGTACCGCTCGGACGGGATGAAACCTCCGCCATCCCGCGGGCGGACCACCGGGCCGAAGAAGTCGACCGTCGTCTTCTTCCCCGGCTGGAGCGCGTGCACCTGACCCACCGACACCACGGCGAGCCCGGGGCCGGTGACCGCGCTCTCCGCCCACGCCGTGCCCGGCTGCGCCGAGACGTAGTCGGTACGCGTGCCGGGCATGTCGACCCGGTGCCACATCCCGAGGGAGGAAGGCCGGTACGGCCGGTAGTCCCAGCGGAACTCACCGCTCGGCGTCGTCTGCCGACCGAAGAACCGCATGTCCACAGTGGAGAGATCGGATGCCCGCGGCTTGTAGGTCAGGTTGGTCGGCACCCGACCCGGATGCGGATCGACGAGGTCGTAGGCGTACGGCGAGTTCGGCACGCCCTCGAGCGCCAGGCGAAGCTTCCCTCGCCGCGCGTCGGCGACCAGCGGCGCGCCGACGCGGGCGGTGACCGTGACGACCGGTACCGCGCTGTAACCGTCGAAGGTGTCCGGCCCGACCCACTCGAACAGCTTGCCCGGGCCGTCGTTGACGACGATCAGCAGCTTCGCACCCGCGTCCGCCGCGGCCTGCGCCCGCGCCGACGCCGAGATCTCGTCGGACCGGGTCACCAGCACGACCTTGCCCCGCACGTTGCGGCCCGCATACTCGGCCGGGGTACCGGTGCCGGCGTACACCGCGTCGAGCTGGCCCTTGCCGTTGTAGAAGCTCGACCCGGCCTGGCCGTAGACGGTCACCGGCCGGCCGCGGTCGGTCACGGTCAGCCGCGGGTACTCCTTCCGCCACCGCGTCTCGTACTCGAAGCTGCCGATCGTCACCTGCCGGGTCGGCAGCACGAACATGCTGTCGAACTTCGCCGGCAGCATGAACTGGTCACCCAGCACGCCGCCCTTGCCGTCGTCGCGGTACCAGTCCATGTAGAGCACGCGGTCCTCGGTCTTGCGCGGCACGACCGCGGTTACCTCGCGCGCCTTCCGTGCGTCCAGCACGAGAGCGCGGTCGCGGTCGAGGACGAGCTCCGGTTCGCCGAGCAGCGCCTTGCCGACCGAATCGGGCCCGTTGCTGCCGGCCACATCGAGGTAGGTGGTCGCACTGTACGCGGCACCGCGCAGCCGTACCGTCGCCTCACCGGTCTCGTCGACCGCTACGAAGAACGGGAACCCGTCGCCGGCGAGCATCTGCAACGCGACGAACGCGGCGGCCGGGTGGCCCGCCCGGTCCTTCACGGTCACGTGGAGGTTGTGCCGCTCGTCCTCGACGTACATGCCGACCTGGGTACGCGCCCGAACCGTGCCGCCCCCGTCGGTCGCCACGATCTGGCCGAGGTACCGGCGGCCGTCCGCGCCCAGACCCGGTACCGCGTTGGCGGTCACCGTCGCGGTGCCGTGCGCGGGCACGGTCACGGACGGCGCGGACAGCGTGAACATGCCGTCCGGCGCCGGGGTACCGGCATCCGCCCACGGGTCGACGTCGTACGGCCCACCGGTGATGGCCGCGGTCTCGGTCAGGTTCAGCGTCACGTCGACGTCGCCGGTGTTGGTGTACGTCACGGTGCGGTCGATCGGCGTCATCGAGGCGTGCGGCCAGCTCTGGAGGCCGAAGTACGCCGAGCCGGTCGCGGTGACGGTGGCGGCCACCGAGGCGGCGACGTCGACGCGCCCGGCGCCGACCTCGTACGCGGTCAGCCCGCCGAGCGGCTTGGACGTGCTCATCAACGCGTCCTTGAGCTGCTGCGAGGTCCACTGTGGATGCTGCTGAGCGAGGATCGCGGCGGCCCCGGCCACGTGCGGGGTGGCCATCGAGGTCCCGTCCATCGGGACGTAGTCGGTACCGCCGGCGTGGGCCGCCGTGATGCCGACGCCGGGGGCGGTGATGTCCGGCTTCATGCCGTAGTCGCCGTAGCGCGGGCCCTTCGTCGAGAACCAGGCGAGCTGGTCGGTCGAGTCGACAGCTCCCACGGTCAGCGCCGAGTTGGCGGTACCGGGCGCGCCCATGGCGGCCTCGGCTCCGGTGTTGCCGGCGGCGATGACGAACAGTGCACCGGTCTGCGCGGTCAGCTGGTCGACCGCGAGGCTCATCGGGTCGGTACCGTCGCTCGGCCGGTCGTCGCCGAGGCTCATGCTGATCACCTTCGCGCCCTGCGCGGCCGCCCACTCCATGCCGGCGATGACCCAGGAGTCCTCGCCGAATCCACTGTCGCTGAGCACCTTGCCGACGATCAGGTTCGCGCCCGGCGCGACGCCCTTCTCCACACCGCCGGACGCGGCACCGCTACCGCCCACAGTGGACGCCACGTGGGTACCGTGGCCATTGACGTCCGCCGTACCCTCGCCGGGCACGAAGCTGACGGCGAGGCTGACCCGACCGGCCAGATCGGGGTGAGCCTGGTCCACGCCGGTGTCGAGGACGGCCACCTTCACGCCCGAGCCGTCGTAGCCCGCGGCCCAGGCGGCCGGCGCGCCGATCTGCGCGGTGCTCTCGGCCAGGTGAGCCCTGACCTTCCCATCCAGCCAGATCTTGGCCAGGCCGTCGCCGAGCGCCGGCGCCACCGCCGGAGTGGGTGGCGCGACGGACTGCCACACATCCCGCACGCGCTTCTTGGACGCCCTCAGCGCGGCACCGTTGATGCTCGGCAGGGTGCGCACGTGGGTGGTGCCGTCGGGGGTGGCCGAGGGCACGGATCGGGCGGTCCGGGGCGCGGGCGCGTAGCTGACGATCAGCGGGATGCCGTCGCTGTGCTGGTCGTCGTACCCCTGCTCGATGAGCCCGGTGACGTCGAAGAGCCGGCGGTCGAGCCGGTCGGCGGCGAGGTACGGCAGCACCTCGTCCGGAAGCACGTACACGTGCTTGCCGATGGTCATCGCCCTCGCCCCGCCCACCGCGTCACGCGGACGCTGGACCTCGACGAGCTGCTTGCCGTCGCCGACATCGGCTACCCGCACCACGTCACCGGTGAGAAGGGTGACCGTGTGGGTGCGGGCCGCGACCGGCGGCGGCCCGGCGGCGGCCGGTGCGGCGCCGGCCAGCGAGGGTCCGCCAGGACCGGTGAGCAGGGCAAGAGCGGCGATTCCGGCGAGGGTGGCGCGGAGCGCGCTGATCTGCCACAACATCCGCTTCTGGCGAGGGCTACGCAGGGGCATGCGCTGGTCCTACCGGGACACCACGCGCGACGGAACGTCGTACAGGTGGCAGAAACCCGCCATGGCGGAAGTCCGCCGCCGGCCGGACCCTGTGGTCCGGATGCGACAGTGGATCCATGCGGGTGGGGATCCTGGGCCCGGTCGAGGTGACGGTTGCGGACCAGCCGGTCGAGATCGGTGGGGCGCGGCTGCGCGCGCTGCTGGTCCGGCTCGCCCTCGAACCCGGCCGGCCGGTAGCCACCGAGGCGTTGGCGTACGCGCTGTGGGGCGATGCGCCACCGGGTGACCAGACCAACGCGTTGCAGTCGCTCGTATCGCGACTGCGCCGGCTACTGCCCGCCGAGTCGGTGTCCTCGGGGCCGGCCGGCTACCAGCTCGATATCGAGCCGGACGAGGTCGACGCGGTCCGCTTCGAGCGGCTGGCCACCTCGGGCCGAAACGCGTTGCGGCAGGGGGATGCGGTCGCGGCGGTACGAATGCTGCGCGACGGGCTGACGCTGTGGCGCGGGCCGGCATTGTTCGATATGGCCGACGCGCCGTACGCGGTCGCTCCCGCCGCCCGGTTGGAGGAGCTGCGGCTGGCCGCGACCGAGGACCGGATCGAGGCCGAACTCGGTACGGACCGCGTAGCGGAACAGCTCGTCGCCGAACTCGAGGCGCTGACCGCCGAACACCCGTTGCGGGAGCGGCTGGGCGCCCTGCGGGTGCGGGCGCTGCACGCCGCCGGCCGGCAGGCCGAAGCCCTCGCGGTGTACGAGGAGTTCCGGCACCGGCTCGCCGACGAACTGGGCGTCGACCCATCGCCGGCGCTGCGCGACGCCCACCTGGCAGTGCTCCGGGGTTCCACAACCCTCGCCGAGCCGGCCCGCCGCACCGGCAACCTGCGGGCCGCGCTCACCAGCTTCGTCGGTCGGCGCGAAGAGCTGAACCTCATCGGCAAGGCGCTGACCGACAGCCGGCTCGTCACGCTGGTCGGTCCGGGCGGCGCGGGCAAGACCCGGCTCGCGACTACCGCGGCCGCCTCCGCCGAGATGCCCGACGGCGTATGGCTGATCGAGCTGGCCCCGGTCAGCGACCCGGCCGACGTACCGCTGGCGGTCCTGCGCGCGCTCGGCCAACGCGAAGGCGGCCTGCTCGATACCCACGCACCGGCCGCCCAGCCACGCGACGCGCTGGCCGTGTTGCTGGACGCCCTGGCGCCGGCGGAGGCCTTACTGGTACTCGACAACTGCGAGCACCTCGTCGACGCCGCTGCGCGGTTGGCCGACGATCTGCTCAGCCGGTGCCCGCGGCTGCGGGTACTGGCCACGTCGCGCGAGCCGCTCGGCATCCTCGGCGAGGCGCTCTGCCCGGTCGCGCCGCTGCGACTTCCTCTCTCCGGCGCCAGTCTCCACGAGGCGCTCGAGTATCCGGCCGTCCAGCTCTTGCGGGACCGGGCCGCCGCGGTACGGCCCGGGTTCGCCCTCAGCGACGAGACCATCGGTACCGTCGTGGAAATCTGCCGTCGGCTCGACGGCCTGCCGCTGGCGATCGAGCTGGCCGCGGCCCGACTGCGTGCGATGTCGCTCGAGCAGGTCGCGGATCGGCTGGACGACCGGTTCCGGTTGCTCACCGGCGGCAGCCGGACGGCGATGCCGCGGCACCGCACGCTGCGCGCGGTCGTGGCGTGGAGCTGGGACCTGCTCGGCGACGAGGAGCGGCTACTCGTGGATCGGCTCGCGGTCTTCCCGGGCGCGATCACCGAGGACAGCGCCCGCGGCGTGTGCGCCGGAAACGGCGTCCCCGCGGACGCGATCGGCGACCTGCTCGACGCGCTCGTGGACAAGTCGCTGCTCCAGGTCGTCGGCGACGCGGCGGGTCGCTACCGGATGCTGGAGACGATCCGCGAGTACGGGCTGGAGCGGTTGGCCGAAGCCGGGGAAGTGGGCCGGCTGCAGGTGCGGCACGCCGCGCACTTCCTGGCCTTCGCGGAGACGGCCGAGCCGCACCTGCGCCGCGCCGAGCAGCTGGACTGGATGGCCCTGCTCACCGCCGAACGGGACAACCTGCGCGCCGCCCTGCACTTCGCCTGCGACACGGGTGACGCCGACACCGCGATCCGGCTCGGGGCCGCGCTGAGTCTACTATGGACGATTCAAGGCGAGAGCGCCGACGCCGCGGCGTGGCTGGGCCGGGCGCTGGAGGTTCCGGGTGACGCACCACACGAGGCGCGGGCGATAGTGACGGCCGCGTACTACATCAACCAGGCGTTCGTCGGCGGCTACCAGATGCCTTCGAACGCGGCGGAGAGACTGGTCGAGATGGTCCGGGACATCGACCCCGCCACCACCCATCCGCTGCTCAGCCTGATCATCCCGGCCGTCGCCATGTTCACCGACGACACCGCCCGGGGCCACGCCTCCGCCGAACGCGGCATGACACACCCCGACCCGTGGGTACGGGCGACGCTGACGTCCTTCCGTGGCTTCATGGCGGAGAACGAAGGCGACGCCACCGGCATGCTCACCCACCTGACGGCCGCGGCCGACGCGTTCCGGCAGATCGGCGAGCGGTGGGGGCTGTCGACGGCGTTGACGTCACTGGCCGACGCGTACACCAAACGGGGTGAGTTCGAAGCCGCCGCCGAGGCGCTCGAGGAGTCGATCCGGCTAGTGAGCGAGCTCAATCCCGCGGACGACGCCGGGTACCAGCAGATCCGGCTCGCCGGCGTCCGGGCACACCTCGCCGACGTGGCCTCGGTCCGGGCGGAGCTGAACCGGTTCGTCACGGCTCGGCCCTCGGCCCGGCAGGCTCGGGACACCGCGTTCGCCCTCTTGCTGCTCGGCGAGCTGGCGCGCAACGACGGCGACCTGTCGGGCGCCGAGCGGTACTACACCGACGCCTGGTCCGCCCAGGAGCGCGCGCCACTGGTAGCGCCGCAGTTCCGGGCGCTGCTGCGGGCGTCCTTCGGACACGTGGCCGCCGGCCGGGGGGACTGGGACTCGGCCCGGACGGCGATCGCCGAGGCGATCGACCTCGCGCTCGACGGCATGGACATGCCGGTGGCGGCGACGGTCGCCCTGGCCACCGCGGCGCTGTACCGGGGCACCGGCGACCACCATCGCGCCGCTCGGGTGCTCGGCGCTACCGAGGCATTGCGCGGTGGCCCGGACCGGTCCAACTGGGACGCCGAGCGGTTGGCGAACCAGCTGCGCGAAGCCCTCGGCGAGGCGGAGTTCGTGGCCGCGTTCGCCGAGGGCCGTTCGCTGGACCAGGCCGGCGCCTTGGCCGCAGTCGACCCGCGGTCTGCACGGTCTCACGTGCGGCGGCGGTAGGCGCGCACCGCGAGCGGCACGAACACCGCGAGCAGGCCGAGGGACCACAGCACGGTACTGGTCACCGGCCCGGCCACCGGCCCGCCGATCAACAGCCCGCGGGACGTGGCCATGACGTCGGACACCGGGTTGATCCGCACCCACACCTGCAGCCAGCCCGGCAAGGTGTCGGTCGGCACCATCATGTTCGTACCGAACGTGAACGGGAACATGATCACGAAGGCGACGCCCTGGACCGCGCCGGGCTCCCGCATGACCACCCCGATGAGCACGAAGATCCAGCAGACCGCGAACGAGAACATCATCACGAGCAGGCACGCCAGCAGCGCCGCACCGGGGTTCGTCTGGATCCGGAAGCCGAGCAGGTACCCGAAGCCGAGCAGCACCACGATCGAGACCACGAACCGGATCACGTCCCCGAGCACCGAGCCGATCAGTGGCGCGGACCGGCCGATCGGCAGGCTGCGGAACCGGTCGAACACGCCCTTCTTGATGTCGGTATTGAGACCGACGCCGGTAGCCAGGGACGCGAACATCACGGTCTGCACCATGATCGCGGGGAGCAGGAACTGGAGGTACTCGTGCTGCGAGCCGGCTACCGCCCCGCCCAGCAGGTACACGAACACCACGACGAAGATGACCGGCTGCAGTGTCACGTCGAGCAGCTGCTCCGGCGTACGCATTGTCTTGATGAGGCTGCGCCGGGCCAGCGCCAGGCTGTGCCGGACGAGTCCGAACGGCCTGCGCGCCGGGTTGGCCGCGCGGCTAGTCGCGACGATGGGTTCCTTCGTGAGTGTCATGCCGCCACCTCCTCGGTGTGCTCGCCGGTCAGGGTGAAGAAGACCTCGTCGAGGCTCGGTAGCCGCAACGACAGCTCGACCACGCCGATCCCTTCCTCGGCGAGCCGCCGGACGACCGTGGTGAAGGCCGCGTCGCTGTCGACCGGTACCGTCAGCACCCCGCGGTGCGGCGACTCTGCCGGCTGGCCCGCCACCGCCTCGAGGATCGCGCCCGCGTCCGCGAGCCGATCGGGGTCGACCGGCCGGACGAGGATCGTCTGCCCGCCGACGATGTGCTTGAGCTGGGCCGGCGTCCCGTGGGCGATGACCCGCCCGTGGTCCATCACGGAGATCTCGTCGGCCAGCGCGTCCGCCTCGTCGAGGTACTGCGTCGTGAGCAGTACGGTGACGCCATCCCGGATCAGCGAGCGGATGATGCCCCAGACGTCCTCGCGCTTGACCGGGTCCAGGCCGGTCGTGGGCTCGTCGAGATAGATCACGTCCGGCCGGCCCACCAGGCTGGCCGCGAGATCCAGCCGGCGCCGCATGCCCCCGGAGTACGTCCGCGCCGGGCGGCCCGCCGCCTCGGTCAGGTCGAACCGGTCGAGCAGCTCATCGGCCCGCTTCCGGGCATCACCCCGCCGCAGATCCAGCAACTGTCCAATGAGGACAAGGTTCTGCAGTCCGGTGAGGTCCTCGTCGACCGACGCGTACTGGCCGGTGAGGCCGATCACACGGCGGACCCGGGCCGCCTCGCGCACGACATCGTGCCCGCATACGGTCGCGCGGCCCGCGTCCGGCCGCAGCAGCGTCGCGAGGATCCGGACCGCGGTGGTCTTTCCGGCGCCGTTCGGCCCGAGCACCCCGAGGACCGTACCGGGCCGGGCGGCCAGGTCGACCCCGGCCAGCGCGACCGTCTTGCCGTACCGCTTGACCAGACCCTCGGCTTGGAAGGCGTAGTTCGTCACGGTGGCAAGCGTCGCGCGGTCCGCTGACAGACCGCGCACAAGCCGCTGTCAGACTGATCGCATGCGATTCATGTTGCTGCTGAAGGGCGAGCCGCCGGAGGATGCCCTGCCGAGCGCAGAGCTGATCGACGCGATGCTCGGGTACTACGAGCAGCTGGTGAAGGCCGGGGTCCTGCTCGCGGGCGAAGGCCTGCTGTCCAGCTCGACCGGCGCGCGGGTGGTGTACTCCGGAGGTAAGCGGACGGTCATCGACGGTCCGTTCACCGAGGCTAAGGAACTCGTCGCCGGCTACTACCTGATCCAGGTGAAGTCGCGGGACGAGGCCATCGAGTGGGCCAAGCGCTGCCCGCTCGAGGCGGCCGTCGACCAGTTCGGCGACAGCGGCGTCAGCGAAGCCGTGATCGAGATCCGTCAGGTGGCCGAGATGGACGAGATCGGGGCGACCGACGAGCAGCAGGAAACCGAGGCGCGGCTGCGGGAGCAGACACCGGGGCTGTGATGGCTACCGACACCCACACCGCGATCGAGACGGTATGGCGGATGGAGTCCGCGCGCGTCATCGCCGGCGTCGCGGGGCTCGTCCGCGATGTCGGGATCGCGGAGGAACTCGCGCAGGACGCGCTGGTCGCCGCGCTCGAACAGTGGCCCGAGTCGGGCGTACCGCGCAACCCGGGCGCCTGGCTCATGACCACCGCGAAACGCCGCGCGATCGACCTGATCCGGCGCAACGAACGGTACGAGCGCAAACTGGCCGAGCTGGGCCGTGACCTCCAACTCGACGCCGATGACGAGGTAGTCCTCGTCGACCACATCGAGGACGACCTGCTGCGGCTGGTGTTCGTCTCCTGCCATCCGGTGCTGTCGACCGAGGCCCGGGTAGCGCTGACTCTCCGCCTGCTCGGCGGGTTGACCACCGACGAGATCGCCCGGGCGTTCCTGGTATCGGAGTCGACCGTCGCGCAACGCATCGTCCGGGCCAAGCGGACGCTCGCCGACGCGAACGTGCCGTTCGAGGTACCCGAGGAAGCCCAGCGCGCCGAGCGGCTGGCGTCGGTACTCGAAGTGATCTACCTCATCTTCAACGAGGGGTATTCGGCGACCGCGGGCGATGACTGGGTCCGGCCGGGGCTGTGCGACGAGGCCCTGCGGCTCGGCCGCATCCTCGCCGAGCTGATGCCCAAGGAGCCCGAGGTACACGGGCTCGTCGCGTTGATGGAGATCCAGGCGTCGCGGCTGCGGGCGCGGATCGGGCCGACGGGTGAGCCGGTACTGCTGCTCGACCAGGACCGCCGACGCTGGGATCAACTGCTCATCCGGCGCGGTCTGGCGGCGCTCGACCGGGCTCAGGCCCTCGGCGGGTCGGCCGGACCGTACGCGTTGCAGGCCGCCATCGCCGCCTGTCACGCGCGAGCGCGTACCGCGGAGGAGACGGACTGGACGCTGATCGCCGCGCTCTACGAGGCGCTGGCCCGGCTCGCGCCCTCGCCCGTCGTCGAGCTGAACCGGGCCGTGGCGCTCGGAATGGCATACGGCCCGGCCGCCGGCCTGGAGCTCGTCGACGCGCTCGACGAGGAGCAGTCGCTGGCCGGCTACCACCTGCTGCCCAGCGTCCGCGGTGATCTCCTGGTCAAGCTCGGCCGGCTCGCCGAGGCGCGTACCGAGTTCGAACGCGCGGCCTCGCTGACCCGCAATGCCCGCGAGCGGAAGCTGCTCCTCGACCGCGCCGCGGCCTGCGGCCCATAATGCGTTCCTGCCCGCACGCGCGGGTGCTGCGGAAGGAGAAGTTGATGGCCGCGACCCAGCCAGCGCTGCTGGTGACCGGGCTGCCACGCAGCGGAACGAGCTGGGTCGGCAAGATGCTGGAGGCCAGCGGGCAGGTCGTGTACGTCAACGAGCCGCTGAACCCCCGGCACCCGCCCGGACGGTCGCCGGGCGTGCTGGACGCCGACGTCACGCACCGGTTCCAGTACATCTGCGCCGACAACGAGGGCGACTGGCTACCGGCCTTCCGCCGGACGCTGGGGCTGCGCTACGGCGTCGGGCGCGAGCTGCGCCGCAACCACGGGCCGTACGACCTCGCGCGGATGGCCAAGTACGCGACGAGCTTCACGACCGGGCGTATGCGCGGTCGGCGGGCGATGCTCGACGATCCGTATGCGCTGCTGGCCGTGCCGTGGCTCGCCGAGCGCTTCGGGATCCGGGCGGTCGTGCTCGTTCGGGACCCGGTGTCGCTGGTGGGCAGCTACCGCAAGTTGAACTGGCACATCCACCTCGACGAGCTGCTCGGTCAGCCACTGCTCACGCGGGACCTGCTCGACGCCAGCGTGGTCGAGGAACTGCGCGAGGCCGCCGCCGGTAAGGACGAGATACACCAGACCGCCCTGCTGTGGCGCGTCATGTACGACGTGGTGGACCGGGTGCACCGGCACGTACCGGGGGTGACGATCCGGCGGTACGAGGACCTGGCCCAGCGGCCGGAGGAGGAGTTCGCTGCTCTGTACGACCACTGTGGACTCGACTTCGACGCGCGCGCCCGTGCGAAGGTCGTCGAGGCGACGACCGGTACCGGTTCCGACCGTGGCGCGGTTCGCTGGACCGTCCGCTTTGGACTGTCCAAGACCGCGTTCCGCCCGATGGACTCCAAGCAGGCGGTGGACGCGGCCCAACGCCGACTGTCCACTGAGGACGCCGAACGGGTACGGAAGATAACTAACCAGTAGCCAGCCAGGCGGCGGTATCCACCGGCAGCGTGCCCTGCGCCAGCGAAGCGCTGGACAGGATGACGCGATCGGGCAGGTCGATCGGGCGGTCGGACAGGTTGACTACGCAGGCGAAGCCTGGGCCGCGACGGAAGGCCAGTACGCCGTCCGGCGCCGGTACCCAGGCGAAGTCGCCGTCGCCCAGGGCCGGCTGGCTCCGGCGGTACGCCAACGCCCGCCGGTACAGCTCCAGCATCGAGTCCGGGTCACCGGTCTGCGCCTCGACGGTCCGGTCGCGCCAGGCCCGCGGCTGCGGCAGCCACGGCTCGCCGGCGGCGCCGGGCGGGCTGAAGCCGAACGGCGGCTCCTGACCCGACCACGGGATCGGCACCCGGCAGCCGTCCCGACCGAGGTTCTCGCCGTGGGTGCGGAAGAACATCGGGTCGCGGCGGACCGCGTTCGGGATGTCCTCGACCTCCTCGAGCCCGAGCTCCTCCCCCTGGTACAGGTAGACCGAGCCGGGCAGCGCGAGGCTGAGCAGGACGGCGGCCCGGGCCCGGCGCAGGCCGAGCGCGGGATCGGTGGGCGCGCCCAGTTGGCGGTACGCCAGATTGAACGACGTGTCGGCCCGGCCGTACCGGGTGACGTGCCGCGGAACGTCGTGATTGGACAGTACCCAGGTGGCCGGCGCGTTCACCGGAGCATGGACGGCCAGCGTCTCGTCGACGACCCGGCGCAGCGCCGCCGCGTCCCACGGGCAGCCGAGGAAGGCGAAGTTGAACGCGGTGTGGATTTCATCGGGACGCAGGTACGCCGCGAACCGCACCGGATCCGGCAACCACACCTCGCCGATGAGGGCTCTCGGTTCCGGGTAGCTGTCGGCGATCGCCCGCCACGACCGGTACACCTCATGCACCTCGTCGCGGTCGGTGTACGGGTGCGGGAACGGCGGGTGGTCATGGTCGAAGTCGGCCAGCTCCGGATCCTTCATCAGCAGCGCGGCCGAGTCGATGCGTACGCCGTCGGCGCCGCGGTCGAACCAGAACCGCAGCACGTCCTCGAACTCCTCCCGCACCTTCGGGTGCTGCCAGTTGAGGTCCGGCTGCTCGGCCGCGAACAGGTGCAGGTACCACTCGCCGTCGGTCGCCCGCGTCCAGGCCGGACCGCCGAAGATGGACTGCCAGTCGTTGGGTGGCAGCTCGCCATCGGTACCGCGCCCGCGGCGGAACCAGAACAGGTCGCGCGCGGTCGAGCCCGGCCCGGTCGCCAGCGCCTCGCGGAACCACGGATGCGCGTCGGAGCAGTGGTTGGGTACCACGTCGACGATGATGCGGATGCCCAACGAATGCGCGTGCCGGATGAGGTTTTCCGCCTCGGCGAGCGTGCCGAACACCGGGTCGATCGCGCGGTAGTCGGACACGTCGTATCCGGCGTCGGCCTGCGGTGAGGCGTACCACGGGCTGAACCAGATCGCGTCGACCCCGAGCGCGGCCAGATACGGCAGGCGCGCGCGAACGCCGGCGAGGTCGCCGATGCCGTCGCCGTTGCCGTCGGCGAAGCTGCGGGGGTAGATCTGGTAGATGACGGCGGAACGCCACCATCCAGCTCCGAAGTCAGGCACGGCTATCCCTTCAGGCTGCCCGCGGTCAGACCGGACATGATGTTCTTCTGGAAGATCAGGAAAAAGATGACGGTCGGAATCGCCGCGATGACCGCCGCGGCGACGACCACGTTCATGGGGGTACCGCCGGCGAACGCGTAGATGCCGACGCTGACCGTCCGGGTCTCCGGTGACGGCATGACGAGCTTCGGCCAGAGGAAGTCCTTCCACACGGCGGTGACCGCGAAGATGGATACCACGCCGAGGATCGGGCGGGAGATCGGCAGGACGATCGACCACAGGGTACGTACCGGGCCGGCACCGTCCATTGTGGCCGCTGCCAGCAGGTCCTCGGGAATCGAGTCGAAGAACCTCTTCAGCAGGAAGATGTTGAACGCGTTCGCCACGGCGGGCAGCCAGATGGCGAAGGGCGAGTCGAGCAGGTTCAGATCTATTGCCGTCACGTACTGCGGAACGATGAGCACCATCGCCGGAATCATCAGCGTGGCCAGCATCAGACCGAGAATCACGTTGCCGAGGATCGGACGCAGCTTCGACAACGCGTACGCCGCGGCGGTATCGAGGACGAGCTGGAAGACGACCGCGCCGATCGCGTAGTAGAACGTGTTGAACAGCAGCTTCGCGAGGTTGAGCCGGTACCACGCGTCGATGTAGTTCTGTGGCTGCGGATCGGCGGGGAAGAGCGTCGGCGGTGTCTGGGCGATCTCCTGACCGGACTTGAGCGCGCCGGTGACCATCCAGTACAGCGGCCCGATGAAGGCGAGGCTGAACACCCCCAGCACCAGCGCGAGGAGCGTCCAGTAGAGGAACCGGCCGCGCCCCCGGCGAAGCTGGGACTGGGAGATGAGCGTGCGGGTCATTCCGGCCTCGCGGTCAGCCGCAGGTAGACGGCGGAGAAGCCGGCCAGCACGACGAGCATGAGCACGCCGAGCGCCGCCGCGCCGTTGAGGTCGTTCTGGAAGAACCCGTGCTGGTAGATGAGATACACCACCGAGGTGGCCGAGTCCTGCGAACCGGCGCCGTTGGCGAGAATCAACGGCTCGATGAAGAGCTGCATCGTGGCGACGATCTGCAGCATCGCCATGAGCGAGAGGATCAGCTTCGTCTGCGGAATCGTCACGTGCAGGATCCGCCGCCAGACCCCGGCCCCGTCCAGCTCGGCTGCCTCGTACAGCTCGCCGGGGATGTTCTGCAGAGCCGCCAGGTAAATGAGCACCGCTCCACCCATGTTCATCCAGGTCGACGCGAGAACCATCGCCGGCACCGTCATCGCCGGCGACTGCATCCATTGCGACGTCGGCAGGTGCAGGGCCTTCAGGATCGCGTTGAACAACCCCGCGTCGCTCGGGTCGTACACGTAGAACTTGAACAGGAACAGCGTCGACGCCGGAGGCAGCATCACGGGCAGGTAGACCAGCGCCCGCAGGTAGCCCTTGGCGTGCCGCAGCTCGTTGAACAGGATCGCCACGAAGAACGGCACCGCGTACCCGACGACGAGCGCCAGCACCGTGAAGTACAGCGTGTTCTTCCAGGCGGTCCAGAAGCTCGGATCGTCGATGATCCGCTCGTAGTTGTCCCAGCCGACCCACGTGGTAACCCCCCGTCGGGTCCGTTGGAAGCTCATCACGATGCCGCGGACCATCGGGTACCAGGCGAAGAAGGCGAAGCATAGGACGGCGCCTATGAGGAACAGGTGGCCGGTGAGGTGGTTTCGCACCTTCCGGCCACCCACCCATCCATTGGTCACGCCGTGGCCAGGATCTGGTTCACCTTTTCCTCGGCCTTCCTCAGTTCGTCGTCCACGCTGGCATTGGGGTTGGTGAGGACGGCCGACATCGCACCGTCCAGTACCGCGTAGATCGCCTGCGCGTTGGGCGGCTCGGCCTTGATGGTTACCGGATTGTTCTCGAAGGCCGCGAAGTCCTCGACGTTGACGTTCGCGTTGGCCTTGCGCTGCTCGAGGTCGGTCTTGTGGGCGTCACTGCCCACAGTGAACAGTTGCGGCTGCGGCAGGCCGACCGGCTCGTTCTGCGGCTTGGACCGCACGTAGTCGAACTGGCCCTTGCCGGGCGTCAGCTTCTCGTACGCGAGCCACATCAGACCGGCCTTGACCTGCTCCGGCGACAACCCCTTCTTGAAGAAGTAGCCTTCGCCGCCGCCCAGCGTGCCCTTGGCCGTGCCGTCCTGGCCGGGCATCGGGCCCATCGCCCAGTCCTGGTACTTGCCCTGGAACTGGGTGACGATCGCGGTCGTCGCGTCCGGCGCACCGATGAACATGCCCACCTTGCCGGCGCCGGCGTTGGTCAGCAGGTCCGGCCAACCCAACAGCTGCCGGTCGCCCATGCTGTTGTCGGCATACCGCATGTCCTTGAGGTTCTGCAGAACCTGCTTGCCCATCGTGTTGTTGAAGTCCGCCTTCTTGCCGTCGGTGCTCACGATCTGGCCGCCCTGGGCGTACAGCTCGGCGGTGAAGTGCCAGCCGCCTGTGTTGCCCGCGCTGTACTCGCTGTAGCCCGCGATGCCGTTGCCGAGGGCCGAAATCTTCTTCGCCGCCGCACGAACCTCGGCCCACGTCTTCGGCGGGGTCTTCGGGTCGAGCCCGGCCTGCTGGAACAGGTTCTTGTTGTAGACGAGGCCCATCGAGTAGTTCTTGACCGGTACGCCGTAGACCTTGCCGGCGTCGGTGAACACTCCCTTGGCCGCGGCGTCGATGCTGTCCCACGTCGGGATGGTGTCCTTGTTGACGTACGGGGTGATCTCCATCGCCTGCCCGGAGTCGAGCACCTGCTGCAGGTCGGTCATGTACCCGTAGAACACGTCTGTCACGGTGCCGCCCTGAAGGCGTGCCGTGAAGTCGGGCGGGTTGTTGCACTGGGCGCCCACCGAGACGCTCTTGATGGTGATGTTGGGGTGGAGCTTCTGGAACGCCTCGACATCGGCGTTCCAGTTCTTCAGCAGCTCTTTCTGGGCACCGACCGGCTGGCAGTCGACCGTGATGGTGACCTTGCCCGCCGCGTCGGTACTGCCACTCTTCGTCGAGCACGCCGCGAGGCCAAGCCCCAGCCCGGCCGCCAGCGCCAACGCTGCGACCTGCCGGTACTGCGGTACGGACATCCTGTCCATCCCTTCGGGAACGGGGTTTCTTGATCGCTGCAACGGAGCTTGCGCGCTGTGAGTGGAGTCACTGTAGCTATCTCGACTCATCCGAGCAAGATGCCAATTTTTCTACGCAAGAAGTTGACTGGCCCTGCCCCATCTACGGACGAACGATGTCCTATCCTTGCGACCATGACGCGCGCTACGCCCCGCCGGCTTGCGGAGGTCGCCGAGAAGGTCGGCGTCAGCGAAGCCACGGTGAGCCGGGTACTGCACGGCAAGGCCGGGGTCTCCGACTCCACCCGGGAGGCCGTGCTGACGGCCTTGGACGTGCTCGGCTACGAACGTCCGACCCAGCTGCGCGGGGTACGGGCCCGCCTGATCGGCCTGGTCCTGCCCGAGCTGCAGAACCCGATCTTCCCGGCCCTGGCCGAGGTGGTCGGCGGTGCGCTGGCCCAGCGCGGATTCACGCCCGTGCTGTGTACCCGGACCGCCGGCGGCCTGTCCGAGTCGGACTACGTCAACATGCTGCTCGACCAGCACGTGTCGGGGGTCGTGTTCGCCGGCGGCCAGTACGCCGAAGCCGACGCCCCGCACGAGCACTACGAACGGCTGATCCAGCGCAACCTGCCGGTGGTGCTCTTCAACGCCGCGGTCGAACACCTCGGCTTCCCGCAGGTGTCCACCGACGACGCGGTCGCGGTGGAGCAGGCATACGGCCACCTCGCCTCACTGGGCCACGAACGGATCGGGCTCATCGTCGGCCCGCCCGACCACGCGCCGTCGCGCCGCAAGCTGGCGGCGTACCGCGAGCTGGCCAACCGGGCCGGCCACGGCGAGATCGTGGAGCACGCGATGTTCGCGCTCGAGGGCGGGCAGGCCGCGGCGACCCGGATGCTGCGGCACGGCGTCACCGGAGTCGTCTGCGCCAGCGATCCCCTGGCGCTGGGCGCGATCCGGGCCGCCCGCCGCGCGGGTCTGGTGGTACCGCGGGACGTCTCGGTCGTGGGCTTCGACGACTCCGCGTTCATGAACTGCACCGAGCCACCGCTGACGACCGTACGCCAGCCGATCGAGGCGCTCGGCCGGGCCGCGGTGACCCTGCTGGTCAACCAGATCGAGGGCGTCACCGTGACCGCCGACGAGCTGCTCTTCGAACCCGAGCTGGTCGTACGCGGCTCGACCGGTCCGGCGGTCAAGTGACGGTGACCGGGACGCCCGCGAAGTCGGCGTAGCGGGCGAAGGCGGCGGCCAGAGCCCGCCGCTGCCGGGCCGTCAGCGTGACAGCCAGCGTCAGCTCGACGCGGAGGGCAGCGCGCTCCGGGAACCGCCGCCAGTAGCCGACCACCTGGCTGTCGAGTACGACCGGATGGATCAGCATGTTCTCGTTCGGTGTACCGACCGGCAGCCCGCCCAGGTTGACCACGTACCTGCTGTCCGTGAACGCCACCACGTACTCGTCGTAGCCCTGCAGCACGTGCACAGTGGGCGACGGGTCGCGGACCGGCGGAGCCGACGGCGCGAACCAGTACGTGCGCCCGTCGAATTCCTCGCTGGTGAGCGCCGACCCGAGGAGGGCGAGACCGTGCCTGATCTGGGCTACGGTCAGGCTCGACCACCACGCGAAGTCCTTGACGGTCGCTGGTCCGTGACTGGTGAAGTACCGCCGGGTCAGCTCCGCCAACGCCGCGTCGGGCTCCATTGTGGACGGATTCGGGACCCGCTCGCGCAGTAGCGCGTAGGTGTGTTGTTTGCCGCGCATCGGGCCGTTGGCCACGAGCCCGTCGAGTTCGGCCCGCATGACGAGGTACGCCAGCCGGTTGCCGGTCGCGTCGAGCACGCCGCCGAGTTCCTTGCGGGTCAGGTGGTTGCCGCCGCGCAGAGCACCCACGATCGCCTTGTTCGTTCGGCCGAACGCCTCGTCGTCCAGGCCGTGCTGGCGGTACATGTACCCGTTGAAGGCATGGACCCGCGGGCCGGTGAGGGCCTGGATCCAGCCGATGTCGGCGGCGGTGACGAAGTGCCACGTCGGGCGCAACGCGTGGGTACGCAGGATCGCGCCCTCGTCGACCAGCCGCTGGATCGCCGCATCGTCGTACCCCATGGTGCGCTGGCCGACCGCCCACTTCGCCACGGCGAACTCCTGTGCCTGCATGGCGCCGAAGTGACCGACCACCGCGACCGGATCCACGAGCGGCGACCCGGACAGGTGCTGAGCGTGCAGTCGGCGATGGGCGATCTCCAGGCCATCCATGGTCCCGGATTCTAGTTGACCTTGCCTACTCGGCGTTGACGACAATACTTCCAAATGCAAGAGTGTGACAACCGTCGATGTAGGGAGTAGGTAATCGTGAGACGCAGAACACCCCTCCTGGCGCTCGCGCTGCTCGCCACCGCCGCCGTTGGCACCGCCACCGCGTCGGTTGCGCCCGCGAGCGCCGCCCCGGTCCCCACCAAGCAGACCGACCCGGCAGCCGCCGCGGACGCGTTCGTCTCGAGCAATGCTGTCGCCCTGCACAAGAGCCCGGCCGACGCCCTCGTCCGGACGGGCGCGCACGCTGGCGGCAACGGCATCACGTACTTCTCGTACGACCGCACCCATGCCGGAATGCCGGTCGTCGGCGGCGACC
>Ga0209382_10003499_pt1 | contig 21740 bp, 15 predicted proteins | sample SoiMetdeltSBSDD5_FD_187599 | JGI IMG/M metagenome (GOLD analysis project Ga0209382, IMG submission 187599) | Bulk soil microbial communities from a Populus tree surrounding site in Tennessee, USA - Soil MetaG P. deltoides SBSDD5 (SPAdes) (version 2) | ecosystem: Environmental > Terrestrial >...
ACGGCCTGCAGCGAGGTAGTCAGTTCCTGCCGATGATTCAGAACGTCTTTCGTGCGGAAGGGCTCCCGCTTGATCTGGCGTATGTCCCGCTGATTGAGAGCGCGCCATCGACGACGTTCAATTGGCCGGTCGATTTTCCTCCGGCGATGTCGTCCGCCGTGGGTACCCAACCGGTGCCGAATGAAGCAGTCGGACCGTTCTCGAAGTCGCTGAGCACACTCGCGTCGATTCCGCTCGGAGCGCGGCCGGCATTCGCGCGCGCTTCGGCGATCGCCTTCGCGTACGGAGCGCGATCGATGGCTACACCGCCTTTCCAGATGCCGGCGATGTCTCGCGTGGCCGTGATGTCACGCGTGGGATCGCCGTTCACGAGGAGGAGATCCGCGCGCAGACCTTTCGCGATGCGTCCGCGATCGGTGATGCGGAACGCGCGCGCGGATGCGCTGGTGGCGGCGCCGAGCGCCTGCACGGGAGTGAGTCCGGCGCCGACGAGCAGCTCGAGCTCGCGATGCAATGCCGCGCCATGCGCGGTCCCGGGATTCGGCGCGTCGCTGCCGGCGAGGATCGGCACGCCGCTCGCGAGCAGCTGACGAACGCTCGCCTCGGCCGCCGCGAAGCTCACCGGCGGTTGCTTCGCGAAGCGCGGAAATCCCTGCGCGAGGTTGTTCTTCGAGACAGCGTTGAGATACGGCTGCATGCGTGCGTCGTCGACGAGCGTGCCTCCGCCCGCGACGCCGGTCACGCTCTTGAGCACGACCAGCGTCGGGATGACGAATGCCTTGTGCGCCGCGATGAACTTTCCGAGCTCCGGGTCCGGATCCTTGTCGACGAAGAGATGCACGAGACCATCGGCGCCGGCGTCGATCGCCGCGCGCGCGTCCGCGAGCGTGCCGATATGGACGACCGCGAGCTTTTGTCGTTGATGCGCCGCCGCGATGACCGCGCGCATGGTCGCGGCGTCGATCGTGGGAATCGGCTTCCCGTACGCGAGCCCGTCGTCGTACACGATCTTGATCCAGTCCGATCCTTCGGCGATCCGAGCATCGACGAAAGCCTGCGCTTCGGTAGGTGAGGAGATGGTGGGGATGTCCATTCCGTACTCCGTGCCGTGGCCCTTCGGCGCGGTGACGAGGATGCCGGCGGAGAAGATGTCGGCGCGATGCCTCGCTTTTCCCGCGGCCTGTTCCGCGCGCAGTGACGCCGCGAGCGAGCTGGCCGTGAACTGATCGAGCTCCGTGGTCACGCCGAACATCAGCGCCTCGGTGAGCGCCTCGCCGAAGACGTGCGTGTGCGCGTCGATGAGTCCGGGAAGCAGGGTCCTGCCCGACGCGTCGATGATCTCCGTCCCGTCGGGAACTCTCAGGCGTTTTCCGACCGCGGCGATCTTTCCATCCTCCACGAGGACATCGGTGCCGACGAGCACGGACGTTCCATCGAACACGCGTGCGTTGCGGAAGACGACCCCGGCGTGGAGCGCGGGAGCGAGGGCCAGGGCGAGAAGGAGGATTCGCAGCATCATGCCGACAACTTATCGCGTTCCGGAAGCGCGCGGCCAATGGATCGCGTCATCGGGCGGAGGTGACGTTTGTAACCAGCTCTGGTAAAACGACGCCATCTTGAAAACATCGACTTGCTTCGCCGCTCTCGCACTTCTTCTGTTCACTGCCTGCGTCAACGCGCCGCAGGAGACGCCGGTCGCGGAAACGAGCGGCGGCGATCGTCCGGTGCGCATCGGCTTCTCGATGGACACGCTCAAGGAAGAACGCTGGCAGCGCGACAAGGCGCTGGTCGAGCAGCGCGCGAAGGAAGTCGGCGCGGTGCTCGACGTGCAGGTCGCGAACGGCGACGACGCCGTGCAGACGAAGCAGGCCGACAACATGCTCATCAAGGGCGTGGACGTGTTGATCGTCGCGCCGCACAACGGCGAGATCGCGGCGTCGATCGTCGAAGCCGCGCACGCCAAAGGCGTTCCGGTCATCGCGTACGACCGCCTGATCCGCAACTGCGACCTCGACCTCTACATCTCGCACCAGGTCGAGAAGATGGGCGAGATGCAGGCGCAGTACGCGCTGACGCATGTGCCGAAAGGCAACTACGTGCTGATCGGCGGATCGCCCACCGACTACAACGCGATCCTTCTGCGCAGAGGGCAGATGAACGTCCTCAAGCCCGCCGTCGACCGCGGCGACGTGAAGATCATCTCCGAGCAGTTCGCGAAGGAATGGCGCGCGGACGAAGCGCTGCGCATCACCGAAGACGCGCTCACGCGGACTGGGAAGAAGATCGACGCGATCGTCGCCTCGAATGACGGCACGGCGGGTGGTGCGATCTCCGCGCTCGACGCCGCCGGCCTCGCGGGCAAGGTGCTCGTCACCGGACAGGACGCGCAGAAGGACGCTGTCCAGCGCATCGCCCGCGGCACGCAGACGATGACGGTCTACAAACGGATCCAGCCGCTCGCGTTCGGCGCCGTCGATGCGGCGATCCAGCTCGCGCGCAAGCAGCCGGTCGCGACGACGGACAAGATCAACAACGGCAAGATCGACGTGCCGGCGATCCTCCTTCCGCCCATGGCGGTCGACAAGGACAACCTTGACGCCACGATCATCCACGACGGTTACCACAAGCGCGAAGACATCTATCCATGACGCTTCTGGAGATGCGCGGCATCACCAAGACTTTTCCGGGAGTCCGCGCACTCGATGGGGTCTCGTTCGACCTGCAGGCTGGCGAGATCCACGCGCTCGTCGGAGAAAACGGCGCCGGCAAGTCGACGCTGATGAAGATCCTCGCCGGCGTCTATCCGCACGGGACGTACGACGGTGAGGTGCTCGTGGACGGCGAGCCGCGTCACTTCAAGCGCGTCACGGACGCGGCGCATGCGGGGATCGCGGTCGTGCACCAGGAGCTGTCGCTCGTACGCGAGCTGTCGATCGCGGAGAACATCTTCCTCGGCCGCGAGCCGCGCCGCTGCGGCGTCATTCGTTCCGAGGAGCTTGCCAGCCGCGCTTCGGCGGTGCTCGCGGAGTTGCACCTCGCGATGGATCCGCACGTCCCGGTCGGCTATCTCGGCATCGGCCAGCAGCACCTCGTGGAGATCGCGAAAGCGCTGTCACGCGACGCGCGCATCCTCATCCTCGACGAGCCCACCGCAGCGTTGACCGAAAGCGAGGCGGAGATTCTGTTCGCGATCCTCAAACGTCTGCGCGCGCGCGGCGCCGGCATCGTCTACATCTCGCACAAGCTCGACGAGGTCTTCCGGTTGTCGGATCGCATCACCGTGCTACGCGATGGCCGTTGTGTCGGCACCGAGGTGGCGTCCGCGCTCGACAAGCCGCGCGTGATCGCGAAGATGGTGGGACGCGACATCGGCGAAGTGTTTCCGATCGCGGAGCGCGCGCCGGGCGAGGTCGTGTTCGAAGCGCGCGGCGTCACGGTCGAAGATCCGAATGTGCCGGGCAAGCTGCTGGTCGACGACGTGAGCTTCTCGGTGCGCCGCGGCGAAGTCCTCGGCATCGCGGGACTCGTGGGCGCCGGCCGCAGCGATCTCCTGATGGCGTTGTTCGGCGCGCATCCCGGGACGAAGAAGGGCGTGTCCGTGCGAAATCCGCGGGACGCGATCGCGCAGGGCATCGCGTTCGTGACCGAGGATCGGAAGCGGTTCGGACTCATGCTCGATCAGAGCGTCCTGCACAACATGACTCTCGCGTCGCTGCGCCAGACCGGCCGCGTGCTGACGAACGACGACGCGGAGACCGCGGCCGGCGAGCGGGCAATGAAAGAGCTGCACATCAAAGCGACCTCGGGGGTCGTGCCGGTGGAGACGTTGTCCGGCGGCAATCAACAGAAGGTCGTGCTCGCGAAGTGGCTCATGACCGGACCGAAGGTGCTCTTCCTCGACGAGCCGACGCGCGGCATCGACGTCGGCGCGAAGCAGGAGATCTACGCGCAGATCAATCGCCTCGCGAGTGAAGGACTCGGGATCGTCCTCGTCTCGTCCGAACTGCCGGAGGTGCTGGCGATGTCGGATCGCGTGCTGGTGTTGCACGAAGGCCGCGTCACCGGCGAGTTCACGCGCAGCGAAGCGACCCCCGAGGGGGTCATGAGCTGCGCGACGGGAGCGGCGGTGGCGATTTGAAGTTGCGCGCGTACGCGCTTCTGTTCGCGCTCGTGACCATCTGGCTGCTGTTCCAGTGGCTGACGGTGAGCGACATCTACCCGTACGGACTGTTTCTGCATCCCGTCAATCTCGCGAACCTGCTCAAGCAAATGTCGGTGACGGGGATTCTCTCCGTGGGCATGTTGCTGGTCATCGTCGCGCGGCAGATCGATCTCTCGGTCGGATCGGTGGTCGGTCTCGCGGGCGGAATCGCCGCGATGTCGCAAGGATGGGGACTCGTTCCGTCGCTGGCCGCGGCGATCGTGGTCGGACTGTTGATCGGTGCGCTGCAGGGGAGTCTCGTGGCGTGGCTGAGCATCCCGTCGTTCATCGTGACGTTGGGCGGTCTGCTCACGTGGCGCGGCGTGATTCTGTACCTGAGCAAAGGCGAGACGATCCCCGTGCGCCATCCCGTGTTCCGTTCGCTCGGCGTGTCGTTGCTCGCGCCGCCGATGGGAATCGCGCTCGGTGTGTTTGCGATCGCTGTGCTGGCGTGGATCACGCTGCGACGCAACGCCGCGCGCCGTCTGCATGGTCTGACGATTTTGGGACCGGCAGCGCTCGCGATGCGCCTTGTGGTGCCCGCGGTGTTGATCCTCGCATTCGTGTACGCGATGAATCTGCAGGGCGGAATCCCGATCCCGGTGATCGTGCTGCTCGCGGTGGCCACCGCAGGCGCGTTCCTGACGCAGCGGACGACGTTCGGCCGCTATCTCTACGCGATCGGCAGCAATCCCGACGCGGCGCGACTGTCGGGCATCAACTCGAGTCGCGCGATTCTCGGCGCATTCGCGCTCCTCGGCGCACTCGTCGGCATCGCGTCGCTGCTGCACACCGCGCGCGTCGGAAGCGCGTCGCCGGACGCGGGCGGCCTGATGGAGCTCGACGCGATCGCCGCATGCGTGATCGGCGGCACGAGTCTGATGGGCGGGCGGGGGACGGTATGGGGCGCGCTCCTCGGCGCGCTGATCATGGCCAGCCTCGACAACGGGATGTCACTGGTGAGCGTGGAGAACGCAACGCAGTACATCATCAAGGGAGCGGTGCTGGTGGCAGCGGTGGGGTTCGATATGGCGGGGAGAAAGAAGTAGGACGAATAGGACGAAGAGGACGGATAGGACGCATATTCGTCCTATGCGTCCTCTAAGTCCTATTCGTCCTATTCAAATCTCCCGCAGCGCTCTCGTAATCGGCATCCTCGCCGCACTGATCGCAGGCAACAGCCCCCCGATCACCCCCGCCACAATCGCGAGCCCCACCGCAAACACCGCCACCTGCGGCGAGATCGTGAAGTTGAACGCGACTTCGGAGAACGTCAGGAAGTTCGCCGTGCCCGTGGCGATCCCGTTCACCGGCAACGCCATGATCACGCCCGCGACGCCGGCGAGCGCGCTCAACGCGATCGCCTCGATCACGACTGACAATAGAATGTCGCGGCGCTTGAAGCCGAGGGCGCGCATCGTCGCGAGCTCGCGCTTTCTCGAGGCAACCGCCGAGAACATCGTGTTCATCGCGCCGAGGGTTGCGCCGAGGACCATGAAGAACGCGACGATCGAGACGAGGATGCGGATGCCGAGCAGACCGGAAGTCTGATCCTCGTAGTACTTGTACTCCGTCTTCGTCAGCAGCTTCAGACGCGGATCCGCCTGGATCGCGTCGGCGATCTTGCGAAACTCCGTGGCGCTCGATGGCTTCAGCAGCACCGACGAATACTCCGGCCGATTCTGAGCGCGGCCGAGTGTTTCCACGTCCGCCCAGATCTCCGAATCGAAGCTCGTTCCTTTCGCGTCGAACACACCCACGACCGTCCAGGAGTGCGTCCCGAACTTGAACGTGTCGCCGATGTTTAGATTGACGAAGCGCTCGCGCATCCGTTCCGACACGATGACCTCATTCAGACCGGAGTGGAACATGCGCCCCTCGGTCAGCTTGATGTACGGACGCAGCTCGAGCGCTTTCGGCGTGACGCCGCGGACGTTCACGTTCGATCCCGTGGGATTGTCGCGGCGCGGCAGCTTGAAGATGATCACCAGCTCCGGCGAGATCAGCGGCTCGCCGTCCGACGCTTTCGCGATGCCCGGCAGCGAGCCGAGGATGCGGTACTTGTCGCGCGTCACCCAGCTCGTGGCCTCGGTCTGAGCGCCCTCGCGCAGGATGATCATGTTTTCCGGCGATCCTGAAGAGACGAGCGCCTGGTTCACTCCGTTGTAGAGCGCCATCATCGCCACCATCACCGCGATGACGATGCCGATGCCGAAGATCGTCATCGCGACGGACGCCTTCCGGCTCATGAGATTGCCGATGTTGTATTTCAGCGGAATCGCCATCGCGTCACCACACCTTCCGGAGTCCGTCGACGACCGAGAGTCGCGCGGATCGCAATGCGGGTAGTCCCCCGGCGAGCAGGCCGACGATCGCCGCGGTGGCGAGACAGGTCAGCACCGTCTCCGTATTCACACCGAAGTTCACGAGGAAGCCTTGCGTCAACTCGGTCATGTTGAACACCAGAAACACGAGCTTCGCGGCGAACGTGCCGAGCGCGCCGCCGATGAGCCCGAGCATCACAAACTCGATCAGCATGAGCGTGAGGATCATGCCGCGTGTGAATCCGATCGCTTTCAGCACCGCGATCTCCGTCACGCGCTCGCGCGCCGCCATGCTCATCGTGAGCGCCGCGAGGAGCACGACCATGAAGATCGAGCAGATCGAGACCACCGTGAAGAGCAGCTTGATGTTGCCGATCATGGCCATGAACTGCTGCTGGAACTCCTTCTCGGTGAAAGTCTCCGTCGGATACTCGGAGTTCTTGAACATCTCGTCGATCTCTTGGCTGATCTTGGCCATGTCCTTCGGGTCGCGCACGCGCACCCAGAACGTGCCCACCGTTCCGCGAGTGACTTCCTTCGTCGCCTCGTAGAAGTAGTCGAAGTGGATGAAGAACGACGACGAGTCGAACTTGTGTTTGTACTCGCCGCGGATCGTGACCTCGGGATTGAAGGGGAAGATCGTGCCGATGAGGGTGACCTTGTCGCCGATCTTCCAGCCGTACCGCTTCATCAGCTCCGGCCCGACGATCGCGCCGGTGCGGTCGGCCTTGAACGCCTCGAGCTGTTCTTTCGGCGTCGAGTAGTCGTCCCAGACCGTCTGCATCTTTTCGTGATCGACGGCGAAGTTCGCGAAGAAGTTCTTCTGCTCCTTGTAATACGCGCCCATCCACTGCAGCTTCGCGGTGTCGACGATTCCCGGAATCTTCTGGATCTTCGCTTCATGCGAGAGCGGCAGCGGATTGGCGAGCGAGATCGCCGACTGTACGCCGAGGCGGTTCTGGCCTTCGCCGGAGTTCGACGCGGCCTCGAAGTTCGCAAGAATCGAGAGCATCGTCGAGACGAAGAAGAAGATCGCGCCCATCAGCACCAGCGTGAGGAGCGTGCGCAGCTTGTTGCGGAAGAGATTGCGCAGGACGAGTTTGCTGAATCTCATGCTCAGTGCCGCGCTTCTTCCTGCGCCGATTCGACGAGCACGCCTTTGTCGAGATGCAGGACGTGGTTCGCGCGATCCGCTGCCTTCGGATCGTGCGTCACCATGATGATGGTCTTCAGATAGTCGGCGTTGAGCTGATGGAGGAGGTCGAGGATTTCGTGCGCGCTCTTGGCGTCGAGGTCGCCCGTCGGCTCATCGGCCACGAGGATCGTCGGATCGGTGACGATCGCGCGCGCGATGGCGACGCGCTGTTCCTGACCGCCGGAGAGCTGGCGGGGGAAGTGGTGGATGCGGTCGCCGAGGCCGACGATGTTCAGCGCGGATTCGACGTGCTCGCGGCGCTCTTTCTTCTTCAGGTGCGTGAGCAGCAGCGGCAGCTCGACGTTGTCGAACGCGTTGAGCACGGGGATGAGGTTGTACATCTGGAAGATGAATCCGACGTGCGTCGCGCGCCACGTCGCGAGCCGGGTCTCGTTCAGCGCCGAGATCTCCTTGCCATCGACGATCACCTGTCCGCGCGTCGGCTTGTCGATCCCGGCGATGAGATTCAGGAGCGTGGTCTTGCCCGAGCCCGACGGACCCATGAGCGCGAGGAAATCGCCCTTTGGAACCGTGACCGAGACCCCGTTCAGAACGGGCACGTCGAACGAATCCCGTTTGTAGACTTTGTAGACGTCGCGAATTTCGACCAGTGAATCCATCACATCCCCTTCCGATCCTGTCGGTGCGCGCGACATTTTCCACGAACTCGGATGAAGGGAAGCGTGAAATCCTCGTGACGTTAGCTCATGGGGTTACCGGAAGCACCCCTTTGATCCCGATCTCTCCGACGATCGCCTTCGCGGCCGCGATCTGCGCGGCGTCGTGCGTTTCGTACGCGGCGAGATAGCTCGGCGTTTCGGGAAGCGAGCGGATCACGTACGGACTTCCGAACGCCGCGAGAATGAACGGCTTTTTCATCTGCATGAGGTCGCGCAGCAGGGCGACCTGGTTCTGCGGCAATTCGATCGTGCCTTTCGCCCATCGCGTGAGCACGAACGTGCCGACGACGATCGTCTCCGCGTGCTCGGCCGCTTTTTTCACGAGCTCGAGCTCCTGCGGCGAGCTGCGCTCGTCGATCTGAATCGTCGTCGCGCTGGGAAAGCGCTTCTTCAACTCGTCCGCGAACACCGGCCCGGGAGGCTGGTTGTGCAACCAGCGGGTGGAGTTGTCGAGGACGTTGAGCTGCAGCACGCGCAGGTCGTTCGAAGGAGTGAGAGGAATGGCGTTGTTCTCGTTCCGCACGAGCGTGATCGCGCGGTCCATCATCTCCTGCGCCTTGTCGCGATGCTCGCGGCTGCCGACGATCGTGTCGATCCGCGAGAGGTCGACGAGTCGCTCTTTCGAAAGACCGGTGCGCCACTTCGCGTCGAGGATCCTCCGCACCGACTGGTCGAGACGCGCGGTCGAGAGTCGTCCCGACTCGATGGCCTTCTTGATCGCGGGATGCATCGTGTCCGGTTTCGCGAAGAGGAGGACGTCGGCTCCCGCCTCGAGCGCGCGGACCGCCACCTCACCCTCTCCAAACGTTGCGAGGACTCCGTGCATGTCGAGAGCGTCGGTGAAGATCAGGCCGGGGAAATGAAGCTCTTCGCGAAGGAGCGAGGTGAGCACCTTCGACGAGAGCGTCGCCGGGAGCCGTGTGTCGGGCTCGATCTGGGGCAGCGCGATGTGCGCAGTCATGATGGCGGCGACTTTCGCGTCGATGGCCGCGCGGAACGGCACGAGCTCGATGGTGTCGAGGCGCTTGCGATCGGCCGTCACGACAGGCATTTCGCTGTGGGAGTCGGTCGCGGTGTCGCCGTGTCCGGGGAAGTGTTTCGCCGTGCAGAGCATCCCGTTGTCCTGACAGCCGCGGATGTAGGCCTGCACCATCGCCGCGACCTTCGCGGGGTCTTCGCCGAACGAGCGGATGTTGATGATGGGGTTCTGCGGATTGCTGTTCACGTCCGCGACCGGGTAGTAGTTGATGCGGAATCCGAGCGCGCGGCCTTCCCTCGCCGCGATCTTTCCCGCCTCGTACGCGAACGTCTCATCGTTTGTCGCGGCGATGGCCATGCCGCGCGGGAGTCGCGTGGCGCCGGGGAAGACCCAACCCACGCCGCCTTCGAGATCGCCGCTGATCAGCAGCGGCAACCGCGACAGGCGCTGCATGGAGTTGATCATCACCGCGGCGGCCGCGGGATCGCCCAGCGCGACGTTGTAGCCGCCGACGTGGTAGTCGACGATGTTCTCCCGCATCTGCTCGAACGCTTCGGTCTCCTGGTTCTTGAAGCCTCCCGTCCCCGACGGAAAGAGGACCTGCCCGACCTTCTCGTCGAGCGACATCGAGCGGAGGCTCCGCTCGATCCAGCGCTCGCGCTTGTCGGCGGCGAGAGTGGGGAGGGCGAGGAGGAGGAGGAGGAAGAGGGCGATCGAATAACGTTTCATTGAGCGGATTGTATCTAGGAGTGCGGCAGCGGCGAGCTGCCGCTCTGGTATCCGTGCGACGGTGGCTCCCGCCGCCGCCCGCCCGCGCCACCGCACTCCCAGATCTCGGCGGTCACAGAAGAGTCAAGCTCGTTTCCCGCGCGAGCGAGTTCTCCCCGGTCGATCCCGCGACGAAGTTCGAGCTCGTGAGCACCGATTCGACGAAGGGCATCGCCGCGCTGATCGCCGGCGAGGCGAACGTTGCTGCCTCGTCGCGACAGATCAAGCCGGCCGAGTCGGCGAAGCTGGAGCGCGTGATGGCGATTCCCGTCGCGCGCGATGCCGTCGCCGTCTACGTGCATCCGTCGAACAAAGTGCAGTCGCTGTCGTTCGATCAGTTGGCGAAGATCTTCAGCGGAGCGATTCGCAACTGGAGCGAAGTCGGCGGCGCAAACGCGCCAATCCAACTCTACTCACGCGAGGCGAGCTCCGGGACACTGCAGTTCTTTCGCGACGAAGTGTTGGGGCGATCCGAACGGCATCGGCTTCGCGAGCTTCGTGTTCACGAGAAGCGTCAAAGCCGTCTCGCTGAAGCGCGGCAACGCCGCAGCCGTTGTACCGACGCGCGAGAACGTGTTGTCCGGCGTCTATCCACTCTCGCGCATCTTCTACTACTACCTCGGGCGCGCGCCGCAGGGCGACCTGCTGAAGTTCGTGCAGTGGATCCTCTCGCCATCCGGCCAGCGGAGCGTGGCGAAAGCGGGGTTCTTTCCGGCGAAGTGAGGGTGTCACGGTTGGCCTCTATAATCTTCTCCTCCCATGTCACTCCCTCCCGGCACACGTCTTGGCGTGTATGAGATCGTCGCGCCGATCGGCGCGGGTGGAATGGGAGTGGTCTACCGCGCGCGCGACGTCCGGCTGCACCGCGACGTGGCCATCAAGATCCTGCCGGACAACGCGCTGAGCGACGCGACGGCCGTGGCCCGGTTTCGGGTCGAGGCCCAGGCCGCGTCGGCGCTCAATCACCCGCACATCCTGACGATCTACGACATCGGCGAGACCGAGGAGGTGCCGCCGCGCCGTTACATCGCCATGGAATACGTCTCGGGAGACACTCTTCGCGCGCGCATCGGTCCCGAACACGACGTCGGCGAGAGCGTCGACCTGCTGATCCAGATCGGCGAAGGATTGGCCAAGGCGCACGAAGCGGACATCATCCATCGAGATCTGAAGCCGGACAACATCATGATCACGCGGGACGGCTACGCGAAGATCCTCGACTTCGGCCTGGCGAAGCTGACCGATGCCGGCCCCACGGCAACCGACGAAACGACGCCGGTCGTTCCGACCACCGCCCCCGGTGCGTTGATAGGGACGCCGAACTACATGGCGCCGGAGCAGTTCCACGGCGCCGCGGTCGACTCGCGCTCGGACATCTTCGCGTTCGGGTCCGTGGCGTACGAAACGTTGTCCGGCCGCCGCGCGTTCGGCGGCTCGATGCTCGCGGAGACCGTGCATCAGATCACGGCCGTCGATCCGCCGCCGCTGCGCAGTGTTGACGAGCGCATTCCGCCGGAGCTGCAGCGCGTGGTCAGCCGCTGTCTGGCCAAGAAGCCCGCAGCACGGTTCCCGACCATGCGCGAAGTCGTCGCGGAGCTGAAGCGCGTGCGCGAGCGGATGCGCGAAACGGTGCGGCGCTTTCCTCGTCTCGTGCAACTCACGTTCGCGCGCGCGATCGAGCAGTTCCCCGCGCTGTCGCCGGACGGACAGCAGCTCGTCTTCGCCCGCGAGATCCGCCGCGTGCGCAAGCTGTTCCTCAGCGAGCCCGCGGAATCGAGCGAGCGCCAGCTCACGCGCGGCGACTTCGACGACATTCAACCGGCGTGGTCGCCGGACGGACGTGCATTGCTTTTCGTCCGCGCGACGTCCGAGGGTACGCGCTTCGACACGTCGGACGTCTTCGGGCGCTATGTCGACGGCGATGTCTGGTTGCTCGATTACGAGAGCGGCCGCGAGTCGCGGTTGATCGAGAACGCGTTCTATCCCGCGTGGTCGCCGGACGGCACGCGCATCGCGTTCGACGCGTCCTGGGGCGGGCCTCGGCGGATCTGGATCGCCGACGCGCGCGGCCGCAACGCGCAGCAACTGACGACCGACGACTCCGAGGCGACGTCGCACGTGCGGCCGCGCTGGTCGCCGGATGGAACGAAGATCGTCTTTCAGAACATCGAGGGGACGAAGTCGGACGTGCGCATCGTCGACCTGCAGACGCGCGCGACGAAGTGGATCACCGACGACTTCGTCATGGACGTGCACCCGGTGTGGTCGTTCGACGGCGGCACGATTTATTTCTCGTCGTATCGCACGGGCGGAATCAACATCTGGAGCATCCCGGTCGACTTCGACGGCACGCCCGCGGGCCCGATGCAGCAGATCACGGCCGGCGCGGGACACGACGTGGATCTCGACGAACAGCGCAGCGCGGACCGTCTCGTCTTCGCGATCCTCAAGCAGAACGCGGAGCTGTGGCGGTTGCCGGTGGATCCGCAATCGGGCGAAGCGACAGGGACGCCCGAGCAGGTCGTGGCCGGCGCGCGCGAGAGCTCGCGCGGTGCATGGTCTCCAGACGTTGAGCGCATTGCGTTCGGCTCCGACCGCGGCGGAGAGATGAACCTCTGGCTGTTGTCCCTACGGGACGGCAAGACGCGCAGGCTCACCAGCGGCGCGGGTGGCGATTATCAGCCGAACTGGTCGCCCGACGCGGAGTCGCTGGTGTTCTTCTCCGGCCGCGCGAACGCGATCGACATCTGGCGTTTCGACTTCGACGGCGAAGTGTTGACGCGGCTCACGCGCGGCCATGGGATCAACATCAATCCGTTCTTCTCGCCCGACGGCCGCCGCATCGCGTTTCTGTCGGATCGCGATGGCCGTCTGGAGGTGTTCGTGATGAACGCGAACGGCTCGGGCATGCGCCAGCTCACGACGTGCGGCGTGACCGGGCACTTTCTCCGCTGGACGCACGACGGTGCGCGGATCTTCTTCCGCTGCCCTTCCGCGCGCACGACGATGACGGTCTCGGTGGAAGGCGGCGAGCCGGAGGCGACGGCCGAAGTGATCGGCGGCGCGCACATGTCCCTCTCTCCCGATCAATCGCTGATGATGGACGTCCTCGGCCACCGCACGCTCTGGTGCTCGCCGCTGCACGGCGGCGCGCCGCGCAAGGTGTTCGAGTTCGCGGACGCGGAGTCGCGGATCGACTATCCGGTGTGGTCACCGGACGGTCGGTGGATCCTGTTCGACCGCTTCCAACCCCACGGCGGAGATGTGTGGGCGGTGGAGGAGTAGTCTTGGAGTGCGGCGGCAGCGCCGCCGCTTTCGAATGCGTTCCTAGTGCGAAACGGTTGCACTCTCGCCGCGTTGTTCGAAAGCGGAGGCCTTGCCTCCGCACTCCATACACTTACGCCGGTGCGGGTTCGGCGTCCGGTTCGATGGCTTCCGCCGTCTCTACTTTCTGGTGCTTGCGCGCGACCAGCACGTAGATCGACGGCACGACGAACAGCGTGAACGCCGTTCCGATGATCATGCCGGTGACGAGCATGATGCCGATGCTGTTGCGGGCGCCGGCGCCGGGGCCGCTGGCGAAGACGAGGGGGAGGTGGCCCATGACCGTCGCCGTGCTCGTCATCAGAATCGGGCGGAGGCGCGTGCCCGACGCTTCGAGCACGGCGCTGAGCTTGTCGTGGCCTTCCTGCTGGAGATGATTCGCGAACTGCACGATGAGGATGCCGTTGCGAGAGATGAGGCCCACGAGCGTGATCAGGCCGACCTGGCTGTAGATGTTGATCGACGTCAGGCCGAGGAAGGAGAAGAGCAGCGAGCCGGCGAGCGCGAGTGGGACCGAGCCTGCGAGGATGATGAACGGATCGCGGAAGCTCTCGAACTGCGCCGCGAGGACGAGATAGATGAGGATCGCCGACAGGAGGAACACTCCCAGGAACTTCGCACCCTCGGTGCGGAGCTGGCGCGATTCGCCGGCGTAGTCGAGCGTGAAGCCGCGCGGCAGCGTCCTTGCCGCTTCGGTCTCCAGGTACTTCAGCGCGGTGTCGAGCGACACGCCGGGAGGAATCGCTCCCTGGATGCGGACGGCGTTGAGCTGCTGGAAGCGCTTGAGCTCACGCGGCTCGGTCGTCGTCTCGAGCGTGGCAAACGTCGAGAGCGGAACGAGCTTTCCGTTCGCGCCAGTGATGTTGATCTGCGAGAGCTGATCGGGCGTCAACCGATCGGCGCGCCGGACGAGCGGGATCACCTTGTAACTGCGGCCCTGAATGCTGAAGCGATTCACGTAGTTGCCGCCGAGAAGCGTCGAGAGATCGCGTCCCGCCTGGGCCATGTCCACGCCCTGCGCGCGCAGCTTGTCGCGATTGAAGACCACGCGCGTCTGCGGCTGGTCGAACTTCAGGTCCGTGTCGGCGAACATGAACATGCCGCTCTGCATCGCCTTCTGCACGAGTCCGTCCGCAAGCTCCGCGAGCTGCGCCGGTTCCGCCGTCGACACGATCGCGACGTCGACCGGAAATCCCTGGCTTCCCGGAAGTGACGGGGGCACGAGCTGAATCACGCGGATGCCGGGGATCTGCGCCGACTTCTGCGACACGTCGAGAACGATCTCCTGAATGCCGCGCTCTCGTTCGGTGAATGGCTTCACGATCATGCCGCCGAATCCGCCGCTCGGGAAAACGATCTGGAACGACGCGACGAACTCGGGCACCGATCGATAGATCTCGTCGACCTGATTCGCGAAGAGCTTGGTCTGTTCGATGGTCGAATTCGCGGACGCCTGCAGGATCGCGAAGAGGAAGCTCTGGTCCTCGGCGGGCGCGAGCTCCTTCTGCGAGAACATGTAGAACGGAAAGATCAGCGCCACGACGATCAGCCACAACGTCAGTACGACGGGACGATAGTTGAGCGTACTTCCGAGCATGCGCATGTAGAGCAGGCGCACTTTTTCGAACTGCCGGTTGATGAAGCCCGCGAAGCCCTTTTCGGTGTCGCCCTCGCGCAGGAGTTTCGAGCCCATCATCGGCGACAAGGTCAGCGCGACGACGCCGGAGATGAACACCGCGCCGGCGAGCGTGAACGCGAACTCGCGGAAGAGCGATCCGGTGAGTCCACCCTGCAGCGCAACCGGCGTGTACACCGTCGCGAGAGTGATGGTCATGGCGATGATCGGCGCGATCAGTTCGCGCGCGGCGTCGATCGCCGCCTGGTACGGCTTCTTGCCCATGTGCAGGTGCCGCTCGATGTTCTCGACCATGACGATCGCGTCGTCGACGACGAGACCGACCGACAACACGATGGCCAGCAGCGTCAGGAGGTTGATCGTGAAGCCGAAGATCAGCATCAGCAGCACGGCGCCGATGAGCGAGATCGGGATGGCGATGACGGGAATGAGCACGCCGCGCACGGAGCCGAGGAAGAGGAAGATGACGATGATGACGATCAGCAGCGTCTCCGCGAGCGTCTTCAGCACCTCGTCGATCGCGGTCTGGATGTAAGCGGATGCGTCGTAGGGAACACCCGCGGTCATTCCTGCGGGGAGTTGCGCCTCGATCTCCGGCATGGCCGCGCGCACGGCGTTCATCACGTCGAGTGTATTTGCCGTCGGCAACACGAAGATGCCGATGAACACCGCGGTCTGGCCGCTGAAACGGACTTCCTGGTCGTAGGTTTCCGCGCCGAGGACCACGTCGGCGATGTCGCCGAGGCGGACGACGTCGCCCTCCTGCTCCTTCACGACGAGTTGCTTGAACTCGTCGACCGTCTGCAGGTTCGTATTCGCGACGAGGTTCACCGACGTCATGGAGCCCTTCGTGCGTCCGAGGGCGGAGAGATAGTTGTTCTCGGCAAGCGCGGTGCGCACGTCCGATGGGGAGATCTCGCGGGCGGCCATGCGCTGCGGGTCGAGCCACACGCGCATCGCGAACGTGCGGTCGCCGAAGATCTCGGCGCGCTGTACGCCCGCGATCGCGCTGAGTTTCGGCTGCACGACGCGAACGAGATAGTCGGTGATCTGGTTCTGATCGAGGTCCTTCGATGAGAATCCGAGGTACGCGGCGGCGAACTGCGAGTCCGTCGTCTGCAGGTCGATGATCGGAGCCTCGGCCTCGGGCGGAAGCTGATTGCGGACCTGCGCGACCTTCGACTGGATCTGCGTCAGCGCCGCGTTCGTGTCGTAGTTCAGCTTCAGGTGCGCGGTGATCGTACTGACGCCTTGCGAGCTCGAGGACTCGAGGAAGTCGATCCCGTCCGCGCCGGCGATGACGCGCTCGAGCGGCGCGGTGATGAAGCCGCGCACGAGATCCGCGTTCGCGCCGATGTAGGCGGTGCTCACGACGACGTTGGCCATGTCGCTGCGCGGGAACTGACGCACGACGAGCGAGCGGATCGACTGCAGACCCGCGATGAGGATCACGAGGTTGACCACCATCGCGAGGACGGGGCGGCGGATGAAGAGATCAGTGAATTTCATGTGCGTCCGGTCAGCTGTTTTCCGGTTTCGGCGCCGCGCTGTTCGACGGCTGCACTTTGTTGTTCACGATGACCGCCGCGCCGGGGCGGAGCTTGAATGCGCCCGAGGTCACGACCTCTTCGCCGGGTTTGAGACCAGTGCTGACGGCGACCTGATCGCCGCGCGAGCCGGCCAGCTTCACGAACTGCTGCCGCACTCCTTTGTAGCTCTTGCCGTCCGGGCTCTTCATCTCTTCGACGATGAACACGGAATCGCCGAACGGCGCGTAGCTGATCGCGGACGCCGGGACGATGACGACCTTGGACGCCGCGCTGGCGCCGCGGGCGAGCCTCGCCTCGACGTACATGCCGGGGCGGAGGTTGCCGGAGCGGTTGTCGAAGATCGCCTGCACGCGCGCGTTGCGCGTCCCTTCGTCGATCACGGAATCGATCGCGGCGATCCTCCCGGTCTCGGGCGCGGCGAGCGCGTCGGAGACCACTTCGAGGGACGTGCCGGGCCGCAGGCGCGCGAGCTCCTGCTGCGGCACGGTGAGGTTGACGTACGCGGGGCGGAGCGCCTGCAGGGAAACGATCGGCGCGCCGCCGGCGACGTACTGGCCGACGTTCACCTGACGGATGCCGAGGACGCCGGAGAACGGCGCGCGGATGGTCTTCCGCTCGATCGTCGCACTGATCTCGCCAACGCGAGCCTCGGCGGACCTGGACTCCGCCTGCGCCTGATCGAGGGAAGCCTGCGGAACGATACCGCCCTGCGCGAGTCCCCGATTCCGCTCGAGCGCGAGGCGCGCGAGATCGCGCTGCGCGTCCGCGGCTGCGAGCTGCGCGCGCTCCTGCCGCGTGTCGAGTCGGACGAGCACGTCGCCTTTCGACACGGCGTGTCCCGAGTCGAACGTGATCTGCTGCACGATGCCCGGCAGATCCGCGCTGACGGTGACGCCTTGCACGGCTTCGACGGTGCCGATCGCGTTCAGCGTCGTCGACCACGTCGCCTGTCGCGCGATGACTGTGGTCACGGCCTCCGGAGGCGGCGCCCAGCTCTGCGACATCGCCGCTTTGATCTGGAAATACTTGAATCCGCCGATCGCGGCAATGAACGCGATGACGACCGCCAACATCAAGAACATTCGCTTTTTCATAATGCGCGACGGAATGTACAACGACCCGCGGGGTGCGGAGCGTAAATATATAGAGACGGAGAGAGATACAGTAGAGGGCGGCGGCTCGTTCGGCGATCAAACTCCACCGTTCGTAGAAAAGATTTCGACGGCGTTCCCGCCTTATACTGTGCGTCGTCCGAAAGTCGAGCGTGGATCACAAAACCATTGGGAATTACGAGGTCGTCCGCCTGATCGGCGAGGGCGGCATGGGGCGTGTGTTTCTGGCGCGCGATCCGATGCTGGACCGCCACGTCGCGGTCAAGGTCCTCTCTAGTCCGAGTCCCCTCGGCGAGGAAGTGGCCCGGTTCGAGCGCGAGGCGAGGGCGCTCGCGGCCCTCGATCATCCGAACATCCTCTCGATTCACGAGTTCGGCCGCATCGGCACGACACCTTACGTGGTGATGGAGTTGCTCGACGGCAAGAACCTCCGCGAGCTGCTCGCGAGCGGTCCGATGCCGCACAAAACGGTCCTCGCCTATGCGCTCGAGATCGCACACGGCCTGGCGGCGGCGCACGAAAAGGGGATCGCCCATCGCGATCTGAAGCCGGAGAACATCTTCGTGACCAACGGAGGCCGGGTGAAGATCGTCGACTTCGGCCTGGCGAACGTGCGCGTTCACGAGCAGAAGACGACGAGATCGTCCAGCGCGACGGTGCTGACCACTCCCGGGTCGGTGATCGGCACGATCGGTTACATGGCACCCGAGCAGGTGCGGGGCGAAGTCGCAGACATTCGTGCGGACCTCTTCACCTTCGGCGCGGTGCTGTTCGAGATGCTCAGCGGCAGGCGCCCTTTCGAAGAGCCCACGATGGTGGAGACGCTCCACGCGATCCTGAAGGCCGAGCCGGAATGGCGGCAATTGACGGAGGCCGGCGTGCCAACCGCGATGATCGAGGTCATCCGCCGCTGCATGGAGAAGAACCTCGCGGCGCGATATGCGTCGACGCGTGACCTCGTGAGCGCGCTGCAGAACGTCATGACGCAATCGGACGTGTTCACGACACCGCGCACGTTCCGCACCGGGTCGTCCCCGTCGGGGATCTCCGCCGGCCGGCGAACGTCGATTGCCGTGCTGCCGTTCACGAACATCGGCGCGGATGCGGACATGGAGTACTTCAGTGATGGCGTGACCGAAGACATCATCAACGCGCTGACGCAGGTCGATGGACTGTACGTCGCGGCGCGCACGTCATGCTTCGCGTTCAAAGGAAAATCGGCGGCAATCTCCGAGATCGGCGCCGCGTTGCGCGTCAACACCGTGCTCGAAGGCAGCGTGCGGCGCTCGGGCAAACGTCTGCGCATCACCGCGCAGCTCATCGACGTCGGCGACGGCTACCACCTCTGGTCCGAGCGGTACGATCGCGAGCTCGATGACGTCTTCGCGATTCAGGACGACATCGCCGTCAACATCGCGCAGAAGTTGCGCATCGCACTCGCCGACAAGCCGGCCGACGAGCCGCTGGTCAAACCGGCCACGCGGAACCTCGACGCGTACGAGCTCTATCTCAAGGCGCGTTTCTTTGTGGAACAGCGTGGCGAAGGGCTGGTGAAGGGTCTCGAGTTTTTCCGCCAGGCGATCGCCGCGGATCCCGATTATGCCGTCGCATATGCGGGCATGGCCGAAACGCTCAGTCTTCTCGCCGTGTACGGCGCCGCGGATCCGCGCCGGGTGATGCAAGGCGCGAAGGGAGCGGCGCAGAAGGCGGTGCAGCTCGACGACGGGCTGGCCGAGGCTCACAACGCGATGGCGCTGGTGAGCGTGCTTCACGATTGGGACTGGGCCCGCGCGATCACAGAATTCGACCGCGCGTTGGAGATCAATCCGAACTTCGTGCCGTCGCGGTATTGGAAAGGACTGTTCCTCCATCTGTTCGTCGAGCGGAAAGAGGAGGATGCGCTGCGCGAAACGAAGCGCGCCGTGGAGCTCGATCCGATCGCGGCGCTTCCCGCGTACGCGCTCGGACTCGCGTACATCGGCACCGGTCAGTTCGACGAAGCAGTGAAGTGCGCGGAGCGAATGCTCGTCCGCGATCCGGCGCAGGCGATTCTCTATCGCGTTCTCGGCGTCGCGCGGCTGTCTCTCCGCGAGTACGATGAGGCGATGGCAGCATTGGAACGCGGTGCGGAGCTCTCGATGCGGCATCCGTGGCTCGTGGGCGAGCTCGGCGTGGTGCACGCGGCGACAGGGAACTCCGCGGAGGCGAGGCGGCTGCAGGACGAGTTGCTTGCGCGGTCGCAAACGACGTACGTTTCACCAATGTCGCTGGCGGTAATTCCGATCGCGCTCGGAGAATTCGACGACGCGGTTCACTACTTCGAGCTCGCGTTCGAGCAACGCGACCCGCTCCTGATCGCCGCGACCACCTGGCCGCTGCTCCTGCCGGTGAGGCAACATCCGCGCGTAGTTCGTCTGCTCGAACAGATGGGGATCGTATGAACGCGCAACCGAATCGCTCGCTCCTCGATCGCATGGCGTCCAGCTCGTTGAACTATCGCGCCGCGTTCGTGACGGACGCGATCGCGGCCGCGGCATTCGGCTGGTTCGGTGCGACGCGGTACAAGGGGCCGATCGCCCTCGCGGCGGTCTTCATCATCGCGGGATTTCTGATCTGGACCTTTTTGGAGTATCTCCTCCACCGCTGGTTGCTGCATGGCCGATTGCCCGCAGCGCGCAGGGAGCACGCGAAACATCATCGCGACGCGCAGGCGACGGTGGCCACGCCGCTGCTGCTCATCCCGATCTTCATGTCGTTGATCTGGACCGCGCTCGCGCTGCTGACGTCGCCTGCCGCGGCCTCACTGGTGACGTTTGGCGTCTATGCCGGTTACAACTACTTCGCGATCGTGCATCACATGCAGCATTTTCATCCGGGGCTGCTCGCGCGCACGCGGCTCTTCCGCCGTCAGTTACAGATGCACGAGCTGCATCACCGCCATCCCGGCACGCACTTCGGGATCAGCACCTCGATCTGGGATCGGGTGTTCGGCTCACAGCTTCTCCAGCACGATCAGATCGTAGTGGAGCATCCGCGTCGCTAGCCCGAGGGCGACGAGCTGCGAGTACATGGCCATCTTGAGCCACTCGCGGCGCTCGCCGCGGCTCATGCGCACGCGCGGAACGGTCTTCAAGATCTGCGACACCGTCATCTGCGCGCCGGGTCGGGTCTCTTTCGCGATGTCGACGACGGAACGCGTGCGGAAGTGTTTCTCCCATTCGGTGCGATTGGACGAGCGCGTGCCGACGCGCTTCAAGTCGTCCCCCGATCGCATGAAGCGAGGCGACTTGTCGGAGAATGCGATGTCCGCCAGCACGAGCAGGCCTCCGGTCTTCAGCACCTCGGCGGCGCGACTGTAGAAGCGCGGCCGATCGAAGTAGAACGCGCACTCGATGGCCATCACGCGGTCGACCGACGCGTTTTCGATGCCCGGCAGCGCCTCGGCCTCGCCGTGCCGGAACTCGAGCTTGTGCGCGAGCGACTCTTGCGCCGCGCGCTCGCTCGCGTACTGGACCTGGCGCGCGGCGATGTTGAATCCCGTGAGTTTCGCGAACGGGAACGTGCGCTCGAGCAGGAAATCCTGTTCGCCGCTGCCGAAGCCGACGTCGACGAGGACGTGCGTCGGCTCGATCGCGGCCGCGCGGAAGACCTCGAGGCAGAGTCGTTCCTGCCGCTCTTCGTAGGACTCGCGTCCCGTGACGGTGTAGCCGTAGTTGAGGTACTTCCGCGGCTTTTCCAGCGACTCGAGCGAGGTCTGGAAGAGGTCGTATTGGCGCGAGATCGATCCGGTGAGGTTGTTCACGGGTTGTATTGTAGTTTGCGACGGAACGCCGCCGTCCTCGGCGGCTGAACAGGCGGCGTCCTCGCCGCCCGCCCGGAGCGAGGACGCTCCCCGCTCAGATGAGATGAGAAGGCCAACCTCCTGGCGCAGTCGCAGAATTGCGCTGCAAGGTCAACGTGCTCAAGGCACA
>Ga0209382_10003501_pt1 | contig 21739 bp, 12 predicted proteins | sample SoiMetdeltSBSDD5_FD_187599 | JGI IMG/M metagenome (GOLD analysis project Ga0209382, IMG submission 187599) | Bulk soil microbial communities from a Populus tree surrounding site in Tennessee, USA - Soil MetaG P. deltoides SBSDD5 (SPAdes) (version 2) | ecosystem: Environmental > Terrestrial >...
ACCTCGGGACTCGAGCTCACGAACCAGAGTTTCCACGGTGGCCTGGAGTCGTTCCGCGCGCTCCTGAGCCTCGGCACGGGTGCGGGCCTCTTCGGCCAATCGGAAATGGGACAGGACTACCGAGATCCGGTCGGCAAATCGTTTCATCACCTCGACGTCTTCCAATGAATACGCGTCGGGCTGACGGTGAAACAAAACCAGAGAGCCGCGAACCTCGCCCCACTGGCGTACGGGGACCCGCAGCCAGGAACGCATACCCGTCGCCAATAAGAGACGATTGCGGTCCGTCACCGGGGCCAAATCGGTCTTCATGTCACGTACGATCTCGTGGCTCCAACGCCGCCGAGCCAGCTCTTCTTCGGTGAGCGGAACCGGCGCGTCCGGATTCGGGTCTGGACCGTCGGATTCCCCAGCCCACGCCACCACGCGCAGCGTCCCCTCATAGTTCTCGGTCAAAGCGAGAAGATGGTGGGGCAAGACCGGCTGAACCGCTTGCGAAATGCGGGTGAACACCTCTCGCACATCGAGCGACTCGGCGAGGGGAGCAAGCAATGTCTCGAGCTGCTCCAGGCGTTCCAGGCGCCGGCGCTCGACATCCCAGATCCGCCAGTGTTCCACTGCCGATCCCAGGAGTGCGGCAATCGGACGGAGCACCTCCTGGTGCGCATCCGTATAGGCATGGGGCCGGTAGGAACAGAGCCAAACCCCACCGCGAAGAGCCTCGGAACGGAATGGTTCCCAGAGCGCAGATCTCACCCCTCCCTCGAGGGCCCTGGCGTCCATGGGGAAAGAGGGATCGAACTCCGTCTCTGCGTCCTCGATGCGAGGATTCGGACCGGAGCGGGGGCGCATGCGGGGAGACCAGGAGGTAAGGGCAATCGGTCCCGAGCATTCGACGGAGGTTTTACACGGAACCGTGCTCGCGTGAAGTATGGCTCGCTCGTCGTCGATGATGCGAACGACCCCCATGTTCTCGAACGGAATGAGCTCGCGCACGGCGGCGGCAACGCGCTCGAACACCGTTTGCAGTTCCAGTGTTTCCGAGGCAATTTCGGCGATCCGGGCCAGGACCGAGGCGACGGCTTCAGCCTTGGGGGACGGATCGGTCATGGGGCTCGACAGGTTCGCTTTCGTCAACGGAGATAACATGGCGTCGATTTTAACAGAGAGATTGAGTTTGTTTTCAATACAAACACCTGCGATCCCGGAATACCCCTATCCATTTGGAGTTATGCCCTTTCCGGCCCGGCCCTTGTCCGTTTTTGAGAAATCACGGAAGATCGTCTGCCCCTTAACCATCGAGACGCCCCATGCCCTTGACTCCCGGCACGCGCTTGGGTCCCTACGAAATTCTGTCCCCGCTCGGTGCCGGCGGCATGGGCGAGGTCTTTCGCGCCCGCGATTCGCGCCTGGGCCGCGACGTGGCGATCAAGGTGCTGGCGCAGCACCTCTCCAGCTCCCCCGAGGTCCGCGCGCGATTCGAGCGTGAAGCGAAAACGGTCTCGTCCCTCAACCATCCGCATATTTGCGTGCTGTTTGATGTGGGCCGGGAAGGAACCACCGACTACCTCGTGCTGGAGCTCGTGGAAGGGGAGACTCTTGCTTCGAGACTGGCCCGGGGAGCGCTTCCTCCCGCAGAGGTTCTCCGGCTGGGCGCGCAAATCGCCGATGCGCTCGATCGTGCGCATCGAGCCGGAGTGGTCCATCGCGATCTCAAACCCGGCAACGTGATGCTCACCCGCGCCGGGGTGAAGCTCATGGATTTCGGCCTGGCTCGCGCGGTGGGTTTGACCCCGGAACAAGCGAGCGCTTCGGCCGCGACGCAGTCGCCGACCATGGCACAGCCCCTCACCGCGGAAGGCACCCTTGTCGGAACATTCCAGTACATGTCTCCCGAGCAGCTCGAAGGCAAGGAAGCGGATGCTCGCGGCGACATCTGGGCCTTGGGCTGTGTGCTCTATGAAATGGCAACCGGGCGTCGTGCGTTCGACGGCAAGAGTCAGGCGTCCTTGATTGCCTCGATCATGAACACCGAGCCGTTGCCCCTGATGCAGATCGCGCCCCTGTCGCCACCCGCGCTCGATCATCTTGTGCGCACCTGTCTGGCCAAGGATCCAGAAGACCGTATCCAGACCGCGCATGACGTGAAGCTCCAGCTGCATTGGGTGGCCGAAGGCGGGTCCCGGGCGGCCGCCATCCAAGCTCCGGTAACGCGGCGTATGAAGACGTGGTGGGGGTGGGTCGCGGCCGGTGTGCTGGCGGTCGCGGCGGGCGTGCTGAGTCTCTTCTTGTTGCAGAGGCCGGCTTCACAAACGGCGGCCGCCTGGGTTTCCATTCTTCCTCCTGAATCGGCCAACATCGGTGACGACGCTCTGCATGTCGCCGTGTCACCCGACGCAACCGCGATCGTGTTCGTGGCCACGGATTCTTTGGGCACGTCTCAGCTCTGGATACGCGAGCTTTCCGGGTTGCAACCCAAGCCACTGCCGGGAACAGCGCAAGCCACATTACCTTTCTGGTCTCCCGACAGCCGGTTCATCGGATTCTTCGCCGATGGGACACTCAAGAAAGTGGACCGCGCGGGGCGCGCCGTGCAATCCCTGTGCGCTGCGCCGGATGGCCGGGGAGCGGCCTGGTCGAGTCGCGGTGTCATCTTGTTTGCTCCGTCCTCCGTTGGCGGGCTCTCGCTTGTTTCCGAAGGCGGCGGAACCCCGTCGGTGGTCACCCGCGTCGATTCGACCGGGAACGAAAAAGGGCATCGGTTTCCATCCTTTCTCCGCGACGAAAAACATTTCTTGTACCTTTCACTGGGGCCCGATTCGCTCCTCGCCAATCTGGGCTCTCTCGAGGGCGGCAAGCCTACGTCCCTCGTGGCCTCCGACGGAGCGGCTGTTTTTGCCGCTCCCGATCACGTGATCTTCTCGCGAGCGGGCACGCTCCTGGCTCAGCGGCTGGATACCAAACGTGGCCGCCTGGTTGGAGAAGCCAAGACCTTGGGGGAGGCACCGGGAGAGCAGCTCTATGCGGGCGCTCCGCCCGTTTCGGTTTCGAGGAACGGGGTGATGGTCCAGCGGCACCGCTTCCCCAATCTAGCCGGCCTGTCCTGGCTGAATCGCGCGGGGCAGCGAACGGGGACCGTCCCCGCAACCCCCGCCCAGTACGGGGAAATGAACCTCTCGCCGGACGACGATCACGTTGCGCTCACTCGTTTCACCGCGAGTACGAGCGACATCTGGACGATCGAGCTCTCCCGCGGCGTGACGACTCGGCTCACCTCCGATCTCCCGGTCGCGGAGGTAGCCATGTGGTCCCCAGATGGACGTTGGATCACCTTCTCCGCGATATCCCCCTCCGAAGGGAAACGCAACCTCTATCGCATTCGTCCGGACGGAACCGGCAGCCCCGAACGGTTCGAGACCTCTATTAATTCCGCGTTTGTGGAATGCGCGGGATGGTCGATGGATGGCCGCTATTTCCTTGTTCGTGATCTGGACAAGGTGACCGGCGAGGATATCTGGGTGCGGCGAGAAGACGAGGGCGATCACAAGCCCGTCCCTCTCCTTCACACCCGTTATCAGGAAGAGACGCCCCGCGTTTCGCCGAACGGCCGCTGGCTGGCCTACCGATCCGACGAATCGGGACGACCCGAGCTCTACGTGACCACCTTCCCGTCCCTGGGGGCCAAGCACCGTATTTCCGCGAACGGGGCGGGTACTCAGTCCCGTTCCGGCTTCGGCTATCCGTTCTGGCGCAAGGACGGCAAGGAATTGATTTATGTGGGCGGGGACGGCGTGAGCGTGATCTCGGTGCCGGTGGAAACCGAGGCTGACTTCCACATGGGCACGCCGCGCGTTCTCTTCCGCCTCCCCCCCGGCACGAGGGATATGGTCGCCACGTCCGATCTACAACGATTCTTGGTTTTAGAAGGCCGCGGTCTCAAGGAAAGCAGCTCGATCCAGATGCTGGTCAACTGGCCGGTCGCTATCAACGAGCGCTGAACGGCCAGAACGCGATTCATTTCAGCCGCTTGCGTCATAGCCATGCCGTTTCCCGTTTTTTGAAACTCGATCTCGCAAAGAAATAAGAGCGCCGCTTTACATTTTCATACTTTTTTACATTGTCACTGATTGCCATCCGGAGTTATAAGCGGCTGGGGGCTTGTTGCGCTCGAACCTCCCTGCTCCTGTACGGACGGGTGCTGCCTACCCCCATGCCCCGAGGGAATCCCATCCCTCACCTCAGTTCATCGAATGCTTCCACCGGAGGTGTCTTCGATGCTTCGTCACGCTGCCTCGGTCTCTTTCCTCCTCGGCGTATTCGTCCTGGCTTTCTCCCTCAACGCCTCGCAGGCTCCTGCAGTTCCGCCCGCGGCGACCTACGTTCAGGGAGAGGTCATTCTCAAGTTCAAGAACAACGCCACTCAGCACGACAAGGATCAGATCTATGCCGAGCTGGGCGGCGCGAAACTGAAGGGTCTCGGCCGTATCAAGGCCGAGCTCCGGCGGGTGGAAACGATGAGCGTTGACGATGCCGTCAGCCGCTATCGATCGCACCCAAAGATCGAATACATCGAGCCCAACTACATGTTGCAAGCCAACGAGACGCCCAACGATCCCGTGTACCCGCAGCTATACGGGCTCAACAACACCGGTCAAACCGGCGGAACCGTGGATGCGGACATCGACGCTCCGCAAGCATGGGACGTGTTCACCGGCTCGAGCAGCGTCCTGATCGGGGTGATCGATACGGGTGTGGATTACACGCACCCCGATCTCGCGGCCAACATCTGGACCAACCCCGGTGAAATCCCCGCCAACAACATCGATGACGATAACAACGGGTACATCGATGACGTGCACGGGTACGACTTCGTCAACAACGACGGCGATCCCATGGACGACCACGGCCATGGAAGTCACTGCTCAGGAACGATCGGCGGCGTAGGCAACAACGGCATCGGCGTGGCCGGCGTGAACTGGAACGTGAAGATCATGGGCCTCAAGTTCTTGAGCGCGAGCGGGTCCGGCAGCACGGCAGACGCGGTGGAAGCCATCAACTACGCCACCATGATGCACGTTCGCCTCACCTCGAACTCCTGGGGTGGAGGCGGGTTCTCTCAGGCATTGCTCGACGCGATCGACGACGCTGATGCCGCAGGCATCCTCTTCGTGTGCGCGGCGGGGAACGCGAGCTCCAATACCGACGTGACGCCGAATTATCCCTCGACCTATCCGTCGCCCAACATCGTGGCCGTGGCGGCAACGGACCACAACGACAACCTCGCTTCCTTCTCCAATTACGGCGCCACCACGGTCGATCTCGCGGCCCCGGGCGTGAACATCGTGAGCACGACACCCGGCAATACGTATTCGACGTTCAGTGGAACCTCCATGGCCACTCCGCATGTGGCTGGAGCGCTGGGTCTCGTGTTCGGGCGCTTCCCGAACATCGCGCACTCGGATGCCAAGAACCTGATCCTGAATTTCGTGGACCACAAGGTCAGCTTGGCTGGGAAATGCGTGACCGGAGGGCGGCTCAACGCGTTCTTTCCGATTGCTGAGCCCGACAGCATCCCGCCCGGGGCGGTGGTGAATTTGGCGGTTACCGGCACGAGTTCCAACGGCGCGACTCTACATTGGACGGCGCCGGGGGACGACGGCAACACGGGCACGGCGAGTGGCTACGTGGTCAAGATGTCACTCGCTCCGATCAATGCCGGCAACTTCGATGCCGCCACGCCGGTGCCGAACGCGCCCGATCCAGGTCCGGCGGGAACGTCGGAAACCATGGAGGTGGGAGGACTCGCCTTCAATACGACGTATCATTTCGCGGTCAAAGCGCGGGATGAATTCGGGAATTCGGGCGGAGTATCGAACTCGGCCAGCGGCACCACGCTGGGCATTCCCGACGTGGCGGTGGCGCCGCCCTCGCTCAGCGCGACCCTGCTCTCCGGCGGTTCCGCCGACCAGAACCTCGGCGTGAGCAATGTGGGTCAGGGGACACTGGACTTCATCATCCCCACTCCCGATCTCGTCACCAATTCCGTAGTGCAACAGCCCTTCGTGTCCCATGGAAAGAACGAGATCGACACACGCGTCGGGGCTCCGGTTACCCAGGGCACCGGCGGTCCGGACACGTTTGGCTATCGCTGGGTGGACAGCGATGAACCGTTCGGTCCGACGTTCGTCTGGAACGACATCTCCGCGACCGGAACGGCGGTGAGTTTCGGAAGCGCCGACGACGCGAACGCCGGCCCATTTCCGATCGGCTTCAACTTCTCGTTCTACGGGGTGACCTACACCGACTTCCGGGTGTGCACGAACGGGTGGTTGAGCTTCACCAGCACCGCCACCGCCTACGACAACCAGCCTCTGCCCAACGCGGGGTCGCCTCTCAACATGATTGCTCCCTTCTGGGATGACCTTCTCGTCACCGGAGGGGCGGTCTACTACAAGTCGAGCGGCACCGATCTCATCGTGCAGTGGAACAATGTGCCCCACTACAGCGCCGGAGGTCCCTATACCTTCCAGGCGGTGCTGCACGCGGACGGTTCCATCGACTACTACTACCTGTCGATGGTGGATCCGCTCAACAGCGCTACGGTGGGCATCCAGAATGCCACTGGAAGCGACGGCCTCAATGTCGCCTTCAACGTCGCCTACCTCCACAACAATTTGGCGGTCCGGTTCCAGGCCGTGCCCCAGTGGCTGACCGTGGCTCCGACTTCGGGCCGCGTGTACGCTCCCGGGAGCACGAATCTGAGCGTGCATATCGGCACCGAGGGACTCCTCGGCGGGACGTACGAAGGCAACGTCCGCGTTCAGAGCAACGATCCGGACGAACCCATGGTCACCGTTCCGGTCACGCTCACCGTGATCGGCGCCCCGGATGTGAACCTGGCGCCGACGTCCTACGACTTCGGGCAGGTGTTCCTGAACGCGTCGCCGACGACGCAGGTCCAAGTCCAGAATCCGGGAACAGACATCCTTCACGTAAGCGGGGTGACGATCGCGGGCGCGGGATATACAGTCGCGCCGACGAGCTTCAATGTCCCCCCCCACGGGTCCCAGAACCTCACCGTGACCTTCCATCCCACCGGGGTGGCGATGTATCCGGCGACCCTGACCGTGGCCAGCGATGACCCTGACGAGCCGACGGCGTCCATGACACTGGCCGGCCAGGGCGTCGTTCCGCCGGCCTTCTCGGTCACGCCGACGGAACTCTCCTCGTCGCTGTTCACCGGACAAATCCAGTCCCAGCAGCTCACCCTGCACAACGGCGGCGGCGCTCCGCTCACGTATAGCATCGCTACGGATCTGGGCACGGAGCGGGTGATCTATCCCGATCACGATTTGGCCAAAGGGGAGGAAGATCCCGGACCGGGCGTTCTGGGCCAGGGCGGTCCGGATGCGTTCGGCTACAGCTGGAAGGACAGCGATGACCCGAGCGGCCCGGTCTTCAATTGGATGGACATCAGCGCGTCGGGAACCCCTCTCACCTCGCTGACCGGGGACGACCAAAACCAGGGTCCCATTAACCTGGGCTTCTCGTTCCCGTTCTACGGAACAAACTTCACTAGCGTTCGAGTCTGCACCAACGGATGGTTGTCCTTTACGTCGACCGCTACCTCGTTCACCAATGCCGCCCTGCCGACAGGGGGGACGACTCAGCCCAACAATCTCATCGCCCCCTTCTGGGACGATTTGCATTTCCGCAGCCTCCAGAAGGCGCGCTACCTGGCCGACGGAACCAAATTCATCGTGCAGTACACGGCCGTCGACAAGGTGTCGCCGAGCGGAGCGAGCTTGACCTTCCAGGTCATCCTCTATCCCAACGGCACCATCGTGTACCAGTACCTGACCATGACCGGCACGCTGAACTCGGCCACCATCGGGATCCAGAACGCTGCTCGGACCGTCGGTCTGACCGTGGCGCACAACATCAATTACATCCACAACAACATGGCCATCCGGATCCAGACCGCTCCGGAGTGGCTCACCGCAGCGCCGCTCGCCGGGACCATCCCGCCGGGCGGGCAGCAGATCGTGAACGTCACCTTCAACGCTACCGATCTCTTCGGCGGCTTGTATGTCGGCAGCCTGGACCTGACGACCAACGATCCGCTGGCGACCCTGGTGCACGTTCCCGCAACGCTGGATGTGACCGGTGCTCCGAATATCCAGCTTTCCGCGTCCTCGATCGACTTCGGGATCGTGTACGTGGGGTATCCGAAGCTGCGCGAGTACCAGGTGTTCAACTCGGGAACCGATGACTTGATCATCACCGGCTTCCCGTGCAACAACGCCGAGTTCTCGGAGGATGTGAGCGACATCTCGTTGCCCTTGACCCTGGCTCCGCTCACTGGGACCGTGCTCCGCGCCCGGTTTGCTCCGGGGGATGTCGGAATGGAGAGCGGAATCATCGGCGTGGAGAGCAACGATCCGGACACGCCGACCGCCAACGTAGCCGTGAGCGGCCAGGGACTCCTGCCGCCCTTGATCAGCGCCAGTCCGGCCTCGATCTCCGCGGACTTGTACACGAACCAGACCACCGACCAGATGGTGACGTTGCACAACACGGGGGCGAGCGATCTCAACTTCCAGATCGAGTCCCACACCAGCCTGGGCGTGGAAGCGATCCCGCCCGATCCGGAAGGCATCGACATCGGCAAGAACGAAGTCGATCCGCGGCCTGGCATCCTCGGCGCGGGCGGTCCGGATGCGTTCGGGTATCGGTGGGCGGATAGCGACGCTCCCAACGGTCCGCCGTACAACTGGATCGACATCAGCGCCACCGGCACCCCGGTGTTCGCCGCGCGGTCCGATGACGTGAACCAAGGACCGTATTCGGTCGGATTCAACTTCCCGTTCTATGGAACCAATTTCAGCCAGTTCCGTATCGGCTCGAACGGGTTCTTGAGCTTCACGTCCACGTCCACCGATCTCTCCAACGATCCATTGCCGAGCACCAACGCACCCGAGAACCTGATCGCCGTGATGTGGGATGACCTCATGGTCGACCCCGCGTTGGGCGCACAGGTGTACTACAAGAGCGAGCCGGCACGCCTGATCGTCCAGTGGAACAACGTCATGAAATTCTCGGAGCAGAGTGGGCCGAGATTCACCTTCGAGGCCATCCTGTTCCGGAACGGGACGATCGTCACTCAGTACAAGGCCGTCGGCACCACGACCAACAGCCTGACCATCGGCGTTCAGAACGCCGCGCGCACGGTGGGCCTCACGGTGGCGTTCGATCAGCTCTACGTGGATCAGAACTTGGCCGTGCGGTTCTCGACCCTGCCGGACTGGCTGTCGGCAAATCCCTCGAGTGGCACGATTCCCGCGGGGGGTAGCCTTCCCATCCAGGCCACGTTCAACGCCACCGATCTTTTCGGCGGAACTTACGATGGCGCGTTGCGGATCCTGAGCAACGATCCCGCGCACGGTGCTTTGGATGTGTCGGCTACGCTCTCGGTGACCGGAATTCCCGATCTCGAGCTTTCCGCAGCTGGGCTCGATTTCGGCGACGTGTACGTGGGCTATCCGGAGAGTTTGCCGCTCATTGCCTCCAACCTCGGTAGCGACGTGCTTCACGTCACCTCGGTCTTGCCGGGACTACCGGATTACACCGTGAGCTCGGGCAGTTTCGATCTGGCGCCCTACGAGAGCCAGACGATGACGGTGACACTGAGTCCGTCCGGAGCGGGATTGCGGAACACGTCCTTGAGCGTGGCCAGCAACGATCCTGCTTCGCCGCACACGGTTGCTCTGACCGGGAACGGCGTGCTGCCGCCGATCATCTCGACCGAACCCGCCACGGTGGCCGGCACGGCGGCTCCGGGAGGACAAACCACGCGACCGCTCCATCTGTGCAACACCGGCGGCAGCGACCTCACGTTCACCTTGAACTGGGTCGAGGCGTCCGGCGGAGCGACGACGGTCTACAACGAACTCAAGCTGCCCAAGGGATTGGACACGCCGGGATCTCCGGACGTTGCGGATCCTCGGCCCGGGATCTTGGGTAGCGGGGGACCGGATGCGTTCGGGTACCGCTGGGTGGATAGCGACCATCCCGACGGTCCGGACTTCGCGTGGACGGATATCTCGGGAGTGGGCACGCCGGTAAACTACGGTGGCTTCGAGGATGACGGCACGGTGGGCCCCTACCCGATCGGGTTCAGCTTCCCCTTCTATGGAAACTCGTTCGGCCAGTTCTACGTTTGCACGAACGGCTGGGTGAGCTTCACCGAAGGAACGCTGGACACCTATACCAACCAGCCGCTGCCGAACAACGGCGCGGACACTCCGGCCAACCTGCTGGCGCCGTTCTGGGATGACATGGTGTACGACCCGGCCGTCAATTCGGCCGTGTACTACTACAACGACGGAGCACGTCTGATCATTCAGTACTACGTGCGCCGTCTCGGCCAGGGGACCACGCCGCCCTTCTACAAGTTCCAGGTGATCCTCTATCCCAACGGCCGCATCGTGTACCAGTACGACACGGTCGGTACGACGGTGAACAGCGCCACGGTGGGGATCCAGAACGGGACGAAGACAGACGGCCTGACGGTGGTATACAACCACGCCTATCTGCACAACGGCCTGGCGGTGCAGTTCTCCGCCCGTCCCGACTGGTTGAGCGTCAGCCCGGAGACGGGCACGGTGGCGGCCGGCGCATGCTTGGATCTCACGGTGGCGATGAACGCGGCGGCACTCGTTGCCGGCGATTACAACGCCGTGATCCAGATTCAGAGCAACGACCCGGCGACTCCGCTGGACTCGACTCCGGTCGTGTTCCACGTCTGCCAGGTGCAGGTAGCCGCGATCGATGTGGATCCCAATACTCTGAACTCGGGATCGAACGGGAACTACATCACCGCTAATGTCGAGCTTCCGGCCGGGTATGACCCGTCACAAATCGATATCGGTTCAGTGCGGTTGAACGGAACCGTGCCGGCAGCCCCCCAGTTCTTCACCGTGGGGGACTGGAACAATAACGGTGTTCCCGACGTCGCCATGAAATTCCCACGAGGGGCCGTCGAAGCGGCGCTCACGGAAGGGAACCAGGTCCCGATCACGGTCACCGGAGACATCGACGACACGTGTACCTTCACTGGAACCGACGTGGTTCGGGTCATTCGTCCCAATATGACGCATCCCAATGGCGGCGAGTCCTACATCGCCGGCGTGCGGGTGCTCGTGGAATGGGATAACCCCCACAACTGGACACCGAGCTATGCGCAGATCCACTACTCGGCCGACGGCGGGAACGCGTGGACCTTGGTAGCGGACCACGTGAGCGGGACGAACTACGTGTGGGCGGCTCCCCAGGAGGCGACGGTGGATGGACGCGTGCGAGTCGTGCTCATCGATGGCCAGGGCGTGATGGGCTACGACTCGAGCGACGGTCCGATCATCGTCAAGGCGGGGACGACCGGCATAGCGGAAACGCTGCCGACGGTACACCGGCTCTACCAGAACTCGCCCAACCCGTTCCAGGGGGCGACCCGAGCGGCCTTCGACCTGCCCGAAGCAGGGAAGGTCATGCTCAAGGTCTTCGATCTGAACGGACGCGAGGTCAGTGTCCTGGCCAATGGCTGGTATCCCCCCGGGAATCACCAGGTGAGCTGGGATGCACGAGACGGGGCGGGGAATTCGGTTGCCGGAGGCATCTACTTCCTGCACCTGGAAACCGGATCGTTCGAGGCGACCAAGCGGATGTATCTACGAAAATAGACACAGCCACGTTGATTCGTTGATCCAACGGCCCCCGGAGACAGCTCCGGGGGCCTTTTTTGATCCCCTAATCATTGAGAACCTGTACTACGATCGGCCGCTTCTCTTCGGGAGCGTCACCTGCCATGAGATCCGATTCGACATCATCCCCAGTTCAAAAGGAGCGTCGCGCGGCCTCGGATTCATGGATTCTGATTAGCCTCGTTACGTTCGTGGCGGGGACGGCCATTGCGGCCTTTCGAATGCCGCGCGCTCTGTGGGGACTTGGCGCAGCGGCCGATGTGCCTCCCTGGTTCGTTCCCTTGGGCGCGGTTCTGTTGCTCCTCTCCCAAAGGGCCGCCCTCGAGCGCAGGATGGCGCGCCAGCTCGACGCGCTGGGCCGGTGGCCATACGCCCCGGGATGGGTGGCGGCCATGATCATGGTCGGGTGTTGGCTGGGACGCATCCGCCTCCACTGGCTGGGAGATCAGACGACTTGGCTTAGCAGCTTCAAGATCGATACCTATCACGTCTTGGAGCCGGCTTCGTTCGCGCTCGTGCGTGGATCGGCCAATGCATGGCCGAGCAGCGTTCCCGGACAAGGCGCATTCATTCTCTCGATTGTCTTCGGTGGGATCTTCGTGCTGTTGGCGTGGCTTCTGGCCGGCGAGCTGGAGCGCACATCATCAGCACGGCGGGCTTGGCTATGGGGAATGATGATCTTCACGCCCCAGCTGCTCTTCTTTCGCGGCTACGTGGAGAGCTATCCCTACTTGCTCGTATCGCTCATGGCCCTTACCTGGATGCTCTTCCGCACCCTTCGTGGTGAACGAATGATCTGGGTATGGCCCTTGTCGCTTCTCGCCGCGTCGGCTCACCTCTTGGGGATAGGAGCGCTGCCGGCGGTGATCTATGCCGGTTGGCAACGAAAACGCACGCGGGGGGCGGCCCTTTTTGGCGCATTGCTCGTGGGGGGAGTGGCGGTGATCTGGATCCTGTCCCAGCCCTCGCACGTGCCGGCTCATATCGGGTCTCTGCGCATGGCGTTCTCCGTATTCGATCTGTCGAGCCAAGGCTGGGAGCGTTTCTTCAGCCCTCGGCACCTACTGGGGCTTGCCAACGAGCTGTTTCTCCTTGGCGGTCCTCTCATTTTTGCGGCGCCCCTGTTGCCTTGGCGAACGTGGTGGGAGGCCAAGACCTCGAGATGTCTGCTCTTCTTGATCGCTCCCGGGCTCGTCGGACTTCTCGTCGTGCGACTTCTCCTGGGACCCGTGCGGGATTGGGATCTTTTTGCCGCGTATCTCTATTTCATGATTCCCGCGTTGGCCACGGCCTGGCTCGGCCGCGCGCCCGTTCCCGCGTTGCCTCGATACTCGAGCTTGCTCTTGGCACTGGCTTTCATTCATTCGGTGTTCTGGGGATCGGTCGATATGGACGTGGACCGTGGCTTAGAACGGGCCGCGCGGCTTTATGGCGAGGGTTCGCGCTTCGCTCCCGAAGCGCGGGCTCGCGCCGCCGAGACCCTTGCCATAGTGGAGCGTGCTCGTGGCAACACATTGGGAGAGGAACGCTGGTATGAAGTGGCCACCCACGCCATGCCCAAACACTGGCGCTACCAGTCGAATCTGGGGAGCGTCGCCCAAACCCTCGGTCATATGGACAAAGCAAAGGAAGCGTTCGAGCGAGCGGTCGCGCTTACCCCCCCCGTGCGCACTCCGTATGCATCGTTAGGTTCGATGTATCTCCGCGAGGAGCATTTCAAGGAAGCCTTCACCACCTATGAACGCGGGCTTCGGCAGGCAGGTCCCGATTTCGGGCTCTATTACGGAAAGGGCGTGAGCTTGTCCATGCTCGGCGACTACGCCCAAGCTTCGAGCGCCCTAGACTCGGCCCTGGCCATGAGCCCGGGAAATGCCGCCGCGCTCCTGTATCGAGGGGTCGTCGCCCTGAACCAAGGCGCGCCGACTGAAGCGATCGGGTTTCTCAAACAGTCGTTGCGCGCCGATCCCAATCAGGAGGGTTGGACGTACTTGGCCGAGGCTGCGGTGGCAGTGGGGGACTCCGCGTTGGCTAAAGCGGCGCGGACGCGTTCGCGCCGCGCATTGGATGCGCGCATCGGGCGATGAGTTCTGGGAAGGGTCACGACGTCACCCGGTGTGTCTTCTATGGAGCGCCAAAAAATAGCGCTTGACGCGGCCTGGTTAATAACTAACTATTTATTTACAAATGGGACGCCCCGAACGAGTGAGCCGAGACCAGGTCATTGCCGCCGCCCGCAAGGCGTTTGCCGCCCGCGGGTATGAGGGCACCACCCTGGCTTATATCGCCGCCCAAGTCGGGGTCAGCCCGGCCGCTTTGCTCCGGCACGCCCCGAGCAAGGAAGCGCTCTTCGGTATGGCCATGTCCCCGGTCGAGGGGCCGCCCCTCATGCCGATCCGCTTTCTGGACGGGGTGAAGGGAACCGCAGATCCGCGCGAGGTCCTGGAACGGGTTGCCAATGCATTCGTGCCCTTCATCGAGGCCCGCTTGGGGGAACAGATCGCGCGCTGGCAATACGCCAATGTGGGAACGCCCCGCGCCATGCCCCTTCTCTTCGATCCGGATCAAAAGCCCACCCCGCCCGAGCGAGCGCTCGGAGAGCTGGAGCGCTACCTCCGGCGAGCGTCCCGGGCCGGTCGCGTCCAGGTCAAGGATCCCCGCGCCGCCGCGCTGTCATTTCTTGGATCGCTGCACGCGTACATCTTCTTCCACAAGATGCTGAGAATGGATCCGCCACTGCCCCTGCCTCGCTACGTAGACACGGTGGTCACGATCTGGACTCAAGGCGCCATCAAGACTCCCCCTCGGCCGAGGAAACGTTCATGAAACGCATCGCGATTCCCCTAGTGCTCGTAGCCGTCGTGGGAGGGTTCCTCGTCTGGCACTTCGCCCAGCGCCGTCATTCCAATGAGCTCGTTTTGTCCGGGTCGATCGAGGCCCGTGATGCGGACATCGGCCCGTTGGTTGCGGGCCGTGTGGACAAGGTGCTGGTGGACGAGGGCGACGCGGTGAAAGCAGGCCAACCCATCGCCACGCTGGAGTCCTATTTGATCGAACCGCAATTGGACGAACAAACCGCGGCAATAGCTCAAGCGAAAGCGGCCCTCGACCGAGCGCTCCACGGCCCCACGAGCGAGGAGCTGGCCCGCGCCCGCATCAACTACGAAGCGGCGGAAACGGACCGGCGGCGCATGGAGGGATTGCTCAAAGCGGGGGCTATCTCCCAACAGCAATACGATGCGTCAAACGTGAAGGCCGCGACGGCACAGCAAACGCTCATGGAGCTCGAGAAAGGAACGCGCCCGGAGGACATAGCCTCGGCCCGGGCCGAGCTGAGCCGCCAGGAAGGGCGCCTGGAGTACTTGCGCCACCAACTCGATGAAACGCAACTCCGCGCCCCCGCTGACGGCATCATTCAATCCATCGATTTGCGTCCGGGCGATCTCGTGGAGGCGGGACGTCCGGTGGCGAAGCTCCTCGAGCCCGGTGAGATCTGGGTTCGGGTCTACGTTCCGGAGCCGAAGCTGGGCTCGGTGCGCCTGGGGCAAAAGGCGTGGGTCACCGTGGACACGTGGCCCGACCGCAAGTTTCCCGGGAAAGTCGTGGAGATCAGCGATCGGGCCGAATACACGCCGCGCAACGTGCAGACGATGGAGCAACGGAGCGATCAAGTGTTTGGGGTCAAGATCGCTATCGATCCCACCCCCGACCTCAAGCCGGGTATGGCTGCACTGGTGACGCTGGGTCCCGAGGAAACGCCCGCGGGAAAACCCATCGCAGAAGACAAGTCCCCATGAGCGATTCCGGGTTCGGGATCGAAGTCCAGGGCGTTACGAAGGATTTCGGCCGCGTGCGTGCGCTCGATCGTGTGTCGCTTCAAGTGCCGCGCGGGGAGATCTTCGGGCTTTTGGGTCCCAATGGCTCGGGAAAGTCCACGCTCATCCGCATTCTCTGCGGCCTTTTGGCTCCCGGCGAAGGCAAAGCCTTCGTAGATGGACTCGATGTGGGCAAAGAGGGGGAGGAGGTGCGACGCCGGATCGGGTACGTGCCCCAGAAGTTCTCGCTCTATGAGGACCTGAGCGTGCTCGAGAACCTGGATTTCTTCGCCTCGGTGTACGGCCTCAAGGGCGAGCGGCTGCACGAACGGCGCGAGTGGGTGATCGAGCTCACCCAGATCGGTCCGTACCGCACGCGTTTGGCCGGGCAACTGTCCGGTGGTTGGAAGCAACGGTTGGGGCTCGCCGCGGCGCTCATGCACGAACCCAAGGTCCTCTTTCTCGACGAGCCGACCGCGGGCATCGATCCCGTCGCGCGCCGCGAGCTCTGGAACATGCTGTTCAACCTCGCCGCGCGCCAGGTAACGCTGCTCGTGACGACGCATTACATGGATGAAGCCGAGCGCTGCGGCGAGGTCGCGTATCTCTATTTGTCCAAGATGCTCGTGTCCGGAAAACCGTCCGACCTCACTCAGTTGCCCGAAGTAACGCCGCCCGGCACCCGGCGCGTGGAGGCGGAGTGTCGCTCCGGGGTGGCCACGGTCATGAACGAGGCAAGATCGCTGGATTACGTGGAAGACGTGACCATCTTCGGCAACGCGCTGCACCTGCTCGTGGACGCCCGGACGTCCGACGAAAAGATTGCCTATGACCTCGAATGCGCGTCCGGGAACCCGGCTCGCGTCCGGCCCATCGAGCCGTCGCTCGAAGACGTGTTCGTACGCTTGACCCGGCTTTCCGCCCAGCAGAACGGCGGATCCACCGCGCGAGAAAGAATTCCAGCATGAGAGGGTTCCGGGCCGTGCTGCGCAAGGAAGGCATCCAGATGGTGCGCGACAAGGGCACGCTCCGATTCGCGCTCCTGGTGCCGCTCTTTCAGCTCGTGCTCTTCGGAACCATCGACACGAACGTGCGTTTGGTTCCCACCGCCGTGTTCGATCAGAGCCGCACCGAAGAAAGTCGCCAGCTTCTCACCCAGCTCACCAACACGGGCTACTTCAAGATCGTAGAGACAGTGCCCTCCCATGCTGCGCTCACGGAAGCGATTGTGGCCGGGCATGCGTCGGTGGCCGTGGAGATTCCGCCCGAGTTTGCCCGGGTGCGCTTATCCGGCCAGCCCGGCGACGTGCTTGTCCTCATCGATGGATCGGACAACAGCATCTCCGCCCAGGCCCTGGCCGCGGCAAACGGCGTGGCGCTCACGCAATCCATCACCGAGCTCCTCGCCCGCGCGGGGCTGGACGATCTCCCCATCCGCATTCACCCCAAGTTGCTCTTCAACCCCGATTCCCGAAGCGCTAACCTGCTTATTCCCGGACTGGTGGCCATTCTGCTCACTTTTTCCGGCACGCTTCTGGCCGCGTTCGCCATCGTGCGCGAGCGCGAACGTGGAACCCTCGAGCAGCTCATGGTCACGCCGGCGTCTCCGGTGGCGGTGGTGATGGGGAAGCTCTTGCCATATCTCTTCCTCGCCTTCATTCAGCTCGGTTTCATTCTGACCCTCATGCGGTTCGTGTTCCGTGTCCCCATTCACGGCAGCTTGCCGCTCCTACTGGGCATGGCGCTCGTGTATTTGTTCTCGCTCCTTTCGTTAGGCCTTCTCGTGTCGTCCTGGGCACGCACCCAAATGGAAGCCACCCAGATCGCTCAGATGTTCCTCCTTCCCTCGATCATGCTGTCGGGATACATCTTTCCCCTCACCTCGCTGCCGGCTCCGCTACGCGCCCTGTCCCATCTTCTTCCCGCCACCCACTTCATCAAGATCTCCCGCGGGATCATCATCAGGGGAGCCAGCTTCGAGGAGTTGTGGCCCGACCTGGTCGCCTTGATCGTCATTGCCTCGGTCCTGGTGGCCGGGAGCACCCGTGCCTTCCGTAAGACGCTGACGTAGTCACGCCCCATGACAATTGATTATCATTGCCGGCTGTCTATCGGGCCAGGACGGGAAAAAAGGAGAAGAGGGCAATGACGCGTTACGGCCGGTTCGTTGTAGTCGCAGGGGCATGTCTATTCGTGGCCGCGCGTGTCCTGGGCCAGGCGCCTTCGGATACGAGCCACGCGGGGAGTGAACCCCCGACCGCTGCCCCTCCGGAAAGCACATCCAGCGCACCCCCCGTCATTCCGGAGACGACGCATGTGGCCGTCCCCGAAACCACGCACGTCGTTCTCCCCGAGACCACGAACGTAGCGACGCCGCCGATCGGGGCGCCCCTGAACCCGGTCCTCTTGCAGCCTCACAGCGCGGAAATGACGGAGAAGGCGCCCAAGGAGTTCAAGGTGCGCTTCCAGACCTCGAAGGGCGAGTTCATCATTGAGGTGCACCGCGATTGGCTGCCCATGGGTGCGGATCGCTTTTACAATCTCATCCAGGCGGGCTACTACGATGAGACGCGGTTTTTCCGCGTCATTCCGGGGTTCATGGCCCAGTTCGGGATCAGCGGGAATCCCAAGGTGAACGCGATCTGGCGCGAAGCGCCCATTGCCGACGAGCCGGTCAAGAAGGGCAACACACGCGGTCGGGTGGCGTTCGCCAAGCGGGGGCTTCCCAACACCCGCACCACGCAGCTTTTCATCAACTACGCCAACAACAGCCGTCTCGATCCCATCGGATTCGGCGCGCTGGGTGAAGTGGTCGAGGGGATGAACGTCGTCGACGCGCTCTATTCCGGCTATGGGGAGTGCAAGGCCCAGGATCGGCCGGAGGCGATGGGCCCTGAGCAGGCGCGGATTCAGGATGAAGGCAATGCCTACCTGGCGGCCGGTTTTCCCAAGCTCGACTACATCGTGAAGGCGACCATCATCAAGTAAGTCGTATGAACATATGATGGCCGGGAAGTGGCGGCACCTGGGGTATCTCTCCCTGGCCATCATTCTGGCCATGGGACTCTGGTTCTCGGGCTCAGCCGTACTGCCTCAGCTCACCCAGGAATGGCATCTCGATGCCGGCCATCGCTCTTGGATCACCATGAGCGTGCAAGCTGGATTCGCGCTCGGGGCTCTGTTGTCGGCGCTCCTCAACCTCCCCGATCGCGTGTCATCCCGGCGGCTCTTTGCGGTCTCGAGTCTTCTCGGGGCGGCCGCCAATGGCGCGACCGTGTTCGTCCACGGCCCCGGCCCCATGTATGCGCTCCGTTTCCTGACCGGCATGACGCTGGCGGGCATCTATCCGCCGGGGATGAAGCTCGCCGCGACCTGGTGCCAGAAGGATCGCGGTCTGGGGATCGGGATCGTGGTCGCGCGCTCACCCTCGGGAAATCATTGCCACATCTTGCCAACGCGGTGCCGCTTCTGGGGCCGGAGGGCATGCCGCCCTGGCGAACGGTGATGTTGACCAGTTCCGCCACCGCAATTCTCGCCGCGCTCGTTGCCGGGCTTTTCTTGCGCTCCGGTCCATTTCTCGCCCATTCCGCGCCGTTTAACTGGAGGTTCGTGGGTCGGGTGTTCGCCCACCGTCCGACCCGGCTGGCCAATTTCGGATATCTCGGTCATATGTGGGAGCTGTACGCGATGTGGACGTGGGTACCGCTTTGCCTCTTGGCCAGTTACGAGGCTGCAGGCCGGCCGGACTCCGGCGCGCGCGTGGCGGGGGCGGCCTCGATTGGCGCGGGGGCGATCGGCTCGGTGGTGGCGGGTGTGTTGGCCGACCGGTGGGGACGCACCCTCGTGGCCGGAACGAGTCTCCTCGTCTCCGGAACGTGCTGTCTTCTGGCCGGCCTCGTGTTTCCGAATCCGCTTTTCTTGACCGCGCTCTGCATCATCTGGGGATTCGCAGTGGTGGCGGACAGCGCCCAATTCAGCGCCGCGGTGAGCGAGCTCACTGATCAACGCTACGTGGGCACCGCACTCGCGCTGCAGACGAGCTTGGGTTTCTTGCTCACGCTGATCAGCATTCGCCTCGTGCCCAGTGTGGTCGATCATCTCGGCTGGTCGCGTGCCTTCTGGGTGCTCGTGCCGGGTCCCATGTTCGGAATCTGGGCCATGGGCGCACTTCGCCGCACCGCGGACGCGGCCAAGATGGCGGGCGGCCGCCGGTAATCAAGCGTTTCGATGAATGGCGGGCGGTCCCCAGGCTTGGGCGATCGGCATGATCTCCATGAGGTTCACGTTCACGTGCGCAGGAAGCGTGACGACCCAGAACACGATGTCCGCGATGTCCTCGGCCGTGAGCGGCTGCGTTCCTTTGTAAACGGAGCGCGCGCGTTCCGCATCGCCTTTGAAGCGGACGATCGAGAACTCGGTCTCGGCAAGTCCCGGTTCGAGGTTGGTCACCCGCACCGGGGTTCCTAGGAGATCCGATCTGAGGTTGCGGGAGAACTGGTGCACGAACGCCTTCGTGGCGCCATAGACGTTGGCACCCGGATAGGGCGTTGTGGCCGCCACCGAACCCACGTTCACGATGTGCCCTTGGTTCCGCGACACCATTCCCGGCAAGACCGCCCTCGTTGCATAGAGAAGACCCTTCACGTTGGTGTCGACCATGGTCTCCCAGTTCTCGAGATCCGCCTCCTGGGCCGTTCCGAGCCCAAGCGCAAGCCCTGCGTTATTGACCAGAACGTCCACGGTGTCGAAAGGTGGGGGAAGACTACCCAAGGACGCCATGACCGCATCGCGGTCGCGCACGTCAAGGGTCACGGTGTGGCAGGCGTCCCCGAGTTCCTTCCGCAACGACTCGAGTCGATCGGCGCGCCGTCCTGTGGCGACGACACGCCAGCCTGCCCCGGCAAATCGAAATGCCATCGCGCGGCCAAAACCGGCCGTGGCTCCAGTGATGAGAGCGGTCTTCGCTCCGGACATCGTGGTCTCCTTTTCAATCCAGGACGGTCACGCGAACCCGCGGACGTCTCCCTTGCCCTCACGCAGCACCCGCGGGGCATCGCCCAAAAGATCGACGACGGTCGTCGGTATCCGTCCGCCTTCGCCGCCATCGATTCACGAGATCGATCCGTTGATCGAGACGTTCGCGGATTTCCTCCGGGTGACACAAGGGTGTCGTCTCTCCGGGGAGAATGAGGGTCGTGGACATGAGCGGCTCGCCCAGCTCCGCGATGAGAGCCAGCGGAATGGGGTGATCAGGAATGCGGAGCCCAATCGTTTTGCGCTTGGGATGCAATAGCCGCCGCGGTACTTCCTTGGTGGCGGCGAGAATGAACGTGTACGGCCCCGGAGTCTTTGCGTGAAGAATCGCAAACACGGCGTCGTCGATGTGCGCATACGTGGCCGCCTCGCTCAGGCTCCGGCACACCAGCGTGAAATTGTGCTTGTCATCGAGCTGCCGAATTTCGCGCAGTCGTTCCAGCGCCGTTTTTTCGCCGACCTGGCATCCCAGCGCGTAGGCAGCGTCGGTGGGGTAGGCAATGACGCCGCCGTCCCGTAGCACCTGGGCTGCGCGCGCGATGAGCCGTGGCTGGGGATCCGCCGGATGCACCTGAATGACCTGAGTGCTTAGGATGCGGGCGCGGCTCATTGCGTTGACATTCCTTCTGCGCGGGGAGGATCATAACCGTACAAAGAGCGTCGGAAAAGGCAACGAAATCGTTTCGGTTCTTTCCCTCGGCTGTCCTACCCCGACCGTTCCGCCGACCCTTCTTCCGGAGGATTTCCGTGAGCGAATACAAGAAGAAAATCGACGACGTAGCACCGATCGTGGCCGAGCATGCGGCGCGTGTGGACGAACAGGCCGAGTTTCCCCGCCATTCGATCGACGCCCTGAAGCAAAGCGGCCTTTTGGGACTCGTGAGCGCCGCCGCGATGGGAGGCATGGGGGAGGGTCCCCGCGCCGCCGCGTATGCCGTGGAACGCTTGGCCCGCGAGTGCGGGTCAACGGCCATGGTGCTCTGCATGCATTACTGCGGGGCGCACGTGCTGGAGACCTTCGGTCCGGAGTCCGTGCGTCGCGACATTGCCGCGGGGAAACATCTCTCCACGCTGGCATTTTCCGAAGCGGGATCGCGAAGTCAGTTCTGGGCTCCGGTCAGCACAGCGGTGCGC
>Ga0209382_10003503_pt1 | contig 21722 bp, 20 predicted proteins | sample SoiMetdeltSBSDD5_FD_187599 | JGI IMG/M metagenome (GOLD analysis project Ga0209382, IMG submission 187599) | Bulk soil microbial communities from a Populus tree surrounding site in Tennessee, USA - Soil MetaG P. deltoides SBSDD5 (SPAdes) (version 2) | ecosystem: Environmental > Terrestrial >...
GGGCCCCTCCAGCCACCCGATACGTCTTCCGCGCGCGGGCGGTGTCGATCTATGTATGTTCCCCGTAGCGTTTGCGTTTCCGGGGCGCCGGCAGAAGGGCCGTGCGCGGGGACAAGGGACAATAAAATCATGAGCCGTAACTTGCGGGCAGTTGCCTTGGCGGTTGGCGGGTTCTGTTTCTGCTCGGCGCCAGCGTTCGCCGAGACGCAGATCAGCGTCTATGGCGGGGCCAACTGGAACTTTAAAAGCGATGTGAATCTCAGCAACTCGGCGATCGGGAACGATGATCGCTCGATCGGCTGGGACGGCGGTTCGTTCGAGATGCCGCCCTACTGGGGCGTGCGTGGCACCTACTGGCTGAGCAACAATTCCCCCTGGGGCTTCGCTGTCGAATACACGCACCAGAAGGCGTCCGCCGATCTCGACTTCAACACCGATCCGACATACAGCCGCCTGGAGTTCACCGACGGCAACAACCTGGTGCTGCTCGAGGCCCTCTATCGCTTCAGCCCGATGATGAACGGCGCCCTGGTGCCCTACGTCGGGGCCGGCGTCGGCGTGACGGTTCCGCACGTCGAGGTGACGCTCAAGAGCGCCACACCCGACCGCACCTTCGAGTACCAGTGCTGCGGGGTTGCGGCCCAGATCATGGCCGGGCTGGAGTACAAGCTCACCAATACGTGGTCGGTCTTCACCGAGGCCAAGCTCAGCTATTCGCATATTGACGCCGATCTGAACGGCGGCGGGACGCTGGAGACGGACCTGTGGTCGCCGGCGGTCGCGGTGGGGCTGACGTACAGGTTCCCTGGGAACTGATCGCTCCCAGCCTCCAGAACTGGGCAGGGTCGCCACGGCTTCGGCTGCCGGCGATTCGATTTCGCCGTTCCCACCAGCAGGGAACGGTTGCGGTCGCGTCTGCCGTAGTCCCAGAACTGCCTGACTCCTATGTAAGACCTTTTAAGCAAGGAGAGTTTTCGCGTTCACTTTGGGCGAACTTGCGCTAGGGTGAGGTGCATGACGGATCCCAAGCTGATCATCAAGAAGCGCCCTCGGGGTGAATACGAGATCGGGACCTTCACGGACGACGGTGCCATCGTAGCCCACGTCTCGGTATGGGACGGCAAGTCTTTCGACACCCGGACCGAGGAGGAACGCCAGGACGCGGCACTGGCCCAGGCCAGGCGGCTCCTGAAGGCGCTCGAGTCGACCCTCAGCGGCGCGTGAGGCAGGGTAGCACCCCTCGCTTCGGCTTTCTGTTTGTGCTCGGCCCCTCAATGCGAGGGCGCTGACCCGGACGCCCCCGTCCGGTCCCGGGCAGGGTGATGACGGGTGGAGGGAAGCATTCCTGCCTCGCAGGCCTTGATCTGCAGCGCGAGGTGCTTGGAGTAGATGCGGCACTGGGCGAGGCTGCCGGCGATGAACCACAGGCCGGGCTGCGCCGTGCGCACGAACATGTTGCGCAGCTCCAGGCCGTCGCCGAAGCCCCAGATGGGGCCGACGCGCGCCGCAACGGCGTCGCCGAACAGCCTGGCGACCAGCTGCTCTTGCCCCTTGTAGCCCGTGGCCAGCACGACGAGGTCGGCGGGAATCGTCTCGCCGCTGCCAAGGCGCGCACCGTCGGCAACCAGCTCGGTGATGTCAGCGTACTGCACCAGCCGGATCTTGCGTTCGACGATGAGGTCGGAGCAGCCGACGTTGAAGTAGTAGCCGCCGCCACGCGTGAGGTACTTGAACTGCCAGCCGGTGCCGTCCTCGCCGTAGTCGAGTCTGAAGCCGACGCGCTCCAGCCCGTCGAGCAGCACCCTGTCGAGCTCGCGCGCCTGTGCCGTGAGGGCCTTGTGGCTCTTCCTGGCCAGCGGCAGCGGGAACGACGCGGCGAGCAGGTCGCAGTCCTCCAGCGAAGGCCCCTCGTCGTAGAGCGCGTAGGGCAGCTGCGCGCTCGGCTCGATGTTGACGATCTGCGTCGGGCTGCGCTGCACAAGCGTGACCTGCGCGCCGCTGGAGTAGAGGTCCTGCGCGATGTCGTGGCCGCTGTTGCCGGTGCCGATGACGATGGCGCTCCTGCCCCTCCAGGTCTCGCCGTCGCCGTACTGGCTGGAGTGCTGCACGGTGCCAGCGAAATTGTCGAGGCCCGGAACGTCCGGCAGGCTGGGGATGCCGCTGATGCCGGTGGCCAGCACGACATGGCGCGGGCGCAGGCCGCGTGTCGTGCCGTCGGCGCGGCGCAGGGCCACGGACCAGCGGCCTTCCGCCTCGTCGTAAGCGCCGCCGACAAGCTCCGTTGACGGCCAGTAGTTGATCTCCATGCTGTCCACGTAGGCCTCGAGCCAGCCGGCGAGCTTGTCCTTGGGGATGTAGGTGGGCCAGCCGGGCGGGAACGGCATGTAGGGCAGGTGGTTGACGTGCACCTGGTTGTGCAGCGTGAGGGCGTGATAGCGCCGGCGCCAGTTGTCGCCGATGCGCGGCCAGCGGTCGATCACCAGCGTGTCGACCCCGAGCATGTTGAGGCGGGCCGCGATCGAGAGCCCGGCCTGCCCGCCACCGACCACCAGCACGGCCGGATCGCGGTCGGCGTACGCCGCCGCGGCCGTCCTCTGGTCGAGCCAGTTCGGGCCGCGGAAGTCGCGCGCGTAGGACTGGCCGGTGGGGCGGGACCGGCCCACGCGCTCCTCGTGCCCGTTGATGCCGTCGAGCGTCGTGAGCAGCGTCCACGCCCTGAGATCGCCGGCGTCGCGGGCAGCCGGCGTCAGGCGGAGGACGCCGCTGCCTGGTCCCTTGGCGGTTTCGAACTGGAAGATGGCCTCGATGGTCGCGGCCCCCGCGCGTTCTACACGGCGCGGCGGAGTCCGGTCGGGAACCAGCTCGAGTCCCCTCGGTGCGGCCTCGCGTGCGCACGCCTTCAGCTGGTCGACAATCGCCTCCGCCCCGCATACCGTCCGGATGTCCCAGGTGAGGGCCAGCAGATCGCGCCAGTAGCTCTGCGCATGGAACAAGGCGTTCAATCGAGGCGCGTCACCCTCCGCGAGCGCCCGCTCGAACCGCGCCAGCCAATCCTGCACGGCCTCTGCCAGCGCGGTCTCCATCTTGGCCAGCACGCAAACCTCCCTATTGCACCCGGGATCTCGTGAGGTGTGACTGCGTTTGCTGTTGTTTGTAGCATCGCCGGCTTCGGATGGACCATCGCCATGGCACTCGCGCCCGTCCGGCCGTGGCACATCACATGACGCAGGTCGACGACCCGTGCGAGGCGGCGCGTCATCCGCGCCAGCGAGCCAACATGATCCTTCGCGCTTCGCCGAACGGTGTTGGGTCAGCGCTTCGCTTGACCCAACCTACGGCGGCCGGTGAGCCGGCCCGCCTTGTTGTCCGGGCGGCGCTCGGCTAGCGTTCCCGGCACCTTGAGCCGAGGAGCCCCGTTTTGCCGGACGATACCAAGCCCGCCGCCTCTACCCGCATTGTCCAGCGCGGCCCCCGCGGCGCGCCGCGCGAGGTGAGCGTGGATATCTGCGTCGTCGGCTCCGGCATCGCCGGCACGGCGGCGGCGCTGCAGGCGGCGCGCCTCGGGCGGCGCACGGCCCTCGTCGACGGACTGCCGGCGCTGGGCGGCCAGGCCGTCAACTCCATCATCTCCACCTTTTGCGGCCTGTTCTCCAACGGCACGCACGGCTACCAGCTCACCTACGGCGTCGCCGACGAGATCCTGAACGACCTGGAGAAGCAGGACAAGGCGCTCTATTACCGCAACGGCCCTATCACCACGGTGGTCTACTACGACGAGATCGCGCTGGGACGCTGGGTGGAGCGGTCGGTGGAGAAGGCGGGCATCGTTCCCCTGGTGGGCGCGGTGTTGCGCGACGTCGAGGTGGACGGCCGGCGCATCGCCAAGCTGCACTTCGCCACCCGCTACGGCGACGTGGCGATGAAGGCCGCCGGCTTCGTCGATGCCACGGGCGACGCGGCGCTGGCCTGGAACGCCGGCCTGCCTTGCCGCGAGCCCGCCGACGCCCGGGTGTTCGGCACGCAGATGGTGGTGCTGGAGGGGATCGACGAGGCGCAAGCGCCGTCGAAGCCGGAGATTTCCGAGCGCATGCAGGAGAAGGCCGGCAGCTACGGCCTGCGCCGGCGTGAGGGCCTCGGCTTCATCATTCCGGGCCGCGGCGTCGCCGCCATGAACATGACGCACGTGGAGACGCCACTCGACCCGCTGGAGGCTTCGCTCAAGGCGCTGGAGGGCAAGGACCAGGCCGACCGCGCTGTGGCCTTCCTCAAGGCCGAGTTTCCGGCCTGCTTCGGCAATGCCAAGATCCGCGCCTACGGCTTTCCCGGCATCCGCCAGACGCGCTGGATCAAGGGCGTGCATCAGCTTGCGGAAGCCGAGGTGCGCGCCGGCACCCGCTTCGACGACGCCATCGGCCGCACCGCCTGGCCCATCGAGCTGCACGACCACGCCCACGGCCACCAGTGGCACACGTTCGACGAGGACCACATGCACTACGTCCCGCTGCGCAGCCTCATCTCGCCGGATGCCGACAACCTGGTCGCGGCGGGCCGCTGCATGGACGGCGACGCGGCGGCGCTCTCCTCCACCCGCGTGATGGGTCCGTGCATGGCCATGGGGATGGCCGCCGCCCATGCCCTCGACCTGGCGGGGAGCGGCAGCGTGCACCAGATCGACCTCGCCGCGCTGAAGGCGCGCGTGAGGGATAACGTGGAGGGCAAGGTCTACCGGTGGCAGCGGGGCTGATGGCCTTTGCGTCCTACCAGATGTCGGTATTCTTCTTCGGGATGGCCATCAGCATCCTGAAGGCGAGATAGGCGACAAACCAGCCGCCGACTACCATCAGCGCATTGATGCCCAGCACCTCCTTGTGACGCCCGCTGTGGATGAGGACCACCAGCAAGGCCGTCGCGAATGCGGAGAACAGGGTGGAGCAGACCAGGATGAATGCCCACAGCTCTCTCATGGCGTGCCGTCCGCTTGTCCCTCGAAGACGACTCTTCGAGAGCCCATATAGCAACGGTCGCGATTCCCGACAAAAGACGTCTAGCGTGCTCTGTCTTCCCGGAACGAGGAGAAAGAGGGCCGAAGGCTGCCACCAGAGCTGCTCCTGGCTCCGGCCACGGACGCCCCCTGGAACCATCCATGCGGAACGGAACTCGCCCCCCGCGAAGGGGCTCAGCGGCCTTTGGTCTTGCGCACGCCCTTGAAGGGCTTGGGGTCGGCCTTCACGTCCATGAACTTGCCGGACTTGTCGTCGCGCTTGGTCCAGGTGCCGGTGACGGGGTTCTTGATCTGGGAGCGGGTCTTGACCGCGCCCACGCGACGGTCGTCGCCGGCCGCTTTGTTCTTTGCCATGGGGCAAGTCCTTCTGATGCGCGGCAGGTGCTGTCCTGACCGCGCCGTCAGACTGTCATGACTCGCCGTTTAAGTCGAATCGCGGACGGGGTCAGACCCCTCGCAACAACCTCGCGAGACATCGCAACGGTGGAGGCGAGGGGTCTGACCCCGCTTCCGCCATTCGCTCAGGGCCGCCGTGCCGCATCACCGCTATCCTACGCGCCCCTGGTGCCCGTGAACGGCCAGCTGCCCACCGCAGCGCTTACCGTGCCGGTGATCCGGTCGCCGTCGACGTCGCCCGCGAACTCCAGAGTCAGGGGCATCGGGTTCTTGATGTTGGCTTTCCAGGATGCCGCACTACCGGCGAGCTTGCCGTCGTAGATGTCCACCGCGTTGCCGTCCTCGGCGGTCATCTTGCCGGTCAGGGCGGCGCCGGCAACATCGATGGCGAGCGTCACCTTGCGCTCGCCAATCGGGGTCTGCATCGCCAATTTCCAGGTACCCGCGGCGGACATGAAAAGTCTCCCTCTGTTGCAGTCGCTGCTCCGATGCCCTCTGCAGCCCGCGCAACATATACCAGGTAGGCACGAGTGCCTACCTGAGGAAAGGCCGCTCGCAGGGCGTGGGACAGCTGCGAGGCTGCACCCGCGCGAGACTGCGCTATGATGGCTCCGGGACTTGAGCGACGGATCGGCGGAGGAGATGCCCGATGTGTGCAGCGCGCCTCGCAAGGTTCTCGGTCCTGGCCGTTTTCCTCGGGTGCGGGATGCCCGCCTCGCCCCTTTGGGCCGGACAGGTGCGCCTCCTGGAGGAGAGCGATGCCGACCGGGTGGTTGTCGAGACAAGCGACGCCAGCGTCGATGAGGTGCTGGCGGCGCTCGCGGCGCACTTCGGGTTTGCGGTGGAGCGCAGCGGCCCTTCGGGTCAGACGGTCCGCATCTCGGGCCGGCTCGCGGGATCGCTCGACACGCTTCTGGAGCGGCTGCTGCGTCACGAAGGGCATCTGATCGTGCGCTCCGCGGCGGCACGGGCGGGCATCAGCCGGGTCGTCCTGATGGAGGCGAAGAGTGGGGCGCCGCCTACGTCGACGCCCACCGCACCGACCCTTGCCGGGCCGATTGCCGCCATCAAGGCCCGCCTCGGTCTCAAGGAAGGGGAGGCCGGGAGGTAGGCCCGTAAAGCTCGCGGTCTGTATCCTGGTTGCGGCGGGCCCTCCTTCCAGAGCAGGCCCGGCGGGGTTGCGGGGCGATCACGCGAGCGATGAAGGAGCGGGAACGGCCTCTCAGCTGCCTTTGGGTAGACAGGTGGTAGGCACAAGCAGGATTGGCTGTTCAGAGCTTCGGTATTATGACGCCGAAGTGCTTGATCTTACTGGTGTTCTCAGTGGTGGAGCCGAGCGGGATCGAACCGCTGACCTCGTGAATGCCATTCACGCGCTCTCCCAACTGAGCTACGGCCCCGGGGCCGGGAAGGGTGCGCCTCCAGCCGGCAGGCGCCTACCTAAGCCGGCGGGGACGATTATGCAAGAGGGATGAGGCGAGAGGCATGAGGCGCACCTATCGGCGCTCCACCTTGTCGGCTTCCAGGCTGTAGCCGGCCTCGGCGAGGCCGGTGAAGGCGGTTGTGACCTTGAGCGTGCCCGTCACCCAGACCGGATCGAACTGGCCGGTCGCCTCGAAGCCCTCGGCGCTCTTGACGTAGACGATCTGGTTGGCGGGCGGCGGGGGCACGTGGATGCAGGCGCCCACGAACGGCACGAGCAGGAACTCCTTGACCTTGGTGGCGTCGAACTCGAGCGACACCACGTAGCCGCCGATGCGCACGCGCTTGCCGTCCAGTTCCCCCACCACGGGCGCCGGGGCCTCGCTCTGCTGCAGGGGACCCGACATCCAGCGGCCTTCGGGCTGCCCGGCCGGAGCGGCGGCGCCGTCGTGCGGGCTGGCGGGATTTCCGGGAGACGCCGGCCGCCCCGAGAGGAAGGACTTGGGCGGCGCGGGCGGAGCCGGTGGTACCAGCTGGGCCCATTTCAGGTCCACGGGCGCCTCGACGGCATGCGACGGCGCCGGCCCTGGCGAGACCAGGGAGAGGTCGAGGCCCAGAAACAGGGCAAGGGCGGCCGAGGCGGCCAGCAGCTGGCGGCGAACACCCCTCATGGAGACTCCTCTCGTTTCGTCCGCATTAGCGGTCATTCAGGTCCGCACCGTCATGCCATCGGCGAGCGACAGGCGGTAAGCCCTGAGCGCTGGCAGGAGCCCCGCCGCACAGCCCGCCAGAACGATGGCGCCCAGCGTGACCCAGGCCTCCGGCTTCAGCGGTCCCAGGCCCAGATTGAGCCCGTAGGCGGCATCCACGTAAGGCCGCGCCAGCAATAGGGCGGCATAAAGGAGCAGGACGCCAAGGACAACCCCGGCGGCGGTCAGCACCCCCGCCTCCGCCATCAGCAGGCCCAGGATGGTGCGCGGCCGGGCGCCGACCGAGCGCAGGATCGCCATCTCCCGGCGCCGCTCGTTCAAGGTGGAAAGGATCATGGTGAGCATTCCCAGGATGGCCGTGGCCACCACCATGGCGGATACAACCTTGAGCGCCGTCTCGGCAGTGCCGACGAGCTCCCACAGCTCCTGCAGGGCTGCGCCCGGCAGGATCGCCGACAACGGCTCCGCCCGGTACTCATTGACGGCGCGCTGCAGCCGGAACGCGGCGAGCTTGGACTTGAGACCTACGAGGGCGGCGGTAATGGCCTTGGGCGCAAGGTCCATCTTGCGCACATCGTCGGCCGACACCGATTGTCCGGGGGTGCGGGCGCCGCTCTGCCAGTCCACGTGGATGGCCTCGATGGCCTGAAGGCTCACGTGCACGGTGCGGTCCACGGGGGTGCCGGTCTTCTCCAGGATGCCGGACACGCGGAACGGCTTGTCGTCGTGCTCCAGGAACGAGACCGAGCCGAGCCCGTGGGCGACGACGATGGCATCGCCCACCTTGTAGCCGAGCTTGGCCGCTACATCGGCCCCGACGACGGCATCGAACAGGTCGGAGAATGGGCCGCCGGCGCGAAACGACAGCCCCTGCGTCTGGCGGTACTTGTAGCGGGCGAAGTAGTCGGGCGTTGTGCCGAGCACGCGGAAGCCGTGGTGGCTGTCGCCCAGCGAGAGCGGCACGATCCAGGCCACCTCGGGGCGCCTGGCGATGTCCTGGTAGGTCTGCCAGGTGATGTTGTTGGTGGCGTTGCCGATGCGGAACACCGAGTAGAGCAGGAGGTTGAGGTTGCCGCTGCGGGCACCGACGATGAGATCGGTCCCCGAGATGGTGTCCGCGAAGCTCTGGCGAGCGCCTGTCCGCACCTCCTCGACGCCCAGCAGCAGCACCACGCTGGCGGCGATGGTGGCAATGGTGAGGAGCGCCGTGACCCAGCGGTTGACGAGGGATTTGAGGGCGAGGCGCAGGACGATCATGGTGAGATGGTCAGTGGTGAGTGGTGAGTGGTCAGTGGTGAGTGGTGAGTTTCGGCTGGCACAGGTGGCGGCGTATGCCGACTAAACAGTAGGACGCCGGTCCCCCATGAGGGGGTCAGTCCTGAGGTGCCAGACGCAGCTGCCAATTGGTCCGGTTCTGTGCGAGGTCCACCAAGCGTACGATCAATTGGCATCGGTCCTATCCCTCTTGCACGATCCGAGCGCTACCGAACCTGACCACTGACCACTGACCACTGACCACTCACCATCTCACCCCTCACCCGCTGCGCGCGATGTCGGCGAGCCGCAGCACCCGGTCGAAGCGGGGTGCCAGGCTCTCGTCGTGGCTCACCATGATGAGGGCGGCCCCGGCGGCGCCGGTCTCGGCGAACAAGAGGTCGAGGAAGGCGCCCTGCCGGTCGCGGTCGAGCGCCGAGGTCGGCTCGTCGGCCACCACGATCTCGGGCGACCCGATGAGCGCGCGCGCCGCGGCCACGCGCTGCTGCTGGCCCACGCTCAGGCTTGCCGCCGACTGTCCGCGCAGGAGGCTCGGCTCCAGGCCGAGGCGCGCCAGCAGGCGCCGGGCCTCCTCAACGGCGGAGGCGGCGGCCGTAGCGCGCCCGCGCCGACCGGGGGCGAAGCTGAGCGGCAGGAGCACGTTGTCGATCACGGAGCCGTAGGGCAGCAGATTGAACATCTGGAAGATGATGCCGAAGTGCTCGGCGCGGAAGGTATCGCGTGCCGCCGCGCCGAGACTGGTGAGGTCCTCCCCCAGGATCTCGATGCGGCCCGACTGCGGCGCCAGGATGCCGCACAGCAGGCTCAGAAAGGTGGACTTGCCGCTGCCCGACGGCCCGATCAGCAGGATGCGCTGGCGCACGGGCAGCGCGAAATCCTGCACGGTCAGCGAGAAGGCGCCCTTGCCCGGCCAGGCGAACTCGACGTTCCTGAGCCGGACGATGTCGGGCGCCGCGCCGGCGGCGGGCTGGGCCAGGGCGACGGCCATCGAGGCGGGACCTACATCATCCCGCCGAGGTCGATGCGGGGTTTCGCGCGGGTGACCTCGAACCGGCTCTGCTGCTTGGGGGTGACGACGGTGACGTCGAGCTTCTGGGCACCAGCGAAGACCTTGAAGTAGCCGAAGCCGATGCCGGCGATGTTGGCCGGCGCCTTGCACTCGAAGGCATACTCCGCCCTGAAGGAGGAATGCGCGTCGTCGGCGTGATCTGCGTGCTCGCCTTTGGCGTGCCCCTTGTCGCCCCCTTTTGCACCGTGCGCCTTGTCGCCGTGATCCTTGGCTCCGTGGTCGTGCCCATGTCCCTGATCGTGGCCCTTGCCTTCCAGCGTGACCCTGGACGCCTCGAGGACGCATCCGGCCGCGGCCGGCAGCTGGAACAGCGCGTCGGCCGCCTCCAGCTGCGTCTCGGCCTTCTCGACCGCCGCCTTCTGCTTCTGCGTCTTGGCCTTGTGCTCGAAGCCCACGATATCCGCGCCCGGCGCCTCCAGCTCCATGCTGAGGCGCGAGCCCTCCAGGGCGATGTTGAGCGTGCCGCGGCCGTGCTCGTGGGCGCCGGTCTGGCGCTGCTGGGCGTGGCCGGATCCCGCCGCTGCGGCTGCGAAGCTGGCGGCGGCCACAAGAGAGACTCCAAGTGAGACGTATGTCCGCATGCTCAGCTCCTCCTGGCGCGTGCGACGCCCGACGTGGCCCTCCGGCCGTGTTGTCGAAGTGGCCAGCCCGACAGTATCGCTCCCTAGCATGACGCAGCAGTTGACGGTATAAGATGTTATAACATTACATGCAATGCTGGCGGTCCCGCGATGGCGGCGCACCCGGGTCAGACCCTGCGGGTCTGGGTGCGTGCCGCGCCGCTGCACTGCTGGTCTCCCGATGGCGGCCTTCTTGCCGAGCTTCATCCTCGCGCCTTCAGCGCCGCCTCCAGACCCGGCACGTGCTGCGCGCCTTCGACCTTCAGCGTAGCGCCCTTGAGGTCGTCGCCGAACGGCTCGAACCGCGGGCCGGCCGCCGAGTTGCCCTGAGAGCCACCCCCCGCGTCACCCAAGTGCTGGGCCAGGAATGCCTCGACGACGGCATAGGAGGAGATGCGGTTGGCGGGCTGGCTGAAGCCGTGGCCCTCGTCGGGGTAGAGCACGTAGGTGATGGGCAGGCCGCGCGCGCGCGCCGCGGCGACGATCTGGTCGGACTCGGCCTGCTTCACGCGCGGGTCGTTGGCACCCTGCATGATGAGCAGGGGCCGGGCGATGGCCGCCGCGCGGTTGAGGGGCGAGCGCTCCTTCAGCAGGGCGCGCCCGGCCTCGGTGCGAGGATCGCCGATGCGGCGCACCAGGTTCTCGTAGAACGACTGCCAGTAGGGCGGGATCGAGGCGATGAAGGTCTCCAGGTTGGAGGGCCCCACGATGCTGACCGCGCAGCGGAACACCTCGGGTGTGAAGGTGGCACCGGCGAGCGCCGCATAGCCGCCGTAGGAGGCGCCGTAGATGGCGACCCGGCCGGGCTCGGCGATGCCCTCGGCAACCGCCCACTGCACGGCGTCGATGAGGTCGTCGTGCATGCGCCCGCCCCATTCCATATCGCCGGCGTTGACGAACGCCTTGCCGAAGCCGGACGAGCCCCGGTAGTTGACCGACAGCACTGCATAGCCGCGGTTGGCCAGCCACTGATGCTCGGCATCGTAGCCGTAGGTGTCGCGCGCCCAGGGGCCACCGTGGACGGACAGCACCATGGGCAGCGGCTTGGGCGGCCGGTCCCCCCGCTCGCCCGGCGGCAGCGTCAGATAGGACACGAGGTCGAGGCCGTCGCGGGAGCGCACGATCCGGCTTTGCATGGGCGCCAGCGTGCGGCCCTCCAGCTGCGGCCGGGCCGAGAACAGCCGCGTCAGGCGGCGCTCGCCGCGATCGAAGAGATGGTAGACGGCGGGCTGCTCCGGGCTGTCGCCGGCCACGGTCCAGCGGCGGTCGTCCTCGGTCCGGCTGACGATGCCGAAATCGGCCTTGAGCTGCTCCCTGAGCCAGGCGAGATCCGCGCCCGCCTTGGGGTCGATGGCGATCCATTCCTGGTGCAGGTGCGTGGCCGATGCGGCCACCGCCTCCAGGCTGCTCTGGTCCACCAGGGCGCCGCCGATGTCGGCCTTGGCGTGCTCGGCAACCAGCGTCTGCGCCCCCGTCGCCAAATCGACGCGGAACAGGGCGGCACGGTCGCGGCCGATGGAGCTCGCCAGGTAGTAGGCCTTGCCGTCGGCCGTGATGTGCTGTGGCCCCGTCGTCATGCTGTCCGCGAACGGAATGGCGAGGACCGGCTCCAGCGCCGCCAGCATCTCGCCCTTCACGGCGTAGACGATGTCGCTGCCGTCCGGCTGGCTGCGCGTTACCAGGCGCGGCAGGAGATCGCGATCGACCAGATAGCCGCTGATCTCGTCGCGGTTCTCTCGCACGAGACGGCGCTCGCCCGTGGCGAGATCAATATGCCAGAGGTCGTGCCACTTGGGGTCGCGGTCGTTGAGGCCGACCGCGATCAGGTTGCGGTGCTTCGGCGTGGCGCCGAGGATCTGGGCCTGCACGCCCGCGAGCGGAGTGAGATCGCGCTTGGCGCGGGTGGCGATGTCGACCGCGTAGATGCGGACGTTCTCGTCGCCACCGACGTCGTCGGCAAACACGATAGTGTGATTGTCGTAAGCCCAGAAATAGCCCTGGACCGGCAGCTTGGCCGAGCCGGTCACGTCGCGTGCCGCGGCCAGGTCGCCGATCGGGGCCACGTGCACGTTGAGGACGCCGGCGGTGGGCGCGAGCCAGGCCAGCCAGCGCCCGTCGTGGCTCAGCTGCACCGAGGTCCGCTCCGGGTTGCCGAACAATGCCGCACGCGGAATGAGCGGCGGCAGGGCAGATGCCGCGGGCTGCTGCGCCAAGGCGGCGTCGGGCCCAAGCCGGCTGGCGCCGCCGATGGCCAGGGCAAGGCCCATGATGGTCACGTCGCGGCGGCTCGGACCTGTCGTGCTCACACCAATGCTCCTGAGCTATGGGATCAGACCTGAAGGGGCCTGACCCATAGCTCGGCGCTGGTGCGGAATAATGGCTGCGTCTCCTCCCACCCGTCATCCCGGCCATAGAGTTCCGTGGGCAATGCGAGCCGCAGGCGAGCAGCGCTCCGAACCGGGACCTTGCAAGGGTTGCGACTTCCCTTGCGAGGTCCTGGACAGCCTCGCCCTGCGGGCTCGGCTTCCGGGATGACGGGTGCTACCCCCAAGGCCCGCCGCGCGGCTGCCCGGTGGCGCCGCCCCAGGGACCGGCCGGCGTGTCGCCCGCAGGCCGCGCATGGGCGGAAGCTGGGGCGCCCAGCTCGGCCGCCAGCTTCTCCAGCTCGGCGATGCGGTTCTCGGTGTTGGGGTGGGTCGAGAACAGGTTGTCCATGCCCTGCCCGGTGAGCGGGTTGATGATGAACAGGTGGGCGGTGCCCGGCGCAGCCTCGGCCTGCTCGTTGGGGATGGCGCGGGCGTAGTGCTCGATCTTGCGCAGCGCCGAGGCCAGCGACAGCGGATTGCCGCTGATGAGTCCGCCCATCCGGTCGGCCTGGTACTCGCGCGAGCGGCTGACAGCCATCTGTACCAGCATGGCCGCCAGCGGCGCCACGATGATCGCCACCAGCACGCCGATCCAGCCCAGCGGATTGTTGTTCTCGCGGTTGCCACCGAACAGGGCACCGAACTGCAGGAATTGCGCCAGCATCGACACCGCACCGCCGATGGTGGCGGCAACCGCCATCGTCAGCGTATCGTAGTTCTTCACGTGCGCCAGCTCGTGCGCCATCACGCCGGCCACCTCCTCGGGCGCCAGCATCTCGATGAGGCCGGTGGAGGCACATACGGCAGCGTTCTGCGGGTTGCGGCCGGTGGCGAAGGCGTTCGGCTGCGGGTTGTTCATGATGTAGACGCGCGGCATCGGCAACTGGGCCCGCTGCGCCAGGTCACGTACGATGGCATAGAACTCGCCGCCGCTGTGCTCATCGACCTCCTCGGCTCCGTACATACGGAGCACGAGCTTGTCCGACTGCCACAGGCTGAACATGTTCATGGCCGCTGCGACCACGAGCGCAATCACCGCGCCGGTCGGGCCGCCCACCAGGCCGCCCATGGCGACGAGAATGCCCGTCAGTACCGCGAGCAGCAGGCCGGTCTTGGCGAAATTCGTCGGCATCGTCCCTTCCCTCGACGGTCTCGGACCCCTGCGGGCCCGGCTTGCCGTTGCTGCAGCATCTCAGAACAGGTGCCACGCCGCGAGGGCGTGACACCCGATGCCTCGTTTCTATATATGGGGTCGACGGCCGGCGTCAGCCAGGGTCCCCGGGCTCCCCCAGATCCGAAGCGGGCCCGAGCGCCCCCGCCGCAGCTGTTGACGTCACCGTGCGATCAATCCGTTGCCGGGGCGGTTGCCAGGGCGCCGCCCACAGCCGTGCGCCCGCCGTCGATGACATACTGGGCGCCGCTGATGTTGCTCGCGAGGTCCGAGCACAGGAACAGCACGACCCGCGCTACCTCCTCCGCGGTGCCGTAGCGCCCGTTCGGCAGGCTAGCCTGATAGCGGCGCGCAACGGCCGCCGGGTCGGCTGGGTTCACCTGCGCCTCGATCCGGTGGATCATGTCGGTATCGATGGGGCCGGGGCACACCGCGTTCACGCGCACGCCGCTGCGGGCCACCTCGCCGGCCGCGGCCTTGGTGAGGCCGATAACCGCGTGCTTGGAGGCGACGTAGGGCGCCATGCCGGGCGTGCCGACCAGCCCCGCCACAGAGGCCGTGTTGACCACTGCGCCGGAGCCCTGCTCGATCATGACGGGCAGCACGTAGCGCAGGCCGAGGAACACACCCCTGACATTGACGGCCATCACCGCGTCGAACGCCTCCAGGTCGTGCTCGGCGATGGGTGCCACCTTGCCGACGATGCCGGCGTTGTTGAAGAAGCAGTCGATGCGGCCGTGGGCCTTGAGCGCCGCCTCGACATAGCGCTGCACATCGCCCGGCTCGGTCACGTCGGCGGTCTCGCCGCGTGCGACTCCGCCCTGCTGGCGGATGGCCGCCGCCGTAGCCTCCGCCCCTGCAGCGTCCCGATCGACGGCGAGCACCCTCGCTCCGGCCGCGGCGAAGGCGAGCGCCGCACTCCGCCCAATGCCGTTGCCCGCGCCAGTGATGACGGCGGCCTTGCCTGTCAGGTTCATGGGCGTCCTCCTCGTCGTCGTGATTGCTCTTTGCCAGTCGTCGTCAGTCGTAGTCGTAGTATAGGTTGGCCCGAAGCGGCCCAACCCAACATGGCACACTCTGACATCGTGGGTTACGGCCCTTCGGGCCAGACCCAACCGACGATGGGAGTGCCTGCGCGTGCCGATGCAGCTCTCGCGTGTCTCGTCATCGGCGAGCCACACCGGCCCACTGACCGCACCGCGCACCTTGCAGAGCGGTGCCTGTCCCCGCAGAATGCTCCGCACGGGGTAGAAGGGGTCAGACCCCTCGCCACCAGCGCGGGTTTCGGCACCAAGGGCTCGGCGAGGGGTCTGACCCCTTTTCGCATCGGGGGACGCGGCATGGACTGGCAAGCCAGACTGAGCGGAGCGCTCGATGCCGTCACGGCGCTGCAGGTGCCGCCGTGGCTGGCGCCCACGTCGACGTTCGTCTCGGTGGTCCTGCTGCTCGCCCTGCTCACGATGGTGGTCCACAACCTGCGCTTGCGCCGCGAATTGGCGGGCCGCTCCGGGGAGGCGGTCGCCGTGTCCTCGCTGGCACCTGCGCATGACCGGCTGTCCACGGTCTCGCTGGAAGGCGAGGGCGAGGCGCTGATCGACCGCTGGCTGCCGCGCCGGTCGCGCCGCTTCCTGCTGACGGTGGTCCTGCTGGCGGCGGGGTGCTGGGCGCTGGGCCTGGCGCTGGCGACCGACGCGCGCGCGTTCCTCGTGAGCCGCGAGTGGCAGAGCCAGCCGCTCTACCTGGCCGTCCACCTCGTCACGGTGCGCCTGTTCGCCACCGCCTTCGTGCGCAGCTTCCTGGCCGGGGTCTACCATCTCGACGTCACGGAGGCCGTGGCGCGCCACCGCATGTGGCTGGTGCTCGGCCCGATCGGTGCTCTCATCGCTGCCGCGGCGTCCGCGCCGTTCTGCCTCTACGACTATCGCTATCTCATCGACAGCGGAGGCGAGGGCGTGGGGCCGGCCGCCGACGGGCTGCTGTTCGCCATGTGGTGTGCCGAGTGGCTCATGATGGCGTTCATCTGGGTGATGGTGGCGGGCTACATGCTGCTCACCCACTGGGCCGTGTCGAAGCACCGCTTCCGCGCCCTGATCGAGGTGGTGCTGCACGACCGGCAGTACCGGCCGTTCCTGCAGATGAGCGTGCAGGGCGCCACCATCGTGCTCGGGTTCTGGATCGTCAACATCCTCTACGTCTGGTACAGCGGCGGCGAGCTGTCCGACTACACCGGTGCGGCCGTCACCCTGGTGCTGGTGGTGGTGGGCTTCCTGCCACCCCTCCTGGAGCTGCGCGGCAAGGTGAGCCGCGCTGTCAGCGACGAGATGACAAGCCTGCGCCGCCGCCTCGACCGCCTCATCACGCGTGGAGCGGCGGTGACCACCGGTGCAACGCCGCCCACAACCGCGCGCGACCTGGAGGAGCGCCTCGACGAGGCCCTCGTCATGCTGCGCATCTCCTACCTGGAGAAGCTCCACGACCAGCTCGGCCAGAGCGAGGCCATGGACATCGTCGTCAAGCTCCTGGTGCCGATCACCACGGTGGCCTGGTACGGGTACAAGTACTACAAGGGGATGCCTTAGGCAGGCTCCGGCATCAGGCAGAATGTCTGCCGTGCAGCGTCATCCGGGTACGTCCGCAGGGTCGATTGCCGGTCAAGAGCGACCAAGGCGTCGAGCTCTACAATGGAATATTCAAGGTCTTCGGCACGTCTACCAGATGCTGTGATGGAGGAGCTGCAGCTTCCGGACGACCGAGGCGGCTGAGGCTGACACCTCGCAGCACGATTGCGGGGTCGTAGAGACCTGCCAACTGAGGCCGCAGACGACCGGGGCCGCAGACAAGGGCATTCGGGGAGGATCATTCATGCGTTTCGCCATCGTCGCTACTGCCTTGCTCGCCACCACCGGCGCCTTGGCGCAACAGCCGGCAGCGCCGACGTTCGCCACTACCCAAGTGGAGGGCACAAAGAACGTCTACGTCTTCCGCTACCAGAACCACCAGGCGATGTTCGTGGTCACCCCGGCCGGCGTCATTGCCACCGACCCGATCAGCTACGGCCGGCCGCAGGCAGCGAAGACCTATCTGGAGGAAATCCAGAAGATCAGCAAGGCGCCGGTCAAATACCTGGTCTACAGCCACCATCACTACGACCACATCGCGGGTGGCAAGGTGTTCAAGGACGCCGGCGCGACCGTGATTGCGCATCAGCGGGCCAAGGAGCGGCTGGCGGCCCTCAAAGGGCTGGACGTTGTCATTCCGGATATGGGGGTCGGCAACAAGCACGTGATCCAGCTCGGCGGCACCACGCTCGAGCTGCACTATGTGGGCCGCAACCATTCCGACTCGTCCTTGGTGATGCTGCTGCCCAAGGAGAAGATCATCTTCGCCGTGGACTTCAACGCGCTCGGCGCGGTGCCCTCGAGGCTGGCGGTCAACGATTCCTATCCGGTCGAGTGGGAAAGCTCGCTCAAGCGCACGCTGGCGCTGAAATGGGACCGCATGATCCCCGGCCATCCGGGACCCGGCGGCAGGCTGGGCACGCGGGAGGACATGGAGCAACAGCTCGCGTTCATGACCGACCTGTCTGCCGAGGTGAAGAAGGCGTCGGACGCCGGCAAGTGCTTCAGTCCGGCCGACACCGAGCTCAAGCTGCCAAAATACACGACGCTGCTGAACTATGAGCAGAACCTGGCCTGGAACGTCCACCGCTGGTGCGGCTATTGGGGACGCGGGATCTGAGCTCGGACTGCAGGTTGAGGCGCCGCCGAATCCCCTCTCCCCGCTTGCGGGGAGAGGGCTAGGGTGAGGGGCGGCCACATGCGCGACGTGTCCACGCGGGACTTGAGGTTTAGCGCGACGTTCGGGCAAGAGCCGTTGGAAGGTTGGAGCCCTTGGCTGCCCTCACCCCAACCCTCTCCCCGCCGCCCTCGGGACGTTGTGGCGAGGTATACCTTTGTGAATGGCCCGAGGGCGGCGGCGAGAGGGAGTCCTGCGGGCTCGTCCTTCTCTGGCCCTCACGTTTCGTCATCGACGGGCGATGCAGCCGGTGATCGGCTGAAACCTGGCCACGGAGCCTGGGCTTACGACACATCCCCGCCATCCGCCCGCGGCCGCACGGTCCGCGGAGCCTCACCCGGAGCGGCGGAGCGTTTCGACGCTGCCGCCCCCGCGCCAATGTCCTCCCGGAACTTGTTGGTGATCGGATACCGCCGGTCGCGCCCGAAGTTGCGGGCGGAGATCTTCACGCCGGGGGCGGCCTGGCGGCGCTTGTACTCGGCCAGATACAACAGCCGCTCCACCTTCTTCACCGTCTCCGGCGCGTGCCCCCGCGCGACGATGGCGGCGAGCGGCATCTCCTGCTCGACGAGGCAGGAGAGGATGTCGTCCAGCACCTCGTAGGGGGGCAGCGAGTCCTGGTCGGTCTGGTTCTCGCGCAGCTCCGCCGTCGGCGCCTTGCTGAGAACGTTCTCGGGGATCACCACGCCGCCCGGCCCCTTGCCGTCCTTGGGCACATGCGCGTTGCGCCAGGCCGCGAGGCGGTAGACCTCCATCTTGTAGAGGTCCTTGATGGGGTTGAACCCGCCGTTCATGTCGCCGTAGAGGGTGGCATAGCCCACCGACATCTCGCTCTTGTTGCCGGTGGTCAGCACCATGGCGCCGAGCTTGTTGGAGATTGCCATCAGGGCGGTGCCGCGCACCCGGCTCTGGATGTTCTCCTCGGCGACGCCGGGCGGCCTGCCGGCGAAGACCTTGGCCAGCGCCCGGCCGAACCCGTCCACCGGCTCGGCGATGGGCACGATGTCGTAGCGCACGCCCAGCGCCTCGGCGCAGGCCGCCGCGTCCGCCAGGCTGGCGTTGGAGGTGTACCGGTAGGGCAGCATCACGCAATGCACCCGCTCCGGCCCCAGGGCGTCCGTGGCGAGCGCCGCCACGAGCGCCGAGTCGATTCCCCCCGACAAGCCGAGCACCACGCCCGGGAAGCCGTTCTTGTCCACGTAGTCCCTGAGGCCCAGCACGCAGGCGTGGTAGGCGGCCGATTCCCCGGCCTCCAGGGGTGCCCTGAGGCCGATCTCGCCCGCCCAGCCCCTGGGCGTGCGGCGGAAGACGACGGCCTCCAGCGCCTCCTCCCAGGCCGGCAGCTGGGCCACAAGCTGCCGGTCGGCGTTGAGCACGAAGGAGGCGCCGTCGAACACCAGCTCGTCCTGGCCGCCCACCTGGTTAAGGTAAATGAGCGGCAGCCCCGTCTCGGTGACGCGCGCCACCCCCACGTTGATGCGCATATCGGGCTTCGGCCAGTCGAAGGGCGAGCCGTTCGGGACGATCAGGAGCTCCGATCCCGTCTCCTGCAGGCACTCGCACACCTCGTCCTTCCAGATGTCCTCGCAGATCGGCACGCCGAGGCGCACGCCGCGGAAGTTGACGGGGCCCGGCATCGGCCCCTGGTCGAACACGCGCTTCTCGTCGAACACGCCGTAGTTGGGCAGGTCCACCTTGTGGCGCACTGCCTGCACCCGGCCGCCGTCGAGCAGCGCGATGGAATTGTAGAGCTTGCCCTCCTCCGGCCAGATGGTGCCGACGATCACGCCGGGGCCGCCATCGCCGGTGTCGGCGGCCAACTCCTCCACCGTGGCCCTGGCCGCGGCGGCGAAGGCCGGCTTGCGCACCAGATCCTCGGGCGGATAGCCGGTGATGAACAGCTCCGTGAAGACGATGAGGTCGGCCCCCTTAGCCGCAGCCTCGGCGCGCGCCTGGCGCAGCCTGGCGGCGTTGCCGGCGAGGTCGCCGAGCACGGGATTGAGCTGCGCCAGCGCGATTTTCAGCGTGTCGGTGATTGCGTGGGTCATGGGTGCCCATTATGGCTTGCCCCCTCCCGCCGCGCAAAGCGGGTCATGCCGAATGGGGTCAGACCCCTCGCCTCTACGTCTCCATGAAAACTCCAACCTGTGCGCGAGGGGTCTGACCCCAACCCACGATCCCAACCCACGATCCCGGCCCACGAGCCTGAGAACGCCCCTCATGTCGCCAAACACCGCAACCGGGCTCGGCGTGGGAGCCATCCTGCTGTGGGCCACGCTGGCCAGCCTCACGGCGCTGAAGGGACCGGTGCCGCCGTTCCAGACCACGGGCCTCGTGTTCGCCGTCGGCGGCGCGCAGATGGTTCTGGTCGCCGTGCTCAGAGGCCGGGCCGCCCTGCTCAGGCCGACGTGGGCCTCGCTCGCGCTCGGCATCTATGGCTTGTTCGGCTACCACGCGCTCTACTTCGCCGCCCTCAGTCTGGCGCCGCCCGCGGTGGCGAGCCTCATCAGCTCTCTGTGGGCGCTCCTGACGGTGCTGTTCTCCGGCCTCTTGCCCGGGCACCGCCTGCGCATGGCGCACATTGCCGGCGCGCTGCTCGGCTTCGCCGCCGCTGTCCTCCTGGTGCACGACAAGCTCGGCGCGAGTCAGGCGGCGGAGGGTGCCCGCTGGGGTTATGTGCTGGCGCTCGGTTGCGCCTTTGTATGGTCGAGCTACTCCGTGGCCTCGCGGCTGCTCGCCGATATCCCCAGCGAGAGCCTCGCCGTGCCCAGCCTCGTCACCGCCGCCCTCGCCGGCCTGTGCAGCTTCATGTTCGAAGCGTGGACAGCGCCGGCCGATTGGGGGGCGTGGTCGGCATTGGTTGGCCTCGGGCTCGGCCCGCTGGGCGCCGCCTTCCAGCTCTGGGACATCGGCATGAAGAAGGGCAACGTGCCGCTGCTGGGCGTGCTCTCCTACGCGTCCCTGATCTTGTCCACGGCCCTGCTGGTGGCGCTCGGCTTCGCCGAGCCGGCGTGGAGCCTCGCCCTCGCTTGCGCCCTCATGGTAGTGGCCGCCGTGATCGCGACGCGGCCGGCCCGATAGGCATCGCCCCACCGATATGTTACGCTCTGTAGCGGTGAGGTTGTTGGCTGATTCACGGAGACAACCATGAACTTCCTGGCACTCGGGGAGCCATCCATGAAGCTCCTGGCAGGCATGATGGCAGCTGCGGTTGCCATGAAGCGCGAGATCTTGATGGGCTTGGCCCCTGGAGTGCTCTTTGCGCTGGTGATGTACCTTTGCAGGCCCCTTGGAAGGTGGTCGGCCTCCCGTTCGCAGGATGACGTTCGGCGCCTGCTGCACTCGGAGCTCATGCAGCCGGTCTCGACCTACGTGCTGATGGGGCTATGGTTTGGGTTTCAGATGGCTGGTACCTTCGTGCTGATTCCCCTGGGCCCAATCCGCCCCCCGCTCGAGAGGTTGGCGGTTGCCCTCATTGGTATCGTCCTTCTCCTTTTTGGCACTGTCGCAATCACCCTTGTCGGTACGCGGGCCGCGAAGCGGCTGGCGAAGCAAGTCATGGAGCTGCGTGCGGCGGCAGCATGATGGTCGGTTGGCGATGCGTGTGCCGAGGCGGGCTGCTGTCAGCGGTTCTGATCGTGCTGGCAGCGGGCGGCCCGCTTGCCTCCGCCAGCGCCGAGGGCCTGCCCGAGCGCGTCACCTTCCTCAGCGCCGACGGCAAGACGGAGCTTGTCGGTTACGTGTTCAAGCCCCCCAGGATGCCCACCCCGCGCGTCCCCGCTGTGGTCATGATGCACGGCCGGGCAGGTGCCTACTCCTCGCGCGCGGGCGGCGTCTACGATGCCTCGACGCTCTCCAAGCGCCACCGGCTGTGGGGCCGGCTGTGGGCCGATGCC
>Ga0209382_10003505_pt1 | contig 21713 bp, 12 predicted proteins | sample SoiMetdeltSBSDD5_FD_187599 | JGI IMG/M metagenome (GOLD analysis project Ga0209382, IMG submission 187599) | Bulk soil microbial communities from a Populus tree surrounding site in Tennessee, USA - Soil MetaG P. deltoides SBSDD5 (SPAdes) (version 2) | ecosystem: Environmental > Terrestrial >...
CGGCGATCACGGCTGGGCAGCCGCGCATGATGTCCCAGATGAGACCCGATCGGTAGTTCTCGATCATCAACACGACTGGTCCCTGGTCGATGCCGAAGTGGTGGGGCGTGACCCACCAGCCGGTCGGACTCTCTTCCACGGCGAAGGTCTGGTTGAACGATGGCTTGAATCCGTAGGGAGCGGTCATGCCAAGGTGCAGTCGGGCGAACTGTCGGACGGTCGGGATGACGATTTCCGGCGCGAACGGCAGCGACGCGACGACGACCCACGGTGAGACTGTGCCGTCGTCGGGGCCAAACGGGGCCCCGCGCGCCATGTAGCCGTAAAACTCCCGTTCGACGCCGTTCACCGCGCGCTTGATCCAGCCCGGGCCATCAGAAGCCGTAATGCCCCAGCAGTGCTCCCCGTAGCCCTCGAAGCCCAGCGGGTTCCTGACGGCATACTCCTGCTGCACGAAGGTCGCCTGCCGGCTGTTCTCGAAGTAGTCGCTGCCCCGCTCGCGCATGAACGCGTCGCGAATGCCACGGAAATCGATCCAGAGGTGCGACAGTTGGTGGGTGAACAACGGCCCGGAGTAGAGCAGCTCGCGGCCGTAGATTGCCTTCCACTGATAGGTCGCGCAGTACGCGTGGTAACTCTCCGGCGGAAGTGGGTGAGTCGGCGAGCCGAGTGCGAGAAGGTAGAGCAAGAGCCCCTCGTCATACCCCTCGTAGCGGTACGGCAGGAAGCCGGTCTCGGGCTTCCAGCCGTGGGTGAGCGTCGGGCCACCATTGCACGCCCAGTCCCAGTCGGCCCGGCGGTAGAGCGCGTCAGCCAGGCGTCGGACTTCGGCCTCTTCCTCCGTGTCGCCGTCGAAGTAGGTGCCGCAGGTAAGGGCACCCGCGAACAGGAACGCGGAGTCGAGCGTGGAGAGCTCGCAATTCCAGACGCGACGCCCGGTATCGATGTCGAGGAAGTGATAGAAGAACCCCTTGTACCCGGCCGTGTCCGGCTCAGGTCCCTGCGGAAGGTTCATGAGGCTCCGGAGTCTGCGGCGAGCGGCCTTCGCAGCGAACTTGCGAATGAGCACGCCGCGCTCGACAACCGCTGGGATCGTCGCCAGGGCGAGGCCGACGGCTGCGATGCTGCAAGGCGCGTCGGGGTCGGTCTTGTCACGGACCAGCCCATTGTCCGGGTTGGTCTCGTGAAGGTAGTACAGCACCGTGGTCCGCTGAAGCCGGGCGAATTCCTTTTCCGTCGGCAGCCGGTCCAAGTCCTCCTCTGCCGGCAGCTGGTCGGCCATCCGTTCTTCCTGTCCTCCCTTCCGCTGTCCCTCAGCCCAGCTCGACTCGAACTTCATGGGTTTTTCCGTCGTCCAGAAGCGGGATCTCGCCATCGCGCACGGCATGCGCGTCTACCATCACGGCACGCACGCCGCGGCCCGTGCCTGCGGCGTTCTCCACGACGATATGGTAGATCGCGGAGCCGTGGCGGTAGGTAAGCTCGTAGCGCGGCCAGTCCGGCGCGACGCACGGGTCGATCCTCACACGGTCCCCTCGCTTGTGGAAGCCGAGGATCGCCTCGAGGCCGACGCGATACAGCCAGCTGGCAGAGCCCGTGTACCAAGTCCAGCCACCCCGCCCTGTATGCGGCGGCGCTCCGTAGACGTCCGCCGCCACGACGTACGGTTCCACCATGTACCGCGCGACGTCTTCGGGAGTCGCGCCATGGCGAACGGGGTTGAGCAATGCGAACAACTCCAGCGCCCGCTTGCCCCGGCCGAGCAGGGCGGTCGCCAGCACGACCCAGGTCGCGGCATGCGTGTACTGCCCGCCGTTTTCGCGGATGCCGGGCACGTAGCCCTTGATGTAGCCGGGCTCGAGCGAGCCGCGATCGAACGGTGGCGTGAACAGCAGGATCATCTGATCCGCATCGCGAACCAGACGATCCTCCACCGCTGACATCGCCTGACGGGCCCTCTCCGCGTTGGCGGCGCCGGAGATTACCGCCCACGTCTGGGCGATCGAATCGATCTGGCACTCCTCGTTCTGCGCCGAGCCGAGTGGAGTGCCATCGTCGAAGTAGGCCCGCCGGTACCAGCCGCCGTCCCAGGCGTGCTCTTCCAGTGCCTTCTGCAGCGCATCGGCTTGCTCCCGGCACCAGGCCGCCCGCGCGGCGTCACTCCGCTGCTCGGCCACGTTGGCGAACTCGCGTAGCGTCGCCAGCATGAACCAGCCGTTCCAGACGCTTTCACCCTTTCCCTCCGCCCCGACCTGGTTCATGCCATCGTTCCAGTCACCGGTGCCCATCAGCGGCAGGCCGTGCGGTCCGAGCCTCAGACCGTGATCCAGCGCTCGCACGCAGTGCTCGTAGACCGTCCCGGTCACGTCGCTCACATCGGGGAGACCGTAATCCTCCTCCTGTTCGGGCCTCAGGACTGGCGCCCGCAAGAACGGCACCCGCTCATCCAGCAGCGCTCGGTCGCCGGTTGTGCCGACGTAGTGACAGGTGACGAGAGGCAGGAAGTAGAGATCGTCGGTGATCCGCGTGCGGACGCCGCGTCCTCCTGGCGGATGCCACCAATGCTGCACGTCTCCCTCCTCGAACTGCCGGGAGGCCGCCCGAAGGATCTGTCGGCGCGCTTCCTCGGCGGCACCGTACACAAGCGCCATCGCGTCCTGCAGTTGATCGCGGAAGCCGAACGCGCCGCCCGACTGGTAGAACCCGGTCCGGCCCCATACCCGGCACGCAAGTGCCTGGTAGATCAACCAGCGATTGAGCATCAGATCCAGCGCGGGGTCGGGCGTGCGGACCTGCACGGTCCCGAGGATGCGATCCCATCCCGCCGTGACCTCCTCCAGCGCGTTGTCTGCTCGACCGGCCTCACCATAGAACCGAATGAGCCGCCGCGCGTCTTCCTCACTCTCCGCTTGTCCGAGTAAAAAGAAGACGACGTCCTCGCCGCCAGGCGGCAACTCCAGCCCGGTCATCAACGCGGCGCAGGGGTCGCAGAGCTCACCGACCCGGTCGGAGAGCTGCTGCCGCGCGAGGGCGGCAGGCGCTTCCGGCGCGCCGTAGCGCCCCAGGAACTCAGTGCGGTCGGTCGTGAACGAGCGGGGACGACGCGCCACATCGGCGAAAGCGACCCGCCCGGCGAAATCACCCGCCCAGGCACTTCGGGCGAAGAGGGCGCCGCTCTCCGGGTCGAGCGAGCACTGAACATTCAGTGGGGCCTGCTCGCGCAGTACGCCCAGCACCCACTCGATATAGAAGGTTGCTGACAGCCGCCGGGGCCGGGCGCTGAGGTTGCTAACCCGCAGGCGAATCAGCTTGACCGGATCAACAGCGGCGACGAAGACGACGAGGTCTTGACCCAATCCGTGGCTGGTCCTCGTGAAGCGGGTGTAGCCCTGACCGTGTCGGACGACGGTCGTCGCTTCGCCGCCGCAGGGGCTTGGCGTCGGTGACCAGAACTCCGCAGTCTCCTCGTCGCGGAGATAGAGGGCCTCGCCCGGAGGGTCGGCGACCGGGTCATTGCTCCACGGGGTCAGCCGATTCATCTGGGCGTTGCCCGCCCACGTGTAGCCGGCGCCGGCCTCGGTGATCAGGGAGCCGAACCCAGGGTTCGCGAGGACGTTGCTCCACGGAGCCGGCGGCCGCTCGCGACCGCGAAGCGTCAGTACGTACTCCCGGCCGTCCGGCGTGAACCCGCCCAACCCATTGGCAAACAACAGCCCCTCGCCGGTGGGGATTGACTCGCTCGGAGTGGCTGTCGTCGTGACCGCTGTGACGCGCAGATCGGCCGGCAGGGTGCCGAGCGTTGGCACTCGCTCGAGTTGTTCGGCCAGCGAGCCATCGTCTCCGCGCAACATCGCGCGGGCTGCGGCTTCGAGCAGCATGACGTCCGCAGCGGGCATCCCTGCGGCGCTTCGCAGGAACACGCCGCCTGGCTTGTCCGCCATCTCGGAGGTCGGTCCCAAGCGCACCAGTTCCTCGAGCTGTTCGTGCAGTTCATCAGCCGGATCGGCATCGTGCAGGAGGACGAGGTCCGCCTCCAGCCCGCAGCGACGCCAGTAGGCGTGGGCTCGGATCAGTTCTCTGGCCAGGTTCGATTGTCCGGAGCTGGAGAATCGCCCCAGCACGATCGGCAGATCTCCTGAGATCGCATACGGCCATAGGCCCGACTGGCCGAGGCGGTTACCTATGACGGACTCGCGCGAGCGGAGGGCTGGCCCGGTGAAGAGAACGTGAGCGGCCAGCCGGTGGAATAAGGCCGCGTCTTCTGGTGAGATGCCGAGCGCGACCAGGGTCGCGTCGCTCTGGAGTGTCGACTGCTCAAACGTGCGCGCTACTTCGGCCAGATCGCTGAACCTCTGGGCCACAGCGACCGCCTCGTTGCGGTCGGCGGCTATTGCGGTGCCGAACGCAAGGACCGCGGATGTTCCCGGCGCGAGCCGGACCCGGCGGCGCAAGCTGAAAATTGGATCGAGGACCGGTCCGATGGTTCCCGACAGGGCGACTGCGGAATCCAGAGCGGCGGGGCTCGCCGTGGAACGGCCTCGGCCCAGGAATTTGGCCCGGTTGGTCTCGTACTCGACCGCTCCGACAGCGGTGTCGGCTCTCTCAGGGCCGGCCAAGAAATGCAGGGCCCAGATCGGTTTCTGATCCCGCGCGCGCGGCCGCCGGCGGCACAACAGAGTTGGAGGCGCGGGCAGGTACTCGGTCTCGAGAAAAAGCTTGGCGAACGCCGGATGGGCCTGATCGGCGCGGCGACTATTGAGGGACACCTCAGCGTAGCTGGCCACGTCAAGTGTGCGAGGCAAGACGCCGTGATTCGTTACCGTGATCCGCCGAACCTCGGCATCCGCGTCGGCTGCGACCGCGATCTCAGAGCGCGTTTCGATATCCCCATCGCGCCGCTGGAAAACGGCCCGATCCGAACCAAAAATCGTTTCGTAGTCGTCGGCCTCTCCAGCGAGTGGTTGCCGGCCGGCCGACCACGCCCCGCCGCCATCGAGGTCGCGGATGTAGAAGAACTGTCCCCAGCAGTCGCTGGTCGCGTCCTCGCGCCAGCGCGTCACGTCGATCCCATCACAGGTGCTGTATCCGCTCCCGGCTTGGGTCAGCATGACGGTATAACGACCGTTCGACAGCAAGCAGACGTTCGCAGGCGACCCTTCCGCTCCGGCCCCTCGGTGTGAGCCGCGGGCCGCTGGTCGTACAGAAGAATGAGCCACGGATTCCTCCCTGTTGGGCGACGGTGTCTACCCGCGCCCCAAACTCGCGCGCTCGAGGCTGCTTGTCGCACAGGACTGGAGCGCCGAAACGAATGCAGCCTCCAAAGTACCCAGATGAGCAGCGACGTCCGCGCCGAGGTGAGCGCGCAGGGCCCGCCGGTCACGGTTCAGCAGAACCTCGAAATCCCCTCGCGCTTGCGCCGTCTTGACGACGCCGAATGTGTATTTCTGATCCGGCACGGCCAGGTCGAGAGCGTCGTCGCACGTGATCTGGAGGAACACGCCCGTGTTCGGTCCGCCCTTATAGGCTTGGCCGGTCGAGTGCAGGAAACGCGGTCCGAATTGCAGGCACGTCGCGACGTGCCGGGCGTCGCGCACGCTGTGGCGTATCGACTGCAGCGTCCGCTCGTACGCCTCGTTCATCTCGATGTATGCCAGGAGCGCAAAGTAGTCGCCCGGCCGCAGCCGGCTCAGATGCGCCTCGAGGCATCCCTCCAGCGTGTGTTCGCCCTTCAGCATCTTCGCCAGGTCGGCCGCATTCTTGTCGTCTGTGAACAGCGTGATCCCGTCGCCGGTGAAGATCGGTGTCTCGGCAGGCAAGGCTCCGTTCCTTTCGTACGCGTCGGTCAGCTTCCGCGTGGCGATCTTGCTGGCTTCCACGTCCGGTTGATCGAAGGGATTGATGCCGAGGATGGAACCGGCCACGGCCGTCGCGAACTCCCAGCGGAAGAACTCCTCGCCGAGGTCGTAGGGATCGTCGAGCGCAATCCGCACGACCGGATGCCCGGCTCGCTCCAGCGCTTCAACAGACTTGTCTTGTGCCGCATCCGGCGCCGTCTGCAGTCTCAAATAGACGAAGATGCGATCGCCCCCGTAGAGGTCAGGTGCGCCGAGTGTTTCCCGATCGATGGGGATCAGCCCCTTTCCGTCCTTGCCCGTCGACTCTGCCACCAGCTGTTCCAGCCACGCGCCAAGATCGTGGATGCCGGGCGACGAGACGAGCGTCACTTTGTCACGGCCGAACTGGGTCGCGGCGACGCCGAGGATGGTGCCGAGGAGGACACCGGGGTTTTCCTGAACGGGAACCGACGGCATGCAGGCACAGACCATCTCCTCGGTCCGGTCCAGGAACTTGGCCACATCCACGCCCATGATCGCCGCGGGCACCAGTCCGAAATCAGAGAGCACCGAGTAGCGACCGCCGATGTTCGGCCAGCCGAAAAAGACGCGCCGAAAACCGTCGCGCTCGGCGACCTGTTGCATTTTCGAGCCCGGATCGGTGATGGCTATGAACCGACTCCCGGCTTCCTTCGCGCCCACCAGTCGCTGGACGTGGTCGAAAAAGTACTGCTTGAAGATGTTCGGTTCGAGAGTCGAGCCTGATTTGCTCGAGACGATGACGAGGGTGTTCTTGAGATCGACTTTGTTCTCGAATGCTCGTACTTGCGCCGGGTCCGTCGAATCGAGGACGTGCAGCTCGGGGAAGCCGTCGATCTTTCCGAACGTCATCTTCAGCACTTCGGGACCGAGGCTCGATCCCCCCATACCGAGCAGCAGGACGTGTGCGAAGCCGGCGCTCCGGGCCGCGTCGGTCACAGCCGTCAACCGCTGGAGATGTGCCAACTGGCCGTTCGTGATGCCGAGCCATCCGAGCCACTGGTCCTCGCCCTTGCCACTCCAGATCGATGCGTCGCGTCCCCAGAGCCTTCTGACCTTGCCCTCCGCCTGCCATTCCATCAGCGAGGCGTGCACGGCGGTTTCAAGGGGCTCGGGCACGGAGTAACTCAGGCGGTTGATTCTTCCGGCTCCCGACTGCCTGCTTTGCGTGTCCACTGCGGTCAGCAGCTTCTCGAAGGCGTCCGAGAAGAGCTGAACCCCTTCGGCGAGAAGCTTGTCGGTCACGGCTTTCATGGAGATGCCAGCGTCCGCGAGTGTCGCCATCGTGTCGAACGCCGAGTCGACATCTTCCACGAGGCTGGCGCGCGGCCGCCCGTGGTCGCGAAACGCGTCGAACGTTGCGGGAGGAATCGTATTGACGGTATCTGATCCGACTAGTTCTTCTACGTAGAGGACGTCGCGATAGTTGGGATTCTTCGTGCCCGTGCTCGCCCAGAGCAGCCGCTGCGTCTGCGCGCCCCGGTCCGCCAGGGCCTGCCAGCGCGGGCCGCCGAACAGCTCCAGGTATCGTTGGTAGGTGAGCTTGGCATTGGCGATGGCGACCTTGCCGCTCAAGCCCCGCAGGACGCTGTGATCCGCCGCCTCTTTCTCTGCTTGCAGCCGCGCCGAGATGAGCGCGTCGATGGCGGTGTCGATCCGGCTGATGAAGAAGCTGGCGACGCTGGCCACCCGCGTCAGGTCACCGCCGTTCGCGGCGAGCCTCTCCAGTCCGGCGATGTACGCTTCCGCGACCTGCTCGTACACCTCCTGTGCGAAGAGCAGCGTCACGTTGACGTTGATCCCTTCGCCGATCAGCTGCTGCACGGCGGGCACGCCCTGTGATGTCGCCGGAATCTTGACCATCAGGTTGTCGCGGCCGACCGCGCGCCACAATCGCCGGGCCTCATCGAGCGTGCCGGCCGTGTCGGAGGCCAGCGATGGCGACACCTCCAGGCTCACATACCCATCACGTGTCGAGGTGGCCTCGTACACGGGCCGCAGCGCATCGGCAGCAGCCTGAATGTCGCGTACCGCCAGCCGCTCATACAGCGCTTTCGCGTCCAGCGATCGCGCGTCGGGCGCCTCCAGAAAGCTCTTGTAGTCGGAGCTTCCAGTGATGGCTTTTTCGAAGATCGCCGGATTCGACGTCACGCCCCGTAATCCGTCTTCATCGATCATGCCGCGCAGCTCGCCACTGGTAATCAAGCTGCGGCGGATGTAGTCGAGCCAGACCGACTGCCCGAACACCTGCAACGCGCGCAGCGGATTCTCGAGCGAGGTCATCTTGGCGAGCCGGCGCAGATGGCGAGGCTCGCCGGTGAAGTGGGCGTTCAAGAATGCGCGTGTCAGTTCGTGGGCGAGCTCGATGCCGACGACACGGCCGCCGAGTACCAGCACGTTCATGTCGTCATGCTCCACACCCTGGTGCGCCGAGTAGGTGTCATGACACAAGCCCGCGCGAACCCCGGGGACCCGGTTCGCCGCCATCGACGCTCCCACGCCGCTGCCGCAGATAATGATGCCGCGGTCGGCGCGGGATTCGCGCAGCGTCGTGCCGACCGCTTCGGCGTAGTCCGGATAGTCCACAGGACCCGTGCCGTGCGTGCCGACATCGAGGATCTCGTACTGCTCCTCGATCAGCGAGGCTTTCAGCGTCTCTTTCAGCTCGAATCCGGCATGATCGGAACCCATCGCGACTCGCATGATTTACCTCACTCTCGCGATCTGCTGCCTGGCTGCCGCGACGACGTGCTCCGGCGTGAAGCCGAACTTCTTCTGTAGTTCCGCCAGCGGCGCCGACGCGCCGAACGTCTCCATGCCGATGCTGCGGCCGTCTGCGCCCACGTATCGTGCCCAGCCGAGGGTGGACGCCTTTTCCACTGAGACCCGCGCCGCGACCGAGTGCGGCAGCACCTGCTCGCGATACTCGGGATGATCGCGACAATAGCGCTCGAAGATCTCCCACGACGGCATGCTCACCACCCGGGCCTTGATTCCTTCGTTCGCGAGCCGTTCATGGGCCTCGATGCAGAGCGAGACTTCGCTGCCCGTCGCGAGCAAGAGGACGTCGGGTGTGCCGACGTCAGCGTCCGCGAGAACGTACGCGCCGCGCTGCACGCCCTCGGCGGCCGCGTACTTCGTGCGGTCCAGCGTCGGCACCGCCTGCCGCGTCAAGATCAAGGCCACCGGCTCATGGCGGAGCTGCGCGATCACGCGCCAGGCTTCGACGACCTCGTTCGCATCGGCCGGACGAAGCGTGATCAAGCCAGGGATGGCGCGCAGGGACGCAAGATGTTCGACTGGCTGATGCGTTGGTCCATCTTCGCCGACGCCGATCGAATCGTGCGTGAAGATGTGGATCACCGGGATTTCCATGAGAGCGCTCAGGCGTATCGCCGCGCGGCCGTAGTCGCTGAAAATCAGGAACCCCGATCCGAAGGGTCGAAGCTTCGACAACGAGAGGCCATTGAGGATGGCGCCCATGGCGTGCTCACGAATGCCAAAGTGGAGATTCCGTCCGGCCGGAATCTCCGCGCTGAAATCACCGGCACCGTCGAACGTCAGGCGGGTTTTGCAGGAAGGCCCGAGATCCGCCGAACCGCCGAGCACCCACGGCACGTTCCCGGCGAAGACGTTCAGCGCCCGGCCCGACGCGTCTCGAGTAGCGACGCCTTTGCGGTCGGCGGGGAACACCGGCAATCCCGCGTCCCAGCCGTCCGGCAACTCCCGGCGCAACATCCGGTATCCCTGATCGGCCAGCTCGGGATACTCGCGCCTGTACTCCTCGAACCTGGCCCACCAGGCGCGGTGCAGGGCCTGGCCGCGCGCGCCCATGCCCGACTGGAAATGTTCGCGCACGCCATCGGGGACGAGGAACGTCGCGTCTTCGGGCCAGTTGTAGTGGCGCTTGGCCAGCTTGATTTCCTCCGGACCCAGCGGTTCTCCGTGCGCCGCGCTCGTATCCTGCTTGTTCGGGGCGCCGTAGGCGATGTGACTATCGACAACGATGAGCGTCGGTCGGTCGGTGGTCTTCTTGAATGTCCGGAACGCGCGTTCGAGCATCTCCAGGTCGTTGGCATCGCCCACGCGCGTGACGTTCCAGCCGTACCCGAGGAACCGCGTCGCCACGTCGTCGCTGTAGGCCAGCGCCGTGTTGCCCTCGATGGTGATCTGATTGTTGTCGTAGATCCAGCACAGATTGGCCAGCTTGAGGTGCCCGGCGAGCGAGGCGGCCTCGCCGGAGATCCCTTCCATCATGCAGCCGTCGCCGCAGAGCGCGTAGACGTCGTAATCGAACAGATCGAATCCGGGACGATTGAAGTAGCTGGCCAGCCAGCGTTCGGCGATGGCCATGCCGACGCTGGTGGCCACGCCCTGTCCGAGTGGGCCGCTGGTCGTCTCGACCCCGGACGTCCAGCGGTACTCGGGGTGACCTGGGCATCGGCTGCCCAGTTGTCGAAACTGCTTGATGTCATCCAGCGTCACCGACGACTGCCCGAGCGTTTCGTACTTGGGATTGACTGCCTTTACGCCGGTCAGGTGCAGCATGCTGTAGAGCAGCATGGACGCATGGCCGACCGACAGCACGAAGCGGTCACGGTTGGGCCAGATCGGATGGCTCGGGTCGAAGCGCAGAAAGCGCTGCCACAGACAATAGGCCACCGGAGCCAGCGCCATCGGCGTTCCCGGATGGCCGGAGTTCGCCTGTTGCACGGCATCCATTGCCAGCGTGCGGATGGTATTGACGCACAACTGGTCGAGCGGGTTGTTCGACCGTTCGGCATGCGTCGCCGCTCTGTGTGCACTGACATCGGTGGTGGCCATGGTCGTTCCTCGGGCGAACCGCGTTTGCCGACTGCGTTGTTGCCTCGCGCCTTCAGTACGGCCACGTCCAGTTGACAATCTCCGGCCGGTCGGTACCGTGCTCGTGCGCGTAGTTCAGGTTGTCGATGATCGCGTTCCTCATCTCCTCTTTCAGGTGCGCCGCCTTCGTGCACAGCTTTGGCACCCGATCGATCACGTCGATGACGAGGTTGAAGCGAGACGTCTCGTTCAGCATCGCGAGCTCGAGCGGCGTGTTGATGTTGCCTTTTTCCTTGTAGCCCCTCACGTGCAGGTTCGCGTGCCCCTTGAAGCGGTAGGCGAGCTTGTGGATCAGCCAGGGATAGCCGTGGAAGTTGAAGATAATCGGCTTGTCCGTGGTGAACAGGCTGTCGAACTCGCGCTCGGTCGATCCGTGGGGATGCTCGGACGCCGGCTGCAGCTTGAACAGATCCACCACGTTGACGAAGCGGAGCTTCAGATCCGGCGCCCGCTCGCGCAGGATGGCCGCTGCCGCCAACGCCTCCATGGTTGCCACGTCGCCGCAGGACGCCAGCACGACATCCGGTTCCTCGCCCGCATCGGTGCTCGCCCGCGGCCAGATGCCGAGGCCCTTGGTGCAGTGCGCGATCGCCTCGGGCATCGTCGTGAACTGCAGGTGTTTCTGTTTGTCGGCAACGATGACATTGATGTAGTCGGTGCTGCGAAGGCAATGGTCGGCGACCGACAACAACGTGTTGGCGTCGGGCGGCAGGTAGACGCGCGTGACCGACGGCCCCTTGTTGGTCACCAGATCGATGAACCCCGGATCCTGATGAGAGAAGCCATTGTGGTCCTGCCGCCAGACGGTGGACGACAACAGGATGTTCTCGGACGCGACCGAGGCGCGCCACGGCACGTGGTTCTTGCAGATGTCCAGCCACTTGGCGTGCTGGTTGAACATGGAATCGATGACGTGCGCAAAGGCCTCGTAGGTGTGGAAGAACCCGTGACGTCCGGTGAGCAGATAGCCCTCGAGCCAGCCGAGCAGCGTGTGCTCCGACAGTATTTCCATGACGCGCCCATCGCGCGCGAGCTCGCCGCCGTCGGCGTCCTCGGGCAGCATGTCCGCCATCCAGGTTTTCTTGCTCGCTTCGTATACGGCCTGCAGGCGGTTGGACGCCGTCTCGTCAGGGCCGAAGACGCGGAAGCTGGTCGGGTTGTTCTTGATCACGTCGCGAAGGTACTCGCCCAGAGGTTTGGTGTTCTCGTACATCGCCGTGCCCCGGGAGGCCACCTCGACCGCGTAGGTGCGGAAGTCGGGCAGCTTGAGAGGCTTGCGCAACAGCCCGCCGTTGGCATGCGGGTTGGCGCTCATCCGTCGAGGTCCGACGGGGGCGAGGGCCCGGAGCTGCGGCGCAAGCCGGCCGCTTTCGTCGAACAGCTCGTCGGGCTTGTAGCTGCGCATCCAGTCCTCGAGCAGCTTCAGATTCGCGGGATTGTCCCGGACATCGGAGAAGGGCACTTGATGCGATCGCCAGGACCCTTCGACCTTGTGTCCCTTGATCTCTTTCGGCCCGGTCCAGCCTTTCGGCGAGCGCAGCACGATCATGGGCCAACGCGGACGGACGGGAGTGTTCGACGCACGCGCGGCTTTCTGCTGTGCACGAATCTCGCCGATGGCGCGCTCCAGCGTGGCGGCCATCTGCTGATGCATGAGAGCCGGGTCGCTTCCTTCCACGAAATACGGCGTGTAGCCATAGCCGACGAACAGCGCTTCGAGTTCCTCGTGGCTGATGCGCGACAGGACCGTTGGATTCGCAATCTTGTAGCCGTTGAGATTCAGGATCGGCAGCACCGCGCCGTCGCGGGCAGGGTTGAGGAACTTGTTCGAATGCCAGGCGGTCGCAAGCGGCCCGGTCTCAGCCTCGCCGTCGCCCACGACGCAGGCGACGATCAGGTCGGGGTTGTCGAGCGCCATTCCGTAGGCATGCGACAGACTGTAGCCAAGCTCGCCCCCCTCGTGTATCGAGCCAGGCGTTTCCGGCGTGACGTGGCTGCCGATGTGGCCCGGGAAGGAGAACTGTTTGAAGAACTTCTGCATCCCTTCCGCGTCCTGGCTCTTGTCCGGATAGATCTCGGAGTACGTGCCTTCGAGATACACCGGCCCCAGCACGCCCGGCGCGCCGTGGCCCGGTCCGGCGACGAAAATCACGTCGAGGTCGTGCTTGACGATCAGCCGGTTCAGATGCACCCACACGAACGACAGCGCCGGGCTGGCGCCCCAATGGCCGAGGAGCCGGTGCTTCACGTGCTCCGTCTGCAACGGCTCTTTCAGCAGCGGGTTGTCTCTCAGGTAGATCATCCCCACCGACAGGTAGTTGCATGCCCGCCAGAAGGCATTCATCGATTCCAGATCATGTTTCGACAGCGGCGTCTCGTCAGCGGTGATGACGTCCGGTTCTTTCGATAGCAGCTTTGCCACGGGAGTTCTCCCCATTCAGCCTTGTTCATCTGGTCTGCGGCCGGCCGCGGCGAATTCATGCGACGACCGATTCGGTTTCCATGGCGGTCGTGTACCTGCCGCCGCACTGTCGCACTCCGCCCGATAATTGAGGGCCTGCTGTGCGGCTGCGAGGTTCTCCTGCCGTCCGCGCCAGGCGTCGAGCGCTTCGTCCTGCAGCGCGCGCCCGTAGGACTAACTGAGCTTCCACGCCCTCGGTCCCTCGACCTGATTGATCCCGCTCAGGTGCATCGTCGCCGGAAGGTGATCCTGGCCCCCGACAGGAACACGATGCCGGGGTCGGCGGCCGGCGCATGACGCCGGACACAGCGGACCGTGGCGAACATGATTGGGATTCATCAGGCGTCACGATGCCGTGGCGGTCGGCGTCGGGGTCGTTGCCAAAAGCGATGTCAAAGCGACGTGCGTGCTGGCGAGCGGATGAAGTTTCATGGATCCTCTCGCCTGTGTGTCATGACTCAGGCGGTCCTTCGCAGCGCGAGCGCCAGAAGGAGCAACGCTGTTCATGGATCACTCCCTCGACGAGTCTGAACGCGACTGTCGCGCATCCGATGAGTCTGTATGGCGCTCGTCTGAAAGGCTGTCCATTTGTGCACACTTGCGTCGTGAGCGGCTTAGCCGGTCGCCGCCGCCGACAACGCCTTCAACACCCCGGCTTTAAAGACCGGCGTCTACTGGCCGCCCATTCGCGCGCCAGATCTACGGTCGTGAATTGCTGGGCTCTTCACACATCAGTTTGTCGCAGATGTGTTTCGACTTTCGCGGCATTCGCGACGAGTTCATGCGAGCGCCCGACAGCGACTACTTCGAGAACACCCGACAAGCGACATCTCCGCAATCCCAGGGATTTCGTCGGCTACGGCGAACACTGTTGGGGCTTTACGCCATTCGACGCGCCTGGCTGGTGCAAGCGTGTCGTCGACGCCGTCGAACTTCGGCATCGATCAAGGGCCGGTCGTGCTGATGATCGAGAATTACCGGACTGAATTGCTCTGGAACATCATGCGACGTTGCCCGGCAGTCGTCGCTGGACTGCGACGCGCGGGATTCAGCGGTGATTGGCTCTAGGAAAGAGACTCACATTCGGGGGCGCCGACAGCCCTGCTCCGTTGATGACGGTCGTGGGCGTGGTGCGTGACCTGCGCTACCGCGACATCAAGGCCCCGCCGCCCGTAATCTACGTGCCACGACGACAGTCGCCGTTTTCCCCCCGATTCCTGATCCGCGTCGATGGTAGTACGGTTCGTGGATTACCAGCGCAGACACGCCGAAGTCTCGCGGCTACGGCGCCTTCAAGAGCCAGCGCGTCGAGAAGAACGTGGCGCGCGTGGATGGACTGTTTCCCGTACTTGAGTTCGATCAAGAAGACGCCCGGCAGGGCGGGAGAAATCCGCGCTCACCTTGCATCAAAGGGGACGCCGATTGGTCCCGATGACGTGCTCATTGCCGGGCGGGCCAAGGCTCGCAAGCTGACACTCGTCACGCACAACACTACGGAGTTTCAACGCGTACCGAGCCTGAAGGTCGAAGACTGGAAGGGCGCGACGCCACCGGTCGCCGGCGAGATAGAGCCGCGGATGGTATCGACTTCGGTGCGGCGTCGCGTTCCGAGTCAACGACGGCCCTGCGTGCGGACGACTCTTGACCGGGCCTTTGTCACGTCGTGCTAAGGAGCTCTGACCTCTCTCCCTATCCGCAACGATGGCCAACCGAGGTCGTCGCCCGCGCTGATGAGGAACACCGGCCCACGAATGTGGTCGACGGGAATCAGCGCCGCCGGATCAATCGGCTTGTCGAGCATTGGCGCGTATTGGTCAACCGTGGCAATGGCGGGCGGCTTCTGCATTCGTGCCGCCGAAATGAATTTTGCGCACGAAAGGCAGCGGCTTTCCATTGAGCGACCACCGCGATTTGCCCGGCGAGGCGAAGGCGGGCTCGCCACCAAATCTGGCGCGGGCATCGATTCCTTCCCAGACGACGTGTGTGGGCATCCAGGCAGCAACGAGGCGGACGCGATCTGGATAGTACGACCCGATCACCAACGCTGCCTCGGCGCCGAGCGACGCTCCAAGAACTGACACTCGCGTGTAGAAGGCCGCAAGCCAGTCGATGGCGCGGGCGAAGTAATCGAGAGGGTATTCGAAAAGGTCGTCGGGTAGCCCCGGCGCCCTGTAGTAGGCTAGCGAGAGGACGTTGTAACCGATCGATGGTCGTCGAGGCCAGCGCGCGCTCACCTTCATCCTCGACGACGATCGTTGCCTTCACCGCGCCGGAGAGCGGCAGTTGTTGTCCGAGGCGCGGTCTGCGGAACAACCCCATCGGCTCGACGCCTCGCGCAGTTCAAGGGTGACCGACCAGTGCGTGCCAGGTCGGAGTGTGACCGCTGGAACCACCAGAGGCCCCCACACCAGGATTGCTGCGGCGGCCGCGGCCGGGCCGCGTAATACCTCAGATCGCTGCACTCAAATCGGTGAACAGCCCTTGTTCACCTGCTAGCGATCCACGTTCTCCAGCACCCAGATGCTGCCGGAAACTTCCATGATTGGCAGGATCATGCGATGAGCGCTGACACCTATTTCACTTACCGCTATCACAGGTGAAACCATCTGGCTCTGGCTTTGAAAATTGGTGATACGGAATGGCTCGCCCTCCGCTTTGCCATTCAGCGGGTCAAAGCGAACTCCCCATACATTGAGAAAGCCGCCACGGGAGGAAAGGAAATAAAGTGTTCTGCCGTCGGGTGCGAAGCGCGGCTTATCATCCCAATATTTGCCTTCCGTGATGCGCGTCCATTCGCCGCCCGACGCCGGCATAGTATAGATAGTGGCGATCCCGAGGTCGGTAGTTTTGACAGCGTTGAAGACAATCCATCGTCCATTGGGAGAGTATCTTGCTTGCCAGAGATTATATTCGGGGTGAGAGGCGATGACCTGCATGCCGGTCTCTGCGTGAGGGGCCGCAGTAACCGGCATGCGGTAAATTTGATTGAGATTAAGACCCCGAGTGTGGCGCGTGGATGAAACCAGCAACCATTGTCCGTCGGCAGACCACCCACTGGGAAGTTCGCTTGACGTAATCGGAGCAGTGAGCAACTGCTCATCGCCACCGGCTGTTGCCAGCACAGCCACTACATACTCCCGTTGGCCTTTGTAATCGGGCGGGTGCGCACGACGATATGCGATACGTGTTCCATCGGGCGACCAACGGGGCACCGATATAGCAAAGCCGTCTGCCGCCCTCAGTAGTGTTTCCTGCCCGTCAGCCAACATTTTCTTCCAGACTTCCTGCTTCCCGGCTCGACTGGTAACAAACGCCAGCTTGTCGCCATCAACCGACAAGTCAGAGCCCATCAAGATAACTCCTGGCGGAGTGACCGCCTGGCCGGTCCCTGTCGTTTGGCCGGTTAAGGCGGTGAACGGCAGCGACCAGGCGCGTGTCACCTCGGTCTGGGTCGTAAAAGCCAGTTTTTTGCCATCCGAAGATGGTACGATACCAGCGTCCGCGCCCGGCCCGACAGTCAGGCGTTCAGGCCCTCCGACCCAGCGCAGGGTCTGCGGCTCAACCACAACTCGCCAGAGATTCCTGACGCCTCCTGAGGATCCTTCGAAATAGAGCGCTCGGCCTGTACTGGCCCACACGAAAGAGTTCAAGGTGACAGAGGCGTCTGTGATTTGTTGATCAACGCTAGGCGCTACTTCCGACCTGATGCGAGAGCCACCCGAAATTGAGCTGGTCCAGAAACTCCTCCCCATTCGCCGGTGCAATCCCCAGATTGAAACCCGCTGACTGTCAGGCCCCCAGGCAACGCAAAATTCTCCAAACACTCCGGTGAACTCCGCCAGGAAATCGGCCAGCACCTCGTGCGGATCACTTCCGTCGAGCGTAGCCAGATACACCTTGGGAATCTCGGTTACAAAGCGGAGAGATGAACTCAGGAATAAGATCTTCGAGCCATCTGGCGACCAGCGCGGGCGATATCCGAAGGAAGCGATCCTGCGCTCATTACCGCCGAGCACGGAAACCACGAACAGCCCGCCACCATCACGCTCCGAGCGAAACACAATATTGGCGCCGTCAGGCGACCAGTCCGGCTGCGAATCGTGGGCCGGCGATTTGGTCACCTGCACCGGGTTGCCGCCATCCACTTGCCGGACCCAGATGTCGGAATTGCCGCCAGGATCTGAACTGTAAGCGATGAAGCGTCCGTCCGGCGACCACGTCGGTTCGCTTTGCAGCCCCGCGTCGAAGGTCAGGCGATTGAGCATCCGGTTGGCCGGCAATTGATCGGTCCCGGTTGACTGACGAGTTGAATGGATGAACCAGACGAAGGCCAGTGTCGCGATGGCGAGTGTCGCCAGCGCTGCGGCCCCTCCACGTTTGTGGCGTTTGATTTCGGAGATGAGGTATTCCGCGCTCGAAGTCGCGTGTGCTGATGCGTTTCCATCGGTATGGCGCGCAACGGTCCCGGGCGGCGGCGCGCCTTTCAGCTTCGCCTCTCCTCCAAGCTCCTGTTTCAGGCTCTCCAGGTCGAGTAACAAGTCCTTGACAACCTGATAACGTTCATCGCGGTCTTTGCGCAGCGCCTTGCCGACGATGCGTTCCAGTTCTGGCGGGGCATCGGGCGCGTGGGATGTGAGCGGCGGCGGTGAGTCTCGGAGAATCGCGGCGATCATCTCACTCGTGGTCGCGCCCGCGAACGGCGCGCGCCCCGCGATCATCTCGTAAAGCATCACGCCCAGGCTGAAGATGTCCGTCCGCGCATCCACCTTCTCGCCTCGCGCCTGCTCCGGCGACATATAGCGCGGCGTCCCCATCACTATCCTGGTTTCAGTGCCGCCGCCCGACGCCGTCGGGGCTTGCGTGTCCACCAGAACAGCGGGCACAGGCGCTGACGGCTCGGTCAGCTTGGCCAGGCCGAAGTCCAGCACTTTGACCAGGCCGTCGCGCCGCACCATGATGTTCTCCGGCTTGATGTCCCGGTGCGTGATCCCGGCCTCGTGCGCAGCGGCGAGCGCGGCGGCAATCTGCGCGGCCCTCTCAATCGCTTCCGACGGCTTCATCCGCTGCTGTGGCGCGCTTGCCATTCGCTGGCGCAGCGTCTCGCCGTCAACAAACTCTTCGACGATGTAGCGGCGGCTTTCAATTTCGCCGATGTCGTAAACGGTGATGATGTTCGGATGGTTCAAGGCGGAAGCCGACCGCGCCTCCTGTTCAAAGCGCCGCGCCCGCTCCCGGTCGTGCGTAAACTCGGCGGCCAGCAGTTTGACGGCCACTTTGCGACCCAGCCTGGTGTCGAGCGCGAGATGAACTTCGCCCATCCCGCCGCGGCCGAGCGGCGCCAGAATCTGGTAAGCGCCGATCTGGCGCCCGGCGTCCCCCGGTGTTTTGACTGACATGTCCGATTTGGCCACCTTTGATCGGCATGCGACACCTGAGAGCCCGCGCTAGGAGCCAAGTTCTTTGCCAGGTGGATCGAGCGTCGTGATCCCCTGGCACAGATTCGGGCCGAAAGGGGACAGTAAGCCGGCATTTCCATTTTGGAGTCCCACGACTGGGGACGCCGAGTGGCCCAATCGCGCGGCACACTATCAGATCCGCGCTTGAGGGGCTGTTCAAGGTTGCACACCTGACAATCATGGGTCGGTAGCACTTTTCGCTCCCCAACGCCTCCGGTGCGTCCCGTGTGAGGTCGCCGTAGGGCTCCCCTTCGACAAAGAGTTTCACGATGTGCGCGGGTTGAATCGCAGATCGCTGTGGAAGGGGGATTTCGAGGGCGCCCTTGCCGACCCGACGGAGCCTCCGCAAAAAAGGAAGATTTGACAGCTGGACGTGCAGATTGAGCGAGCATCCGATGCCGATGGGCCGTCGATCCTGCAGCTGCTCTCGGACGCCGGACTGCCGATCGACGGCCTGGTCGAACACTTGAACGCCGCGTGTGTCGCACGCGACGGTGCCGCGATCGTCGGCTGCTCAGCGCTCGAAACCTATGCGGACGGTGCGCTGCTGCGATCGGTCGTCGTAGCCCCAGCGGCACGAGGGCGCGGCGTGAGGCAACGATTGACGGAGGCGGCCGTCTCATTGGCGCAATCCGTCGGCATGCCGGCCGTCTATCTGCTGACGACGTCGGCAGAGTCGTACTTTCCGAAGTTCGGATTCGTGCCTGTGACGAGAGAGCAGGTGCCGGCGAGCGTCAAGCAATCAATCGAGTTCCGTTCTGCGTGTCCCGAAAGTGCCATCGTGCTGTGGAGACCGCTGAACGACAGTGCCGAGGAGGAGCACGACGCATGACGTAACCGAATCGATGCATGGGAATGATCGCACTTTCGCTTGGTGAGCTCCGGAATAGCCGGGCGATTGTGCGAACTGACCTTGCCGACGACCTCCCCTCGATTACGGCAGATCGTGTCCAGCTACGGCAGGTCATCCTGAATCTGCTCCGGAATCCTTCGGACGCGATGAACACCGTTGATGATCGTCCGAGAGACTTGGCACTCAAGCAGCGCGTTGCCGGATGATCATGGGGATGTTGCGCGTCAACGGCAGCGCCTTGGTCAGCGTGTTGGGGTAGTCCTGGATCGGGAATGGGCGTGGTACTGCGCCCAGCCAGCGGACATGAGCACGCTTTGACGCTGGCTCCGCAGGAGGTACCGAAGAACTCTACCGATCGATCGATTCGACCGCCGAGCGGAACGCCTCGGCGTCGAATTGCCACTGCTCATTCAACTTGAAGCTCGCGGCTACTTCGCAGGCGTACCCGGCGAGTGACGGGCCTGACGTCAGCCAGGCGGCCATGTCTGCGCGTTCGCACCACGCGGTCAGCGCGCGGAAGCGGATGAACCACACCAGTCCCCGGTTGGCGTCGTCGAGAAAGCGCTGGCAACCGACGTCGAGCGACGCGGCGGCGTCCAGGTCCAGCGCACACGCGAACTCCGGCACTGTGAGCGCCACGACGTCGCACGGTCTCGCCGGGAATGGCGTCGCTCGCATGCGTCTCTGCCCGTGATCAGGGCCGATCGCCGCCGCGCCGGACCGCCGGCGCGACGTCAACCTCGGCGAGCTCCGCCAGACGGTTGACCGCTCTTGCCCGCAGCGCCGCCGCTTCGCGCGCGATAGTAACCTCGCCCGCCTGTTCGACGCGCGGCACGCGCCGGTCCAGGGCCGCGATCAGGTCCTCGAGTTCCCGCGCGAGCTCCCCCGTGTTCATCGCCATGGACGGGCTCCGGACGACCGGACTTTCCGTCGAGCGACGTTCCAGACCTCGCCGCAGCCGTCGCACCGCCAGTACGCCTGCGCGTCAGGGCTCCGCGCCGTGGTCGAAATCGAGCGCGACTGACATGCGGGACACATCGTCGGGATAGTGACTTCCGGCGACGACCGTGATCGATCGGCCAGGCCGTTCCCGAATTTCGATGGATGCACAGGCCCTCCTGAAGGCCGCCCGTCGCTCAGGGGAGCAGGGCGACGACAATGATTGCGACGATGATGATCGCGACGGGGGCGAGTGCCAGCTTGCGACGGAACGCGCGATCGCGGGCGACCCCTTTCGCCTGCCAGGCGACCCACCGTTCGTCGAAGGTCGCCTCCGACTCATGCGATGGTGCGGGCGTAGACGGCCGTGCCGCGGCTACGGGCGAACGTTCGAGTGCCATGCGATCCCTCACCCACAGGCTTTGGTGAGGGCTGGGCCAGGACGGCCTAGGGCTCAGAAAAGCAGGAGCACCAATGATAGCCCAGCGACTGCGGTTTGGCTGGACTTTCTGAACATGAGCAGCCATCTGTTCGTGGCGGCTGCCGGCACCGGGGAATATGCAGGCTTGCCGTGTGTGGACCCGGAGCTGTTCAATCCGGCACAGCGGTGGCCGGCCCCGCTCCCTATGCTGGTGGCTATGCAGATCAACGAACGGGCCCTTGGCGGGCTCACCATCCTCGACCTGAATGGAAAGCTCACGATTGACAACGGCGCACAACTGCTCAAGGACAAGTGCGAAAGCCTGGTCTTCCAGCAGCGCACCCAGGTAATCGTGAACCTGGCAGCGGTGCCCTACATCGACAGCGGCGGCCTGGGGCAGCTCGTCGCCTGCTACACGACGATGGCCAAAGCGGGTGGCAGGCTCACGCTGGCCAACATCAACAAGACCAACCACGATTTGCTGTCGATCACCAAGCTGGTCGCGGTCTTCGAGACATTCGATTCCGAAGAGGCGGCGGTTCAGAGCTATCCCGTCGCGGTGCGGGCGTGATTCGATCCGAGGCTACCGTTTGCAGACCAGGCAGTCCGTCGTTTCCGATCGATCCACGAAGGGACATGTCGTACTCGAGATGTCTCGACCAGAGACGATAGAACAGCCCCAGATCCACGCGGACGATCAGGCCGGAGTCGAACCAGGGAGCCGTGACGAGCCCGCCGTCGAGTTCCTCCAGCCTCGGGTTGCCGAACGTCCAGCGAACGCCCGGTGCGCCGAGTGCCTCGATGACCGCCTCGAGTTCCCGTCCTCGTCCGGCTGATTGCCTAGTCG
>Ga0209382_10003509_pt1 | contig 21703 bp, 18 predicted proteins | sample SoiMetdeltSBSDD5_FD_187599 | JGI IMG/M metagenome (GOLD analysis project Ga0209382, IMG submission 187599) | Bulk soil microbial communities from a Populus tree surrounding site in Tennessee, USA - Soil MetaG P. deltoides SBSDD5 (SPAdes) (version 2) | ecosystem: Environmental > Terrestrial >...
CCGAGGACGACGATCAGGGTCCAGCCGATGTAGGCGCCCCAGGTGAACAGGGAGCCGTGCGCGAAGTTGATCAGGTTGGCGACGCCGAAGATCAGCGCGAACCCGATGGCGATCAGCGCGTAGATGTTGCCAAGCGCGAGGCCGTTGATCAGGTGGTCGAGCACGAAACTGCGAGCTCCGAGGAGAGTGTTCTGCCCACCTTAGGGCTTCCAGTCTCGCGCGGCGTCGCGCAGGGCCACCAGGTTGTCAGGCGAGGCGCGGTGATCGATCGAGCAGCCGGGCGCGAGCAGGGTACGCTGGCCCCCCGTCTCTGAGAGCGCCGCGCTGGCTGCCCGGGTCACGTCGGCGGGCGTGCCGCTGGGGAGCGTCGCGCCCTCGTCGACGCCGCCCATCAGGGCCGAGCTCGTGACCGCCATCGCGTCGCCGAACGACGGATTGCCCGGCGCCTGGCTGTTCCAGCTGATCGCGTGGACCGGGTACTCCGCGACGGCGTCGAAGTAGACCTGATCGCCGCAGACATGGAGGACGTTGAACGGCGCGTCGGCGACCGCGCCGAGGACGCGGAGGTCGTACGGGCGGCCGAAGCGAGCGTACTCCTCGCGGGAGAGGTAGCCGTGCCGCGCGAGGCGCACGATCGCGAAGAAGATGCCGTCGGCGCCGGCCGCGCGCGTGATCCGGGCGTACTCGGTCAGCGTGGTCGTGACGGCGTCGAGGGCGGCTTCTAGCGCGTCGGGCGCTTCCTCGATCGCACGGCGCAGGAGCGGCAGGCTCGCGGGCAGCCCGGGGATCTCGAAGCCGGCCGGGCCGCCGGCCAGCCAGCCAATCACCGAGAGCGGCGAGAAGACCGTCTGGATGATCGGTGCGTCGCCGTCGAGGCCGCGCCGGATCCGGTCGAGCGCGTCGAGCTGCTCGCCGAACGCGCCGCCGGCCGGGTCGACAGGCTCGATCATCGCGAGATCGCAGACCGATTCCAGCCTGACGCGGGAGGCTCGCGGAACGACCGAGACGTACTGGCTGAAGTCGTAGGTGTTGCCCCAGGCTTCGGCGAAGTACGTCGCCCGGGGGTTCACCTTCAGCCAGTCCCAGTCATAGGTGCGATGGAACTCCAGCATCGCGTCAGCCAGGTCGGCGGCGTTCTGCTCGCGGTCCACGAAGTGCCGCCAGGCGCTGACCGGCGGCCGGTCGACCGGCTCTCCGGCCAGAGCGGCCAGGACGCGCTGACGCTTGTTCATCAGTATCGTGCCCTCACCCCAGCCCTCTCCCAGAGGGAGAGGGAGCATCTGCTCCCCCTCCCCGCGCACGGGGGAGGGGGCTGGGGGGTAGGGGCTCCACCCTAGCTCGCCTTCCAGAGGACGAACTGGCCGCCCTGGACCTTCAGCCGTGTGAACTCGTTGATCACGACGCGGCGCTCCTCGCCGAAGGCGACCTTCTCGAAGACGATGCTCGGCGCATCCTTCAGCCCGGCCATGCCGTCGCGGATCGCCTTGCGGTCCGTCCCGACTTTCTCGATGACGTGCGCCAGGATCATGATCGCGTCGTAGGCATTGGCCGCGAACGTGTTGGGCTCCTCGTTGTTGTATCGCTCCTTGTACTTCTTCACGAACGACTGGACCTCAGGGCGGGGATTGCCCGAGAAGAAGGTCGAGGTGGTGGCGGCGCCTTCGACGGCCTCGCCGCCAAGCTCCATGAACTTCGGCGAGTAGGTGGCGCCGTTCGCGATGATGGCCGCGTTCAAGCCCTGGGCTCGGGCCTGCTGCGCGATCAGGGCGGCGTCCGTGTAGTACGACATCAGCGCCAGGCCGTCGGGGTTCGCGTCGCGGGCCTTGGTGATGATCGTCTTGAAGTCCTTCTCGTCCGGCAGGTAGGCGTCGCGGTAGACGATCTGCGCGCCCAGCTCCTTCGCCTTGCCCTCGAACAGGTCGGCGGTGGTCTTGCCCCAGTCCGTGTTCAGGTGGAGCAGCACCAGCTTCTTCATGCCGATATCTTTGACCGCGAAGTTCGCCAGGAATGGCGCGTCGGCGGTCTGGTTCGGGGCGGTCGAGAACATGTAGTTCCCGCCCTTGGTGAAGTCGGGATGGGAGTTGGTGAAGCCGAACTGGACCAGGCCGGCTCGCTCGTAGATCGGGGAGGCGGCCATCGAGGCCGGCGATGCGAAATCGCCGATCTCGGCGACGATCCGCTTGTCGTTGACGAACTTCTCGGCGACGACGACGGACTGCTTCGGGTCGCTCTGGGTGTCCTCGAACTGGTACTCGATCTTGCGGCCCTTGATGCCGCCCTTCGCGTTCACTTCCTCGACGGCGATGTCGAACGCCTTCTTCCAGATCTGGCCATACTCGGCGTTCGGTCCGGTCAGCGGGCCGCTGACGCCGAAAACGATGTTGCCGCTGTTGCTGCCGCCGCCGATCTGCGAACAGCCGGTCACCACCGCCAGTAGGAGCGCAACGACAATCGGTAGTCCAGACCAGCGTCTCATCCCGATTCCTCCTTGGTGCCATCCAGCCCCGAGCCCGATCGGTGTCGGGCGATCGGGCCCACTGTAACCGTTTAGGCCCGCCCGATCTCAATGCGTGGCGATAGGGTAGTAGGTGATCGGAATAGTAGACAACTGTATGCCGGCACATATTCCCGGTCAGGTGGCGGTCGGGATGAGGTCAGCGGGCAGCGCCAGCTTTCGCGCGCCGCGCCACCTTCCCGTTCGATCTGGCGGTGTCGGCATCCTGACTCGTGGTGCTCGCTGCGACGGGCCGGCCGAGGCGGTACCAGCGGTAGCCGTACCCCGGCAGCCGCGTCTCGAAGCACCCTTCCTGGACAGGCGACGGCTGCTGGTCGTCCAGGAGGTCGATCAGGTGGTCGCACTGGTACTGGGTGAGGTCCAACGTGACCATCGCGGGCTCGCGGGAGAGGTTGTGGAGCGCCAGCAGGCTCTGGCCGCGCCACTCGCAGCAGTGCGCGAGAACTGTCGGCGCCTTCGCGTCGAGCAGGCGCCAGGCGCCCCAGCCGATCTCCGGGCTCTCCTTGCGGGTCCGGACCAGCCGCTCGATCACGTTCAGGAGCGAGCCGGGGTCGCGGCGCTGGTCAGCGACGTTGACGTGCTGGTAGGCGAATCCCCCTTCGTGCACGATCGGGCGGATCTGCTGCTCCGGGGGCGCCGTCGAGAAGCCGCCGTACTCCTCGCCGGACCACTGCATCGGCGTGCGGACGGTGTTGCGCTCCTTCAGCGAGAGGTCCTCGCCCATGCCGATCTCTTCGCCGTACCAGAGGACGGGCGTGCCGGGCAGCGAGAACATCAGGCTGTACGCCAGCTCCAGCCGGCGTGAATCTCCGCCCAGCATTGTGGCGAGGCGGCGCCGGATGCCGCGGCCGTACAGCTGCATCTCGGGCTCCGGCCCCATCTCGGCGAAGACGGCCGCCCGCTCCTCCTCCGTGAGCCGCCCGAGGTCGATCTCGTCGTGATTACGCAGGAAGTTGCCCCACTGGCAGCTCTCGGGGATCGGAGGCAGCTCCTTGAGCGCCTTCTCGATCGGATCGGCGTTCTCAGTGGCGAGGGCTAGGAAGAGGTGCTGGTTCAGCCAGAAGTTGAACAGCATCTGGAGCCGGTGGCCGTCGCCGAAGTAGGTCGTCACGGCCTTCGGCTCGAGGTTCGCCTCGGCGAGCATGATCGCGTCGGAGCGCCGCCAGGAGAGGAACGTCCGCATCTCGTCGAGGTAGGAGTACGGGTCGACGCCCTTGACACCCTCGATGCCTTTCAGCTCGATCACGAACGGCGCGGCGTCCATCCGGAAGCCGGAGACGCCGAGCTGCAGCCAGAACCCCATGATCTTCTCGATCTCTTCGCGGACGGCGGGGTTCGCGATGTTCAGGTCCGGCTGGTGCTCGTAGAAGCGGTGGAAGTAGTACGCCTTCGCGACCTTGTCGTAGGTCCAGGTCGTCTTCTGCACGCCAGGAAAGACCATCCCCTGATGAGCGTCCTTCGGCTTCTCCTTCGACCAGACGTAGTAGTCGCGGTACTTCGAGGTCGGATCGCGGCGGGCCGCCTGGAACCAGGGGTGCTCGATCGAGGTGTGGTTGACGACGAGGTCGACGATGACGCGGATGCCGAGGTCTTCGGCCCGGTGGCTGAAGTCCACGAAGTCGCCGAGCGTCCCGAGCGTCGGCGCGACGTTGTAGAAGTCGGTGATGTCGTAGCCGTTGTCGCGATCCGGAGTGGGGTAGAACGGCAGCAGCCAGACGCAGGTCACGCCGATGCCGGCGAGGTAGGTGAGGCGATCGGCGAGGCCGGCGAAGTCGCCGATGCCGTCGCCGTTGCTGTCCTGAAACGTGTCGACGTCAAGGCAGTAGATGACCGCGTTCTTGTACCAGAGGTCGAGCACGAGATCCTCCATCCGCCCGAGTCTCAGGTGACCTCGGGTTGCACGGCTCGTGCCGGGGTACACTCCGGAGCGGGAGCAGATCAGCATGGCTGGACCAGTAACCGAAGCGAGCCTCTCCTGGGTTGGCGGCACGATGTTCGAGGCCGAGGGTGGCGGGGGCGCGCGTCTGCAGATCGACGTGCCGGTCGCGAAGGGCGGGGGCGGCGTCGGCTTCTCGCCGATGCAGCTGTTGCTGGAGGCGCTGGCCGCGTGCATGGCGGTGACGGTCGTCCAGATCCTGGCGAAGCAGCGGCTACAGCTGGAGCAGTACGAGATCACGGTGCGCGGCGAGCGTTCTGAGGAGCCGCCGAACCCGTACACGCACATCGTGGTGGAGCACCGATTGGCCGGCGACGGGCTGACCCGCGCGAACCTCGAACGGCTGGTCGCAATGGTCGAGGAGCGGTACTGCTCGGTGGCCGCGACGCTGCCGCGCGGCCTGATCGAGCACACCGTCGTGCTCGTCGGCGAGGGTGCCGCGACAGCTACACCAGCAGCGCCGCCCGCGCGCGGATGATCCGCTCGGCCTCGGAGCAGATGCCGCGCACGATCGCGCCGGCTGGCTCGACGTCTCGGACCAGTCCGACGGCGGTGCCGGCCCAGACTGAGACTTGTGAGGCGTCGCCAGCCTCGTGCGCGGCGTCGATCTGCGCGACGAGCTGGGCGGCCTGGGCACGTGATTCGGCGTCGCGGTTGTGCCAGGCGTCCGTAAAGGCGTTGCGGACCACGCGTCCGGCGACGGTCGGGCCGAAGTCGGCGTTCCGGATGACGTCGTAGCTGAGCGTCCAGACCGTGTCGTCGGTGCCGGCTTCGATCAAGCGCTCGTGGACGTAGGCCGGGGCGGCGGCCTCGCCGGATGCGTAGAAGCGGGTGCCCAGGCTGGCGCCCTGCGCGCCGAGCATCAGCGCCGCCGCCAGCCCGCGCCCATCGGCGATGCCGCCAGCCGCCAGGACTGGCACGGTGCCGGCGACGTCGACGATTGCCGGCACGATCGAGAACGTGCCGATGCTGCCGACGTGACCTCCCCCGTCGTAGCCCTGCGCGATCAGCACGTCCGCGCCGGCGTCGAGCGCTTCGCGCGCCATCGCGACGGTCTGGACCTGGCAGATCACCTTTGCGCCACGGCGCCGGGCCTCGGCGACGAGATCGGCCGGCACCATGAACGAGTGCATGACGATCGTCGCGCCGGCGTCGAGCGCGATGGCCTGGAGCGCCTCCGAAGACAGGCGGCCATCGGCGGACCGCTGGGTCGAGATAAACCCGACGCCGAACGGCCCCTTCGTCATCGACTGGGCCTGCGCGATCTCGTGCCGGAGGCGCTCGGCGGGCGTCATGCCGGGGGTGCTTCCCGAGCCGCCGATCATCCCGAGTGCGCCGGCGTTCGCGACCGCCGCGGCGAGGGCACCGACGGCCGCGGTGCCCATCGGCGCGTTCATGATCGGCTGCTCCAGTCCGAAGAGGTCGCTGAACGACGAGCGAATCACGAGAACGCTCCTTTGCGTGCGACGAAAACGGCTCGCCGGCACGAATGGTACGCCGCCAAGCCGCCGTTCGGTATGGTCGTAGATCGGACGGGTCAGTCCCGCTGCTGACTGGTGGAGCCGCCGACCTTGTTGATCCGGATCAGGACGGCCACGCCCTTCCGCTCCGGATCTCGGTCCAGCTCGGGCTGATAGGTCCGGGCCATGATCCCCTCACGGACCTCGCCGTCGCGCAGCAACTTGACGTCGCCCCAGAACCGCCAGCTCTTGCCGGCGTCGCGATTGCGGTAGACCAGCGCGGCCTGGGGGTTCTCTTCGAGGTTCTTGAGTGTCGTCCCGTGGGCACGCTCCCAGAATGCCAGGTGGTCTTTGTCCCAGACCATCACGCTGCCCTTGAACGCGAGGTCCGGTGCGCCGTCCTTCGAGGCCGTCGCGACCAGCATAACGTAGCCATCCGGGCCGGAGCGATCGACAAACTCGGCCATCTCGGTCAGATCGATCATGGGAGACCCCCTCCATCAGGCAACTCGTTCGCCGCCCATGAGAACCGCCACGACTCGCGTGAGATTCCCGACGTCGTCGAGCGGGTTGGCCTCCAGGACGAGGAGATCGGCCGCCTTGCCGGCGTCGATCGTGCCGACCTGGTCGTCCAGGCGGCAGAGCCGCGCCGCGTTGCGGGTGACGACCTGGAGTGACTCCATCGGTGAGAGCCCGGCCAGCCGCGCGATCTCGACGCTGTACTCCATGTGCCCGAACTCGGTGTCGAACGGGCCGGCGTCCGAGCCGAACCCCATCCGATCCACGAGACCCAGCTCGCGGAGGGCCGAGATGACCGGGATGAAGTGATCGAAGTACGCCTGCAAGCTGGCCTGCTGGGCCTGCTCGATGGGCGTGAGCCCTTCGCCGCTGGCGATCTTCGCCTTGAAGAGGACGAGCGTGTCCCAGCCGCTCGACTGGGGGTTCAGGTCGAGGAACGCCGACGAGGCAGCCAGCTTCTCCGCCACCCGCCGATCGAGCCGCGGGAGGCCGGTCGGGGCCCCGGCCCCGCCCATGTCGACGATCGCGCCCGGCGCCAGGAACTCGACGTGGGCGATGGCGTCGATGCCGGCGTCGACGCAGTTCTCGATCGACTGCGTTGCCCGGGCGTGCGCGACGGTCGGCCGCTCCAGGGCGTGGGCGGCCTCGACGGCGACGCGAAGCTCGTCGGTGGTATACGAGGCGAGGTACGGGATGCCGCCCTTGGTGCCGCCGCCCGAGGCGACGACCTTGATGACGTCGGCGCCCTCGGCGACCAGCACCCGGACCTGGCGGCGGATCTCGTCGGCGGTGTCGGCGACGCCGCCGGCCCAGTGGATGTGGCCGCGACTGTGGGTGATCGCCCGGCCGGCCAGTTGCAGGCGGGGACCCGGGAAGTAGCCGCGCTTGATCGCCTCGCGGACCCAGAACATCACCTGTCCGCGCGCCGCGCAGTCGCGGACCGTGGTCACGCCGGAGCGCAGGTGTCGCGTGAGCTGATGGACGGCGGTCAGCGCCAGCATCTCGTCAGGGGCCTGGAGCTGGACCTCGAACGACTGGCGGTCCGGGTAGAGCGTCGGGTGGGCGTGGCAATCGACCAAGCCCGGCATCACGACCGCGCCCTGGACGTCAGCCGAAAGTTCGCTGCCGAACTCGTCGGCTCGGCCGACGGCGACGATCCGCGATCCTTCGATGGCGATGACGCCATCGCGGAGGGGCGGGCCGCCGTTACCGTCGATCACGAGGCCGGCCCGGAGGTGCCAGCGGCCTGACGGAGCGGTTACGCTATTATCCTGCGTCATAGGATATTGAGTGTAGCCGCGCCGTGGACTGAAGTCCACGTCTACCATTGTGCCGTCGCTACGCGACTCCGAAATGTGCCGGGCCCGGTCCCGGTGACGGGGGTCCTAACCCACGGTGCCGGTGGCGAATGCACCACACACGTGCTTCCGAATGAGAGGGCAACATGACGCTGCGAGCCGGAACTGCCCGCGTTGACATCACTCCGCCGAACGGGTACCCGTTCAGCTCCTGGGGACTTCGGACCGGCGTCGCCGTCGGGATCCACGATCCGTTGCTGGCGCAGGCGCTGGTGCTGGACGACGGCGAGCGTGCGGTTGCGATCGTTGCACTCGACATCTGTAACGTGGCTCGCGAGTTCACGAATGACGTCCGTCAGCGGGTCCAGACGCTGACCGGGATCGCGCCCGAGGCGGTGCTGCTCAACGCCTCGCACAACCACAGCGGGCCGCCCGGAGTGCCGCGACGCTCGGGTGTGAGCCTGGGCCAGGCGCCAGCGACGTACGACGGCTACGCGGCTGCCCTGCCGGACCTGGTCGCGGGGGCCGTCTTCTCGGCCTGGTACAACCGCCGACCGGCCCGGATCGGCGCCGGGATGGGGAAGGCATCGGGCATCTCGGTCAACCGGGTCCACCGTGACGACGCGAAGGACGAGCAGGTCGGCATCGTGCGCGTAGACGCGGAGGACGACACGCCGATCGCCGCGGTTGCGCGGTTCTCATGCCACGGGACGTGCATGGCCGGCCAGACGCTGCTCTGGAACGCGGACTTCGTGGCGCCGCTACGCGATACGGTCGTGCGGGAGCGCGCTGGCGAGACGCTGTTCCTTCAGGGGTGCGCCGGCGACATCGCGCCGTGGGACTTCTGGTTCGGGAACGACGAGGCGAAGCGGCACACCTATGAGAACCGCGACGAGCTCGGGGCGCGGCTGGGCGCCGAGGTGCTGCGCGTCCTGATGGACATCGAGACAGTTGGAGACGTGCGCCTCGGGTACACGTCGTGGATGCTGCCGATCGAGCGGCGCAAGCTCGCCTGGGACGACGACGAGCTGGACCTGGTCGCGCGCAGCCTGGAGAACGCCGCACCTCCCGAGTTCCCGGAGTACTGGCCGGACGACCTGCACACGACGGACTCGGCGCAGCGTTTCCAACTGCATTACCAGCGCGGCGCCGTCCGAATGTACCGCGACATGCGGGCTCGGCAGGACGAGCCGCTGCTGGCCGAGGTCCAGGCGCTGGCGATCGGCGAGGTCGCGGCGATCGCGGCGAACCCGTTCGAGCTGTTCAACGGCCCCGGGCTGGACATCCAGTCGAAGAGCCCGTTCGGCGCCGCGTCAACGCTGGTGCTGGGGTACACCAATGACTACCTGGGCTACCTGCCCCGGACGCAGGACTTCCGGCTCATCAAGGATGTGCCGCTGGAGGAGATCCTGGATCAGCATCGGTACCGCTGGGCGTACGGCATGACGAACACGCACGTCCAGGAGGGGGAGCTCGATCGGCTGATCGCGGCCAGCGCCGAGGCGCTCCAGGAGGTCTACGCCCAGGTACCGTGACCGCCTAGGCTGACGTCGACTCCGTCAGGTGCCTGGTCGGCAAATGCGGATAGTGCCGTTCAAGGATCTCGTCGTACTGCCGCCCGTAGGTTTCAGGGGGCAAGTCCTGCCCAACGAGGTCGGCAGCCTGATGGATTGGCTCCTGGTGATAGATGAAGCCGCTACCCAAGCCTTGTGGCAGCGTCTTCAGTCGGGCTCGAAGCTCGGCTACCTCCGCTTCAGCCTCTGACCGCGACATACCGTGCAATTCAACGAGACAGTCCTCTACCACCCGCCAGTATGCCCGCCGATATGGGCTCGGGCTCACAGCTCTCGCCACGAACGACTCCTGTTGAGCAGTGAGACTGCTCGCGCGGTATGGAAGCTCAATTGCTCGTATCCTGCCATCGGGGCGCGTTGTTGCCAGGAAGCCGCCACCGGCCCGATGACCACATCATACCATCCACCATTCGAGGCGCGTCCGTGGTCCGTGCCATACATGCGACAGCTCCAGACCAGACTCCAGAATCGGTCGGCCTCGAACTCACCCCTGACGAATGCGAGCATATCGAGTCTCGCCAGGTCATCAAGCGGGACGTCAAAGGCGATAACGGCCGGACGGTCAGACCTTCGCGGGCTGCGAGCCAGCCTATCAGCCCAGAAGATGGCCTGCCGCGCGAGGGTCGTCGTATAGAAGCCTTGACCGAAATCTTGCCGGGCACGCGCAAGCCGGAGGTCAATGCCGGCCAGAACTGATGCAGCGTGGCGTTCCACCGTACCGTGGTACAGCGTCACGCGTTCGCCGTCCCACGGCGGCGGTTGAAACGGAAGCATTCACAGACCTTGTGTAACAGGGTCGCGACGAACTGCCGCGAGGCAAGGCTACGGAAGGGGAGGCGGCCTGTCAAGTGACGTGCTGGGAACCGGTCAGGGGGTGCGGATGCGCGGGTCCAGGATGTCTCTCAGGCCGTCGCCCAGGAAGTTGAACCCGAGCACCACCAGCATGATCGCGCCGCCGGGGAAGATCGCCAGCCAGGGCGCCAGCTCCATGAACCGGCGCGCGGCGTTCAGCATCCCGCCCCAGCTTGGCTCCGGCGGCTGCGTCCCGAGGCCCAGGAAGCTCAACGACGCCTCGCTGAGGATGGCAGTCGAGAGGTAGACCGTGGTCAGCACGATGATCGGCGCCATGATGTTCGGGAGGAGGTGGCGCAGCATGATCCGGACGTCTGACGCGCCCACGACCCGGGCCGCCTCGACGTACGACTCGGCCATCACCGCCAGCACCGAGCCGCGAATCACCCGGGCGAAGGCCGGCGCGTAGACGATGCCGATCGCGATCATCGCATTGGTCCGGCTCGGCCCGAGCAGGCCAGCGATGACGATCGCCAGCACCAGCCCCGGGAACGCGAAGACGATGTCGACGACGCGCATCAGCCAGTCGTCCAGCCAGCCGCGATAGAACCCGGCGACCACGCCGATCAGCATGCCGGCCAGCAGCGCCAGTACGACCGAGACGGCGCCGACCTGGAGCGAGACCCTGGCACCGTAGATGATCCGCGAGAGCTGGTCCCGCCCGAGCTCGTCCGTGCCCATCAAGTGAGCAGCGCTCGGCTCCATCAGGCGACCGTACCCCTGGGCGGACGGTACGTACGGGCTGACGAACGGGGCGAAGACGGCCAGCAGGATCGTGAACAGCACAATCGCCGCGCCGACGAGGCCAATCGGGTTGCGCCACTCGCGGCGGAAGCGGCTCCGGCGGACCCGGCTGGCGACGTCTGGTGCACCGACCGTGCGGGGGGCTGCCGCGACCGAGCTCTCGACCGTCTGTGTCACCGGGTTTCGCCCCCTACGCCAGCTTCACGCGCGGATCGAGGTAGCCGTAGAGCAGATCGACGATGAGGTTGACGACCACGAAGATCGTCGCCAGGAAGAGCGCCGAGGCCTGAATCAGCGGGTAGTCGCGATTGAAGATCCCCTGGACCAGGGTGTTGCCGACGCCGTTGAGCCCGAAGATCACCTCGACGATCGCCGAGCCGCCCATCAGCGCGCCGACCTGGAACCCGATCACCGAGACGACCGGGATCAGCGCGTTGCGCAGCGCGTGACGGTAGACCACCAGGCGCTCGCCGGCCCCCTTGGCGCGGGCCGTCCGGACGTAGTCCTGGCGCAGCACCTCCAACATCATCGTGCGGGTCATCCGCATCACAATCGCCATCAGGTGGAGCGCGATGGCACAGGCCGGGATCAACATCTGCTGGAGGTTGCCGATCGGGTCGGAGAACGGCGAGATGTAGTTGATTGGCGGGACCCAGCGGAACCAGAGCGACGTGAAGAGCAGTGCGAGCGTCGCGAGCCAGAAGTTCGGCAGCGAGAGCCCGATCAGGCCCGCGATCCGCGACCAGTAATCGACGGCGGCATCAGGCTTCGTGGCCGAGAAGACGCCGAGCGGGATCGCCGTGACGGTGCCGATCAAGATCGCCAGGATCGTCAGCTCCAGGGTGACGGGGAGGCTGCGCAGGAGGATCGCCGTCACGGACTCACGGGTGCGCAGCGATTGGCCCAGGTTCCCCTGGGCCATGCCGCCGATCCAGTCGAGGTACTGGATCGGCAGCGGCTTGTCCAGGCCGAACGCCTCGCGCAACGCTTGCTTCTGATCGGCGGTGCCCGGGGTATCGCCGGCCATCATGACGTCCACGACGTCGCCGGGCAGCAGCCGCAGCATGATGAAGATCAGCAGCGACATGCCAATCAACGTGGGGATCAGCAGGATCAGGCGCCGGAGGACGTACTTGCCCAAGAGTCTGGTTTCTGGTCTTAGCCGTCGACCCAGGCCTCGCGGAGACCGCCGTTGAAGTCGGTGTACGCCACGTACATGTCCTTCACGCGGTTCCGCACCACCTGGTACTTGTACGGCTGGGCGATGGTCATGTGCGGGGCCTCGTCGATCAGGATCTCCTGCATTTTGCGGTAGAGATCCTTGCGCTGGGCCGGATTGACCGTTGCCGTGCCCTGGTCGATGAGTCTCGTCAACTCGTCGTTCTTCCAGCCCTCGCCGAACCAGGCTTTGAAGATCGCCTGTGACGGGTGGAACTCGGCCATGTAGTTGCTGACGTCGCCGCGCATGCCGCGGCCGGTCTGGTGCCACTCGAACGAGCCCTCGGAGTTGTTCTTGGCGAACGTCCCGATCTCGAGCGGCTGGACCTTGACGTCGATCTTGATCGCGCTGAGCTGCTCCTTGATGACCTCGGCGATCTGGGTGTGATCGCCGCCGGCGATCGACTGGAGCTCGACGTTGAAGCCGTTCGAGAAGCCGGCCGTCGACATCAGCTGCTTCGCCTTCTCCAGATCGAACTTGAAGTACTTCTCTTTCAGCTCGGCCTCGGGGATCGGCCAATCGCCGAAGCCCGGCGGGATCTCAGCCGAGAACGCGGCGTCGCCGCCGTACACCTTGTCGATGATGTCCTGGCGGTTGAGCGCGGCGCTGATCGCCTGACGAACCTGCTTGTTCGACCACGGCTTGCTGGTGTCCTTGGTGACGAGCTGGGTCTCGCGGTGAGCCGCAAATAGTCCTTTGAGTATCGTCAGCGACGAGTCGTTTCGGACCGTCCGGGCGCCATCGCCGGTCAGCGTGCAGCCGTCAATCGCCCCAGAGCGCAGCGCCGCGATCCGGGCCTGCTCGTCCGGCATCACCTTGAGGATCAACTCGTCCAGGTACGGCAGGCCGGGCTTCCAGAAGTCGGCGTAGCGGGCGTAGGTGACGTGGTCGTTCTGGACGTACTCGACCAGCTTGAACGGTCCGGTGCCGATGCCCTGGGTGAGCGGGTTCAGCTTGTCGTACATCCCCTTCGGGACGATCGGCGAGTACCGCGCCCAGGCCAGGTAGCCGGCCACCGTCGGGTCCGTCGCGCTCATGTTCAGCTTGACGGTGTACTTGTCCGGCAGGTCGATGCTGGCGATCTTCGGGTAGTAGGTGGCGGTGCTGCCCGGCGCTGGCGGCGTCTTCTGTAGCTCGAACGAGTACTTCACGTCCTCGGAATCGAGCTCCTTGCCGTCGTGGAACTTGACGCCCTTACGCAGGTGGAAGATCCAGGTCTTGTCGTCCGGGGTCTCCCACGTTTCGGCCAGGGCCGGCTTGATCGCCAGATCTTTGTCCCACTCCAGCAAGGAGTCGTACATGAACTCCTTGCCCCACATGTTCGCGGTTGGAACGGCGCCGAACGGGATCAGGAAAACCGGGTCCTGTTCGATCGCCCAGGTGAGCTTGCCGCCGCGCTTGCCGGTGAGGGCTGGCGCGGCAGCAGCCGGCTTCGCGGCCGGAGCTGGCGCCGCGGCAGCGGGCGCGGGCTGCGCGGCGGCGGCCGGCGACGGGCTGGCGCCCGGAGCCGGGCTGGCGGCAGGAGAGGCGGCCGGGGACGCGGCGGCGGCCGGTGACGAGACTGGAGGCGGCGACGGCGCGGCTGACTGTCCGGCCCCGGCCGGGGCGGCCGGCTTGGCATCCGCTGGCTTGGCCGGCTCGGCGGGCTTGGCGGTTGGCGAAGGGGCCGGCGCCGGAGCGCAGGCGGCGAGCAGACCGGCCCCGGCCAGGAGACCGGCTCCGCGAAGCCACTGGCGGCGCGTCAGTCGCTGCTCGATCGTGGGCCGATCTCCGGGAGCTTGCATCGGAGTCTCCTCCTGGCACGTGCGAACGCGGGACCCGTCGCCTCGGTGGCACCTGGGAGCCGAGGCGCCGTCTACGCATCCTATGACATAGGATGCTCACTGTATCAGCGCAGCGTGACACCGTCAAGCGGATCTCGGGCCGGACGACGCGGCCCGAGTCTTGTGCCCGGCGCCGCGGCCAATCGCACCGGAACATCGCGACGTTCTTGACGACGGCGATATCTCTGACTATAGTCAGAGATCATGGACGAGAGCTCGATTCAGCGCGTCCGCTCCTTCAACCGCGCCATTGCCGAGCGGGTCGGCGTCTTTGGCGACCGCTTCCTCGGCCGGGATCGTCCGTACGGCGAGTCGCGGATGCTCTGGGAGATCGGTCCTGACGGCATCGAGATCAGGGAGCTGCGATCCCGGCTCGGTCTCGACTCTGGCTACGTCAGCCGGGTGCTGCGGTCGCTCGAACGTCAGGGCCTCGTGACGGTCGAAGCGAGCCCGGACGACGGTCGCGTGCGCCGAGCGCGCCCCACCGAGGCCGGGCTCGTCGAGCGGGCCGAGCTCGATCGGCGCTCAGACGAGGTCGCCGCCGGCTTTCTCGAACCGCTCAGCGAGGGCCAGCGCGCACGCCTGGTGGCGGCGATGGCGGAGGTGGAGCGGCTACTGCGGGCATCTTCGGTGACGCTCGCCGTCGAAGACCCGGCGCAGCCTGACGCCAGGTGGTGCGTCGAGCAGTACATGGCCGAGCTGAACGTGCGCTTCGAGGCCGGGTGGGACCCGTCACGCAGCATCTCCGCTGACCCGCACGAGCTGACGCCGCCAGCCGGCCTGCTGGTCATCGCGCGCCTGAATGAGCAGCCGATCGGCTGCGGGGCGCTCAAATTCCACGGCGATGCCCCGGCCGAGCTGAAGCGGATGTGGGTCTCACCCGCGGCACGCGGCCTCGGGCTGGGGCGGCGGCTGCTTCAGGAGCTGGAGCGGCTGGCGAGCGCGGCGGGCGCGGAGATCGTGCGGCTGGAGACGAACGGCTCGCTAATCGAGGCGGTCGCGCTCTACCGGAGCAGCGGCTATCAGGAGGTGCCGGCCTTCAACGACGAGCCGTACGCCCACCACTGGTTCGAGAAACGCCTCTCCCAATTCCCAATTAGCGGCTCGACGAGACGGTGAACCGTGCGACGATCTCGGGGTCCAGGTCCACGCCGAGGCCGGGGGCCGTGGGCACGTCGACGTAGCCGTCCTTGAGGGGGTGGCGCTGGATCGTCAGCGCCTCGTTGATCGGGGTGCCGGCGACGCAGTACTCCTGGAGGCGCTCGCCGGGCAGGACGGCGTTCAGGTGGAGCGAGGCCGCCTTGACGATGCCGCTCTTCCAGGCGTGCGGCATGCAGACCTTCCCCTTCTGTTCGGCGATCTTCGCGATCTTGAGCGCGTCGGTCAGGCCGCCGCAGCGCGTCATGTCCGGCTGGACCACGTCCAGGTGGCCGCCGTCGATCAGCTCGCGGAAACCCCAGGAGGTCGCGTCGTGCTCGCCGGCCGCGATCCGGAGATCGACGGTATCCGAAAGCTCGGCGTACGCCTCGAGCTCGTCCGGCTCGAACGGCTCCTCCAGCCAGTAGACGCCAAGCTGCTCCAACTCGCGGGCGACCCAGATCGCGCGCTTCGCGTCGGCGCCGTAGCCGAGGCCGGCGTCAATCAGGACGTCGACCTTGTCGCCGACGGCCTGGCGGGCAGCTTTGACCAGCCGGACATCGTGCCGTTCGTCCTGCCCGAGCGGCCCCCAGCCGAGCTTGATCGCTGTGAACCCCATCTCGGCCAATCCAGCGCACTTCGCAAGGACCTCGTCCTCGGTATCGGGCATCAGCATGGAGGCGTAGGCGCGGATCTTCGTGTGGATCGGGGTGCCCAGCAGCTCGGAGACGGGCTTGCCGGCCGCCTTTCCCTTGATATCCCAGAGTGCCAGGTCCACGCCGCTCATCGCGTGGATCCCGACGCCGCGCCGCCCGTAGTAGACGGATCCTCGGTACATCCTGGCCCAGAGCCCCTCGTTGTCGAGGGGATCCGCGCCGAGCAGCATGTGGCGCAGGCCGATCGCGTTGGCGTGGGAGTTCGGCGCGTCGATGGCGGCCTTGACGATCTCCGGCGCGGAATCGACCTCGCCGATGCCGACGATCCCCTCGTCGGTGTGGATGCGCACGATCAGGTCGTCCTGGCTGCCGTCCGCGATCGCGTCGTCGACGTCCGGCTGCCGTAGAATGATCGTCTCGACCCCGGTAATCTTCACCGAACTGCTTCCCCTGGCGGCCACGCCCACGGGTCGGCTGGCGCGCCGGATGCTGGTGCGCGCGGCGATTATCATATGATACAGGACGGATGCTGACGCGACGTCCGCGTACCATCACTGGTGAGGGAGCCGAAGAGGTTGACATCGGCGGCGAGTGCAAGTGGCGGTCGGCGACGGCGCGGAACACCGGAGCGGCGGCCAAGCTCCTGGACCGAGGTTGAGAAGGCGATCCTGCTGCGGATCGTCAGCGGCGTCTACGAGCCCGGCCAGCAGCTCCCGAGCTGTGAGCAGCTCGCCGCGGAGGTCGGCGCCAACAAGAACACGGTCAGCAAGGCGTACCGCTCGCTCGCCGAGCGCGGCTACCTGCGGACCCGGGCCGGCAGCGGGACGTTCGTGGAGCGGCGCCCCGGCCGGTCGGACTCCGATCGCGCGGTCTCGGAGATCGCCAACCTGCTGGCGCTGGTGGTGCAAGAGGCGAAGATGGCCGGCCTCCAGCGACAGCAGTTCCTGAGCTTGATCGACGATACCGTCGCCCGGTTCTACGATCCGGTCCGGCCGAGGGTCGGCTTCATCGACTGCAATCGCCTGGACGCCACCACGTTGAGCCGCGATCTCCAGGTGGCGCTCTCGCACCCGGTCGAGCCGCTGCTGATCGACGAGGTCACGGCGCGGCCGGCCGAGTACATGTCCAGGTTCCACATCCTGGCGATGAACCTCTCGCACCTGGCGGCGGTCGAGCAGGTGCTCAGATCAGCCGTGCCCGGAGGCGGCGCCGAGATCATCGGGCTGCTGGTCCCGACCGATCCGGAGAGCCTGACCCAGGTGGCGCGGCTGCGGCCGGGCACCCGCCTGGGAATCGTCTGCGACCTGCCGGCCACGCTCGAGGCGCTGGGCGGGCTGGTGCGGGGCTACAACCCGGGGATCACGGCGCAGAGCTGCCTGAGCAGCGACGAGGGCGCGCTCCGGGAGCTGGTGAACGGGGTCGACGTGCTGCTGGTGACGCCATCGGCGAGGGCCCGACTCCGCGAGTGCGAGCCGAGCGCGCCGATCATCGAAGTCTCGTTCAAGCCCGACGAGCGCTCGGTCCAGCAGCTCGGTACGCTGATCAGCGGCGGCGTCTGGCGCGATCAGATGCCCCAGGCCGGTCCGGGCGCGCTGGACGTGATCCGCCTCGATCAGACGCCCGCCCGCGCTGGCCGCGCGCGACCGGCTGAGACGGCCAGCTCGAAGTGAGCGCCGGCTGGGTCACGCGGGCCGGCCTGACAGCAACGTCCTGACGACGAAGCCTCTGTCACAGTTTCCTGGACGGTAGACGACCGTTGCCGAGCCTCCCACTTCGGGCCGGTTTTCGAGGCGCAGCGCGGCCATCTCGATCCAACGTCGCTCCCTCGCGACCTGTCCTCTGTCAAGCGATGGGACGCATCCGTGATGGGTCCGTTAGCAGACTGAGGACCGACAGGGCAGGACGACGGCGAGCGAGGACACTGACCTCGCTTCGACACGGTCACGGGAGGCATTGATGGACCAGCGGCCGCGGCACGACGAGCTGAAGCAGATCGAGGGCGGCGGGCGGACGGTGTCCCGACGGGCGTTCTTCAATCGGGCACGGCTCGGGCTGATCGCGGTGGCCGGGGTGACCGTGTTCGGGATCGCCAGCACGACGGGCGGCGCCGCAGCGGCAGAAGACGACGAGGACGAGAAGAAGGAGAAGTCGAAGCCGCGCGACAAGGACCAGGAGGCAAAGGAGAAGGAGAAGGAGGAAAAGCAGAAGAAGAGCGAGGTGAACTCGAGCAACACAAAGAAGAAAAAGAAGAACACGAACGGCGACGATAGCAAGAAAAAGAAGGAGGAGAAGACCCCCGCGTCTCCGTATCAGAAGTACATCGAGAAGGGGAAGGACCGGTACGGCTGCACCGACTTCCCGAATCAGTTCGACTCGCAACAGGTACTGCGCCTCGAGCCGAAAGACCCGAACAACCTGGACGGGAATCGGAACGGGGTCGCCTGTGACGGCCAGGACGCGTTCATGGACGGCGTGCCAGTCGGCCTGATGAGCTCGCCGTTTGACCTGAACCCGGTGCCCCGCCCGTAGGCCGGGCGACAGGTGAACGGTCAGGTGTCGCGCGCCTCAAGCAGGCGCGCAGCACCTTGCCGGCCCTGGCCCCCCTGAGGACCGCTCCCCGCTTCCGGTGTCACGCAATGGGAGAGCGTACCGTAAGGGGCTCGCGGCGCACAGTACGCCGCGTCAGGGATGCATCAGACCGTCCGCATCAGCGCGTGTCATCGGTGCCCGAGCCTTCTCCAGGAACGCGGCCAGATCGAAGTCGGTCCCGCCATCAGGTTCCCATGTTGGGTCGATGGCGTAGTACGACGCCGGGTCGGCGGCCAGAAGTCCGACGAACACCTCGCCCACGATGGTCGCCCCGACGGTGCCAAGTTGACGGCCGCGTCTGCCGCCATGCTTGCCGGTGGATTCGGCTTCCTTCAGGATGTAGATCCAGAGCGGGTCCGATTGATCCGCGTCGACCGGTTCCTCGATACCCATCCGGCGGGCGACATCCTGCCCGGATGGCAGGCCAAGCCGCCAGCCACGCAGAAGGTTCCGGAACGGCAGTGACCTGAAACGGGGGTCGCCTTCCGGTAACGGCAAGCTGACCAGCGGCGGTGCCAGGAAGTGGTCGATCCGGCGGCTGAGCTGCGGGGTCGAGCCCCTGTAGTGGACGTACCGATCCCACTGAATGGTCCAGAACCCAGGCAGTTCGCGCCCACCTTCAAGGTTCTCGCTCAGCGGGCCATCCCCGAAGATATCGAGCGGCCTGCCGCCACGGAACTCCTGCAACGTGTCGTTGAGGTGGTACCGGCCTCGCACCATGCTGTGTCCCATCCGGTACGCGGCGACCGAGAATTCCACCGGGATGAAGGGCTGCTCCTTGAAGTCGTAGAAGCGAAGCTCGGGCTCACCGGGCGTTTGCTCACCGAGCAGCCTGTTCACCGGCGCATCGCCACACAGCTTCTTCAAGAAGTCATGGATGACGACCCATTGGTAGTGCCAGCGCGTTTGCCTCCGCGCCGCCGCGAAGTCCAGCCCCTCGTCGATCCGAGCGTTGTGGAACTTGAGAACGGCCAGTTGTAACTGCGAGACGATGATGTTCTCGTCGTTGCGTGGATCCCCGATGAGCGCGACGCGCCGTCGACTGAAATCGTCGGTCTCGGCGGTGTCGCGACTGTCGTCGCGGTTGCGCGGCAAGTCCGGCTCGGCCTTCTTCTGGACCGTCCCGTCGTCGGCAATGATTGCCCGGTTAGCGCCGATCAACAACTTGCCGCGCTCGGCCTGGGAGTAGAGGTACGGCTGGTCGTCGGGGCCACGACCATAGATGTTGTCGAGGTCGAAACGCGGCGTGCGGAAATTGTGAAGTCGCTCTGGGTCGTTTCGCCGCTGCAGGCTGGACGTTGGGTCGAAGGTGATGTCGTGGTCGACGAACTGACCCAGGTACGTATAGCCCGCGGGGATGTCCTCGTTGTCGAGCGCGCGGTCGAAGGTGCCTTCAAACGATGCCTCGGCGATCTGATGGATCGCGTCGATCTGGTCGGCTTCGGTGGCCCCCGGGGGCGTCCAGGGCGAAAGGTTGCGGAACAGGCGTCCAAAGGGTCCCTGGTAGAACTGCGACCGTGGGGCCAGCACCTCACGATGCGCGGCGTGCCTGGCGTGAGCGAGCGCCATAGTCGTAGCTGGTTGTTCCGGCATGGCAGGTCCAATCTTTCCGCTGCGACGGCAACATGTACGGCGCATGTGCGCGGATGCGACAACTGGAACGGCTGTAAGCTCCCTCCTCCAAATCATGCGATGAAATCGGCATGACCGCCTGTGTGTTTTCCCGTAGAGCAACCCGTACTTTCTGTCCGCGCGAGGATGTGTGTTTCATGGTACATCTGCCACGTTATCGCGGCATTGCTGGGGACGCGCTGGCAGAGTGCTCATGAGGCGCCCCCCAGGTCTCTTCTTTGCAACACCGACAAGGTAGGGACCGCATCTACGGCACGTCGACCGCGTCGCGTCGGTTCAATGAATCGCGACTATCAGGTGCGCTGTTGACGAGCACCATCGTGGCGCTGTATGCTGAAATCAGGGGAGGGAACAGCATCGATGGGAGCCTGGGAAGTTCTCCCTGAGGATTCCGGGGTGGCCGCCGTCCACGCGGCCCTCATGCCAAACGGCGAGGTCGTCTACTACTCCGGCAATACCGGCCAGGAGATACCCGCCGCGACTCGGGTGTGGAGCCCGAGGTTTCGTGAGGTGCGCGAGCTGCCGAACGCCCCCGAGACCGACGTCTTCTGTAGCGGCCTCACCTTGCTCTGGGGCGGGAGGCTCTTCGTCGTGGGGGGCACGGCCCTCTATCCCGGGCCGGAGAACCCGTTCATCGGGAGCAGGGCAGCGTATCTCCTCGATCCGTTCGACGGCTGGGAGCGCGTGCCGGACATGGCGGTCGGGCGCTGGTACCCCTCCGCCATCATGCTGGCAGATGGCCGCATCCTGGTCGTCTCCGGCGTTGGCGACGACGGGGGCATCACGCCGATCTCCGAGATCTACGACCCGATCGCCAATGCTTGGGAGGTGCTGCCCGAGAGCGCGAATCGGATGCTCCCGCTCTACCCGCGCCTCCACGTGCTGCCGAACGGCGAGGTGGCCTGCGTCGGCAACGGCTCGGATCTCTGCATCTTTAATCCATTCGTCCAGGAATGGCGCGACGTCGGAGGGCTGGGGGAGCTGATCGACCGTCACGACGACCTGGTCGTGATGACCGGGCCTGCGTGGGGCGCGAGACTGCTGCATACCGGCGGGGCACACGATGGTGAGGGCCGAGCCGAGGCGCAGATGATCGACCTGAGCGAGGCGGAGCCGTTCTGGCGCGACATCGCCCCGATGGCGCACCCGCGCTGGTTCCCCAACTCCGTTCTGCTTCCGGACAATCGGCTGTTCGTGTGCGGCGGGGGACGAGTGGAGAACGGGGACCCGGTGATGGAGCCCGAGCTCTTCGACCCGGTGACGGAGTCGTGGACGACGGATGTCCCGATGGAAGTGCCCCGACTCTACCACTCGACGGCGTTGCTCCTACCGGACGGGCGTGTGTGGGTGGGGGGGACCGACGGCGAGACGCGAATGGAAGTCTACAGTCCCGACTACCTGTTCGCGGGTCCACGGCCGGTCCTCTTCGCCGCCCCGGAGAGCGTGACGTACAACCAGACGTTCCCGATCCCGATGGCGGATGCATTTGACGTCGCCGACGTCCGCTTCATCCGTCTCTCCGCGGTCACGCATGCGTGGAACATGGGGCAGCGATTCGTGCCGCTGGCGTTCGCCGCGACCGGTCCAGAGAACCTCGAGATCGTCGCGCCATCGGATCCGAACCTGGCCCCACCTGGGCATTACATGCTGTTCATCAGGAACAGCGCCGGCGTTCCTGCCGAGGCGCCGATCGTCCTGCTCATCGTGACCTGAAGAAGGTCGTTCTTGCAGTCGTGCGAGTGGATTTCA
>Ga0209382_10003510_pt1 | contig 21701 bp, 19 predicted proteins | sample SoiMetdeltSBSDD5_FD_187599 | JGI IMG/M metagenome (GOLD analysis project Ga0209382, IMG submission 187599) | Bulk soil microbial communities from a Populus tree surrounding site in Tennessee, USA - Soil MetaG P. deltoides SBSDD5 (SPAdes) (version 2) | ecosystem: Environmental > Terrestrial >...
GCAGCGCGGCAGGCATCGCCGGTGGCGGCGTCCTGCTGCTGGTGGGCGTCGTGGTGGCGGTGGGTGGCGCGGTTTTCGGCGGTGCCACCCGCGGCGTGTTCGGCGTGGCCCTCTATCGCTACGTCGCCGAGGACCGGGTGGTCGGCCCCTTCACCCCGCAGGACCTGGAGGCTGCGGCCAAGCCGGCCTGACCGGCCCGGCTGATGCTGTAGACATCAACGCACATGCGGTCCCGGGGGTTCGGTCGACCCGCGCCCCATGTGGTGACGCGTCAGGGCCCGCACCTTCCGGGCGCGAGACCGGATGCAGCCGGCCACCACACCACGGCGCGCGGCGGCCATCTCGATGGCAGCGACGACGAGCCGGGCTTTGTCCGGAAGTCGATCGACCAGCCCACGATCCTGCCCCCGCCAGCGACCCGCAGAGCCAGTGTCGCGAGTCGGCATCATGCCGTAGTGCCTCGTCGTGTCCGTTCGCTGAGCCTGGGCAGGTCGTCTGCTCTGGATCGCCGGCGCCGGTCACCCGGGACGGGTGGTCTCCCTCTTGCGGTCAGTTGGTAGAACCGGACACGACATCGCGCGGCGAGGGGGACGACCATGATCAGGTTGCTCGTGTCGGGGGTGGTCTACCTCGTCGCCAACGCGATCGGATTGCTCGTCGCCAACGCCCTGCTCGACGACATGTCGGTCGATGGCTCTGCGTTCGTGATCGCAGTCCTCATCTTCACCGGGGTCGAGGTGCTGGTGCAGCCCCTGATCACCCAGATTGCCGTCAAGAACGCCCACGCGCTCGTGGGCAGCTCGGCGCTGATAGCGACACTGATCGGGCTGATCGTGACCGTCGCCGTATCCGACGGACTCGAAATCAGCGGGCTGATTACATGGGCCCTCGCGACGGTCATCGTCTGGGCGGCGGCCCTGCTCGCCGGGTTCCTCCTGCGCGCTCTCTTCGTGAAGCGCATTGTGGGTGAGGCCCGCGGCTGACGGGCCCCCGCTCGCGCCCGGCCTACCAGGCGCGTCAGCGACCAGGCCTGGCCGGCTTGCACGCACCCGCCACCAGCGCGGTGCTGGCGGTCGTTGCCGCGGTCCCCCCTAGGGTGATAGCCGCGGTGCCGTCCCAGGAGGGTGCGATGGTGACCGACCGTGACCATCCTTCCGTCGAGGAGCGCGTGTCCCGCGGGAGCGCGGCGCGGGCCGACGCTCCTCTCGCGAGCCACGGAGCGTGGGCTCCGGGGGCGGCGCGGACCGACCCGATCGACCTGCTGGCGGAGCAGGCGGCGGCCCGAGTGCCGGAGCTGGTGCCGATCAGGCACGGGCGGATGGCGGTGTCTCCATTCACCTACTACCGCGGGGCTGCCTTGCCCATGGCCGCTGACCTGGCGACCACGCCGAGCTCGGGACTCGTCGTGCAGCTGTGCGGAGACGCCCACCTGTCGAACTTCGGCATGTTCGGGTCGCCGGAACGTCACCTCATGTTCGACGTCAACGACTTCGACGAGACCGCGCCCGGTCCGTGGGAGTGGGACGTGAAGCGGTTGACCGCGAGCCTGGAAGTCGCGGGGCGCGAGCACCAGTTCCCGGTGCATCGACGCCGGGCGATCGTGCAGAGCGCGGTCCGGGCGTATCGGGAGGCGATGCACCGCTTCGCCCGCATGGCGATCCTGGACGTCTGGTACGCGCATCTCGACACCGGCGACCTCCTGCCCCGTTTCCGCTCGCTGCTCGACCCTGAGAAGACGCCCAGTGTGTGGCATGCGATCTCGAAGGCGCGGGCGCATGACAGCCTCCATACGTTCACGAAGCTCTGCCACTCGGTGGATGGGAAGCTGCGCATCAGCCCCGATCCGCCGCTCATCATCCCGCTTCGCGACTACGTCGCCGACCTCGACCCTCACGTCGTCTCCCATGCGCTGGACGAGATCTTCCGGTCCTACCTGGACACCCTGGAGGCCGATCGGCGCCAGCTGCTGGAGCACTACCGGATCGTCGACGCCGCCCGCAAGGTCGTCGGCGTCGGGAGCGTCGGCACTGAGGCGTGGATCGCGCTGCTCGTCGACCGCGCGTACGCTCAGCCCCTGTTCCTCCAGATCAAGGAGGCGGACGCATCGGTGCTCGAGCGGTTCACCGGGACGAGCCCGTTCCCGAACCATGGGCAGCGGGTCGTGTCCGGGCAGCGGCTGGTCCAAGCCGCGAGCGACATCTTCCTCGGCTGGGTGCGGTTCGGCTCGCGTCACGGCGAGCGCGACTACTACCTCCGGCAGCTCCATGACTGGAAGGGCTCGGCCGACGTCGCCGGCATGACCGCCGCCGGCATGGAGCTCTGGGGCGAGATGTGCGGATGGACGCTCGCCCGCGCTCACGCTCGATCGGGCGACCGCATCGCGATCGCGGCCTACCTCGGCAAGTCGGATGCCTTCGATCGCGCCATCGCCGATTTCTCCGTCGCCTACGGGGATCAGAACGAGCGGGACTTCGCGATGCTGCAGGACGCCCTGGCGAGCGGCAGGCTCATCGCCGAGACCGGCCTGTGATCAACTGGCGCCTGGGCGCCTACGCCGAATCCACCTGGTACCCGTGCTGCTCGGCCGTGGGACTCGGATGTTCGAAGACCTGCTGGCGCCGCAGGCTTGCTGCTCGTGAACAGCTTCACTTGTGAGCGAGCGCAATGTCACCCCCACCCCCCCCGCGAAACGCTCGGAGCGCCGGACCATCCCACCCGGATGACGACGCGGGGCGAGCGCGGGACGATCCTCGCCAATGGCCTGCGATGCATCGGCGCATCGTGCGGTTGGAGGATCGTCACATGGGACTGATGTTCCGTCGTCGTCGACCGCTTGCCCGGCTCGCGGTCGAGGCCGCGTCGTACGCAAAGATCGAGGGGTTGCCCGAGCGGCTGCCGCCGTACGTGGCGCCGCCTCCGGCCTCGACCGGGGGCGAGGTCGACGAGCTGAGCCGGCTCGTCCAGATGCGCGACTCGGGCGACCTGAGCGACGCCGAGTTCGCCGCCGCCAAAGCCCAACTCCTTGGCACCTAGCACCGAGCAAGTCGAGCGAGCATGACCACAACCGCTTCCACGCGGGCGAGCGCGATGCGGCGCTTCATCCGGGCGGCCGTCACCGGCGACGGCGACTCCATCGTCGATCTGGTCACCGCCGACGTCACGGGCTGGTCCCCGAACCTGTTGGCGACGTCCCGCAGCGAGCTCCTGGCGGCGCTCGACCCCCATGACGATGCCTTCACCGGCATCACGGTGGAGGTGCGTGCACTCGACCAGATCGGCGACAAGGTGATCGCCGAGTGGCATGTGGCTGCCGACCACACCGGCCCGCTCGTCGTCGACGACGGCCTGCGCATCGAGCCGACCGGCCGGCGGCTCCACCTCTGCGGTGCGACCGTCGCGGAGTTCGACGGCGACCGGGTGTGTGCGTTCCGCAGCTACTTCGACGACCTCGCGCTGGTCGAACAGGCCCTGGCCCTCCGGTGACCAAACCCGATCATCCGGATGGGATGAGGCCGGCTGTCAGTCGTCGATCTCCACCCAGACCGCCTGCTCGTCGTGTTCCTCCCAGCCGGCGTCCGGCAGCGCGATGGCCCAGCTCGTCCAGGTACCGACCGGCTGAGCCGGGGTGGTCCGGACCCGGGAGCGGACGACCATGCCGGGCCTGAGCTCCACGGGCGAGCTCAGCGGGGCCGTCGTCATCCCCCAGTGGGTCGGGGGATCGCCGGGTCCCACCGACAGCGAGACGCCGGGTGCGAGCTCGGCGCTGAACCAGAGCGCGAGCGCGTTGGCCGTCCCGTGGTGGCGGACGGGCAGCAGCGTCTCGGCTTCGTGCGCCGCGCACGCCTGCTCGAACGGGATCACGCCGGCGTCGGTCGTCCACAGTCGACCCGGCTCGGAGCGCAGGTCACCTGCCGTGAGGTGACGGAAGGTGCCGGAGTAGAGGATCTCGTTGACCGTCTTGTCGACCAGGTCGTCGAGCCTGAGGCCGTACGGCATGTCCCGTAGGAAGCTCACCATGTCCGCGAGATGGCGGTCGTGGACCAACGCGGCCCATGCGGTGACCGACCGGGGGATCATGGCGCCGCCCGGCTCGAGCCAGCGGTCCCGGGCGGCGATGACCGGGACGAGCATCCCTTCGTCGATCCCGAAGCCGCCGAGCCACTCCGAGACGACCACGTCGACCCGCTCCGGCGGCTCGATGTCCATGACGTCGCCCTGGATCACCCGGACGATGTCGTCGACGCGGTTCGCGGCGGCCAGTTCCTGAGCCAGGACGGCGATCGACGTCTGCTCCACCGCGTAGACGCGCGCCGCACCCGCCCGCGCCGCGAACACGCTCAGGATGCCGCTCCCCGCCCCGACGTCGAGAACGGTGTCGCCGGGCCGCACCACTGCGTCGATCGCAGCCCGGAACGCCTCGGTGCGAACGCGGTCGCGGATCATCGTCCGGTGGACCTCGAACTCCGCGTACATCGGGTCGGGCGAGTGCTTGATCGGTGTCCGCACACGCTCAACCTAGGGAGAGCATCGAGCGAGGGAACCATCCGTTAGGGATGAGGACTGCTCCGACGACCCATGGAACCGTGGCGGCCGAGCCAGGACATCTGGTCGGACGACGGAAGTGGGGCTCGCCATGGGATTCAGGCGACGGACACGACGCCGGGCGCTGGTGGCAGGAGCGGCGATCGCTCACCATCGGGACCGGGTGTACGCGGAGCAGCAGCAACCGGCCTATGACGAGGCGCCGGCCCCGGACTACCAGGACCAGGCGCAGTATGCACCGCCGCCACCGGACCCGGCGGACCAGATCGAACACCTCGCCCAGTTGCACGCCTCAGGTGCACTGACGGACCAGGAGTTCGCGGACGCCAAGGCGAAGGCGATCGGGTCGTGAAGCGCCGGCTCGCAAGCAGAGCGGAACGGGGGTTGCAATGAGCGAATCGCGCAAGGACGTGCTCTTGAAGGCGCTCGAAGCCGAGGTCGGTGGCGCAACGGTCGATCCGGCCACCCTGTTCACCGACGATGTCGTCGGGTGGTCTCCCCTCGCCTCGGTGTCCGGACTGCCGGCGCTCGCGGAGCTGTCCGCGATCAACGTCGTGGCGTTCTCCAACGTCGTCATCATGTTCCGGGGACTCGACGAAGTGGGCAACAAGGCGATCGCCGAGTGGCTGGTCGAGGCCGATCACTCGGGGCCGCTGGTGCTGGACGACGATGCGGTCCTGGAAGCGACGGGACGGCACGTCCAGCTGGCCGGCGTCACCGTGGCCGACTTCCGCGGAGAAAAGATCCGCTCGTACCGGACGTACTTCGACGACGTCTCGCTGATCGAGCAGCTCGTCGACGCGTAACGGGCCGGTCGCGGTGGAGCTCCACGTCGAGGACCATCCCGATCCGCTCGACGTCGACCTGCTCGAATCCCACATCCGCCGGGAGGCGTCCGCCGCCATGGGGCTCGGCGCCGAGGTCGAGCTGGCGATCTTCGTCCGCGACGCCGGCAGGGTCGTAGCCGGGATCAGCGGGTGGACCTGGGGCGACTCCTGCGAGCTGCAGAACCTCTGGGTGGAGCCGAGCCTCCGAGGTCACGGCCTCGCGACTCGGCTCATCGCCGCGGCGGAAGCCGAGGCGGCGAGGCGCGGGTGCTCACAGACCGTCCACTTCACCTACGGCTTCCAGGCCCGGGCACTCTATGAGCGCAACGGCTACGAGCTGGTGGGCCGGGTCGAGGACTTCCCGTCGGGCACGGACGTCCTCTGGTACCGCAAGCCGCTGTCGTAGCCCGTCAGGCAGGTTCCTCACGCCACGGGCTCGTCGACGGTCAGCCCGAGGTCACGCAGCTCCTGCTGCGACTTGCCGTGGAGCTTGCGCCCGAGGAGCGGCCGGCGCTCTCGGTGGATGACGACACCCTTGGGTTCTCTCGCCAACGGTTCTTCCCAGCCCCGGTACAGCGCCAAGATCCGCAAGCCGAACCCCGCCACGAAGGCGATGCCCGTTGCCCACCACGTGCTGGCACCCGCCCAGTAGACGAGGATCCAGACGAGCCCGGTCGCCGCCGCGGTCGCGACGAACCACTCGCCCCGTATGAACTGCTTCGGCGTCACGCCGCTCGTTATGTCGATGTAGTACCGGCCGGCCGTCGGACCCACGATCGCGAGCAGCAGGCATCCCCACACGGGGAGGCCGGTGGTCACGCCCTTCTGGGCGCCGACGATCGCGTACCACGGCAGCGAGAACGCCGTCATGAACTGGAACAGGCCCTCCCGGAAGAGCTGACCCGTGCTGTAGGCGAGGAAGTAGCCCAGGCACCCGAACGCGAGCGCCAGGAAGATGTAGGCCGGATTGGTGAGGGCGGCCGGCACCTCCGCGAGCAACACGTCCCGGGTGACGCCGCCCCCGATGCCACCGAGCAAGGCCATGAGCAGGATCCCGACCACGGTGAACTGCTTGTAGTGGTCGGGACGGCGAGCCAGCAACGCGCCGTTCAAAGCGTTCGTCGACGCGGCGACGAGGTCGACGAACGTGAAGTCACCCGTGAACTCGAACCCGCCCCAGCTGACCGAGTTGGTCGCGAGCATGCAGGGATGGAACAGCGTCACGGGCACCTCCTGGCCGGCCGGGTGGTCACTGGTGCTGTCCGTTCCGCCCGCCCGGCCCGAACGGCGTCGGCTCACCCGGGCTTGGGGACCGGGGCCGCCCAGAAGGTTCCCCTACGGGCATGGTGGAGGACCCCGGCGCCGGTCCCGGTGTGCCCTCGCCTCAGACCTCCTTCATCTCGCGACCATGGGCCATCAGGGCCCAGATCACGAGGACGTCGATGGCGATCACGGTCAGGGCCCAGAGCGGGTAGACCGGGATGAAGGCGAAGTTCACCAGCATGCTCACGCCGGCGACGATGACGCCGATCAGCCGCGCGAGGAAGTTGCCGCTGAACACGCCGATGCCGGCGAGCATGACGACGATGCCCAGGATGATGTGCACCCAGCCCCACTGCGACACGTCGAGGTAGACGTTCGCACGGTTGGTGAAGACGACCCACTCGTCGTTGACGGCGGCGACGACGCCGTAGAAGAGGTTGAAGCTTCCTCCGATGATCAACATCACGCCGGCGAAGCTGATCCAGCCCGTCCAGCCGGTCGGCTCGTCGTAGGACGACCGCCCGACTCCGCCGGCACTCTGCGTCTGCCCGCCTATGTCTGTGGTTGCCATGTGCATGTCCCCTCTCTCGGCTCCCGGGGGCCCGCTGATCGCCGGGTTCCAGGAGGAATCGGATCGTGCTGACCGTAGGAAGGGCCGGCGATCGGATCCTCAGCCGGACAGGATGAGATCGACGACCGGTGGGTCCCGGCGGCTGCTCAGATGCGGACGTCGACCGTCTCGCGGTCCGTCCGCACCAGCAGGCGGGCGCCGATGAGGAAGCAGAGCGCACCGGCCAGCGTCGCGCTGTTGGCCAGCGATGCGTCGAGCGCATCGCCGGTCGACGGCAGGACGAACGCGGCGAGCGCCGCGGCCATGAAGAACAGCGAACCGGTTGGCCGTCGACCCTCAGCCCCAGGTGGATGAGGTTGAGTGCGTCGCGTGGCCGCATCCCCTGCTCGGGGAACTCGTTGTGGGGCAGCGGTTGGGCGAGGAAGATGCTGCTGGAGGGCAGATCTGCCGGTTGCACGGGCGTGATGGTCATCGACACCTCCGGGACCAGGCCGTCGCGCCGACCGTACGGACGGCTCGGTCCCTCTTGGGTCGTCCCGTCCGGATGATTCGGCGTCCTGACCCCGGTGGGAGGATCAGAGCAGGCCGAGGTGCGTCGCTCGCTCGACTGCTGCGGCTCGGCTGTCGACGCCGAGCTTTCGGTAGGTGCTCTGCAGGTGGGTCTTGAGCGTGTTCAGGGACACGTAGAGCTCGGCTGCGACCTCGCGGTTGGTCAATCGGGTGGGGAGGTAGCGGAGCACGGTGCGCTCGCGGTCGGTCAGGCCGACCTCGTCGGCGGATCCGGCTCGCTCGACCGGCATGGGCCGGGTGGTCGCCTCGACGACCGCCTGCTCCAGCGCTTCGAGGGCCGGCTCCGGTGTCTCCCGGCGCAGCCGGGCCTCGAGCGCCAGGGTGACATGCATGCCTGCGTCGGTGATCGAGCGTGCGAAGCCCTGCGATCGGGACAGGTCGAGGATCCCGTCGAGCTGTCGGTCGACCTGGATCGAGTCGTCCTCGAGCAGCCCGATCTGCGCCTCGACGAGGCAGCGCTCGAGTTGTGGTCTCGGCTCGACGCCAGATTCGAGCGTCTCCAGGCACGCCGCCGCCGCCTTGGGGTCGCCCCCGCGGGCGTGGTGTTCGGCCTCGGCGATCAGGCGACGGGGACCCGAGCCCAGCCGCGCCAGGTGATCGGCGGTGACGTCGAGGCCCGCCGCAAGCCGGATCCGTACCTCGAGCGCATCGGCACGTACGACGAGCGGGGACTCCACGTCGAGGCGGGAAAAGGCCCGCGCCCGGTCCAACCGGTCGGGCGCCTCATCGAACTCCCCGCGTCGAAGCGCGACCCGGGCCAGGTCCACCAAGCTCAACAACGCGAACGGCGGCCGGCCGGGTGCCGCGATGTCCAGCGCGCCCTCGAGATGCCGTTCCGCGGTGGTCAGATCACCGGCCTCGGCCTCGAGGGCGCCGAGCGTCCGCATCACTTCCGCCATCAGAAAGTGCCGCTCGGCCCCGAACTGCAGCGCCGCCGCAGCCGCCCGCGCAGCGAGCTCGCCGGCGAGCCGCAGGTTGCCGCATTCGAGCTCGACCGCGCTGATCGCCCCGACGAGCGCGACCTGCTGCATCAACGTATTGGGCGCCCACCGGTCGATCGCGCCCCAATAGACAGCCCGAGCGTCCTCGGGCCGGTCGAGGTAGTCGAGCCCCCGGATGAGCGTGAGCGGGGCCATGTCCACGAAGTCGTCCTCGCCCAGGGCCATCCGTCGCACGGACTCCTCGGCGTGCCTGAGGGCGGCACTGATCTCCCCGCGGAAGCCGAGCCACATCGCTTTCGCGAGGTCGCGCCGTGCCTCGAAACGGGGGCTGGGATCGGTGGGTCCGAGGGTGTCCAGGTAGGCGAGCCACCGTCCGGCCTCGTCGATCCAGCCCGCCATGATGAGGGCAATGATGTAGTCGAGTACCTGGTCGCTGCGCGCCGAGAGCACCTCGTCGCCGAGCTCGGTGATCCACGACCTGATCGCGGCACGGCCACCGAGGTACTTGTCGACGGCATGGTCGCGAACAAGGGCGAACGCACGGTCGGCGTCGGCTCCGTCGACGGCATGGCGTACCGCTCGTGCGATGTCGTCGTGCTGCTCGTACCAGTGCGAGGCCGCAACGTGCAGCGCGTTGACCCGGTCGGGATCCCGCGCTGATAGCCACCCGAGGAGGACATCACGGAACATCTGGTGGAAGCGGTACGTCCCTGCCTGGGTGCCGGTCCGGACGAGGAAGAGGTTGGCTGTCTCGAACGCCTCGAGCCTGTCGGCTGCGTCGAGTCGTCCGGTGAGGGCCCGGCATCGGTCGGCGTCGAACTCGTCGAGTGTGGCGAGGGCGAGGAGGCAGTCGAGGCTCTCGACGTCGATCTGTCCGAGCACCTCGCTGGCGAGGTAGTCGGTGATGTTGTGATCGGATCCGGCGAAGGCCTTCACGAAGGAAGACGGGTCGGGCTGGTCACGGAGCGCCAGCGCCGCCAGATGCACGCCTGCGGCCCAGCCCTCCGTTCGCGCCGTCAACGCGCCCGCATCGTCTGCGGTGAGCTCGATGCCGTGCGCGGCGACCACGTCCAAGGTGTCGCGGGCCGAGAAGCGCAGCTCGTCGGTCCGCAGCTCACCGAGGAGCCCGTTGGCCCGCCACCGGTGCAGGGGCAGCGGCGGGTCGGATCGGCTGCCCAGGACGAGCGCCATCCCGGGTGGGAGCCGCTCGACCAGGAGACCGAGCGGCGCGACGGCGTCGGCGGGGACCATGTGGAGGTCGTCGATCACCAGGGCGGCAGACCGCTCGAGCCGGGCAAGGTCGTTCACGAGTGACGGCACGACGTCATCGAGCGCGAGTGGGTCTTCGGCAAGCAGGGCCCTGGCCTCGTTTCCGATCCCGTCGGCCAGGTGGGCGCAGGCGGCGACGATCGATGTCCAGAAGCGGATGCTGTCGGCGTCGGTGACGTCACAGGTCAGCCATGCCCACGATCCCTCCGGCCGGTGGTGGACCCAGTCGGTCAACAGCACCGTCTTGCCCGCCCCGGCGAGCGCGGCGACCAACGTCACCTGGTGCTCCTCGACGAGCCGGTCGAGCGTCGCCACGGGTTGGTCGCGCGCCATGGCCGTTCGCGGCGGCCTGGGAGGCCAGAACTTCGTGACCGCGAGCCGCGGCATTACGTCCGCCATCTCAGCTCCGCCTGTCATGGAGGTGGTGGGGCTAGCGGAAATCATCCTGGGTAGGGCGGCGCTGCATCACCCGAGGAGTGACAAGACTACTACTCAAAGTGATTTGAGCAGCCAGACCCTCTGGAACCCGGGGTACCTGTGTCATGCACTACGACGTGACGATCATGGGAGAGCCTGGCGACCTGCTTCGGAGTGCGTTCAGCGACGTGACGGTGCGCCGTGGCCCGGGTGTGACGGTGCTGTCCGCGGATCTCGATCAGGCGGCTTTGCACGGTCTCCTCGGGCGAGTCGCCGACCTCGGGATCGAACTCGTGGGCGTTCAGCGTGTCGCGGCTTCGAGCTGACCCGTCGACGCACAGGCGGACAAGGGAGGAGTGCGGGTGAGCGTAACGGAGGGCCCTTCCCTGTTGCATCGCGTGGCGGTTCGAGCCGCCGCCGAGTCGCCACTCCAGGTGTGCGTGCCCGCACAGAAAGTGGCGAGCCCAGACGCGCCGGCGCGAGGATCGCCGCCGCCCGTGCCGCCGTTCGCGATCCGCCGGATGCGCCTCGAGGAACGCCTCGAGGATCACCCCGACCGGCACGTGCTCCTCGTGCGCGGTCCTGCGGGAGCGGGCAAGACGGTCCTCGTCTCGCAATGGGCCCGAGCGCGCCCCCAGCCCTGCGCCTGGCTCGCGATCGACGCGATCCACAACGACGAGACCGTACTGAGGCAGCAGTTGTTCGGGGCCGTGGAAAGTCTCTGCCCAGGTGGCCCGGTCGTCGGCGGTCGATCGGCGTCTGCCGGCGGCATCGCCGGCATCCCGCTCTGGGACGTTCTCACCTCGGTGACGCAGCGCCTCGGAGCGGCGCTCACGATCGTTGTCGACGACGTCCATCTCCTGCACGACCGGGGCTCCCGGCACGTGCTCGAGCTGCTGGTGGAGCATCCCCCTGACCAGGTTCGGCTCGTGCTCGTGTCCCGCTCGAAGCCACGGCTCTGGATCGAGCGCGCTCGGCTGCGGGGCGACCTGGTGGAGATCACCCCCGCCGAGCTGCGCTTCGAGCGCGCCGAGATCGACGCGCTGGCCTCGACCTGGACCGGCCGGCAGCTCGATGCCGCCCAGCTCGAGCAGGCGACGCTGGGCTGGGCCGCCGGACTGCGGCTGGCGTACCTCGACGGCTCGAACCGCGACACAGCGTCGCCGACCTGGCCCGATCCCGACGGAATTGCCAGCGGCTACATCGCGGAGCTGATGGATGCATTACCTGCGGCCACGCGCTCGTTCCTCGAGGTGACCTGCTGGCTGCCGGTCCTCACCGAGCGGCTGTGTGCCGCGGTCGCCGCCGACGAGCACGGCGGTCCGTCAACCTCCCGGTCCGAGATCGAGGCGATCCCCGCCGTCCCGGTCCCGAGCCGTCCCGGTGCGTTCCGTCATCCGCCCATCCTGATCCGTCTCCTCCAGCAGCAGTGTCGCCGCGCCGCCCCACGCGCGGTTCGGGCCGCCCGCCGCCGCGCGGCCGAGGCGTGTCGGGACACCGGGGATCTCGTCACCGCCATCGAGCTGTTCCTGCAGGCCGGCTGCACGGACGAGGCGGCCGCCTCGTGCGCGGACCTCGCGGCCGTCGACGATGCCGCGTTGCGCCGGGTCGACGAGCTCATGGTGCGGCGGCCCGAGATCACGCCGGCCGGACCGGGGTGGTTGGCCTGGCGGATCCGGGCCGCGGTCTCGGCCGGGCGGGTCGACGAGGCGTGCCGGCTGCTGGACCGAGCAGACGCAGCCGCCGGGTCGGCCAACGGGGCCGGCCATGAGGACAGCCCGGATCTCGTCATGGCGCGGGCCGTGGTCGCGGAGCACCTGGGCGAGGTCACCGACCTGCTCACCAGCGCCGATCGTCTGCTCACGCCCGGCGCGCAGGCCGGAGACAGCCCGGGCAGCGTCGTGCGAGCCCATGGCTGGCGGGTTCGCGCCAGGGTGTGGGCCGGTGACGCGGATCGGGCGAAGTCGGCCATGCGGGAGCTCGACAAGGCCGCGGTCGGAGCGGAGGTCGAGGCCGCGGTCGACATCGTCCTGGCGCGGGCGTGGGTCGCCTGGTGCGACGGTGACATCTCGGGAGTCGCGGAGACCATCGCGGCTCGCGAAGGCGACGGCGGTGACCGCGGCTCGCGCACGGCTGAGCTCGCGCTGCTGGCGGGGTGGGCCCGGCGCGAGCGCAACCACCTGGCGAAGGCCGTGCCGCTCCTCGACGAGGCCCGATCCCTCGCGGCCGTGCACTCGCACCATGTCGTCGCCGCGCTCGCGGCCAGCGAGCTCGCCCGCTGCCACCGCGCCTCGGGCGCCGGCATGGAGGCGCTGGAGCTGGTGGCCTCCACCCGTGGCGCGCACCCTGGTCTGCCACCGGCGATCGATCTCCACCTCCGCGGCACGGAGGTGATGGTGCGGCTCGACTTGGGAGACGTGGCCGGTGCTCGGGCCGCGGTCCGCGACGGACCACCGGGAGCCGACACGCAGCTGCTGGCCGCGCGGGTGGCGCTGAAGGAAGCCCCGTCCGAAGCCCGGGAGCTCGTGGAGTCGGTCGACCCGAGCGCACCCCGGCACGTCGTGGAGACGCTCCTGTTGCGCGCCCAGCTGCCCGATGCCGAACCGGAGGACGAGTCGGCGGCCGTCATCGAGGCGATCTCGGTCGGAGGCGCCCTCGGCCTCGTGAGGACGTTCCTCGACGAAGGACCCGCGCTGAACCGGCGGCTCTCCGACCTGGCACTCGACCACGCGGATCGGGACGTCGGCCACTTGGCCGCCCTTGCGTGCCACGAGCTCGACCTGGCGACGACACGCCGGCAGACCGGGCCGATCGAGCAGCTGACCGCACGCGAGCTCGCGGTGTTGCGGATGCTGCCGCTGCGCATGTCCAACCGCGAGATGGCCGCTCAGCTCTACGTCTCCGTCAACACCCTCAAGACCCACGTCCGAGCGATCTACCGCAAGCTCGACGTCCCCCACCGCTCCGCGGCGGTCCGCCGGGCGACGGCCTTGCAGCTCGTCTGACTGCGGCCTCCGCGCCGGCCACCGACCGAGGTCGCAAGCTCATCCCGGTCGGATGAGGCGAGCCCTGCGCCAGGGACCCGACAATCGCAGGGACGAGCACGCGGCATCGCGTGACCTCGGCCACGGCCCCGAAGCGGAGATGGACGATGACTGAGCACGATCGCAGCAGGCTCCCGATCCGGCGTGAGACATTCGCAGGAGCTGCCGGCCGGACGCTCGACGGCTCCCAGCCCGACTGGAACCTGATCGGCCACCCCGCGCCGCCTGACGGTGCCCCCAACGTGCTGTTGGTGCTCATCGACGACGCCGGGTTCGGCAACCCGGCCACCTTCGGGGGGCCGATCCGGACCCCCAACTACACCCGGATGGCCGAGGCGGGTCTGCGCTACAACCGGTTCCATGTCACGGCGCTGTGCTCGCCTACGCGGGCGGCGCTGCTGACCGGGCGGAACAACCACGCAGTGGGGTTCGGCTCGGTCGGGGAGTTCGCGGGTGGGTTCCCCGGCTATTCCGCGACCCTTCCCCGGGACTGTGCGCCGCTGCCCCGGATCCTCCGGGACAACGGCTACAGCACGGCGGCCTTCGGCAAGTGGCATCTGACCCCTGACGGCCAGCAAGGCCCCGCGGGGCCGTTCGACCGCTGGCCCAACGGCTGGGGATTCGAGTACTTCTACGGGATCCTCGGCGGCGGGTCGAGCCAGTGGGACCCATGCCTCGCGGAGAACCAGAAGATCATCGGCACCCCCGAGGACTTCTACGACGAGGAGCACCCGTACTACTTCCCCGACGCGATGGCCGACCGGACCATCGAGTGGCTCCACGGGGTGCGGGGACAGGACGCCGGCAAGCCCTTCTTCGTCTACTACTCGACCGGCTGCAGCCACGCCCCGCACCACGTCGCCAAGGACTGGGCGGACAGGTACAAGGGCCAGTTCGACCAGGGATGGGACAGGCTGCGCGAGCAGACCTTCGCCCGCCAGAAGGAGCTCGGGGTCATCCCGGCGGATGCCGAGCTGACCCCTCGCGACCCGGCGTTCCCGGCCTGGGACGACGTGCCCGACACGTTGAAGCCCTTCTACGCGCGCCAGATGGAGGTCTACGCCGGCTACTCCGAGAACGCGGACCACAACGTCGGCCGTGTGATCGACGCGATCGACGAGCTCGGCGAGCTCGACAACACCCTGATCATCTGGATCTGGGGCGACAACGGCGCCTCGATGGAGGGGACCGTCACGGGCTCGTTCAACGAGCTGACCATGCAGAACGGCATCCCGCTCACCGACGAGATGCAGCTCCAGCTCACGGAGCGCTACGGCGGCCTCGAGGCCTGGAGCTCCTCGCTCATGGCCCCGCACTACGGGGCGGCGTGGGCCTGGGCGGGGAACACCCCGTTCCGCTGGGGCAAGCAGGTCGGGTCCCACCTCGGCGGGACGCGCAACCCGATGGTCGTGCACTGGCCCGGCCACATCACCGACGCCGGCGGGCTGCGCACGCCGTTCGCCCATGTGATCGACGTGGCACCCACGATCCTCGACCTCGCGGGCATCCCCGCGCCGGACACCGTCGACGGCATCGAGCAGGAGCCCCTGCACGGGACCTCGTTCGTCGCCTCGCTCACCGATGGCGCCGCGCCCGAGCACCGCACGCAGCAGTACTTCGAGACCATCGGCAACCGCGCCATGTACAAGGACGGCTGGTGGCTCGCCATGAGGACGGAGCGCATCCCGTGGCTGCTGACCCCGGAGGCGCTCGCGCCCTACGCACCGGGCGTGTGGGACCCCGACGCAGGGCCCGCCGAGCTGTACTACCTCCCCGACGACTTCACCCAGGCGCAGGATCTGGCGGCCGAGCACCCCGACAAGGTCCAGGAGCTCAAGGACCTGTTCTGGGAGGAGGCCGAGCGCTACAAGGTGCTGCCGCTGCTCGCCACGCTCTCGACGTTCTTCGGCATGCTGCCGCCACTGCCGGCCGAGACGACCTTCGCCTACCGGGGCGACGTCCAGAACGTGATGCCGGGCATGATCCCGAGGATCTACAACCGCTCGTACGCGATCACCGCCGATCTGGTCGTGCCCGAAGGCAGCGCCGAAGGCGTGATCGTGGCCGAGGCCGACCACCTCGGGGGGTTCACCCTCTACGTCAAGGACGGCAAGCTCACGCACACGTACTCGATGATGGGCGTGTTCGTGTTCAGACAGGTCGCGGAGGAGGATCTCCCCACCGGCGACGTGACCGTCCGCATGGAGTTCGAGGCCGACGAGGCCAAGCCGGCGACCGGCGGCAATGTCACCCTGCTCATCGACGGCCGGCCGGTCGGCAAGGGTCGCATGGACCACACCGTGCCGGTCCGCTTCTCCGGCTATTCCGGGATGGACATCGGGCGGGACAACGGCGGCGTCGTCGACCGCGCGTACGAGGACAAGAAGCCCTTCGCGTTCACCGGCACGGTCAAGAAGGTGGTGTTCGACGTCACGCCGCACCTCTCGGACCAGGACGAGCTGGACATTCACGCCGCCGAGCAGCACGGGCAAGCGGCCCACGGCCTGTCCGCCTGACACCACGACGAGGAGCGATCGCGATGCCACTCGATCAAGAGACGACCGATGTGCTGATCGGCGGATACCTGTCGACCGACGCCGCACACGAGGACTACCAGGCCGTGCTGAGCTGCGGTGCACGCCTCTGGGGGGCCGTGGTGGTGAGCAAGGACCTGGAGGGCAACCTCTCGGTGGAACAGACCGACCACATGGTCGAGGAGGGCGCCGCGGGTCTCGCCTCGGTCGGCTTCGTGGTCGGCTTGTTCGCGCCGCCGCTGCTCGCCGCGACCGCCATCGGCGCGGCCCTCGGTGCCGTCGGCGGCAAGGTTCTGCACAGGAGGACCGGCAGCAAGATCGAGGAGTCGGCGGGCGAGACGATCCCGATCGGGGGCGCCGGCCTGATCGTCGCCTACAAGCACGCGGATGCCGAGACCGTCGAGCCGGCCGTCACCCGGGCGATCAGCAAAGTGGTCGGTGAGGCCGATGGGCATCACGTCGAGGCGCTGAAGGGCGCGCTCGCCGACGCCCAGAAGAAGCTGGCCGAAGACAGCACCTAGCAGTCTTCGGCTCGACCACCGACGGGGCCACGAGACACATGACCAGCGCCACGGTGTCCGTTCGACAGCCGACCAGGAGCGCCGGACCGGGCCGGTACCTTCCGATCGTCCGCTGGCTGCCGGCGTATCGCCGGGACCAGTTGGCGCCTGATGCGGTCGCGGCGCTGTCGGTCTGGGCCCTGCTCGTACCGCAGTCGCTCGGCTACGCGACGCTCGCAGGCGTCCCGGTGCAGTATGGGCTCTACGCCGCGTTCACGGGACTCGTGGCGTACGCCATCTTCGGCACCTCACGGCAGGTGGTCCAGGGCCCGAGCGGGGCGGTGGCAGCAGTGTCGGCGGCGGTCGTCGGACCGATCGTAGGTGAGTCCGCCTTGGGGACGGACAAGGCCGTGGGCTACACGGCCGCCCTCGCGCTGATGGCTGGCGCCGTGTACCTCGCGTTGGGGCTGCTGCGGATGGGCTGGGTGTCGAACTTCCTGTCCAAAGCCGTGCTGGGCGGGTTCGTGCTCGGCTTCTCCCTCGGCATCATCATCGACCAGTCGCAGAAGTTGCTCGGGATCCCGGCGGTGTCGGGGACCTATGCCGAGGAGTTGATCAAGACGATCAAGGAGATCCCCGACACCAACCTGTGGACCCTTGGCGTCGGTGCGACGTCGTTGATCGCGCTGCTGGGAATGCGCCGCTACCTCCCGAGGTGGCCCCGTGCGCTGATCGTCGTGGCGCTCTCGATCGCGGCGGTGAGCCTGTTCGACCTGACCGACCACGACGTGGCGGTGACCGGCGACGTGCCGACCGGCCTGTTCTCGGTGCAGCTTCCGGGCGTCGGATGGAGCGAGTGGAGCGCCCTGCTCGCCGGGGCGTTGTCGGTCGTGTTCGTCGGGTACTCCGAGTCGCTGGCATCGGGGCGCGCCATGGCCGTCAAGCATCGCTACGAGATCGATCCCAACCAGGAGCTGATCGCGCAGGGCACAGCGTGCGGCGCGGCCGGTTTCGTCGGCGCGTTCGCCACCGACGGCAGCCTCTCCAAGACGTCGGTGGCCGACGCCGCCGGTCAACGAACGCAGCTGGCGTCCCTGATCAACGCCGCGTTCATCCTCTTGACCATGCTGTTCCTGGCATCGCTGTTCGAAAACCTGCCCGCCGCGACTCTCGGCGCGGTGGTGATCGACGCCATGCTCGGCGTGGTCGATCTCGGCCCGATGCGACGCTACTTCCGGGTGAACCGCGCCGATTGGGTCTTCTCCATGGGCGCCACGCTCGGGATCCTGTTCTTCGGCATCATCCAGGGGATCCTGATCGGCGTCGTCCTGTCGCTGCTCCTGCTCGTCGCACGGTCGTCGAACCCGACGGTGCGCCGTCTCGGCCGGGACCCGAGGTCGGGTGCGTTCGTCGACCTGACGCGGTTCGAGGAGGTCGAGGCGATCCCCGGTGTGCTCGTGCTCCGGCTGGACGGACCACTGTTCTTCGCTGATGCGAACCGGTTCCGCGATGCGGTCAAGGAGATCATCGAGGGCGCCGCGGAGCCGGTCCAGGCCGTCATCGTGGACGCAGATGCAATCTCGCTGACCGACACCGATGGCGCCGACATGGTGGCCCAGCTCGCCGGCGAGCTGCGCGCGCAGCATGTCCCGCTGGCGTTGGCCCGCGTGGAGCCGGAGTGCCTCGAGCTGTGGACGCGGGCGGGCGCGATCGACGCGGTCGGCCGGGACTGTGTGTTCGCCACGGTTGGACAGGCCATCGCAGCCTTCGACAGGACGGGTCCCGACCCGGCGTACACCGCCGAGGAGTGAAAGTCATCGACCGTAAAGGAGGGATGCCATGAGCAAGATCGTGCACCTGGACCTCGAGGAGCGTAAGGCTCGTGGGAAGGCCGCACGCGAGCGGACCCCTCCCTCCGGCCACAGCGGGTGGGTGCCCGCGGCCGGGCGCCCCGATCCGGTCGCGTTGCTCGAAGAGCAGAACGCGACGCGCGAGCCGGACCTGGTGCCCGTCCGCCATGGGCGGATGATGGTCTCGCCGTTCACGTTCTACAGAGGGGCCGCGAAGATCATGGCCGCGGATCTTCGGGACACGCCGACGGCGGGTCTGAACGTCCAGCTCTGTGGTGACGCTCACCTGTCGAACTTCGGCGTGTATGCCTCGCCGGAGCGAACGCTCCTGTTCGGCCTCAACGACTTCGACGAGACGCTGCCCGGGCCCTTCGAGTACGACGTGAAGCGCATGGCGGCGAGCTTCACCATCGCGGCCCGCAACAACGGCTTCACCGAGGCCGACGCGCGTGGGGCGACCCTCGCCTCGGTTCGGGCCTATCGGGAGGCGATGGCCGGGTTCGCCGAGATGCGGACCCTGGACGTCTGGTACGCACGCCTGTCGGAACAAGACCTGATGCAACAGATCGACGTTGCCACGCGCGCCATCAAGCGCCAGGACAAGCTCCTCGGGACGACCGCAAAGAAGACCGCCAAGAAGACGGCGGCGAAGGCCCATGGCCGTGACAGCCTGCAGGCACTGTCGAAGCTCGCGGAAGATGTCGACGGTCGGTACCGGATCGTCAGCCAGCCGCCGATCGTCGTCCCCCTGCGTGAGCTGGCCGGAACCTTCGGCCTGTCGGTCGACGAGATGGAGCACGCCATCCATGAGCAGTTCCGCGCGTACCGGGCCACGTTGCAGAACGATCGGCGGCGCCTGCTCGAACGCTTCGAGATCGTCGACATGGCCCGGAAGGTCGTCGGCGTCGGCAGCGTCGGCACGCGCGCCTTCATCGTGCTGCTCCAGGGTCGCGACCAGCAGGACCCGCTGTTCCTGCAGGTCAAGGAGGCGACGGCTTCGGTCCTGGAGGATCACCTGCCGAAGAGCCGCTTCCGTCAGGCGGGTGAGCGGGTGGTGCAGGGACAGCGCTTGATGCAGGCGGCGAGTGACATCTTCCTGGGATGGACGAAGGGCGTGCAGGCCGACCGCTACCTGTACTGGCGGCAACTGCGCGACATGAAGGGCTCGGCCCTGATCGAGACGATGATCCCGGCGGCACTCGCGTTCTACGCGGGCATCTGCGGTTGGACGCTGGCGCGGGCGCACGCCCGATCGGGCGACGCCGTCTCGCTGGCCGCCTACCTGGGTGCGAAGCGTCGGTTCGACGACTCGGTCGCGGACTTCTCCGAACGCTACGCAGACCAGAACGAGCAGGACTACCAGGCGTTCACCGAGGCGATCCGATCCGGCCGGCTCGAGGCGGTGGAGGGTCTGTGACGCGCCCGCTCAAGCGCGCATGATGCAACGGAAGCCCAGATGCGACGTCGACGTGTCGATCGTCTGGGGCATGCGAGCGGCCGGCCGGTAGCGCTGGCAGTAGTTCTCGGCACACAAGTGTGAGCCGCCCTTGATCACCTTGCGGGCGAGTTGCACGGGCTCGGCGGCGAGCCGGGGGTCGTAGCTCCCCTCGGCGTCACCGCCGCGCGGGTTGGTCACCGTGCAGCACGCGTGCGCGCCGGCGGTATGGTCGCCGTACCAGTCGGCGGTCCACTCCCAGACGTTGCCGGTCATCTCGAACAGCCCGAAGCCGTTGGGTGGGAACGAGCGGACGGGCGCCGTGTACTCGTGACCGTCGAGGCCGAGGTTCTCGACCGGGAACTCGCCCTGCCACGTGTTGGCCATGTACCGGCCGTTCGGCGTGAGCTCGTCGCCCCAGGCGAACTCCGCGCCGTCCAGGCCGCCTCGCGCCGCCCGCTCCCACTCGGCCTCGGTCGGCAACTGCTTGCCGGCCCAGCGGGCGTATGCGTCGACGTCCTCCCACGCGACATGGACGACCGGGTGACGCCCGCGGTCCTTGAGCGACGACTGGGGACCGCGTGGATGCCGCCAGTTGGCGCCAGGAACCCAGAACCACCAGTTGGTGCTGTCACGCAGGTCCACGGGGTGGTCGGGTCGACGGAAGACGCTCGAGCCGGGGACCAGCAGGCCGGGGTCCGCGTCGGGGTAGCAGGCCGGGTCGGGCGCCCGTTCGGCCAGGGTGACGTGACCGGTGGCCGCGACGAAGCGGCGGAACTCGGTGTTCGTGACCGCGGTGCGGTCCATCCAGAAGCCGTCGACCTCGACCCGGTGCGCGGGTGCTTCCTCGGGGTAGTGGCCGTCGGAGCCCATCACGAACGTGCCGCCCGGGACCCACACCATGCCATCCGCCGGCGCCCTGCCCGGCGCAGGGTCTGCGGACGCGGCGGTTGAGCTGACGGCGCCCGTGGGCATCTCAGCGGCGAACCTGGCGGCGGTCGCGACGATCCTCGCGGCGGTCCTGGCGGCGATTCACGCCGTGCGACACGACGGCGGCGGTGCCGACGACGGCCGCAGTCCTGGCCACGGGGGCGCCGATGACACCGCGCCTTGCAGCTCGAGCGGGTCGGAGGGGCATGTCAGTCTCCTTCACTCAATGCGGCGTCCTCGGCCTCGATGGAGGCGGCGATCGCCTGGATGGGGATCCTGCCGGTGGCGATCAACTGGCCGCCGGCCCGGCGGGTTGCCGACGCGAACGGGGCGGCCCAGGAGTTCTCCCAGACCAAGACGCCGGCGGTGCTGCCGTTCTCCATCGACTCCGCAAGATGACCGACGTCCTCGGCGGCGAGAACCTCGGCGATCTCGGTCTCCAGGCCGATCAGCTCGCCCGCCTCCTCCTCGTCGAGGTCGTCGATCTCGAACGCCTCGACGGTGCCGTCCTCGGCCTTGCTCAGGATCAGCAGGTCGAGCACACGAATCGTGCCGGACTCGGTCAGTGACGCGAGCTCGGCGGCCATCTCGCCCGAGAAGCTGCTCTTGCCGGCAGGAAACTCCACGACGAGGTAATCAACCGGACCCAGCTCGTCGATCTCCGTCGCACCCATAGGGAACTCCCATCTCGTAGGGCCGTGTCCAGGTCGCACACCCGACTGTGACTGACTCTCCTGCGGGGCCGAGCCGTCTGTCGTCATCCGTTCCGGATGACCGGCTCCGCCACGGCCTACGGGACCTCAGGTGCTTGGTCAGTCCCACCCTTGGGCTCTCGGGATCGCAGCCCGTGCCAACCATGTCCGCCGCCCAGCCGGACCAGGCGCTACAGCCAGCCCCTCTCGTCCGCGATGCGGGTCGCTTCGATGCGGTTGCGGGCGCCGGACTTGGCGATGGCGGCGGACAGGTAGTTGCGGACCGTGCCCTCCGACAGCACCAGGGCAGCGGCGA
>Ga0209382_10003511_pt1 | contig 21700 bp, 25 predicted proteins | sample SoiMetdeltSBSDD5_FD_187599 | JGI IMG/M metagenome (GOLD analysis project Ga0209382, IMG submission 187599) | Bulk soil microbial communities from a Populus tree surrounding site in Tennessee, USA - Soil MetaG P. deltoides SBSDD5 (SPAdes) (version 2) | ecosystem: Environmental > Terrestrial >...
TCGGCGCCTGCGGTCTCGTCGAGCCCGCTCAGTTGAACGATCTGCTCACCGGGAGCTCGCAGTGGCTGGCGGGTGGTCGCAAGGATCCGCAGGTACGGGCAGCGGGACAGCAGGCGGGTCGCCAGCTCCGCCACCACCTCGACAACGTGTTCGCAGGTATCCAGAACGAGCAAGCCTCGGCGCCCGGACAGGTAGTCGCACATGAGATCGATCTCATGCCTCGGGGACTCGGCTAGCTGGAGTGCTCGAGCCACACTCGTGGCGACATCGCTGCCGGCCAGGACCGGGGCGAGCTCAACAAACCACACCGCCCCGTAGCGTGGGGCTGGCGCGGCGGCGACCTCGACCGCGAGCCTGGACTTGCCTATCCCACCCGGTCCGGTGAGCGTCACGAGACGAGCCACCGTAAGCGCTGACCGCAACGTGGCAAGATCGCCGTCGCGACCAATCAGCCGGGTCACCGGCGCCGGTGGAGCCGCCGCGGGGCGGGCCGGCGCGGCGAACAGGGACGGGTCTTGTGCGAGTACGGCGGCCTCCACCGCACGCAGCTCGGGCCCCGGTTCCAGCCCTACCTCGTCAGCGAGATACCGGCGTGCCCTCGCGTACGCCGCGAGTGCGTCAGCTTGCCGGCCAGCCGCGTAGAGGGCCTTTACCTGTAGGACGCGCAACCGCTCACGTAGGGGGTGCTCGTCGACGAGCGCCGCGAGCTCGGCAAGCACTGTGGCTCCGAGGCCAGCGTCGAGCTCCTGGGCCAGGCGGGCCTCCACGGCGGAAAGGCGCACCTCCTCCAGGCGCGTTGCGGTGGCCCGCGCCCAGGGCTGGTCGACCCATTCCTCAAGGGCCGCGCCGCGCCACAGCGCCAGCGCCTCTTGATACCTGCGGGTGTGGACCAGATCCTCGAAGCGGTCCGCATCAACCGACCCCGGCCTGACATCGAGCCGGTATCCTCCCGGGACCGTCGTGACCTCCTGGGCGCCGAGACACCGGCGCAGGTCCCGTATGTAGCCGTGGATGAGGTTGGGAGCAGACCGGGGCGGTACGTCGCCCCACAGAGTGTCCGCGATCCGGTCAACACTTACGAATCGGCCGCGGTTTACCACCAACAGAGCGAGCAAGGTCCGCGACTTGGATGCGGACAGCTGGACCTCGGCGCCGTTGTTGTCGAGCACTCGCATCGGGCCGAGCACTTCGTACTCCACGTTCGAAGCGTACGGATGCCGCCGGCTCCAGAGATACTCCAGCGCGGGACCAGAAGCTGCGGTCAGGCTGACGGTGCAATCACCGAGGAGGAAACCATGGTCATCCACATCGTCCGCTTCCGGTCAGCGCTGTCGGACGAGCGCATAACAGAGCTCTTCCATGTCCGCGCACCCGAGTACCTCGCCATCCCAGGGCTACTGCAGAAGTACTACCTCCGGTTCCGCAGCGGTGAGTACGGCGGCGTCTACGTTTGGGATTCCGCTGCGTCGATGCAGCGGTTCATGGGCGGCGAGCTGGCCCGCTCGATCTGCGATGTCTACCGCGTAGAGGAGCCGGTGCGCGACATCGCCGACGTCGTCCTCGCGCTGCGCGGCCAGAACGCGACTGCCGCGTCAACATGAGCCGTGATCCGACCGCTTCCAGAGGTCCTATCATGTCCGCCGCCGGCGTCACTCAACCAACGATCGACTACGGGCACGTGGAGCTGCTGCCGGTGCACTTCGACGACCTTGACCCGATGGGGATGGTCCACAACTCCCGGTACGCGCTACTGATCGAGCGCGCGTTAGCCCTGTTCTGGAGACACCATGGCCACACCTTTCGTGACGGCCGGCCAACCACCCCGGACGCATTCAACGTCGTCAAGAAGTTCAGCATCGGTTATCGCAGCCCGATGCGCGGGACAGGCGACGTCTGCGTTCACTTCTGGCTCGAGCACATGGGAAGGTCCTCCGGGGTGTATGACTTCCGCATTCTCTCCTGCGACGGCACGACCGTTTTCGCCGTAGGCCGCCGGGTCGTGATCAAACTCGACGAGCGGACGCTGCGCCCATCGCCGTGGACACCCCCAGCCCGCGCCATCGCCGAGGGCCTCCTACGCCGCCCCGGGCGTGTGCAGAGCCGCCCTAGGGCCCCGAGCGACACGCACAGTGGCCCATCCGTCCGATTCGCAAGCTGATGCTGCCCTACAGGTTGTTGCGTCCATTCAAAGGGGACCAGTCATGACGAGCGGTTACGGCATCCAAATCAGGATGGCAGAGGCCAACCCTCGTGCCGTCGATCCGAGAGGCGTGATCTTCAAGCATCACCGAGCCGGGCACGCGCAAGTGATGATCGAAATGTTGACTGGCGGCCATCTGCTGCACCTCGCGGTCGCCGGCTGCCTGTTCAACAACATTCTTCGAGTGGCAGCCGAGCGCGGTGTCACGGTTAGCCAGCTTGAGGTCTCGGTCGACGGCGAATTCGATGGCGAGCCAGCGGTATCGACTGGGATCAGCTACTCGGTGCGGGTCACCGGCGACGTCTCGCCGGAAGACCTGCGCCGGCTCATCCACGACTGCGAACAGGACATGGCGATCGGGAACACGCTGCAGCGAGGTACTCCGGTGCGCGCCGCCGGCATTCAGGTGAACGGCGTCGCAGCGGCGCTGCCGAGCTGACGCCGGAGCCTGCTGCCAGCAGATGGGACCACTTCTTCCTGGCTCACGCTCCAGACGCCCTCCCCACCAAGAGCGAGCGGCGAGAACACCCGCGACCAACCACCGGCCGATCGACGCAGGGCGACCAACTCCCTTCCCGTGGGAGAATTCGCCATGGCGACCGAGGGCAGGTGGGCAACAGGGCACCTGCAGGTCGAGGGCAGGTCGGTCCATTACCGACGTAGCGTTGGTAGGAGCGGCTTGCCCGTCGTCCACATTCACGGCTTCGCCATCTCCGGCGCATACCTCATGCCGACGGCCCGCCTCCTAGCCAGCCGATGGGTCAACGTGGTCCCGGACCTGCCCGGGTACGGTCGCAGCGAGCGGCGCGACTATGTACTGGACATTCCCGCTCTCGCTGGGGCCCTGCTGGCGGTCCTCGACTCGCTGGATATCGACCAGGCCGTGCTGGTAGGGAACTCGATGGGCTGTCCGATCGGCCTCGAGGTGGCGTACGAGGCACCCGAGCGGGTCCACCGACTGGTCCTGGTCTCCCCCGCTGGAGGTGTGCAGAACCAGCCGCTGCCACGCGCGCTCGGCCAGTTGGCGCTGGACGTGGTTCGTGAGAGCCCGAGGATGGTCCCCGTCGCCCTGCCGGACTACCTCAGGTTCGGACCCGTCAACGGCTTGCGCCTGTTCCACGAGCTGACCCGGTTTCCCTCCCTTGAGCGGTTACTGCACACCCCTGTCCCGACGTTGGCCGTCCTGGGTGGCCGAGACCCACTCATGCCCTCTCTGTCCCGCGTCCGCGAGGTCGGTCGGCTCGCGCCCGAGCACGTGACGGTTGCGCTCGTCGAACAGGCGGCGCACGCGGTGAACTTCAGCCACCCCGATGTGTTGGCGCAGGTGATCGAGGCCTGGCTGGACGGCGTACTGCTCGCCGACGGCGCTCGACTCCCCGCTGGGGTGCGCGTGGTCGACCTACGCCCCGACGCCGTGTGACCCGATGCCTCCTCACGCATGCCGACACGGCGCTAGTCACACCGACCGAGCTCGCCAGGGATCTGAGTCACAGCCCGGCCAGCACGATGACGCTCAGCACAGCCCCTCCGTCTCGGGGATCCGCGCAGCGGATGGTGACCTGGTAGCCCAGCGTTCGAGCTTCCGCACCGCCTTTCGGCGCACCTGCTCGTCGCTGAGCCTGCGTACCGCTGAGCCGCCCGGGTCGTCGTAGAGGGCGCCGGTCGGGTCGGGTGACGTCGACCAGTTCGCCTGAACAACCGGTCGGCGGTGGATCCGGGACCTTCGGGCCGCCGACCGGCAGGGAGGGGTGGGTCTGGTAACGGTCGCTACCGGTCGGCGACTCCTATCGCGTACCCACCGACCGGTGGTCACTAACGGTACTTGGCCGGCCGCCGTGTTCCGGCGGCGTGCGCAGGCGGCTCAGCACTGCGCGAGATTCAGCGTGGCCACTGCAGCGCGTCGGATGGCAGGTGGGGGTGACCGCGGTAGCGCAGCGCGAGCAGTACGAGGGTGAGGCAGGGGCTGGCGTTGCACGCGCTGGCCGCGTCGGTGTCGTGAGCATGGAACTCGAGGAGGCGCCGGCGGGCCTGCAATTCACGGCGCCCGGCGCGAGCGAGGTTGTCGTCGGCGGCGCGGGCCTGCTCCTCGGCGAGCCGGGCACGGAGGAACTCGGCGAGACGGGCGTCTGCAGACCGGGTGCGGTCCCGGTCGGGGCCGCGGCTCGCATCGTCCACAGAGACAGCCTTCCCAGAGTCAGAGAGTTACAACGCACATGTCTCGCGGCGGACCGGCGTCGATCACCGCGTTCAACGAACAGGCACGGCACCGAGTTACGGATCTCAGATCGTGACTGTCTGATCGCGCCGGGCGGCGGTCCGGGTAGGACTGCCATCAGCCCGATGCGACATGCTGCACAACGGCGCGGCACGCGCGGGGCGCGAAATTGAGTCGCCGGCAGAGCCGGCGCGCCCGATAGTTGCTATGCGCAACGTTGCCGCTCTACTGCGCACGGCTGGAGGAGGCGGCTAGTTGTCATTCCTCTTCGTAGTGAGAAGGTCGTCGGTTCGATTCCGACAGGCGGCTCAGCAACAAACCAAGGCCAGAGGCGATACCTGACCGAGGTTCCGGGTTCTCAGGGCCATCGTTGGCCCGACTTGCCAACTGCATTGCTATCAGGGTGCCAGCGCGCCGACCTCCGGTCCGTCGTCGGGTTCCTGGCCTGGTCGTCATCCCGAGCTGCGTATGTCGAGCTAGTCGACCTCGTCGACGGTTCGAGGTAGGCGGCCGGGAGTGAAGTGCACGAGGCCTTCCGGCACGAGCCACTGCATGGCCATGACCTCGAATCTGCCGGCACGCACTGCCGGGTCGGCTCGCTTGAGCTCGAGTGCATGCTGCGGGTCCGCGCGCAGGATCGACAGGCCGCGATAGTGCGGGTCGAGAAGCGGTCCCGCAGCAACCAGGTGGCCAGCGTCGTAGAGATCGGCGAGATGGGCCAGGTGTGCGTTCTGGAGCTCGGTGGTGGCGGCTGGCGCGGCGTCCCGTAGCGTCAACAAAGTGACGGTGAATCGTTCGAGTTGCATGCCGTGCACACTAACCCCGCATCGGCACGGACGTGCCAAGCGAAGCTGACGGCGGCGCTTGCCGTGGCCAAGGCCTGACCAGGTGCCGCCCTAATTGTCTGGCTGGACGCGGAATGGCCGGACGGTCTTTGTAGGCTCGCACCATGTCGATCGTGGCCCACAATCCGGCCGGCGCATTCCCGCCGTACCGCGGCTATGCACACGCTGTCGAGGTGCCTGCAGGTGCGCGCACCCTGTACATCAGTGGCCTGAACGGCTACGGGCGGGACGGGGTGACCATGTCGTCCGACTTCGCGGGCCAGGCCGAGTCGGTGTGGCGTCACCTCGGCACGATCCTGGAGTCCGCGGCCATGGGCTATTCCGACCTGGTGTCGTTGCGGTTCTTCCTCGCGTCGGCGGCCGACGACCCGGCGAACGTCGACATCCTGTACAAACACCTGGACGGCCACGTCGCCGCACGCACTGTCGTTGTTCAGCAGTTGCTGGAACCCGCCTGGCTCATCGAGGTCGAGGCGGTCGCCGCAAAGGTGGACTAGGTTGCGGTCCAGCGAAACCATTCAGCAGAACGGCGCCGGGAGCGCATCGTTTCATCTCGCGAGTCAAGCTCAGCTGCCTGTGGCTGCGGACGAGCGCCATGACGCACTGAACGTGCAGCCTTCAGTCTGTCGGGGCTGGATGTGGCGTCGCCGCGATTGCGGACACCTCCACCAACGCACCGGGGACACCGAGTCCCGACACGATCGCCGCACTGACGAGCGGAGGGGCCTTCACGGAGCTAAGCGTGGTCGCTGCGGCAGCGTAAGCCGCCTGGACGTCAACGCCCTCCACCAGCAGCACCAATACGCTCACCAGATGCTCGATCCCCGCGCCGGCTGCCTCGAGAGCAGTCGCGAGGTTGGCCATCACCTGCCGGGTCTGCGCGGCCACGTCTGTGCCGCCTACGAGCTCGCCGTTCTGATCGACGGCGTTCTGCCCGCCGACATACACCGTTGCGGCGGTAGGAGGGACGACGGCGACGTGGCTGAAGGCCGGGCTCGCGACGAGTCCTTCGGGACGTAATAACTGGATCTCGGTCATGTCGAGGAGGCTAACGACGAACCCGGACAGGATCGGTCCTGATTCGGCGCCGCCATCCAGACTTTAGTTCCCCGTGCGGCGGATTACGTTCGTTGGTATGCCGACCATGCTGGAGCGACTGAGCGATGCGGCGAACTCCCACGATGCCCGGCGGATGGCGTCGCTGTTCGCGGAGAACTACCAGAGCGCCCAGCCTCTTCACCCGAATCGTGCCTTCGGTGGGCGCGCGCAGGTGCTCGAGAACTGGTCGTCGGTCTTCGAGGGCGTGCCGGACTTCGTCTCGGTACTGGTTGCATCATCGGTGGACGGAGAGGTCGAGTGGGGCGAGTGGGACTGGCACGGTCACCATGCGGACGGCTCACCGTTCGCGATGCGCGGGATCACGATCCTGGTCGTCCATGACGGCTTGGTCACCGAGGCGCGTTTGTACATGGAGCCCGTCGAGGTCGGTGGCGGGGACATCGAGGATGCTGTCGAGCAGCTGTACAGGCCGCCACCCGCCTCCCGCTGATCGATGCCAAACCTGTCGGATTGCTCGGAGACCAAATCTCTCAGCGCGGGAGCAATCCGGTGAGCAGGGTGCGCACGATCTGCCGGAAGCGCTCGGTGAGTTCCGTTCGTGGGGTTCCGGACATCAGTTCGGTGAAGCCGAGCATGATCGCCGGGCCCATGACGAGGGCAACCGCGGCTTCGACGTCGAAGTCGCCCAGCCGTCCGAGCCTCTGTTCTGCGGTGATGTAGTCCGAGATCGGCTGCCGTAGCCGGTGTGGCCCATACGGCTCCTGGTGAATCGCGGCGATGAAGCGGTGTAGCAGCTCCGGCTCCGACAAGAGCCCGGAGGCGACCGGCAGGGTCTCCGCGACCAGTTCCAGTGACGCCACAGCGTAGGCCGTGAGATTCTCCTCGACCGTTCGGGTGCCGGGCACCGGAAGGCCGGTGTCGAACCGGGTCATGAGCCCGGAGTACCGGCGGACCAGGGCGGCCACGATGAGCTCGTACTTGTCGGTGAAGTAGTTGTACAGAACGCCGTCGGAGACACCAGCCGCGCGGGCGATGTCGCGGGTCGTGACGGTGGACACCTGCCGCTCCGCGAGCAGCTGCTCGGCCGTGTCGACCAGGTGCTCGCGCAGTGCGGTGGCGGGGTCTTGGCCGGACCTGCCACGCACTGCCTGGGCGCGTCTAGGAGACATCGCGCCTTACGGTAGTCGAGACGGCGACGGCTGCGAACACCACGGCGTACGTCGCGAGCACGAGCCCGCCGCCCCAGGGTGGCAGCTGTTGGACGTTCGCCGCCGGGATGTCCTCCAGCGCCACACCACTTGCGAACGGCAGCCACTTGCCTAGATCGCCGAGCAGCTGGCTGACGATGCCTTCGACAAGTGCGATCCAGGCCAACGCGACTGCGATGGCACCGACCACGTTCCGGATCAGGGCCCCGAGCCCGACGCCGATCGCCGCGAAGCAGGCGTTCCAGACCACGCAACCCGCAAGGGTTCGCCAAACGGCTGGGTCCGAGAGGTCGAGCGAGCCGCCCTTGCCCGACATCCATAACGCGGTGATGGTGGTGGACACCACGGAGCTCACGAGACCGACCGCCACGCCCGCGGCCGCGTACACGACGAGCTTGTCCGCCACCACCCTTCCGCGGCGCGGCGTGCCCAGGAACGTGTCGGTCACGGTCTTGTGCCGGTACTCACCGGCCATGCCGACAATGCCCAGGATGAGCGAGAAGATCGACACCAGCCCGGCATGTGCAACCGCGCGCAACGGCGTGTTCGGATCGGCGATGTCGGCACCGCTGACGAACAGGCCGCTGGCACCGGCAATCACGACCAGCTGACCAGCGGCGAGCAGCAGCAGCGGGCCGCGGACGGTGCGCAGTTTGAGGATCTCGTTCCTGAGGCCGGTCATCGCCCACTCCTTCCGGCTCCGGTCAGGCTGAGGAATGCGGCTTCCAGCGAGTCACCGTCGAGGCCGTCGAGACGGCCGGCGTAGCGGAGCCGTCCCTCGTGCACGATCACCACCTGGTCGACCGTCTGGGCGACCTCGCTGAGCACGTGACTGGAGACCAGGATCGCCCGGCCATCCGCGGCGAGTCCGCGGAGCAGGTCGCGCAGCCAGGCGATGCCGGCCGGATCCAGCCCGTTGGACGGTTCGTCCAGGACAAGCACCTCAGGGTCTCCTAGCAGTGCCGACGCCAGTCCGAGCCGCTGCCGCATGCCAAGTGAGTAGCCGGCCACCCTCCGGTCGGCCGCCCGGGTCAGGTCGACCAGCTCCAGCACCTCGTCCACCCGCCGACCGGATACGCCGGCCTGCTGGGCCAGTACGCGCAGGTGGTCCCGGCCGCGCCGTCCGGGGTGGAACCCGGTCGCCTCGAGCACTGCGCCCACCACCCGCCGCGGCTGCGGCAGGTCGGCATATCGACTGCCGTCGATCAGTGCCTCGCCGGCGGTCGGCCGCACCAGTCCCAGCGCGATGCGCAGCGTCGTGGTCTTCCCGGCACCGTTCGGTCCGAGGAACCCGGTGATCCCGCCGGACGGTACGTCGAACGTCAGATTCTCCACGGCCCGCACAGCACCGAAGTGCTTCGTCAGGCCGCGGACGGACATCTGTGCCATCCAAGCCTCCATGTTATGAGCAGTTGTTCATGAGCATACGTTCATGAACAGCTGCTCATCAAGTGCAAGCGGCTGTTTGTGGGGATCAGTGGGCGCCCTTGCGTGGTCAACGCAGCGATATCTGTGCCGCGCAGGCGCGGCTCAGCGCGTCTGCCGGTCGCGCAGAGGTACTCGTGCTTCGGTGGCGAGCGCGTTGAGGTGATGGCTGATGGCGATTGTCAATGACTCGGCCGTGTGGAGGTCCGGGCGCATGGCCGCGTGCACGGCTAGGCCGTCGAGCCAGGCGTGCAGCCGCTGAGTCTCAGCCGGTACGTCGGTCGGGGCGAGGCCGGCTGCCGAGAGGTCGGTCAGCATCGCTCGGCAGCCGGCCTGGAGCGCGTCGTATCCCTCGTCCCGCAGGGCCCGAAGCGCCGGGTCGACCATGGCCCGGAACGTGAAGGCCAGCCAGACCTCGTTCTCCGCGCGCCGCTCGTCATCGAGCGGGAGCAGTTCAGCCAACACGCGCTCCGCTCGTCGTCTCGGGTCGGGCTCAGGTTCCAGCCTCGCGAGGCGGGCCTCGATGCGGTCGATGACCGTCCGGAACGCGAAGACCATCAGCTCGGACTGACTCGCGAAGTAGTGGCGCAGCGATCCCATCGACAGCCCCGCCTCACGGGCGACGTTGCGCACCGAGGCCTGCTCCAGGCCGTCGCGGCGGATCACTCGCAACACCGCCTCGACCAGCTCGTGGCGGCGCTCCACCGGGTCCACAACCTTCGGCACTGGCCCTTTATAGCACAGTCGTGCTAGCGTTCTACGTCTTAGCACACTCGTGCTACAAAACCGCCCGGGAGGGCAACGTGACACTGCTCAACAAGCCCGACGCGCAGCCGGGGCTCCGCCATGACCTCACGGCGCTGCTCCGCCAGCGCAGCGTCCGCCTAGCCGCCGTGGGCTGGGTCGTCTGCAGCGGTCTGGTTCTCGCCGTGGCCGGGGAAGGGTTGCCGTTCGACTGGCCGAGCGCCGCCGCGCGGACACCGGTCGGTCGCGTGGTGGACGCCAACCTCGCTCTCGTCGAGGTGCTGCTGCTCACCGCGCTGACCTATTGGCTATCTCGCAAGCGGGCCGTGCCTGACCTCGCCGGCCGCGCACCGCGGCGATGGGTGGCCGCCCGCGAAACGCTGCTCCTGCTTGTCTACGGCGCAGCCGGACTGGGACTGGGCTTCGTGCTCGCCCGCCTCGCCGGATGGCATCCCTTCGGCCTTCACCTCGCCGGCTCGATCTACGGAACGCACGACCACATCAGCCCCGCCGAGGCCATCGCCTGGGCCAGCTTCAACCTGGTCGTCTACGCGGTGGTTCCGCTCCTGTACTTCCGCCGGCGCTACTCGGCCGAGGCGCTCAACCTTCGCTCGGGCGACCGCCGGGCTGACACGGTACTCATCGGTGTGATCCTCTGCGTCGAATCACTCGTGCAGATCGCCACGCTGGATCCGGAGATCTTCGACCTCACCGCCGGTCAGATCCTCGTAGGAGCTCCGCTGACCTTCGCGCTGTATCTCGCCGGCGCCGTACTGCCCGCCATGGTTTTCATCTACGCGATCTTGGTCCCGCGCTTCCTCCAACTCACCGGCTCGACCGCCACCACGGTCATACTCGGTGGGCTCGCCTACACAGCACTGCATGTCTGGGACGCTTGGACGATCTTCGACTCACCAGGCAATGCCGCCCTGTCTGTGGCTTTCCTGCTCCTGACCTACTTCGCGCCGGGAATGTTCAAGACCGTACTCACCGTGCGAACCGGCAACGCCTGGGTCCACGTCTGGGCCTACCACGCCTTGGCGCCTCACACCCTCGCCGATACCCCACACATGGTCCACGTCTTTCATCTCAGATAGAGGCGCTCTAACGTTCAGTCCCCTCCACGGATCGCGTACTTGCCGCCGTTAGCGCACCGTGTCGAGCAGTTGGCGCATCCGGTTGATCTCGACCGTCTGGTCGGTGTCGATATGCCGGACCATGTTGTCGAGCTCGGATTGGGCACCGCCGCCGGCGTCGTACAGCTGCTTGATCATCGTCAGCGCGCCCACGTGGTGGCGGATCATGTACTGCAGGAAGAGCCGGTCGAACGCCGTGCCGCGCGCCGCCTCCATCCGGGCCAGCTCCGCCGCGGTCAGCATGCCGGGCATCAGGTGCCCGGTGTGGTGACCGTGCGTGCCCTGCCCGGAGGCGGTGGCCCCCTGCGCCTCGCCGCGGTGGTCGGCGAGCCACTGCTCCATCTGGTCGATCTCGCTCTGCTGGCCGATCCGCAGCCGCTTCGCCAGCAGCCGGACCTGCTGGCCGGTGGTGCGCGCCGGCACGTAGTCGGCCATGACCAGCGCCTGCGCGTGGTGGAGGATCATGCCTTCGACGAACTCGACGTCGGCCTCGGTCGGCCGAATCGTGCCAGCCCGGCCGAGGTCCTCGGGGGCGAGCGTGGTCGAGGAGGCGCCCGGGGCGCCCGGCTGGACGATGTTCGGTGCGGTCGGGCCGGCGCCGCCGCCCTGGTCGGCCGGTAGCGCACCGCGGCCGGTCAGCCACACAACGAACACGACCACTATCGTGGCCGCTACGACGAGACCGGCGATCCTCGCTGATGGCGTTATTCGCGACATCTTGGCTGTTCTCCTCCGGCCGGACTCACCTTAGGCTTACACACGCATTTCCTCCACCGCCCCGGAGGCGTGAACATGGCCGTTCAAGGATCCGTCCGCCGTCTGTTCACCGTCGCGATCACCGCGACCCTGCTCGCCGTGTCGCTCGCATCGGTCGCCTCGGCAGATCTGCCCACACCCGACGACCCACGGGTCGGCCTGGGCGCCGGCCTGGAGGACGCCGAGGTTGCGGCGAAGGGCATGGAACTGCAGCGCCACCTGCCCAAACCGGCCGGGTTCAGCGACCCGGCCAACCCGGGCAGTATCGCGTTCGCGAACTCCGACCTGGCGTTCCAGGGCGACCACGCCTTCGTGGGGAACTTCAACGGCTTCAACATCTACGACGTCTCCGACCCGGCCGCGCCGCAGCTGACCACCTCCGTGGTCTGCCCCGGCGGCCAGGGCGACCTGTCAGTGTACGGGAACCTGCTGTTCATGTCGGTGGAGGAGAACCGGGCGAAGACGGACTGCACCCTGACCCCGCCGGCGACCGCCGAGACCCGGTTCCGCGGGGTGCGGATCTTCGACATCAGCGATCTCAGCAGGCCGGTGCAGGTGGCGGCCGTACAGACCTGCCGAGGCTCGCACACGCACACCCTGGTGACCGATCCGGATGACGGCAGCAAGGTGTACATCTATGTCCAGGGCACCGCCGGAGTGCGGGCGCCGACCGAGCTGACCGGGTGCAACGGCACGGCCGATCCGACCCAGCCGAACCCGTCGCGGTGGCGGATCGAGGTCATTGAGGTCCCGCTGGCCGCGCCGCAGGCCGCCCAGGTGGTCAACGAACCCAGGTTGTTCCTGGACGAGCAGACCGGCCGGATCGACGGCCTGCAGAATGCGCCGCAGACGCCGCTGCACCCGTCCGGCATCCCGTGGGGCCCGACCCCGACAACGGACTCGTGCCACGACATCACCGTGTACCCCGAGATCGAGCTCGCCGCCGGCGCCTGTGAGGGCAACGGCCTGCTGATCGACATCAGCGACCCGGCGAACCCGACACGACTCGACGCCGTCGCGGACCCGCTGTACGCGTACTGGCACGGCGCGACCTTCTCGAACGACGGCAAGACCGTGATGTTCACCGACGAGTGGGGTGGCGGCGTGAGTGCACGCTGCCGGGCCGCCGACGACCTGAGCTGGGGCGGCAACGCGATCTACGACATCGTCGACGGCAAGCTGGTGTTCCGCAGCTACTACAAGGTGCCGATGGTCCAGACCGACCAGGAGAACTGCGTCAGCCACATCCCGTCGTTGGTGCCGGTGCCGGGCCGCGACATCTTCGTTCAGGCCTGGTATCAGGGCGGTGCGTCACTGGTCGACTTCACCGACTCGGCGCACCCTGTCGAGATCGGCTACTTCGACCGCGGCCCGGTGGACGCGTCCCGGCTGGTACTGAGCGGGTTCTGGTCCACCTACTGGTACAACGGCGCGGTCTTCGGCTCGGAGATCGGGCGCGGTTTCGACAGCCTGCGGCTGACGCCGACCACGCAGCTCTCGGCCAACGAGATCGCCGCCGCCCGCGAGGCCGTGGTCGACAGGCTGAACGTCCAGCACCAGGACCGCCTGACCTGGCAGCCGAGCTTCGCCGTAGTGCGGTCGTACGCCGACCAGCTGCAGCGCACGCCGCTGAACAGCGACGAGCAGGCCAGGCTGGACGCGGTCGGTAAGCAGATCGACCTGGCCGAGCGGCAGTGGGACGCGCAGCCGGACGCCGCCCGGGCACATCTGCGGGCCGCCGCCGCTGCGCTGCCGAAGGCCGCGAAGTACGACGCCCTGCGCGGCGCACTGCTAGACCTCGCCGAGTCATAGCCGGGCGACGGCCGGAGCTCAGCGGCACGGACAACACGGGCGTGGCGTCGTACGACGTTCCGCTCCGCAAGGCCGCCTTCAACACCGGGTTCGGCGCGTTCGGCCAGCCGTGGACCGGGCAGGTTGGAGTCTTGCGGCTGTTTGTCCGGGGATTCGTCGGGGTACCGGATGGGCGGTCCGGTGTCGCTGGCCGGCGCCGGCAGGCCCGAGGAGGGTTTGAGATGGCTGTTCACCTTCGTCGACATGCGGACGACACGACCGCGCAGGGCGCGGAGGCGTCGCCGACAGTCGAGCGCTTGGATCGTCGTGAGGTTGTCGCGCGGGAGCGGGAGCAGTTTGGCGGCGTCAAGGTCGGCGCGGCGTTCTTCGGCTGGTTGACCGCCACTGGAATGGCCGTGCTGCTCACGGCGCTGCTCGCAGCCGCCGGAGTCGCCGTCAGCCTGGCGACGGGCACCGACCTGGAGGAGGCCGCGGACCGGGCCGGAGCGGAACCGGAGACGATCGGACTGGCAGGCGCGCTCGCTTTGTTGGCGATCTTCTTCGTCGCGTACTACTGCGGCGGGTACGTTGCTGGTCGGATGGCACGGTTCAGCGGTCCTCGGCAGGGATTCGCGGTGTGGGTGTGGGCCGTGGTGATGGCCGTGCTGGTCGCGGCGCTCGTGGCCGTTGGTGCTGACCAGTACAACCTGCTGCGCGACCTGAACAACTTCCCACGCATCCCCGTCGACGAAGGCGGTCTGGTGACCACGACCGGTGTGACTGCCGCGGTCGCGATCGCGCTGTCCAGCCTGGTCGGCGCGATCCTTGGCGGCAGCGCCGGTACGCGGTACCACCGCAAGGTCGACCGGGCCGGCCTGGACCAGTGACCTGGTCGGCTTGGTGTCAGCCGGCACGCAGGTGAAGCCAGCGACCTGCCACGGTGCGGTCCGCCAGGGCTGACGTTTATCACGCCCCTCCGGGGCCGGGCCTGGTCGAAGACCTCGCCTGTCCGAGCCAGGACGGCCGAGAGAGCGGCCGATGCGCCGACCGCCCTCTTGACCCACAACCGATCCTTGGTCACGAAGTGCTCTCGCAGTTCTGCACGATGTTGTCCCCCGGGCCGCCGCTGCACACGTCGTCGTTGCCGCCGGGCGGGAACGGTGGACCACCAGGCGGCGGTGGGACCGGGTTGTCGCCATCGATGAAGTCGTCACCCGGCCCTCCACTGATCGAGTCACTGCCGAAGTTGCCGAACAGCGTGTCGTTGTCCGGACCGCCCGACATCAGGTCGTTGAGCGGACCCCCGAACGCGGTGTCATTACCCGGGCCGCCGGCGATGGTGTCGACCCCGCCGAAGCCGATGAGCTCGTCCGCGCCGGTACCACCGTCCAAGGTGTCGTCGCCGCCGAGACCGGCGAGCGTGTCGTCACCCATCCCGCCGAGCAGGGTGTCGTTGTTCGCCCCGTTCGACGGGGCGAACGGGACGCTGTCGAGCTCGTCGCCGATGAGCACGTCATCGCCATTGCCGCCGTCCAGCGTGTCGTTGCCGCCTTCGCCGCACACGACGTCGTTGCCACCGCCGGCGAACACGATGTCATTGCCCGCGCTGGCCACGATCACGTCGTCGCCGCTCGTACCGAAGATGGTGCCCGCCCCTACGATCGTGGCCGGCACCTCCTCGCCAGGCGGACCGCACAGCGGCGGCTCCTGGGCGCTCGCGGCGCCCGACAACTGCGTGCCGAGCAGCAGCACGACCACCCCTACCCCACCAGTTAGCTTGCGCATGCTGTAACTCCCTCCCCATGCGTTGGTCCCCATGCGTAGGTCGCCGCGGATTGCTGAAGATCTGCAGGTCCGGGACAACCTGTCGACATCACAACACCTGCAGGCATGCTTTGGCGATAAGCCCGGGGTGAACTGTCAGGCACGCGCTGGCACTAGGTCGGGGCGATCCCGCCGCTGTGTGGCGCGCGAAGTGCGCACCATCCGCTGGGTACACCGTGACCCCTCCGACACCACGTCCGCCTTGACACAGGGCGTAGAGCCGTTGTCCATCGGCGCAAACAAATCCCGTCCATGATGACCAACTGGCGCGCTCGCAGGCCTGCCGGGAAACGGCGCGATCGCCGTCCTCGCCCAGCGACTAATCTGGCACGGTGTTGCGCTGGCTGACCGCGTTTGTGGATCTGCCCCCGGACGCTGCCGAGCGTGGTGTGGCGTTCTGGCGAACGATCACGGGTTCCACACTCTCGTCACGGCGCGGCCAACGGTCCCAGTTCGTCACGCTGCTGCCGACCCACGGCGACGCGTACCTGCGAGCCCAGACCGTACTCGCCGGCCACGGCGGCTGCCACCTCGACCTGCACGCCGACGATCCTGATGAGATCGCCGAGCGTGCCCTGTCTCTGGGCGCCGCGCAGCGACACAGTGAGCCAGGCCTCGTCGTCCTGGAATCACCAGCCGGCCTCGGGTTCTGTGCCGTACGGCATCACGGCGAGGCGACGCGCCCGTCGCCAGTCGTGCGCGGTGATGGAACCCGCAGCCTGGTCGACCAGGTCTGCCTGGACATACCTGCGTCGGACTCCGGCGACAAGCGGAAATCGCGCGGGTGAGGCGGACGGTGATCATCCGGGTCTGGCGAGCGCGAGTCGACGAAGCCCGCAGTGCGGAGTACGAGCACTTCGCCGAGCGGCGGTCAGCGCCGATGTTTCAGGCGCACGACGGCTACCTGGGTGTCCTGTTCGCGCGCAATGGCGAGTCCTGCATGGTCATCACGCTATGGGAGACGGCGCGAGCTGCCGAGGCATTGAGCGCTTCGCCGCTTTATCAGCAGACGGTCCGCGACATCATGGCAGCCGGCTTCCTGCGCTCCGAGGGCTCTGTCGAGGTCTTCGAGTCGCACGGCTTCGCACTACCGGGCGGCTCTCATGATGTCGTTGAGAATTCCTGATCATTATCGGATCGAGTCCCGGCCACAGCCGGCTACCAGTTCGCCATCACCCGGCTGGGGCCGCCGGAGCCCTCCTGCAGAGGGATCAGCCCGACGTAGGCGACTGCGCCGCGCGGCGGGATCCTGTCGAGGTTCTTCAGGTTCTCAACGCCGTAACGGTCCGTGGCGAGGAAGTCGACGTGGACCGGGAACGTCGTCGAGTTGCCTGGGTCGATGCTGAGCGTGTCCACCCCGAGACCGGCCACGTCGCGGCGCTCGGCGAGCCACATTGCGGCGTCGAGGTCGAAGCCGGGGAAGTGGTAGTCGGGGAACGCTGGGCCGCCCTTGTACGCGAGCGGGTCATCGACCTTGGCCGCCCAGCCGGAGTCCATGCAGACGAGGGCGCCGTTGGGGATCCGCCCGTTTCGTCGCTCGAACCGCCTCAGGTCGTCGACGGTGAGCACGGTGTCGGAGTCGCGGGCGGCTCGTTCCGAGATGTCGATCACGACGATGGGCACGATCAGCTCCTCTGGGGTGATCTCCGGAGCAAGCCGACCCCCGACGATGAAGTGGCCGGGGACATCGACGTGTGTTCCGGCGTGCTCGGCGAGCGTCCACTGCTGCGCGTAGAACCCATCGCCCGGAATTGTGGTGAGGGTCTCCCGCGTCGGCGGGTCGAACGTGAAGACCGGGAACCCTTCGGTGAGGACGTGGGTGAGGTCCTGGAACCGGTGCTTGGCGGGGCGTACGGCGCTAGCGGTCGCTGGGAACGCGGCGGCCGCAGCAGCGCCGCCCCCTCCTGCGAGCAGCGTGCGGCGACTGAGGCGGTGCGCGCCTTTGCTCGCCTTCTGGCAGCTAACTGACTCGAGTGTGGCGGGAAGACACATGTCTTGACTCTCGTCCCCGGGTGAAGTGGTGTCTTGCCGCTCCGCGCACACCACTTTGACTCGTGCGCACGGTGGCGCGATACGCCGCGGCGAGTTGTCCCGAGGACAGATCCGGCCTGCCGGCGTGGGCACGGGGCACGCGTGGATCGTGCAGCGACTGGCAAGGTCTGTGCGCCCGAATGACAGACCGGACACTGGTGCGTCGCGACAGTTGGGGCTATGGCTGAAACGCTCACCACGCCGCTGCGGCTGGCTCTCGGCACCGTGTGATGTTCCGTGGCTTCGGCACGCTACTCAATGTGGCCATGGTTGTCGTGGGCTCGGGCTCAACGCCGCAACAGTGCTCGACGCTCGGTTTGCCTCGGCGGTCGGGGAGACGGCGACCGTCTTGATAGTGCTCGGGTCGCTGCTCCTCGGCGGGGTCGCCGGTTTTCTGCGACCTCGAGGCTCGGTTCGAGCGGCTGGGCTTCGTCCTGCAGACACAGTTCGTTGAACGCCGCGCCGCGCGTACTTTCTCGGCGAGGCCAGCGCCGTCGCCCGGCGACGCTTCATCGAGGGGTTCGTCTCGGCGTCGCTGTTTATCTGCGTGGGACCGTTGATGGTGATGGGCTCAATCGCCGACGGGCTCGGGCAGGGCTATCAGCAGCCGGCGCTGAAGGCGGTCGTCGACGGCTTCGCCGCGGTCGCCTTCGCGGCGACCTTTGGGGTTGGGGTCATGGCGAGCGCGCTCACCATCCTCGTCGTTCAGGGCAGCCTGACCGTGCTCGGGACGCTGGTAGGTGGCTTCCTGCCGGACACGCACGTCTCCGCGATGACGGCGACCGGCGGCCTGCTGTTGATCGGGGTTGCGTTGCGATTGCTGCGAGTCCGTGAACTGCGAGTCGCCGACCTGCTGCCCGCGCTCCTCGTCGCACCGCTGTTGGCTAAGATCGCAGTCCGGCTGCCCTGACCGATCCACGTCAGCTGGTCATCGAAACCGCTTGCCCGGTGAGAAGGCAGCGCCAGCCTGCGTACCACCGTCACCTTCGAGGGCAACAGGTTTCTCCAGCCCAGAACGTGGCGCCTGCATCGGGACTGTGTGCACGGATTGGCAAGAAGGTGTGCGCGCTCCTGGTATCGGCGGGGCCTCGTATGGCGCGATCCTGAGCAGATGCGACCCGGGTGCTTGGTGGAGGAGAGTGATGGGCGAGCCGTTCGCCGTGCCAGTCACGGTCCGTGGCTACGAGCTGGATACGCAGGGCCACCTCAACCAGGCCGTGTACATCCAGTACGCCGAGTATGCCCGCTGGGAGTTCCTGCGGGCGGCCGGAATCTCCCAGGAAGAGCTGCTGGGCACTGGTGTCGGCCCGGTCGCGCTCGAGACGACGATCCGATACCAGCGTGAGCTGCGTGGGGGTGACGAGGTCACGGTCTCCTGTGCGTTCGAGTGGACCGGCGGCAAGACGTTTCGGATCGTTCAGGAGATCCTGATGCTCGATGGCACGCCGGCTGCTCAGATCACTGCCCTCTGTGGCCTGCTCGATCTGCGCGAGCGCCGGCTGGTGGCCGACCCGGCACAGCGCTTGCGTGTCTTGGCGTCGTCACCGGCGCTCTTGGAGTAGCGTGCCGCCGCTCGCCACGAGGCGGCGGGCACCTGGGCGTGTGTGGGATCGGTCAGGTCCCGGCGACAACGTTGCAGTCGGCGCGCCCGAATCAGGCCGGCCACGGTCATGGCGTGCGGCTCGAACAGTCTGTGCAGGTACCGCAGAGAGATGTGATGCGCCGCTGCGATCACGCCGGGCGACAGGTTCGGGTCGCCGAGTCGCTGCTCGATGAACGCCTCGATGCGCAGCGTCAGGACGTGAGGATGCTGTGGCGGCGCTGACACATCTCGACCGGCCGACGCCACCAGTGTGGCCGTGATCAAATCGAGCATGGCGGTGCCGACATGAGCGGCTCCGGCCCCGGCGTACTGGTCGAGGTCGCCGGCTATCCGCCGGACCAGCCCGGCGACGAGCGCGCCGTTGCCGTGGCGTCCGGAGAGGCGGATACCCGCGAGATCCTTGACGTCGACGCCGGGCAACGGCAGCAAGGCTCGTGGGAACATCACCGAGAGCTGACGGTGGGCCGGTCCGGCGACCCGGGTGGGACGCGATAGGTCGACGAAGGTGAGGTCGCCGGGATGCACGCGAACCTGACGATCGTCCTGCTCGACCACCGGATTCCCGCGTAACTGCAGATGGACGGTGCACAACTCCGGGTCCGACCTGCGAATCAATGGGGCGCCACGCACCGCCTCGCTGGCCGGCGCGGCGATGTCGACGAAGCGGAGTCCACCAACATCGGCGGCCCGGATCTCGCAGCAGAAACCGGTCTCGTGCTCGGGACGTAGATCGAACGGGACGATCGAGTCGGCGACCGCATGCCGCATGTACTCCAGCCGGGCAGCCGGAGGCTGGTCGTCGGCCCGCCAGACCACTGTCATGGTTCCTTGCTACCACCGACCCGGTGCACGAATTGAACGCAAGGGCACGGATCGCCAACCTGTTGGCACCTGCGGCCAAGGACCTTCCCGGTGTCTGGTTCGTACCGTTGCCGCACAACTGCGCTCTGGCGAAACAGGGAGAGTCATGTGTGGCATCGCGGGATGGGTGGACTTCGACCGAGACCTCACCAGGGAACGTGCCACCGTTGACGCAATGGCCGAGACGATGAGCTGCCGCGGCCCCGACGATGGTCAGTTGTGGCTGGCTCGCCACGTCGCGCTGGGCCATCGGCGGCTTGCGGTGATCGATGTCGAGGGCGGCCGACAGCCGATGGCCGTGGACGGCCTTGCCGTCGTCAGCTACAGCGGCGAGATCTACAACTTCCGCGAGCTTCGCGCGGAGCTCCGGGCGAACGGGCACCGCTTCCGCACGAGGAGCGACACCGAGGTCCTGCTGCGCGCCTACCTCGAATGGGGCGTGGACTTCGTCGACCGGCTCAACGGCATGTACGCATTTGCGTTGTGGGACGTCCGCCGCACTGAACTGCTGCTGGTCCGCGATCGGATCGGGATCAAGCCGCTGTACTACTATCCGCTGCCGGCCGGCGTCCTATTCGGATCGGAGCCCAAAGCGATCCTGGCCAACCCACTGGCTGAGCGTGCCGTGGACGCGGGCGGCCTGTGTGAGCTACTCGCGATGGTCAAGACACCGGAGCAGGCTGTCTTCAAAGGTATGTACGAGCTACGCCCCGGCCACCTGCTGCGGCTGCGTCGGGAAGGGCTGACCACACGCCGGTACTGGGCTCTGGAGGCCCGCGACCACACTGACGACCTCGACACCACCGTAGACAACATCCGTGAACTTCTCGACGACATCGTGGACCGCCAGCTCATCTCCGACGTGCCGCTGTGCAGCCTGTTGTCGGGCGGGCTGGACTCCAGCACCATTACCGCGGCTGCGTCCAAACGCGGGCCGATCCGATCGTTCGCGGTCGACTTCGCCGGGTACGCCGAGCAGTTCGAGCCCGACGAGCTACGGGTCGAACCGGACGCGCCCTATGTGCGGGAACTGGTCCGCCACGTACGCCCCGACCACACCGACATCCTGCTCGATACCACCGAACTGACCAACCCGCAACTGCGTGCGACCGTGGTGCGCGCCTGGGACCTGCCACAGTTCATCGGCGACATGAACACCTCGCTGTACATGCTGTTCCGGGCGATCCGAGAACACTCCACAGTGGCGCTGTCCGGCGAAGCAGCCGACGAGGTGTTCGGCGGGTATGCCTGGTTCCACCTGCCGCAGACTGTCCACGCCGACACCTTCCCGTGGCTCGCAGCGCTGATGCGCGAGCACACTCCGGCTGACTTACTCGACCCACACCTGCGCGATCGGCTGGACATCCCGGCGTACACCGCCGACAGCTACCGCACCGCGCTGGCCGAGGTACCGCACATACCCGGTCAACACGGCTTGGAGCGGCGGATGCGGGAAATCTGCTATGTGCACCTGACCCGGTTCCTGCCGGCGCTACTCGACCGCAAGGATCGGATGAGCATGGCGGTGGGCCTGGAGGTCCGTGTGCCGTTCTGCGACCACCGACTGGTCGAATATGTCTTCAATACACCCTGGGCCGTGAAGACCTTCGACGGACGGGAGAAAAGCCTCCTCCGCGCCGCCGCAACCGACCTCGTGCCGGAGTCGATCCTGCAGCGTGTGAAGAGTCCCTATCCGGCCACCCAAGACCCCGCGTACGAGCAGGCGCTCCGAGACGAACTCGGCACGCTTCTCCGCGACGACGATGCGCCGGTGCTGCCTCTGCTCGACCGCACCGCCGTCGAGCAGGCCGTCACCATGCCGGCGGAGAAGTCCACGTCTACCGTCAGCCGGTATTCGCTCGAGATGACGCTCGACCTCAACGCCTGGCTCAGCTCACACGATCTCCGGATCGATCTCTAGCTCCCGTCGGCCGCACGGCCTGCAGTCGCAGATGAACCCGACGTGAATCGGCGTACTGCCGGTCGATGCCAGCGATAACCC
>Ga0209382_10003512_pt1 | contig 21688 bp, 14 predicted proteins | sample SoiMetdeltSBSDD5_FD_187599 | JGI IMG/M metagenome (GOLD analysis project Ga0209382, IMG submission 187599) | Bulk soil microbial communities from a Populus tree surrounding site in Tennessee, USA - Soil MetaG P. deltoides SBSDD5 (SPAdes) (version 2) | ecosystem: Environmental > Terrestrial >...
GCAGCGCGCTGTTCGAGGTCATCGACAATAAACAGGTGACCGAGCTGCCGGTCAACGGCCGCGATTTCCGCCGATTGACGACGCTCACGTCGGGCTCGGCGCCGCGTTCGCAGCGTGGCTCGCTCGGTTCGTACACAGTCAACGGCCAACGCGAGAAGGCGAACATCTTTCTGATTGACGGCGTGGACAACAACGACTCGTTCCGCAACCAGCCGTCGTTCAACCAGGGTGGCGTGACCGGCGCGCCCGCGACGCTCTTCCCCATCGACGCGCTCAGCGAGTTCAACACTCAGACGCAGGGCGCGGCGGAATACGGGCGCAATTCGGGCGCGATCGTCAACATCGCCATCAAATCGGGCACGAACCAATTCCACGGCTCGGTTTATGATTTTTTGCGCAACGACAATTTGGACGCGCGGAATTTCTTCGAGCGCTGCCCGGCTTCCAATCCCAATTGCAGTGGCGGCGGGAAGCAGGAATTTCGGAACAATAACTTCGGCGCCGTGCTGGGCGGCCCCATCATCAAGAACCGGACGTTCTTTTTCGGCGGTTACGAAGGCCAGCGCGAATTCGTCTTTTCGCCCGGCCTCGTGCGCGTGCCGAGCGCGGCCGACATCGCCGCCGCGCGCGCGGTCAATGCCGCCCTTGGCCGCGCCGAAAACCCGCTGAGCACGCAACTTCTGAACACGCTCTTCCCGCAGCCGACATCGGGAGCGGCGACCGGCAACAACTATTCGTTCGCCGCGCCGAACAGGAATGACAGCGACAACTTTCTGGTCAAAATCAATCACCAGATCAGCGACCGACTCGATCTGAGCGGGCGCTACATTTTCGGCGACGGTACCCAGAACTTTCCGCTCACCACCGGCAACGGCTCGCCGCTGCCGCAGTATCAAACGGCCGTGCCGACGCGCGTTCAATTGTTCGGCCTCAACCTCACGCAGGTTCTCAACGCGCGCCTGATCAACGAGTCGCGAGCCGGTTACAACCGCTACGTCCAGTTCTTCAATCCGCTCGACGCCAACAACCCTCTCCCGCAAGGTCTCAATACAGGCGCGCAGACGGGCGGGCTGCCGACGATTACGGTCACAGGCTTCGTCAGTTTGGGGGCGCCGACCAACGTGCCGCGCGGACGCGTCAGCAGCGCCTATCAGTTCACGGATAACCTGACGTTTTCGACCGGCGCGCACAACTACAAGTTCGGCGGCGAATATCGGCGCGCGATCGTCAATTCGTCTAATGACGTAAACGCGCGCGGGCGGTTGAATTTCGACAGCCCCGCCAACCCTCCCTCTGCCACCGCCCCTACCAACCCAAATCGCCCCGTCGCCAGCGCCGCCACCAACAGCCTCGCCGATTTCCTGGCGGGGAGTTTTGGGTCGGGCACGACGATCTTACGCGGTTCGACGCGGCGCGACACTTTCACCGATAACTTCGGCTTCTTCGCGCAGGACGATTGGAAGATCACACCGCGCCTGACGCTCAACTATGGACTGCGCTACGAATATCTGGGCGTCTTTAAAGAAGACAACGACCGGATGGCAAACTTCGTTCCCGGAACCGGACTTGTGCAAGTCGGGTCCCAAGGTTTGTCGGATTTGTACCAGTCGGATCGTAACAATTTCGGGCCGCGCTTCGGCTTCGCTTACGACGTGACGGGCAAGGGACGGACGGTTGTGCGCGGCGCTTACGGTTTGTATTACGACACGCCGTCGCAGGATTTCTTCCTGTTGCAGAACTTCCAGAGCGGTGGGCCGGCCAGTCCGGCGACCAATCCGCTGCCGATCCTTAACGTCTTCAGCTCAGGGCCGGTTGGCTTTGGGCCGGGCGTTTCGATCTTCGGCAACGCCACGGCGCCGAGCTCGCCCTTCGCGATCTTCGCCGTCGATCTGAACCTGCGCACACCCTACATTCAGAACTACAATTTGAACGTGCAGCATGAGCTGCGACCGGGCATGGTGGCGCAACTCGGTTATGTCGGCTCGCAGGGGAGGAAACTCTACCGCGTGCGCGACATCAATCAGGCATCGCCCGCGCCGCCTCCGCCGGCTGGGACGCCCGCAGCGGTGGCGACGGCAATGCTCCAAGCGCGCCGGCCTCTCAACGGGCAGTTCCCGCAGTTTTCGTTCATCAACTATTTGGAGACTTCGGCCAATTCCAATTACAACGCCTTGCAGGCATCTATCAAGCAGCGGCTCTCGCGCGGCTTGAATTTCTCCGTCGCCTATACCTACTCGAAGTCGATTGACGACGCGTCGAACGGCATCTTTTCCGGGACGCGCGGCGTCGCGTTCCCGCAGAACAGCTTCAACCTGGCTGCCGAACGAGCTATCTCGGTCTTCGATCAAAAACATCGCTTCATGACGAATGTCACTTACGATCTGGACTTCCTGTCTGCCGCTCTGGGCAGTTTGCCGAAGAGTCTGACCGGAGGCTGGCAGGTCGGCGGGATTTATACGGGGGCGAGCGGATTGCCGATCACGCCGTTTCTGAACGGTAACGTGAGTGGGACGGGCGAACTCAACGACCGCCCGAACCTGGTCGGTGACCCGAGGTCAGGCGCACAGCGCGACGCCGCGAATTGGTTCAACAGGGCGGCCTTCGCGTCCCCAGCCCCCGGAACATTCGGCTCCTCCGGGCGCAACACGATCATCGGGCCAAGACTGCATATTGTGGATCTGTCGGTGGGCAAAACGACGAAGCTAAACGATCGCTTCACGACTCAATTCCGCGCGGAGGCCTTCAACCTTTTCAACCGCGCCAACTTGAGTCTGCCGAACGTAGGCTTCGACGCCACGAACTTCAATACGATCACCGCTACACCCGACACAGATTTGGGTAATCCGCGGCTGGCCGACGGCGGGCCGAGGGTGATTCAATTCGGTCTGAAGGTGATCTTCTAAAAGGAATCGTTCAGGCCATACTGAGCGACGTCCTTGAAATAATGAAAAGCGCATAGAGCGTAGCCTAAAAGGTTGCGCTCTATGCGCTTTTTTCACATGAGCTGTTCATGTCGTAGGCGCCGACGCCCAGGCATAATAAAAGGAGGGGTGGACTTTAGTCTGCCCGTCTCATGGACAGAGTAGAGCGGATTGCAAATGCATATACGGGAAAGTGGCGCGACCATGGGTACAGTACGAGGAGCGTGAGCGACCTGAGCGTTGATCAAAAGGCCTATTGATCAACGCTCAGGTCGCTCACGCTCCCCGTACTGTACCGCTTGCCGTCCCGTATACGCATTTGCAATCCGCTCTAAAGTAGCCCCCTCCTCTTCGGAGTAGCTTTCTTGTCGCGTTCCGCCGCCCTTAACGAATGGATAGCGCAGCGCAAGTGTGGTGCGAACTGGCAGTTTGCCTCGACTCCTTTGATGCGACCTTTCGGGAAGACTAGGCAAACTGCCAGTTTGCCCTACACTTAGCCTTCATGTCGCGTTGAGACGCCCGGGAAAGAGTGAAAACCCGCCACGAAGAAATGAAGAACACAAAGAATGATCAGAAAAAACCTTCGTGTTCTTCGTTTATTTGCGCTGGACTCTCTTCAGAGCGCTTCATTTGTCGCCGAAAGTAAAGGTCAAGACTTTTTCCGTCCTCACCGGAATACCGTCGCGCGTTGCCGGATTAAAGACCCACTGGGTCGCAGCAGCGGTGGCCGCGGGGCGCAGTATCATAGGGCCGCTGATGGCCGTCGCATTAACGACGCGCCCCGATTCCGAAATGACGACCTGCACCTCGACCTTCCCTGAAGCGCCCATAGCCTTGGCGGCGGGTGGGTAGACCGGCTTGGGCGACCTAATAACACTTGCGTCCATCAATTTCCCCGAACCTTGCTGTGATCGGAGAGGAGGAGGCGCCGGCAGCGGAGCCTCCTCCTCATCCAACGACAGAAATCTCGGCGCGGGATTAACATTATCAGGGTTGAGCGACGCCAGAAGCGGATATGTCACGGGTGGAATCGGATCCAATTTAAGCGGACCGGCCTGCAGATCAGGCAAAGCGCGCGGAACGCCGCTCGGCAGGCGCAATATCGCCTGCAGGTCGCTCAACCGGCGGACTTGGTAGTATTGGTCGCCGCTTTTGATCACCGCGCCATGGAAAGCCGGGTCCCCGATCAATCCTTGTTTGAACGTCCCGACCGATATGCCAATTATCACCGTGTCGCCGTTAGGCATGAGCGCGACGGCTTCGGCGCACACCGGCGCGTCCTGGCTAGTTCCGCTGGACCCGCCGGCGCCGCATTCGGCCAACTGCCAGACGGTTCCCGCATCCTTCCCGACAAGACCATTGAGCCAGACGCCGAAGGGACGGTTCGGCAATTTCGCGTCCAGTGTGGAAGCGGAGATCCGCTGCGCGGCGGATATCGCCCGCTTCTCGAACGACTCCGACTGGAACGCGACACTCAAACACACACATAAGGCCATAATGGAAATTTTCATCTTTCTTCGCTCATCTCTCTCCAACTGAAACAATAGTTCAAATGGAGAGGAACGCGCCTCCTAAATTGGAATGACGAAGATTGATACAAACCACGAATCGCCGTGGTGATGTTCTTAGTCGACGCTATTGATTGGCGCCGTCGCGCCGGCAGCCACTCGGACCGCCGGCGTCTCTTACAGTCCCACGATGGCCCCGCTAATATCCTGGGCTAATGCGCGCGCAACGCTAAGGCGGGCCGGAAATAATGCCAACAAATCAACATAACAGATCGTTCGATTATTCATCTTCATATTCAATATCCCCCTGTTAGATGATAAGGTGAGGAAAGTTCAGAACCCATCGCTGACATCCTTCGTCTTTGGGACAAAGTAGAGCAAATGGCTCCCCAAACGGGAGTGGCTCCACAAACGGGAGTGGCTCCACAAACGGAAGCGGAGGCTTCGCTCTTTGTCAATTCGGATACAGCGCAGGTTTCTTTAGGCGGTTTCTAAGCGATGAGAGGCCCTGAGGTTCAGGCTAGAATAAAGGCCCAAACCAATTCAGAGTCTCAGAATCGCGTATTGCGGGAGCGCAACAATCTTATTCGGGACACAATGCCATAAGGATAACAAGCCTTCCACTCGACTACAAGTTATTCATGCGTCATGATCGCCTCCGAAAGCCTAATCTTTTGGTTAAATCGTAAAGTCGGCTATTCCGTGTCCTCAAGGATGTGAGCGATTCGTTAAGTCAGTGTAAAAGCTGGTACTTTTGCTATTTCTTTGACTGAGGTCAATTCTATTGGTCGCCGGGATTGAAAGTGAAGGTCAGGACGCTTTCCGTCTTCATGGGAACGCCGTCGAGTGTAGCCGGCTTATAGACCCACTGGCGCGCCGCGGCCGAAGCCGCGGCGCGCAGCGCCACATGCCCGCTGACGGCCGTCGCTTCAATGACGCGCCCAGATTCTGAAATGACTACCTTTACCTCGACCTTCCCAGAAACGCCCATGGCCTTGGCGCCAGACGGGTAAATCGGCTTGGCTTTCTTAATGACGCTGGCGTCCACAAACTCCCCCGAGTTAAGCAGTGATCGCCGCAGGGGAGGCTTGGGAGGCGGCCCCTCTTCCGACGCTATAAATCCCGGCGCGGAGCTATCGTTACCGGGGCCGAGCGAGGCCAGAAGCGGGTACGTCGCGGGAGGGAGTATATCCACTCGCAGCGGACCGGCTTGCAGATCAGGCAAGGCGCGCGGATCGCCGTTCGGCTGGCGCAACATCTCCGGCAGGTCGCTCAACCGGCGGACCTGGTAGAGTTGCTCAACCCTCCTAATCACTGCGCCATGGAAAGCCGGTTCCCCGATCAGTCCTTTCTTGAACGTCCCGACCGAAATGCCGACTACCACCGTGTCGCCGTTAGGCAAGAGCACGGTGGCTTCGGCGCACGCCGACGTGTCCTGACCGGTCCTGCCAGGCGCGCCGAAGCTACATTCGGCCAACTGCCAGACGACCCCCGCCTCCTGTCCGATGACTTCATTGAGCCAGGCGACGAAGGGGCGGTTCGGCAATTTCGCGTCGAGACTCGAAGCGGAGACTTGCTGCGCGGCGGACATCGCCTGCTTCTCGAACGACTCCGACTGGGTCGCGACGCTCAACCATACACATAACGCAATGATGGGGATTTTCATCTTTATTTTCGCGCGATCCTCGCAGTACAGGAAACCATAAATACATCGAGAGTGAAGTAGCTGGCAGTTTGCCCTGCCCTCGCGCCGTAATTTTCATTCTTTCAGGGCGTCGCATCGCGACTTGAAGGCTCCGCAGATAATGACCAGGTAGTAACAAATCAATTCGTTACTACGCGGCGCGCTTTCATCTTTTCATGGTGTCGCAACGCGATACGAAGGCTCCTTTGATTGATGATAAGCCTAATAACCGATAGATAGGCGCCAAAGTCCGGGCGATTATGAATGCCCGAGTCGATTCGGAGTCTCAGGATCGCTTCTTAAGGGAGCGTCACAATATTTAGACAGGATGCTAGGTGGGACACTGGCTGAAGGATATCAAGTCTTCCAATCGACCTCAAGTATTTCAGGCGCCATAATTAATTTCCGAAGGCTGAACTTTTCGTAAATCGTAAGATTAGCTATTTCGCATCGGAAGGCAGTGAACGATTTGTGAGGTCAATATGAAAGCATGTCTGCTCCGCACTATCGCGCCGATCGAACAAAACCCGCTCGAATTGACCGAAGCGACGCAACCACAGCCAGGCGAGGGTCAAGTCCAAGTGAAAGTCAACGTCTGCGGCGTCTGCCGCACCGATCTGCACGTGATCGAAGGTGAATTGCCGCGACAGGTTCTGCCCATTATTCCCGGTCATCAGGTCATCGGACGCGTCGAGCACGTCGGGGCGGGCGTGACGCGATTCAAGACCGGCGACCGCGTGGGTATCCCGTGGCTGCATCAGACTTGCGGGGTGTGCGAATACTGCCGTGAAGGCAAAGAGAACCTTTGCGAGAACGCCACGTTCACCGGATGGCTGGTCAACGGCGGTTACGCCGAATATGCCGTCGCCCCGGCTGATTTCGTCTACCCGATTCCTGAAGCCTTCAGCGACGAAGAGGCCGCGCCGCTGCTCTGCGCGGGCATCATCGGCTTTCGCTCGCTGCGGCTGTCTGGCGTTACAGGCCCGTCTCCAGGCAAACGTTTGGGCATATACGGATTCGGCGCGGCGGCGCACATTGCAATCCAGGTCGCGCGCCATTGGGGTGTTGACGTTTACGCCTTCACCCGCGACGCGCGGCATCGAAAGTTCGCCCTCGACCTCGGGGCGGCGTGGGCAGGCGGAAGCGATGACGACCCGTCAGTCAAACTTGACAGCGCGATCATCTTCGCCCCCGCCGGCGAGTTGGTGATTTCGGCTTTGAAGGTTTTGAAGAAAGGCGGTTGCGTCGCGCTCGGCGGAATTCACATGAGCCAGATCCCGCCAATTGATTACCAACTACTCTACCACGAACGCGTCGTCTGCAGCGTGGCCAATAACACCCGGCAGGACGGATTGGATTTTTTGCGCGTGGCGGCTGAGATTCCGATCAAGACTCAGACGCAGATTTTCGATCTGGTCGAAGCGAATGCGGCGCTCAACGCTTTGAAGCACGACGCGGTGCGGGGGGCGGCGGTGATTCGTATCTAGGCGGCCCGAGGTTGTTCAATTCATCGGGCGAGTAGCGCCGACGCGAGCGGCCTGCCAAAAGGCGCGGACAAAAGCGCGCCTTTTGCGCCTAACCGATTGACATAAATGAAGGGCGATAGTTATATAGCCTCCGTCTGGTGAAGAGGCCAAATCAGCCGTCGGCGCCAATAGCGGTTCTCAAACTCCGAAGCACATTTCATCTTTTTTCTCTATGGGCAGGAGCGAATGATAGGCGCAATCCATGTTTGGTGCGTTATCTGTTAGGGAACCAATCAACATAAATCGAAGTGAACGGACGCGACACGTCATCGCGACCGACACCGGCGCCAGCGGCCTTGCTTCGGCTTCGGCCCGGCATTCGCAACCGAATCCGCGGCTCCGGGTTCCTACAACAAGAGCACTGCAGACAAACAAAGGAGCTATTACATGTCAGTACGTCAACTGTTCATCGTTGGGGAGGGGATGGTGTCTCTTACCCTAAACAAGAAAGAACCATCCGCCACGTCGTCGCGCGTTCCTCCTCAGGGAACGGCGCCCACTCGCTCTTCCAAGGGAGGGCAGCGCGTTTCTGCGGGCGGGTCAAATGGAGTCGCGTCGGAATCCGCGGAAAATCCGCTTAATTCCGCCCGCGCTTTCAGGTATGGACGAATGTTACCGCGCGGTAATTCAAACGGGGTGAATAACCAGGGATTGATCGATCTGGGACTAGAAATGCATAAAGACACCGCTGATCCCAACAACGGTCCCGCTGCGGATTCCAACCTGCCTGCCGGATACACCTATCTTGGCCAGTTCATCACGCACGACATCACGTTCGATAGGACCGTGAACATCGCCGATGGCGAGCTTGATGCGAAGCAGATCCGGCAAGGTAGAACGCCTTCTCTGGAACTGGATAGTCTTTATGGATTGGGGCCTCTTTCCGCATCGAGCAGGCATATATATGAAAACGACTGTCTCCACTTTAAGATCGGCAAGACGACCCCGACCCTCGTCGGCAACCTCCAAGTCGAATATCCGAATGATTTGCCGCGAGACATCTCGAATCCTGCAAATCCTCGAAAAGCCCTGATCGCCGAACCGCGCAACGACAGGAACCTGGCGTTGGCGCAAACTCATCTCGCGTTCCTGAAATTCCATAATGCCGTAGTGAACTATCTCGCCGAAGATGGACTGCTGGGCAGAGAGTTGTTCGAGGCGGCGCGTAAGAAAGTCATCCAGCATTACCAGTGTATTGTACTGGAGGACTATCTGTCGAAAATCCTCGATGATTCAGTGCTGACATCTGTGCGGAAGGATGTTCTGGCAAACGGCGCCAAACGCCTCACAAATTCCAAAGAGAGTGGTCTGTTCTTGCCGGTCGAATTCTCATTCGCCGCTTTTCGCTTCGGGCACAGCCTGGTGCGCGACAAATATGAATGGAACCGGGTGTTTGAGACGCCGGCGCCAAACGCCCCTAACAATGGAGTTCACAGGATGGACGGCGCCAGGCTTCACCAGCTATTCACGCTTACCGGCGCGAACGGGAATTTAGGTGGAGCGAAGACATTGCCGACCAATTGGGCGATTGATTGGACGCGCTTCTACGATTTCAGCGAGTTTAAAGGGATCACAAACAACCCGAAATCCAACCGGGCGCGTAAGATCAGTACAACGCTCAGCATCGGACTTAAGGGCATTCCCGGCTTTCCCGCCGATATACCGATAGAATCTCGTTCGGTGGCGGTTCTAGATCTTCAGATGGGAGCTATGCTGAGTCTGCCCACAGGGCAGGAGGCGGCGAGAAAATTCAAACTGGACCCTATCGAGGAAAAACTGATTGCCGAAGGGCCACACCAGAAAATCCTCGAGGAATACGGTTTCCATCAAAAGACTCCTCTCTGGTACTACATCATGAAAGAGGCCGAGATAGAGAATAGTGGAGAGCGCCTCGGCCAGGTCGGAAGTCGAATTGTGGCCGAGACGATCTACGGATTGATCAAATCAAGCGAATATTCGATTTTGAAAGATCCGACCTGGAAACCTGACCTGTGGCAAATCAAACGCGATGAATTCGGGATGGCGGACCTTCTGATCTTTATCCAAAAACACAGCTATGACGGCATCGATCCCATAAATCCGGTGGGATAATTTGAATACTGACAATAAAGGAGAAAAAAGCATGACAATCCTGGATAAGATAAAAAACAAAATTGAAGAAGAGGCGGCCGATCAGACCGGCCAGGTTGCGGATAAACTCCAAGATGAGGCGATCGAGGCGCTTCTCGGCGGTCTCGGTTCCCCTGCTTGGACGACCTACATGAATAACTTTGCCGATAGTCCCGAACAATTGAAACGACTTACGGCCGAGGATGCGACCGCGACCGACCCCTATATGCGGAAAGCCCTCGCATATTTAGTCTCCAATGCCGTCTGCGGCGGAACTACTGTAACAAGGCTCAAAGACAGGCTGGAGGACGGACTACTGGATCAGGGGTTGCAGATAACCTGAACTCGGGGAGACGCGCAAATGGTGGAATGGACACAGATTTGCACAAGGTACCTGCCTTTCATTTCTGATGATGCGAAATGGAGATTAAGCCGAGAAATCAGGCCGGATGATCCTGAGCAAGGGTGGAAACTACATCTCTCCGCAACGCTGATCACAGCAGTTGAGGCGCTACAGAAAATCGCTCCGTTACTGCAGTCCCACGGCGCGCTTTTCAAGGCGCCGGCTTCTCTCGATGAATTGAACAAGATCAATTCGGGACTTGATTACGGGTATAGCCAGGTCGGGAAGGTGTTTACCATCTACCCGCGCAACAGCGAAGAGGCTGTCTTGCTTGCTCGCCAGTTGCACCATCTGACCGCCGGAATGCCCGCTCCCGCAGTTCCCTTTGATCGACAATTCCAGCCGGGAAGTTGCATTTATTACCGATACGGCGGGTTCAAATCATTGGAAATCAGATCTTCTGATGGCTCCAAAATTCCCGCCGTACAAAACCCCGAAGGGCGCCTGGTTCCCGACTCCCGTGAATCCTGGGCGTCGGACCTGAGTTGGATTTTGGATCCGTTCCAGGACCAACAGGCGCCCGATGAACAAGGCTCGCCCACCAGCCCGCTCAAGACAAGATTTCGGGTATTTCGAGCGTTGACACAACGAGGGAGAGGGGGCGTCTACCAAGCAGTTGATCTGCGCGCTCAACCACCGAGTCTTTGTATTTTGAAAGAAGGTCGCCGCAACGGCGAGACTGGCTCGGACGGGCGGGACGGATTCTATCGCGCGCAAAACGAAGAGCGAGTTCTCTCCGGCTTGCGCGTCTGTGGCATCGAGGCGCCGCGGCTATATTCCTCTTTCGAAGTGGATGGCAATTACTACCTGGCGATGGAATTCATCGCCGGAGAAAGTCTTCATTCGCTGCTCAGCAAGAGGCGCCGGCGTTTGCGGCTCACGCAAGCTCTTCGTTATGGCCTGCAAATATCAGAGATAGTCGCGCGGCTTCATGCCGCCGGCTGGGCCTGGCGGGACTGCAAACCGGGAAATCTGATGATGACACGAAAGGGCATATTTCGACCAATCGACTTCGAAAGCGCTTGCCCATGCGACCGGCCTGATCCCCTACCGTGGCGAACGCCCGACTTCACTCCGCCTGAATCGGCCCACGGAGCGTCGGGCGGCGCCTCGGATGATCTGTATGCAGTCGGCGCAATCCTGTTTCTACTGCTCACTGGCCGGACGCCGGCGGCGTCCGGTTCAATCCCTGCAACGAAATGGCGACGCAACCTTCCCATTGAAATCCTTTCGATCATCTCGGACCTGCTTTCGCCTGAACCACAGCGACGTCCGGCCGCCGCGGACATTGCAAGAAGACTGAAGGCAGTTCTCTCCGTTGATCGAAACCTGTCACGGTAAAAGATTGGCGCACTTTAGGAGCTCAGCGTACCTGGGGTCCGAACGCAGGTCATCGAACAGGGGATCGATCTTGATAAAGGGAAAAGTTGCGAAGCGATCTGAACAGGTTTCCCGGAACAATGCGACCGCCTTATTAAGATCATTTAGCGCCAAGTGAATGATCGCCTTCTCTTGATGAGGAACTTTATCTTTGTCCACCTGCGAAATCGCATCCAATTCGGCAAGGATTTTCCGCGCCTGACCCGCCTGACCTGACTTCGCGTAAGCAAAGCCGAGCGGCGCGGCGAAGAAAGTCTTGTCGTTGGCCTGCAGTGGCCGAAACATTTCAATAACTTTTCTGTAAGCCCTCTGCTGCAGAAAGACGAGACCGAGTAAATAGATAGCGCCTTTATCATCCGGGTATTTTTCAAGCATTTTCTTACTGTGATCGGCGGCTTTGTCATATTGCCGGGCTAAATAATAGGAGAGTATAAGATTTCGTTCCGTTTGTTTTGATAAAGGGTCAAGCTCTCGCGCTCTTTCACTCTCCGCAATGGATTCGGCAGTGCGCCCCATCAGCGCCAGCAGATGCGAGTACCATAAGTGCGCCTGTGAATGCTCTTGATTAAGACTGATCGCCAGTCTGAATTCTTTCTCGGCCTCGCGGAAATCCCAGTCAAATCTCAGTTTTACGACCCCTAGCGAAGTGTGCGCCTCCCAGATCGTATTATCTTCGCGCAGAACCTGTAGCGCATAATCCTTTGCGATCGGCATGGCGTCTCTTGTCGCCATGGCGCCATAAGCGACCGTCGTCCGTATGGCATAACAGTCCGCCAATCCGGCATAGGCTTGCAGATATTCACGGTCCATCTCCAACGCCTTACGATAATGCTCAATCGCCAGGGGGATGTTCTCTTTGGTCCTGTTATTCCAGTAACTCCTCGCCTGAATGTAATAGCGAAACGCTTCCGGGTTTTGGGTCTGGCGAGCGGCCAGGCGATTCCGTTCAGAATCACGCAGGTAAAAGAGCGCTTTTTCGGCAATCCCTTTGCAAAGCTCCCGGTGAATGGAAAGAAGCCCGACTGGATTTATATCACGGGTTTCGCTCCACGCCAGTGATCCATCTTTCGTTCTGATGAGGCGGAAATTCAAAACCGGCTGGGCGCCGCGTTTTGTGATTTCGCCGATAAAGACCAGCTGGACATCGAGCGAGCGGCCTACCTCCATAGGATCGAACTGTTTGTCTTTATACCCGGCGGCGAGTGTGCGAGGTCTGACTTTCAGTCTCTGCAGGCGTGAGAGTCCCTGGATGAGCGTATCGGTCAATCCATCGCCCAGATAGTCAATACTCTGATCACCGCTTTTGTTTATGATCGGTATCACCGCCAGAGCCTGAACCTTTGTCAGGTTGTAATAGAGGATGGCCGATATGATGACGAGCAGAAGAAGCCCGGCGAGCGAGACTCGGGCGCGAAGGCGGCTGGGGATCGGGCGGCTCCGAAATTTCTTTTTCCCCTTGAGATAGTCCTCAATGTCGAGAAGGACCTCGCTGATCGATTGATACCTCCGCTCCCGATCCTTGATCAGACACCTGCGCGCAATCTGAAGCAAACCTTTCGGACCTTCCGCTTCAGCCGGAGGGTCGGGGCCGAGAATCGCCGTGATGCTCTCCGCGTCGCTCTCCTTCGCAAAAGGATTCCTCCCCGTGATCATTTCATAAAGAACGATGCCGAAGCTGAAAACGTCGCTGCGAAAATCAAGCTTCTCCGCCTTCAACTGTTCCGGAGACATGTATTTCACGGTGCCGACCACGAGTCCCTGGCTCCACCCATGGCTTTCCCCGGCCTCCGTGTTCAGGACGCTTTGCTGAGCGGACTTCGCCAGTCCGAAATCGAGCACTTTCACCTGGCCGCCCGCGGAGACCATTATGTTTTTCGGCTTGATATCGCGGTGGATGATTCCGTGAGCATGCGCTTCGGCCAGCGCGCCTGCGATCTGGGAGGCGATCTTCGGGACGTGTTCGATAGGGAGAGAGTTCTTCTGCGCTAGGGAGTAAAGGGTTTCTCCCTCGGCGTACTGCATGACAATAAAACTGTGGCCGTCCAGTTCCTCGAAACCGTAGACGGCGCATATATTCGGGGTCCAGTTTCGCGACGGCCTGAGCTTCTTTCTTCAATTGCCGCTTGGCCCATGCGTCGTTCGCCAGTCTCTGGGAGAGAAATTTGAGCGCCACGTCACGGTTGAGGTTGGCGTCCTCCGCCAGATAAACCGCTCCCATTCCCCCTTCACCGAGCTGTCGCAGAATGCGATAGGGGCCGATCCGCTTCCCCTCCAGCGCTGGCCTGGGAGCCGATTTCGAGAGCAATTGCAGACCGATGGTGTAGGCCGGCTCTTCCATTATTTCGGGATTTGCGTCGTAAGCGACGAGATAAGCCTCAACCTCCGACCGGAGACGCGCATCTTCTCCGCAAACCCTGGACAGATACACCGCGCGATCTGAGGCGGGAAGCGCGATCGTCTCATGAAACAGTTCTTCTATGCGTCGCCAATCCTCATTCATCATTGGGGCCATTGGTAAGTTCCCGGGCGAGCCATGCCTTCGCCATATTCCAGTCACGGATCACCGTAATTGTGGAGGTATTCAGCGCCTCCGCCGTCTCTTCAACACTCAGGCCGCTAAAAAACCGTAATTCGACGACCCTGCATTTTCGTTCATCGATCAGCTCCAATTTGTTCAACGCCTCATCCAGGGCAATCAGATCTACCGCCCGCTGTTCAATCACGGCATCGACATCGGAAATTGAGACATGAATCGCTCCGCCTCCGCGTTTATCGCGAACCCGGTCGCGGGCGTAATTGAGAAGAATGCGTCGCATGATCTTCGCGGCAATGGCGAAAAAGTGGGACCGGTTCTGCCAGCGCACCCTTTTCTGATCAATCAGCCGCAGGTAAGTCTCATTGACCAGCGCGGTGGTCTGCAGCGTATGGTCCGGATTTTCCCGCCTCATATAATTATGAGCGATTCGATGCAACTCTCTCTCAACAAGGGGGATGAGCTTATCAAGCGCGGCTTTCTCACCATCACACCAATTAATAAGAAGTTCCGTGATGTCCGAAGAGGAATTCATAGGCGCCTTTATCCAGACAGACTCCCAGGCGTGAAGGAACCCGCCTTGAAACGTGGTTCTGCAAACGAAACGGCGAGAGAAAAAAAATATCGCCAGGAATGATAGCTAATTCGGCAACCCAGTGCGTTAAGGAATGGGAGCGTTAAACGCTCCAACTCAGTAATGAATTCAGTTGGCCGCCGCCGCGTCTGGCGCGACGGTGTCTTACCTGGGCGCATTATTAATAAGGCGATTGCAGGTGATTTTGCAATCTTTTAAAGGCAATGTTCTATCCCCCATGGAGAAAAACCATGAAGAATGCGTTTATTAGCGATATGCATCGCGGGAAGGACTTCATCAATGCGTTTGGAAGCTGGGTGATGGTTTTATTGACACTGGTCTTCATCGCTCTTTATGGCGTCGTACTCTTCGGCGGATTCAATCACCTCTTGGACGACCGGATGATCTCCCATCTGGAGTCTGTCATCTTTGTCGTCATCGGATATTTTTTTGGAAGACTGCCCGCGCGCCAGAACGAAAAGTCTCTGAAGGAGGAAATCAATCGTCAAAACATGAAGACCGAAGCCGCGCAGCAAGCCAAGGAGCAGTTACAGCAGGCGCGGGAAGCGCTTGAAGAGAAGATAAAGAATGTCAGAGCCATACTCATGTCCCCAGCCGCCAAAGCGTCCTCAGCCACAGGGCGCCCGATCAACGGCTCCGCCGATTTTCAGGATCCTTCCGGCGGAGCCGTTCGGGGTGAAGCGCTCGGCCAGACAGTGGACACCGCGCTCATGGTCCTGAGTTTGTAATTCTACTTCGAAGGGTCGAGCGAAGGCGCGTTGGAGAATCCAGCGATCAAACTCGAAACAAGAAAGGAAAACTATGAGTTTTACTTTGATCAAAGGCGTATTTCACCTAGATGCCGGGATTCCGGATGGAGATTCGGTGCGCTTTTTAGCCGATAATGACCTTCTTTTCGACAACCTGCGGGGACTCCCGGTCGAATTTAGAACGGATGGCACCGTGATGTTACGCTACGAAGGGATAGATGCGGTCGAAAAGACAGCGATTCAGCCGTTCGCCACTGCCGCTCGAGAATTAAACTTCGCGCTCTTGAGAGAGCAGGCCGATCCACACACGAACGCGCCACGAGGCTTCATTCTTTCCAGACAAACGGATAAGAACCGTCGCCCAGTCTCTTTTGCATTTTCAGGCGACATAGACCAGGACGACGGCAGCATAGTTTTTTTGGACGTCGAGTTATTGCGCAGGAGCGTGAACTTAAAGCTGGTCGCAAAAGGACAAGCATACACAATGTTTTACGAAACCCTTTTTGCCGAGTTGCGCGTGGAATTGACTGCGGCCTTCAAATCGGCGCGGCGACGGGCTTTGGGCATTCATCGACAGGACGCTTCGTTAACTGGTACGAGTTTCCAGGGGCGACCGTCGTTGGACGAGATTCCCCCGATCTTTCCCAAACTCTGGCGGCGGTTAGAGGAGTATTCGCGCAATCACAAAGACCTCGCCGAGTTCATACATTTCATGCGAACCAAGGTCACAGACAAGCTCTTCACCATTTCCGACGGACGCCACATCTCTTTCGATAATGCGATTACGGTCACTGGAAATAATCTCAAAATGAAATACGAGCCGTTCGACATGGTTTTCCGACCGGCTTGACGCTCCGGTCATGCGGCGCCAATAACAGGGCGCCGCCGCCGATCTCGTCTACCGGTTTCCATCCACAATTTCTCAGCTCAATGGTTATGCGCAACATCAACAAACTCATCAGAACCTGGATCGTGATAATCGTGTTTTGCTTGCCGCTCATTGCCACTCCTACGCAAGGGCAATCCAATGCTCCAGTCGATGGCGGCAGTGGGGCAAAACCAACACCCGCCCCGGCTAATGGGCTTGAGGTCGCCACCGAACTTTGGCCGCTTACTTTCGTGCGTAGCAAAATTCCTCAAGCGGCGACTGGCGCTAATGGCGCCGGAGATTCAGTAGATAGTTTAGTGACGGCGCTGAACGCCAGCTTTGGGAAAGACTCCGTCACACGCTCGCGCCAGATGCTGTTGATTAAAGGCACGGAGAAAACCCGGCTGGCGATCAAACGGTTGTTGACTGAATACGATCTGCCCTGGCCGCAGGTGCAAATGAATCTGTGGACGGTGCAGGTGAGCGGCAGGCCTGATCAGATCACCCCAAAGCTGCTGGCGATCAAGAGCGATATTGCCCTAACTCAGGCCGCGATGGCAGAAGTGTTCGCCGAACTGAATAACTTTATCAACGAGCAGAAAGGTGATTGTGATTTACGCAAGCGGCTCGAAAACCTAAAGAAAATTGGCTTCGATTGCGAGGCTGGAGATGCGCTCGCGCTGAATGAAGCGCTGATCATCATGGCGCTTATGAAAGAGCCTAAGACGGTCGTAGATAAACTCGACCAAAAAGTGGCATCTATATTAAAGAACCTCGAAAATGACGGCAGGAAAAGATACCAAGAAATTAAAGACTCTCTCAAGGAAACCTTCGCGCTCGGTGACAAAGAATTACAATATCCACCACAGAATCCGGATTGTGGTCCTAAGCTTAAGCATACCGCGAAAATTTACAATAACGATACGATCAAGCGCGCCCAGAAAGCGATCACAGATTTTGTCGATAGCCTGATCAACTATCGTAGTGATCACGACGATCCAAATGGCCCAGTCATGCTGCGGCGTGAGAACGCGGCGGTGGATCGGCTCCTGCAAGACGCGATAGAAGCCTATGCCCTTGACATGCAACAGCTTTTTCTCGACCCCTTGCTCTTGCGGATTCAACGGCTTAACGGAGCCATACCGAAACGGCAATCGTGGGGATCCGAAGGGGTTACATTGACCAGTCAGTTGCGCATGGTGGTGACCAGCACCATGACAACGAGTTTGGAAACGGAGATGGCCTCATATGCCAACGCCACTCGGCCAAAGCCGTTCGATGTATCAACATTGTTCAACACTGCCTTTCCCCGGCAAGAACGATTTGGCGTTTTGGATTCAACGCCAAAGCCCGCGCCGAACCCCGAGCCGACCGCTGAGACTACGCCTCCCCCCACCCCGCCGCCCGCTCCCGAAACGCAGGTTCTCACTGGCGCGCAAAGAATCTTCGGCGCGCTCGGCCCCGGCGAGGCATTCTTACTGGCGGCGGCTCTGGCCAATGACGTCGAGCCGAACTTCCACCAAGTAGCGCCTGGCGTATCGATCAAAATACAACCGACAGTGTTGCCGGATGGAGGCTCAGCCCGGCTGGCGATGGAATGTGAATTCAAGGTCGAAACCCAGGAATTCGGCAATAGGGGCAATGATGTCTGGAAACAGCCCTTTGCTGACGCGGTCAAAAAGCACAAGGTAGTGACTGACACGGCGGTAAGTGTCTTCGATCTCTTCGACATTTCCTCGTTTTCTCTGGAATCGTCCTACCCGCAGGCCCCCTACTACGTGCCCGTGCTTGGACGTTTGCCGGTCATCGGTCCGATTTTCCAGCGGCCTCGTGACAAAAAACGCGTGCATCATGAAAGCATCATTCTAGTCAACACGATCATCCTGCCTCGCGCGATGGACCTGGCGCGTTTTTACGGGGGAAATTAAAGAGGCGCCAGGCCGAACTACGGAGGTGTATATGACGGAGGTGTATATGGCAGAACAAAATACGCCGGAGGCGGGCGTCAGGAAAGTCATCGTCGCCATCCACGGCATCGGCGACCAGACTCAATTCGCCACGATTCAACAGACCGCAGCGCAATTCTGCTCCTACCATGAATCGACGTTCGCCACGCCGCTCGGCTCCTTTCACAACGGGCTGGCGACCTTCGCGTTGCCCGAACACGTTGACAGTCCGGCCTTACGCGAACTTCTCTTCGCCGAAGTCTATTGGGCTGACATTCCGCGTGCGGTGGTCGATGAAGGCTTCAAGTTGGAAGACGCGCAGGCGTGGGCAAAAACCATCGTCGGGCGTGTGCGGCAGCGCGACGAGGCCGGCGGTAATGAGTATGGCGAGCGCGAATACAGTCGTCTGGAGCTCGTGCTGAGCGAGATGGGCGAGGCGTTAGGGGTGATGGGAAGAGTATTTTACCTCTCCGGCAAGATGGGGCTGTTTAGTTTCGATCTTGACAGAATCATCCTGGACTATCTGGACGACGTGCAAGTCGTCGCCGACTTCAAGGAAGATAGCGGTCGCGTCATTCGCCGCTTCAGCGATAAGCTTAACGACATTTATAAGGAGCTGAGCCTGAAGGGCGAGCGGCCGGAAATTTATTTGGTCACGCACAGCGAGGGCACGGTTGTCGGGTTGCTCGGCCTGCTCAGCGCCATTTGCGGCAAAGACCCGGTGTACGGCAAGGACAGGCCGCCGTGGCTCGATTGTATACGCGGGTTGATGACGATCGGCTCGCCGATAGACAAACATTTGTCGCTCTGGCCGGAGTTGTTCGATGATTTGCTAGAGCCGGCGCATCAGCCGAAGAATAACGCCTTTATCGAATGGCGTAACTATTACGACCTGGGGGATCCGGTCGGCTTTGAACTTCCCCTGGCGCGCACAGTTTTCAACACCGATATAAAAAACCCGCAGGACGGCAATCCGTGGCGCTGGTTCAATTTCCCGGAAGCCTACGATCATAAATTTACGCGCTCGCTCTTTCCCGGCAAGGCGCACAACGACTATTGGACTGACCCGGCGGTCTTTGGCCATTTCATACAAAAGGTCGTCTATCAAAACGCGCAGTCTCCTCAGAAACGCGCGGACAAAAAGTTTGACGAGCCGCCCGGCAACAGGTTGCTGCACAAGATCGGCAGTTGGTTTTTGCCTTATGTCGCGGCGCTCGCGTTGCTCTTCTTTGCGGTCTACACGGTCTACAAAGCGGTCAAGAACTGTCTTGCGGGCAATGATAACGAAGCGGTGGAAACGGCCAAGCAAATCTTCCTCAATGTAGGCGGCTTCACCGCGTTGCTCGCCGGCCTGACCGTCACGGCGCGCATTCCGCGTTTAACGCGCGAATGGTGGTGGCGTTTCTTTGGCATAGTGGTCTTCGCGCTGGGCGCATTCGGCTACATGAACACATTCGACTACATGAAATTGATTTCTACTGTGAAGCGCGAGGGTTTGAGTCATCTACTTACTTCTGGGCAACACACTTCCGGTTGGGGGTTGGTTATACTGGCTAGTTTGATAGCCGTGCTGGCCAATATCGTTGCGCGTAAGTATCCGAGGCTGGGCGTCAGACCGCTGCTGTGGTTCGGCGGAGCGGGCGTGTTGGGAGTTATTGCCAAACATCTCTATGCCACGAAGGGCGACACTGATCGTGGCGCGATTTGGCCGGTGGTCATGGCGGGGGCGCTCTTCCTGTATTTGTGGTGGTTGACCATACTCTTCTTTGACCTCGTCTTCATTTGGCATCGCTACATTCAGACCTCACTCGCGCAAAGACAACTGAATGCGATCTCTTGCGCGGCGTACCTAAAAAGATGATCGGCAACGCGAGTCTCAAGGCCCGGGCTGAAGGCGCCTGATGTAACGCGCGTTACATCAGGCGCCTTATGTAACGCGCCTGATGTAACGCCGAGGATGCGTGTTCGCTCTATTCGTTAAGGGATCTGAGCGCCTCGGCAATGAGGCGTTGCGCCATTCCCGACGCCTCATGCGCCGGAACGTCCTCAGATTGCCGGGTGGCGCGGTCGTAAAATTCGACCTTGCCCTCTTTCAGTTTCTTCGGCCCGATCCTGACCTGGAACGGGAAGCCGACTAGATCGGCGTCGTTCAACTTCACGCCCGCGCGCTCGTCGCGGTCGTCGTATAAGACCTCGATGCCTGCCCTATTCAGCTCTTCATAGATACGATCCGCCGTGGCTTTCAACTCGGCGTCTTTGACGTTGAGCGGCGTGACCACGATCTGGAACGGCGCGATCGTCACAGGAAAGATGATGCCAGCCTCGTCGTGATGAAGCTCTATCGCCGAGGCCAGGACGCGCTCGACGCCGATGCCGTAACTGCCCATCACGATGGGGACTTCCTTGCCCTCGGCGTTCAAGACCGTCGCGCCCATAGAGATGCTGTATTTCGTCCCGAGCTTGAAGATGTGGCCGACTTCCAGGGCTTTCGCGACGCGCAACACGCCGTCGCATTTCGGGCAGCCCTCTCCTTCGGCGACGGTGCGCAGGTCGGTCCACTGAACGTTTTTGATGTCGCGGGTGATGTTGACTCCGCGCTGGTGATGGTCGTCAACGTTCGCGCCGGTGGTCATATTGGCGCGCCCTTGCAGGGCGTTATCGGCAAGGATTTTGTGTCTGGTCACGCCGACCGCGCCGAGGCTCCCTGCGTGCGCGCCCATCGCCTCGAAAATCTCCTCCGGATGCGCCGGGCGCAACTGCGTCAGTTCGGCGCCTTCCGGGCGCAGCATTGCGCCCACGGCCGAAGCCAGCTTGGCGTCGTTGAGCGGATGATCGCCGCGCAGCAGAGCCAGGATTATCTGCGCCGACTCCTGCTTCCCTTTTTCCGATACTGCCATGTAGACCAGCGTCTTGATCTGGCGCTCGGCCGCCGCGCCGCCGGGGAATGTGACCAGGTCTTCGATGGTCCGAACGCCCGGCGTCGGGAACTTCTCGACCGGCGCGTCGGGGTTTTCGTCCGCGATCTGGGGGATGCGCGATTGCGCTTTTTCGGTGTTGGCCGCGTATCCGCACTTCGCGCAGCTCGCGACCATGTCCTCGCCGGCGTTCGTGTAGACCATGAACTCGTTCGACGCCGAGCCGCCCATCGCCCCGGTGTCGGCCTCGACGATGACGTACTGCAATCCGCAGCGGTCGTAGATGCGGCAGTAGGCGCGGCGCTGGTCTTCGAAGGCCTTGTCAAGTCCCGCGAAATCGACGTCGAAGGTGTAAGCGTCTTTCATCGTGAACTGCCGCACTCGCAGCAGCCCCGATTTCGGGCGAGGCTCGTCGCGGAACTTGGTCTGAATCTGGTACCAGACCTGCGGCAGTTGTTTGTACGAGCGAAGCTCATTGCGCGCGATGTCGGTGAAGACCTCTTCGTGGGTCATGCCCAGACAGAGGTCGGCGCCTTTGCGGTCTTTCAGGC
>Ga0209382_10003514_pt1 | contig 21684 bp, 18 predicted proteins | sample SoiMetdeltSBSDD5_FD_187599 | JGI IMG/M metagenome (GOLD analysis project Ga0209382, IMG submission 187599) | Bulk soil microbial communities from a Populus tree surrounding site in Tennessee, USA - Soil MetaG P. deltoides SBSDD5 (SPAdes) (version 2) | ecosystem: Environmental > Terrestrial >...
CGCGCTTCCAGTTGCTGGTCGCGGTCGGGGCGGTGAGTGCAGTGACGTTCATAGCAGAGAGCTTTGACGCTGCATGGCTGCTCCGGGTTGCGCGTCGAGCGCACGGATCAGCTCGACCGCCGGTTTAGCGAGCCCGATTCTCGCCGGTTGTCGCGGCTCGTACCAGCAATACCGGCCGCCGTCGGCCAAGGCCGTGATGGCGGCCGCGCGTACCAGCAGAGGATGGAGCGTGAGATCGAAGTGCGTGAAGGAATGAGCGTACGGCGGCAGTGGGTCCGTGCGTTCGACACTGCCCCGCTCGATGATCCATGCCTGCGCCGCTGCGTGCTCATCGAATTGCGGCAGCGTCCACAGCCCGCCCCAGATTCCCGCCGGGGGCCGATGCTCCAGCAACACCGCCCCATCGTCACGGACCATCATCACCACATACGCAGACCGCTGCGGCCGGATCTTTTTCGGCCGCGCGGTCGGCAGCGCCGATTGCCGGCCTTCGATGCGGGCGACGCAATTTTCGGTGAGCGGACACGCGGCGCACAGCGGTCGCGAGCGCACACACAGCGTCGCGCCCAGATCCATGATGGCCTGCGTGTAGTTCGCGACCCGCTCGGCGGGCGTGCATTCGTCGGCCAGCGACCAGAGCGTCTTCTCGACCTCGCGCTCGCCCGGAAATCCTTCGATGCCGAAATAGCGTGCGAGCACACGCTTCACATTGCCGTCGAGAATCGGATGCCGCTGCGAGCGCGACAACGCGAGAATCGCACCGGCAGTCGAGCGGCCGATGCCGGGGAGTGCCTGCGCAGCTTCGATGGTCTGCGGAAACTCGCCGCTGTGCCCGGCGACGATCAGCTGTGCCGCGCGATGCAGATTGCGGGCGCGCGCGTAGTAGCCCAGGCCAGTCCACAGATGCAGCACTTCATCGACCGGCGCAGCAGCGAGGGCGCGCACGTCGGGAAACCGCTGCATGAATCGCTGGTAGTAATCGATGACGGTCGCGACCTGCGTCTGCTGCAGCATGATTTCCGAAACCCACACCCGGTACGGGGTGGTGTCTTGTTGCCACGGCAGATGCTTGCGCCCGGCGCGATCGAACCACGCAAGGAGCGGCGCAGCGAAGGTCGTCATTCCCGGCACACGTGGACGCGCGTCTGACTGAAGTCGTTCACGAACGATGGAGCCAGCTCGACCATGCGCCGCGCCGTGCGCGTGAGGTGTGCCTGGTCGTAGAAGCCCGTGCGCTGCGCGATCTCGGCAATGGTGCTGCGCCCATCAACCATCTCCAAAGCGACCATCAGCCGGCGCCACAGCACGTACTCGCGGATGCGCACGCCGAGCTCCGCTTTGAAACGCCGCATCAGCGTGTAGCCCGACAACCCGACACGCCGACCGAGCTCGTCCGGCGTGGGCGTGTCGGTGACCGCGTCACGCAAGATTTGCAACACTTCCTCGACGCGTGCGTCGAGCTCATGAGGCGGCGCATCGATGCCGCCGAACGCCTGCAGAATCGATTGCGCGGCGCGGTTCGCATCGCGGCAGTCGCAGGTGCCCTCGAACAGTGCTTCCCACGGGATCGGCCGCCCTTCCAGCGCCGCGAACTCGAGTTGCACGATCGGCTCGCCGTTCAGCAGCGGCTTGACGTAACGGAACCACGGATGATCGGCGCCGATCAGGACTGTGACGATGCTCGCATTGCGCGCATCGATGCGATGCCATGCGTTCGGTGCGACGATTGCTGCCCGGCACACGAGCGGCTCGGCTTCGCGGGACGTGAGAGTGACGGGCGCATCGGGCGCGACCGTGACGATGGCCCCGAAGTGGCGATGACTGGAATTCTCGCGGCCCGGCCCGGCCGAAATCACCAAACGATCGCATGCATAGATTTGTGTCTGCGCCAGTTTCATACAAGCAACGGCGAGGCCGGATTGCGCACAATGTTCGCGCTTTTGCAACCACGATGCGCCCGCTGCAACCTCGTGGGCGATGCTCGCGTCTCACATGCTCTCAGGTAAACCCTTAGGTGAGACTTAGCATCGTAGTGCTGATCCTAGTTTACGGTCTTTCGACCCCGGGGAGTGGAGTATGAGTTCGGTAAGGTGCAAGGCGGCTGTGGCCGCAGCCGTGCTTTGGGCGGCCTCTGCAGGGGCAACTGCTCCGATCGATCACGTCGACAACTTCGCGCTGCTGGACCAGGCAGGGAAGTATCACGACCTTTATTACCTCTCGGACGCCAAAGCCGTCGTGCTCATGACGCACGACGACGAGTGTGCAGCCGTCAACGATGCGTTGCCCGCGCTGGAGCAGGCCAAGGCCAGCTATGCCGGCCGCGGCGTCGAGTTCCTGATGATCAACACGCAGGACGACCGCGATGCGGTTGCCGCGAAGGCCAAGGGCTCGAGCATTCCGGTGCTCCTCGACGATACGCACCTGGTCAGCGAGTCCCTGCAGCTGACGCGTGCCGGCGAAGTGCTGGTCATCGACCCGAAGGGCTGGAAGATCGCCTATCGCGGTCCGCTGGACAAAGCCAAGACGGGCAATGCGCTGCTCACTGGCGCGCTCGACTCCGTGCTGGCCGGCCAGCCTGTGAAGAAGGCACAAGTCTCCGCACGCGGTTGCGCGATCAAGGCTGCGAAGGCCACGAAGGTCGGTGCGAAGGTCTCGTACTCCGAGCAGATCGCGCCGATGCTGATCGACAACTGCGTCACCTGCCATCGCGCGGGCGGCATCGGCCCGTGGCAGATGACGAGCTACGACATGATCAAAGGCTTCGCGCCGATGATCCGTGAAGTCGTGCGCACCAAGCGCATGCCGCCGTGGCATGCGGATCCGCACACCGGCGTTTGGGACGGCGACCGCTCGCTGACCACCGCGGAGAAGCAGGCGCTGGTGCACTGGATCGAGGCCGGCGCGCCGCGCGGCAAAGGTTCTGATCCGCTCGCCGATCTGCACAAGACGTGGGGTGAGTGGGCGTTCGGCAAGCCCGACATGGTCATTGAAGTGCCTGCGTTCGATGTGCCGGCGACCGGTATCGTCGACTACAAGCGCTACGTGGTTCAGAACACGCTGGGCCGCGACGTGTGGGTGCGCGCCACCGACATCATTCCGGGCGATCGCGCGGTCGTGCACCACGTCATCGTCGGCGTGTATGACCCGAAGATTACCGACGAGCGGATGCGCATGATCAAGGCGTCCAGCCCATCGCTCGGCGCGTACGTGCCCGGCAACGGTCCGACGCTGTATCCGCAGGACACGGGCGTGCTGGTGCGCAAGGATCAGGCCTTCGCCTTCCAGATGCACTACACGGTTTCGGGCAAGGCGGTGAACGACAAGACGCGGTTCGGCCTGTACTTGCGCGATTCGGCGCCGACGTACGAGTTCAAGACCGTCGCGCTCGCGAATCCGAACATCAAGATTCCGGCGAACACGAAGGAGCACGCCGAGACGATCGCGCAAGTGTTCCCGCGCGACATGATCATCTATCGGCTGACGCCGCACGCGCACTTCCGCGGCCGCGCCTCGCAGTTCACCGCCATCTATCCGGATGGCCGCGAGGAGCTGCTGCTGTCGGTGCCGAAGTACGACTTCAACTGGCAGACGACGTACACACTGGCGAAGCCGCTGCAGGTGCCGGCGGGCACGAAGATCGTGCACACGACGGTGTACGACAACTCGTCGCAGAACCCGGCGAACCCGGATCCGAACCGGACCGTGCCGTGGGGCGAGCAGTCGTTCGACGAGATGCTGTACGGCGTGGTGCAGTTCCGCGAGCTGACGCCGGTCGGCGCCGAGGTGAAGGTATCGTCGGCAGCGGGCAACTAACGTAGCCAGCGAGGCTTGGCAAGGCGGCTAGCGACTCCCGTTGCTAGCCGCTTTTTCTTTTTCGTTCCTGGCTTTCATTTCCACGTTCATGAACAGGTCGGTGGTCGCATCTTCGAGGGTGCGCAACATCCAGCGCCGGCCGAACACCGACGGAGTCCAGAAGCCGGGCGTGATGCTGGTGCTATAGCGCACCAGCGTGCTGCCGTGCTCGCCAGGCGCTAGCTGCAAGTGGGTCTCGCCGTATTTCACGTCGCTGCGGCTCGGATCTGCTGACGCGGCCAGCGCATGCTGTGACTCCTCCACGCGCTCGACACGGTTGACGTTGCGGCAGAACCACCCCAGGCACATGCGCAGCTTCGTTTCCAGCACCGCCACGTTCGCCGTCGGACGGTCGATGACGCGCGCTTCCAGAATGCGCGTGTCCAACGAAGGATATTTCTCGTAGTCGCGCAGGACTGCCTCGACCTTATCGAGCGGCGCATCCAGCCGGACGTTCAGATCGCATTGGTAGCGCTTGTTGACGTAACGAGTCTCGCTGTGCTCGATCTCGAAAGCGCCGGCCGCGCCGGTCCAGAGCGAGGTGGCAGCGAGCACGGCGAAGGCGAGACTGGAACGGGACATGAATGAGACAGGCACGTTTGCACAATGAATTCTGTCTGTACGTGCCTATCCAGACGCCCAGCGTTCATTGTGGTTCCTTCTGGCGTTTGAAGATGTCCTTCAGCTTGTCGCCGAGCTTGTCCTTGATCGTCTCCTCGACCTTCTTCTTGGCCTCGCCCTTCAGGTAGCCCTCGAGGTCCGGGCGCACCTTCGGATCGCTCAGCGCGCCCGTGACCTTCACTGGGATCTGCGCGTCGACCATATCCTGCATCTGCGTCGTATCGGCGCCCTCGCGCGGGATCTTCAATACGGCAGCGACCAGGCGGTAGTCGAGGGCATGCTTCGGCAGATCGACCTTGCCCTGCCCGGTCACCTTCAGATACTGCATGGCGACGTTCAGGTCGTTGTTCGTCAACACACCATCTTTCATCGCGCCGGTGCCGGTCAGTGCGCTGAACGGCGTGCGCGGCGGGCCGCTCGGGCGCTCCGGAATCCCTTGCTGCTTGAGCACGGCACGCGCGCGGCGGATCTCGTACCACAGGTCCGCGCCTTCGAGCGCTCCGTCGGCGACGCTGAAATCCACCGTGCCATCGAGAGTCTTCATGATGTCGTCGGTCGTGCGACCGGCGCCGGCGAGCTTGATGTTCGCGTTGCCTTTGCCCGAGACGCGGTTGGTCTCGAAGAAATCCTTGAACAGCGGTGCGAAGTTCACGCCGCTGATGTGCTCGTCGAGCGTGACGCGCGCCGCGCTGCCCGTCGCGTCGATGCCGATGTCGCCGCGGTATTGGCCGCCGTACATCGAGGCTTCCGACGGATAGAAGCGCGCCTTGCCCTCGCGCGCATTCACGCCGAGGCGCAGCTTCGTGAACTTCATGCCCGCGAAAATCGCCTCCCCTACGACCAGCTGCCCGCGCGCGTTGAGCTTGCGCAACATCTCGACGGGAATCTCGGTCGGCGGCTCTTTCGCATCCTTGGCGGCCGGCTTCTCGCTCGGCGGCGGCAGGTAGCGATCGGCGTTGATGCGATCGACGTTCAGGTCGAAGCGCAGCGCCTTCGCCGCGAAGTCCGCGACGCCGAGCATGCCGCGCATCGTCGTATCGTCGAGCTTCATCACGATGTCGCCGACTTCGGCCGTGGACTTCGTGAGCCGCACGTTGCCGGCGAAGCTCAGCTGCTTGAGCACGTTCGGATCGGTGGTCTGCGGTGCCGCGACACCAACCTTCGGCAGCCACTCGCGCAGCGCCAGCGGATCGAGCTTGATCGAGCCCTTGAGCGTCGGCGCGTCGAGAATGTCCGCGCCGGTGAGACTGCCGGTCACATGCGCGCCGGCGGCATCGACGTCGAGCCCGCCAAGCTCCAGCGTCTGCGACGCGAGATTGACGTTGCAATCCTTCGCATTGAAGGCGACCGGCACGCCGGCTGCGGGCAACCCATCGCTCTTCCACGTCGTTTTGACCGTGAGGCCCGCAAGCGAGTACAGCTCCTTCGCGATATCGGCTTCGAGCGACTGCGCGCGCACTTCCACCGGCACGCCGTCAGCCGGATAGCCGGCACCTGAAACCGTGACGTCGATCTTCGGCTCGGCGAGGCGATGGACGTTGCGCTCGAGATCGGCGGTGACCTTCGCAGCGACCTTCACTTTGGCCGTGAGCGAGCGGTCCTGGTCGAGCACGAAGTCGGTCGAGAAATCGAACGGCTCGCCCGACGCCAGCCGCCCGGTCTTCAGATTGAAGTCGCGCACTTCGCGCCGGCTCTTCTGCTGCCGGTTTTCCATGACGAGCGCCGCATCGCTGATTTCCAGGCTCGCGACCGTCGGCACTTCGGTAGCGCCGCTTGCCGGCTGCGGCTGCGTCTCTTCGCCTGCGCCCTTGCCGAGATCTGCCCAGTTGTCGCGGCCCTGCTCGTCGGTGATCAGCCGGATGCGCGCACCGTCCAGCCGCACGTTGCCGACTTCGATCGTGCCGCCCAGCAGCGGCATCAAGCGCACGCCGACTCTTGCATGCTTGATCGAGACGAACGGCTCCGGGCCGAAACCCGGCGCGTCGCCGAGCGTCGCCGCTCCGCTCTCCAGCGCGATCCACGGAAACACCGACAGCTTGAGGTCGCCGCTCAGCGTCAGCTCGCGCCCGGTTTTCTCCTTGACGATTTTCTGGATGTCGTCGCGATAGTCGTTCGGGTCGACGAACACGAGGACCAGCACCAGGCCGATGACGATCAGGCCGATCAGTCCGGCCGCGACGTACGCGACTATCCGCAGCGGGCGCATGAGAATCCTCGGCAACTAATCCAATGGCAGGCTGGTGATGCTGTTCCGGCCGGCCGCTTTGCTCGCGTAGACGCCTTCGTCGCAGCGAGCGACCAGCGCATCGAAGGTCGCCCCTTGCGGCACGTTGTTCTGCCACCCCGCGACGCCGAAGCTTGCCGTCACCGCGAGCCCACCGGCCACGCCGGGAAAAGGTGTTGCGGCCACGCGCGCGCGCAAATGTTCAGCCGCCACCGCCGCGTTGCTGACATTGGTCTCTGGCAGCACGATCAGGAATTCCTCGCCGCCGTAGCGCGCGACCCAATCGACGCCGCGCACGCCGGCCTGAAGCTGTGCGAAGAACCACTTCAACACATCGTCGCCGACCATATGACCTTGCGTGTCGTTGATGCGCTTGAAGTGATCGACGTCGCACATGACCGTAGCCAGCTGGCGGCCGTAGCGCGCAGCGCGCTCGATCTCGTACGGCAGCCGTTCGGTGAGATAGCGCCGGTTGTACGCGCCGGTCAGCGGATCGGTGATCGACAGCCGCCGGTTCTCCTCGTTCGCCGTGCGCAGCGAGCGTTCGAGCGTCACGATGCGCCGGCCCGTGCTGAGCCTGGCAATCAGCTCCGGCTCGATGACGGGCTTGGTGAGATAGTCGTCGGCGCCCGACTGCAAGCCGGTCACGACGTGCTCGATGGCGTCGCGCGCGGTGAGCAGGATCGTATAGATGTAACCTTTGCCCGGTGTGGCGCGCAGCTCGCGGCACAGCGCAATGCCATCCATTTCGGGCATTTCCCAATCGGTGATCATCAGCTGGAAATCGCCGGCCGCGATTTTTTCGAGCGCTTCCTTGCCGTTGCCCGCAACCTCGACGCTGTAGCCGGCGCGCTTGAGCAGGCGCGCCATGATCAGCCGCTGCGTAGGCTCATCGTCGACGAGCAGGATGCGCCAGGCCTCCTGAGCCGTTGCGCTCGGTGAAACTGCGGGCTCGGTCATTGCGCACGGATCGTACCCGCTGCCGCTGCATGGCGCCAATAGCGGCCTTCAGCGGTTACAGATTTCCACGGTGCCGTTCAACGCCTTGATCCGTATGCGTCCGTCGCCGTTGCCTTCCTTGAAGCGCAGCGAGTTGCCCGGGCCGTATTCGCTGGTCCGGTGCGGCTTCGGCCCGAAGCAATTGTCGATGTCGCCATTGAAGGTCGAGATGTCGAACTCGGCATCCACCGTGCGCGGGAAGCGGAAGCGCAGGTCGCCATTGATCCCTTCAGCGTCGATGCGCACGTCGTCCGTCACCTTCGACGCGCGCAGCTCGACGTCGCCATTCGTGGTCCTGATGCGCGCCTTCGACAGTTCGGCCACGCGTACCGTCATATCGCCCGTGACGGTGTTCAGCTCCATCTCGGAGCCGATATCGTCGAGACGCAGGCCGCCGCTCACGCTCGTGGCACGCAGGATGCCTTTGCCGCTGTGCCCGCGGACGTTGACTTCGCCGCTGACGTTCTTGATCTCGAGGTCCTCGTTCCACAGTTCCGTCTGGATCGTGCCGCTCACGGCCTGCAGGCGCTGCATGCCGCGCACGTCTTTGATCGTCTGGTCGGCGCTCACGGTATTGACCACGAGCGAGCTGTTGCGCGGCACCTGCACGACGAGGTCGACGGAGCCCTGATACGACCGGCCCTTCGGCAGCACCACTTCGATCGTGGTGCGCGCGCCGCTGGTCTTGAAGTCCAGCCGCTGCACGCCTTCCGACAGATCGGCGAGCACGTGCACTTCGTTGCGGTCCCAGCCGGTCACCTGCACTTCGCCGGCGACGTTGCCGATGACGACTTCGCCGCGCGGATCGGCTTGCGCCCGCTTTTCGACTTCGTCCGCGCCGGCGGCTTGCGCCAGCAGGAGTGTCGCGGCGACTACTACAGCCACTCTCATAGATCGGTCCTCATCGAGCCTGCGGTCGGCAGCTCGCTCACGTTCGCGAGCAACTGCAGCTCGCTCTGGTAGGTCGACATCAACAGATCCTGCAGCAGCGGATCCGACGGATGCTGGGCCAGCGTCGCGGAGAGTTCGTCCGCAGCATGGCGCAGGTCCGCGAGGTTCTTTTCGACTTTGGCGCGATCCGCGGGCGCCAACGTCGCGAGCCGCTCCTGGAAGCGCTTGTCGAGCTCGGCGCGCGCATTGACGTACCCGGCGCCGAGGCGCTCGGACCCGAAGCTGAAGCTCGCGGGCTGACCGGTTACTTGCGGAGTCGGGGCGGCTTCGGGCGCGGTCTGCGCGACCTGCTGCTGCATCGACTGGCGCGTGACGTAGTAAGTAACGAACGAGGTGGCGAGCACGAGCAGCACGGCCGCGGCGAGACGAAACCAGTTCGCCTGCACGGGACTGGCCGGCGCCGCGATCGGCGTCTTCGCGATCTCCGCGCGGATCTGCGGCCACAGGTCGCGCTCGGGGGCCACGTCCTCGGGCAGCGAGGCCAGTGCCTCGTCCAGCGGGTCACGTCCGGTTCTGTTGAATTCATTCATCGGCCGTCTCCGGCAAACCCATCCGCTCGCGCAGCAAGCGGCGGCCGCGATGCAATTGCGCCTTGCACGTGCCGACCGCGATGCCGAGCATGTCTGCAACTTCTTCGTGGCTGTAGCCGTACACGGTCTGCAGCACGACGACGTGGCGCGAGCCCGGCGGCAGTGTCGCTAGCGCGCGCTCCACGTCCATCACTTCACCTGCGTCGTAATCACGGTGCGACTCCACCGGCGCGTCCTGCGCGTCGGCAACGGCCTCATCGTCGGACTCCGCGCGCGTGCCGTGATTGCGCTGGTGCGTGAGGACTTCGTTGACCGCGATGCGGTGCAGCCACGTGCCGAAGGCGCTGCGACCCTCGAAGGCCGCGAGACTCCGCCAGGCACGTATGAAAGTCTGTTGCACGCAATCCTCCGCCACGTCACGCCGCCGGGTCATCCGCAGGCACAGGCCCATGACCTTGCCGCTATGAAGCCGATACAGGCGCTCGAAAGCCTTCATGTCGCCCTTGCGGGCTGCAGTCACCAAGGCGCTGTCAGAGAGCGGCGAGCGATCCGCAGTGAGTGCCGAACTGTGGGTTCCGGCCCCGGTCGTCAAAGTCGCCTCTCTCCTATCGCGTTTGTTGTTTGGATGCCGCGCGAGGAGAGCAGGTTTAAGCCAAGAACGGGGAGTTTGTCACGGATTTACGGACCGTGACCGGGGTGGAAAAACGTCAGCCCTGGTTGGCGTTCCATTCCCGGACGGCGCGTTCCAGCGCGTCGCCGGGCATCGGGCGGCCGATGAAATAGCCCTGGGCGCGGTCGCATTCCACCGAATCGAGGAAATCCAGGACTTCCTGGGTCTCCACGCCCTCGGCGCACGCGGTCAGGCGCAGCTTGTGGGCCAGCAGCACCATGGTTTCCACCATCGTGCGCGCGTCCTCGTGGGCGAAGATGTCGCGCACGAACGAGGTGTCGATCTTCAGCTCGCTGAACGGCATCAGGTACAGCTGCTTGAGCGAGGAATAACCGGTGCCGAAGTCGTCGATCGACAGGCCGAAATTCTTCACGCGCATGCGCGTCAGCACGTCCATCGTCGTGCCGGGGTCGAACATCGCCGCGCTCTCGGTCACCTCGAAAATGATCCGTCGCGCATCGGCGCCCACCTGCGCCGCCATGCGCGCCACCTGATCGGGGAACGCGAGGTCGTTCAGCAGCTGCGGCGACAGGTTGATTGCGACCGACAGCTGCAGCCCCGCCGCATCCCAGATGCGGCATTGGGCCAGCGACATCTCGAGTACCTGCTCGGTGAGGCGGCGAATCAGCCCATTCTTTTCTGCGAGCGGAATGAAGCGCGCCGGCGAGATGAAGCCGAGCGACGGATGATGCCAGCGCGCGAGCGCTTCGACGCCTTCGACGATCCACCGGTTCGGCGCGACGCGCGTCGCCTTCGGCTGGTAGTGAACCTGAATTTCGTGCGCGTCGAGCGCGGCTTCGAGCACCGCTGGATTGATCGGCGAATCTGCGCGCAAGCACTGACGCAGCATCAGCTCCAGGTCCGCGAGCAGGATCGGCTTCTGCAACGCGCCCAGCATCGCCAGGCCCTGGGCCTTGCCGATCTGCTGCGCAGTGGCTAGCACGCGCTGATCCATACCGCTCGCGACCAACACCTGCGCCTTGCTGCCGCGCTCGCCGAGATAGCGCAGCAGCTCGATGCCGTCGGCACCGGGCATCTGCAGGTCCAGCACCACGACGGTCGGCTGAAAATCCTGGACGGCGCGCCGAAACTCGTCGGGCTCCGTGACGGCCAGCGACTCGAAGCCGAGGCCGGTCGCGGCCTCGGAGATGAACTCGCACAGGTCCGGCTGATCGTCGATCACCAGCAGCTTGTTGGCCTGCTCAGGCAACGCGTGCCTCCCGATCCAGCACGTGCCGGATGCGCGTGGCCAAGTCCTCGTTGCGATACGGTTTGGCGATCACGTCGGCTGCCGTCAGGCCAGCTGTAGCAGCCAGCGCGGTGTTGTCGGCGTAACCCGTGGTGAACAGAATTTCGATCTGCGGTCGTATCTCGCGCGCGCGCGTCGCCAACGCCGGGCCGAGCATGCCGCCCGGCATCATGATGTCCGTGAACAGCAAGTCGATGTGCTCGCTGCCTGAAAGTATGCGCAACGCCGCGTTTGCGTTCGGCGCAGAGAGCGCGCGATAGCCGAGCTGCGATAGCGCAGTCACCACCGTCTCGCGCAGATCGGCGTCGTCTTCGACGACGAGTATCGTCTCGTTGCCGCCCGGCGCGATCTTGGTAACGATCGTGTCCTGGAGCGTGGTCTGCTCTTCCAGGCAGCGTGGCAACAGAATCGTCACCGTCGTGCCCTGCCCCACGGCGCTCTCGATCGTGGCAACACCACCCGCCTGTTCCGAGAAGCTGTCGACCATCGCGAGCCCGAGACCGCTGCCGCGACCGGATTCCTTGGTGGTGAAGAACGGCTCGAACACGCGCTTGAGCACGTCGGGCTCGATGCCCACGCCCGTGTCGCTGACACTGATCGAGACGAACTCGCCCGGCTCGATCTCCGGATGATCGCTGCAGAAAATCGAATCGAGATAGACGTTGCGGGTCCGTACGGTCAACCGCCCGCCCTCGGGCATCGCATCGCGTGCGTTGATCGCGAGATTCAGGATCGCGTTCTCGAACTGACCCGCGTCGACGCGCGTGTGCCACAGATCGTGCGCCTGCACCATGTGCACTTCGACCGACTCGCCCAGCGTACGCTGCATCAGCTCGGTCAGGCCCGACAGCTGACGGTTCGCATCGACAACGACGGGATCGAGAATCTGCCGGCGTGCGAACGCCAGCAAACGCCGCGTCAGATCAGCGCCTCGCACTGCTGCGCGCATTGCCGTGTGCACCTTGCGTGCAAGCGTCGGCGTCTCGGAGACGCTGCGTTCCAGCAGCTGCAAGTTGCCGATGACGACACCGAGCAGATTGTTGAAGTCGTGCGCGATGCCGCCCGTGAGCTGGCCGATCGCCTCCATCTTCTGCGCTTGCAGCAGGCGCGCTTCGAGGCGGCGCTGCTCGGTGAGGTCGTAGATGATCGAGAAGAAGCCGAGCACCGCGCCGTTCGCATCGACCTGCGGCACGTAGTGGTTCTGCCACTCGCGCATGATGCCGTGACGCATGGCCGTGTGCCGCGAGTGCACGCGCTCGCCCGCCATCACCTTGTCCACATAGGGCATCACGACAGTGAACATATCGGTGGGCAACAGCTCGCGCAGGCCCTTGCCGATCATCTTCGTCGCGGGAACGCCGAGCCACTCCTCGAACGCCCGGTTCGCGTACGTCATGAGGAAGTCGCGATTGAAATAGTTGATCGGCGTCGGCACAGCGTTCAGCGTCAGCTCGAAGAAGTCGCGCGTCTCGCGCAGCTGGCGCTCCGCGACCACGCGATCGGTGACGTCCTGCAACGTGCCGTGCAGACGCACGATCTTGCCGTTGCGACGCTCCGCCTTGATGATCATGCGCACCCACAGCTGGCGGGCGCGCGCGCTGGTCAAGCGCAGATGCAAATCGCTGCTGGCGCCCGTGTCGATTGCGTGCTGCGAAGCTTCGATCAGCTTCTTCTTGTCCTCCGGATGAAACATGTTGCGGCTGGCGTTCAGCTCGATCGTCTGGCCGAACGGCAGGTCATGAATCGAGTACAGCGCCTCGGTCCAGTGGATCTTGTGAGTCTCGACGTCGTATTCCCAGCCGCCGATGCGCGCCGTCGTCTGCATGTCCTTCAGCAGATTGTCGAGACGCACGCGCTCGCCGACGTCGTGGAACACGAGCACCGTGCCGACTGTCGCGCCCTGCTCGGTGACCGGCACGATGCGATATTCGACGGGACGGAACTGGCCGTTCTTACGCCGCAGCAGCGCGCCGACGCCGCGCATGATGTCGGTCGTGTACCGCACGCGACGCACCGGATCGGTCCGGTTGTCGTCGTCGCTCTGCGTGTTGATCAGGACGCGATAGTCGAGACCCGGCAGCTCCTCGATTTCGTAACCGAGCAGCTTCGCCGCGGCGGGATTCGCGTAACGCACCTGGCCGACGTTATCGAGCTCGAGCACGCCCTCGCCCGCGCCTTCGACGATCGCCTGGTTGCGACGATGAGTCGACGCGGCATCGTTGCGCGACGGCACGGCCTTGCTCTCGCCGCGCCTGAGCAACAGCCAGACGAGCGGCACGCTTGCCAGCAACAGTCCGACGACGAGACCTGCGATCCCGGAACCGGTGAGCAGTCCTTGCAGCGCTTCGGTCAAGGCTTCTGTCCGGGCTCCCGGCCCGCGTACCAATTGACGGCGTACTGCATCAGCTGCGCCGAGGTGCGCAACGAGAGCTTGCGCTTGATCCGCTGCCGGTGCGACTCGACAGTCTTGACGCTGAGGTTGAGCGCTTCGGCGGTCTGTCGCGTCGACAGGCCTTTGCCGATCATGTGCAGCACCTGCAGCTCACGATTGGTCAGGCTGTCGACCGGGTTGGAAGAGATGTACGCGCCGCCGGACGCGAACTTTTCGATCATGCTGTTGCCGACCGCTTCCGAAACGTAGATGCCGCCGTCGAGCACGCGACGCAGCGCCACCAGGAACTGGTCGGAGGCAGCCTGCTTCATGATGTAGCCATTCGCGCCGGCCGACAGCATGCGCTCCGCATAGATCGCTTCGTCGTGCATCGACAAAACGAGCAGCGGCAGCGAGGGATAGTGCGCGCGTGCATCCTTCACCAGCTCCAGGCCGTCGCCCTGCTTGAGCGACACGTCGACGATCACGGCGTCCGGCTCGAGCTCGCGGATCAGCGACTTCGCCTCGCGCGCCGTCTCGGCTTCGCCACACACTTCCAGATCGGATTCGGCCTCGATCAGGCGACGCAGGCCCTGCCGGACGATCGGATGATCGTCGACGATCAGCACACGTCGCTTGCGGTCCTTCGACACGCCGCCGCCCGACGGCCGATGCGCGGGCTTGAACAGAGAGGGGCCAACGGTCATTGCATCACTCCTCAGCAATTAGTCCTTGTAGTGTTCTCAGTTGGTGCGGTTCGGGTCAGCCTGCTGCCGTGCTCAGCCGGCCGCGACGGCGCGTGCGCGGCGTGCGGGCTGGTCGTGCCAGGGGTTCCAGCGGACATTCGCACACGATGCGCGTGCCTTGCGGCTCGACCCGCTCGAAGCGGACTTCGCCGCCGAGTATGCGCGCACGGTATTGCATTATCTTCAGTCCCATGCCGGCAGCGTCTACTGCGTCGGCCGGCATGCCGGTGCCATCGTCGGTTACGGTCAAGCGCACCTTAGCTCGGGCACCATGCAAGTGCAGCCGTATAGTCCGCGCACGACCGTGGCGAACGGCGTTGCGCACGGCTTCCTGCGCGATCCGATACAGATGGTTCGCCAGCTCGGCGCCGAGCGGACGAATCGTCTTGACCCGATGGGTGCAGACGATCTGCACGCCGTAGAGCTCCGCCGCGTGCATGGCCAGACCGTCGAGAGCGTCGGAGAGTCCACCGCGCTCCAGGTTCACAGGCGACAGGCCGCGCGCGAGCGCACGCGTGCTTTCGATAGCGTTGTTCACGAGCCGGGTGATGCCCTCGATCTCCGGCAGGATCGGCGCGTACTCGCTCGCGAGCCGGCCGGCAACGCCGCGCAGCATCAACGCGATGCCGGTCAGCTCCTGGCCGAGGCCGTCGTGCAAGTCGTTGCCGATGCGGTATTGCTCGCGATTCACGGCCTGCAGGATCGCGCGCTCCAGTTGCTTGCGCTCGCTCACGTCCTGCAGCACCACGAGGCAGTGATGGCGGCCGGCTACGTCGAAGCGCGAGAGCAGTCCGGCCGCGGCAAAGTGACTGCCGTCGCTGCGCAGTCCATCGAACTCGACGCGCACCGAGCCCTGGCCCTGCGGATCGGACGCCAGCTGCTGCCAGCGCTCGGGTTGCTCGAACGGCCAGCCGGCGAGCTGCGTCATCGCGCGGCCGATCAGCTCGCCGCGGCGATAGCCGAACATCGTGTCGAAAGCGGGATTGGTAATCTCGACGACCGCCTCCTCGCTCACGACCGCGACGCCTTCGAGCATCGACTCGATCATGCGTGCCTGCGTGGCGATGGCGCGCTCGGCGCGCACCTGTTCGGTGGTCTCGGAAGCGATCATCGTGATCGCGACGATCTGCTGTTGCGAGCGGATCGGGCTGATGCGGATGTCGAAGTGGCGCGACTCGCCGTCGTCGAGCATCGCGGAATAGCCGTCGACCTGGCCGGTCGCGAGCACACGATGCATCGCTGCGAGCGCTTGCGGATGCAGCTCATGCGGCAGGAATTCAGTGACTGCGAGACCTTGCAGCTCGTGCGCGCTGCGCCGGCCGACGCCACGGTTCGCGAGCAGCACGCGCAGACGCCGGTCCAGCACGAGCACATAGTCCGGAACCGACGCGATCAATTCGCGCAGCGGCTCGCTCGCCCAGGCTGCCGGGGAGGACAGGTCGCTGGTGGCGGAGGCGGCAGTGACCGCGGTTTTTTTCGTCGCAACGCTCAAAGGGCCCTGCACCGGCGCTCTAATTTGACCGCCAAATGGTGTTGGAGCCCTCGTGTAGGGGATATCAGTTAATCCCTTAATGTGGCACGCGACGCGCGCGCCATCGCGCCATTCTGTGCAGCGCGTCGCGCCTCGTAGCCCGAGGCGAAACAAGGCGTTGGCGCCGTTGGAGAGGTCGGGCGGCCCTAAGCCGAACCGTGGCTCAAGCCGGGAGTGCCGCCCCGGTCGGAGACCCATTGCGTGGCGTAGCGGATCAGCTCGCTGGTCGAGCGCAGATTGAGCTTCTCGCGCATGTGGCGGCGGTGCGCATCGACCGTCTTCATCGAAAGGTCCAGGCGCTGCGAGATCTCGCGCGTACTGATGCCCTCGCCGATCAGGCGAAACACTTCCAGCTCCCGCTCGGTGAGCGCGGAGACCGGATCTTCGTCGACGCCGGGTGCCCGGCCGCGGGCGACCTGCGTCAGCAGTCTTTCGCCCATGGCGGCGCTGACGTGCCGCTGTCCGCGTGAGACTTTCCGCAGTGCACCAAGGAAGTCCGTGCCCGCGACGTTCTTCATGACATAACCACTGACCCCGAGCCGTAACAGCCGCTCGGCGTAGAGCGCTTCGTCCTGCATCGAGAGCACGAGCACCCGCACGTTCGGGTGCGAGCTGCGAATCCAGCGCACCAGGTCGACGCCGTCGTCTGCGCCCAGCGCGAGGTCCACCACGGCTACATCGGGGTTCTGCGAGGCAATTGCCGTGCGCGCGTCCGCGATGGACGACGCTTCGCCCGCCAACAGGAACTCGTTCTGGCCGGCCAGGAGCTGCTTCAAGCCTTCGCGAACGAACGGGTGATCGTCGACGATTACGATGCGCGTCTGATCGGCCATGCCCTGTCCTCTTGCCTCCTGTCCTGGGGCGAGTCTTGCGGCGCGATCTGCGTGGGGCAATCCTCATTTTCCACAGGCGCCGCACAGTGATAGCGTTGCTCCCGGTCACGGACGGAAGGCTTGATGCGCAGGTTATGAAGAAAAGTACGGGCAGGCTCCGTTTCGTACTGCTCGAGGACGACCCGAACGATGCCGAGCTGATCCAATTGCAGCTGGCGAAGGACGGGATCGAAGTCGACTGGCGGCACGTCGTCGCCGAGCGCGACTTCCGCGAGGCCCTCGCGGGCGCGCCGCCGGACCTGGTGCTCGCCGATTACACGCTGCCCGGATTCGACGGGCTGGCTGCGCTGAAGATCCTGCTGCAGCACTCGCCCGACACGCCCTTCATTTTCGTTTCCGGCTCGCTCGGTGAGGAACGCGCGATCGAAGCGCTGAAGAGCGGTGCCACTGACTACGTGCTGAAAGACCGGCTGCAACGCCTGCCGGCGGTCGTGATGCGCGCGCTGATGGAAGCGCGGGAGCGGCGGGAGCGGCGCGAGGCAGAGGCAGCTCTCGAAGAACAGCGCGTATTGCTCAGCACGCTGATCGACAGCCTGCCCGAGATCATCTACGCGGTCGACACGAACAACCGCGTGAAGGTCGTCAACAAGGCGCTGCTGGATACGCTCGGTCGCCGGCGCGATCAGGTCATGGGCCGCACGCTCGCGGACATCTCGAACGACGAGAACGTCGCCGACATCGAGGCGCAGGCTGCGACGACGATGCGCACCGGCCGCGCGCTCACCGACCAAGAGCGGGCGTGGATCTCGACCGATGGCTCAGTGCGCTGGTTCAACTACACGCATGTGCCCTTGCGCGATCACGGCACAGTGTCGGGCCTGGTGTGCACGGTGCAGGAGGTCACGACGCGCCGCGAGCTGGAGCAGGAAATCCTGGAGATCTCCAATCGCGAGCAGCGCCGGCTCGGCAGCGACCTGCACGACGGCCTGGGCCAGGAGCTCACCGGTCTGTCGCTGCTACTGAAAGGGCTGGAAGTGCAACTGTCGCGTGAGGCGCCGCAGTACACGTCGCACATCACCAAGATCACCGACTTGCTCGCGCACGCGATTCAGAGCACGCGCTCGCTTGCTCGCGGTCTCGCGCCCGTCAACCTCGAGCGCGGCGGCTTGCCGGAAGCGTTGAAGCATCTCGCAGCGCGTTGCACCGACATGTACAGCCTGCAGTGCACGTTCGGCAACGGCTCGCAGAAGCTGCCGGATCTGGAAGAAGGCGCGGCGACGCATCTGTACCGGATTGCGCAGGAAGCGACGACGAACGCTGCGCGTTACGCGCGGGCGAAGACGATTGCGATCGACCTGCGCTCAACGGGGCGCAAGCTGCAGCTATCGATCGCGGACGACGGCATCGGCCTGTCGGCGGGTCTGGCGCAACGCCGACCGGGCATGGGACTGAAGATCATGGAGTACCGCGCGCGCATGCTCGGCGGCACGATCAATTTCGAAGAGCCCAACCCCGGCACGCGGATCGTGCTGTCCGCGCCGCTGCATCTCTTGCGTCAATCCAAAGAGAAGCTCAGCAGAGCCGTGTAGGTCGGGCTTTAACCGACTCTTACTTGCGCATCACCGGCACTAACGTGTGGTCCGCGCCGTTCCACACCTGGATGAAATTCTCGATCTCCGCCGCCGGCATCGCCGATGCAATGAAATCTCCCTGCATGGCGTCGCACGCGCTCTGATCCAGGAACTCGAACACCGCCGGCGTCTCGATCCCTTCTGCACAGACCGTCAGCGACAGGTTGTGCGCGAGATCGATGATCGCGCGCACGATCGTCGCGGCCGGCTTCGCCGTCGCGATTTCCGAAATCACGGTGCCGTCGATCTTCACTTCGCTGAACGGCATCTTGTAGAGCTGCGTCAGCGACGACGTGCCGGTGCCGAAGTCATCGAGCGACAAGCCGACCCCTTTCACGCGCAGGCGCGTGAAGATGTCCATTACCAGCTCGGGGTCGTCGAGCGAAGCCGCTTCGGTCACCTCGAGCGTGAGCTGCTCGGGCGCGACTTCGAACTCGCGGAACACGCGTGTCAGCCGGTCCGGGAATTCCAGGTCCTGCACCAGCCGCGGCGAGAGATTCACGGACGCGGCGAGATCGAGCCCGCGCTGCCGCCAGTGGCCGATCTGCCGGATCGCGTCCGTGAGCACGAAGTCGGTCACGTCGACGATCAGGCCCGACTGTTCCGCCAGCGGCAGGAACTCGCCGGGATAGAGCAGGCCGAGGCGTGGATGACGCCAGCGTACCAGCGCCTCCGCGCTGCGTACCTGCCAGTCGCCGGCGGTGCGCACGACCTTGGGCTGGTAATGCACGACCAGCTCGTGCTCTTCGATGCCACGGCGCAGCTCCTCGATGGAAATGCGTGCGCCAGGTTCCAGATGCTTAGTAAGCAAGCTTTCGATCTCCTCGAGCATGGCCGGCTTCTGCAGAGTGCCGAGCATCTTCAAACCGAGCGAGTCGCCGAGCTGGCGCGCGCTCGCCAGCACTCGCTGGTCCATGCCGCTCGCCAGCAGGATGCCGGATGTCACACCCTGGCGTGCTAAGTAGCGCAATGCCTCGATGCCGTCCATACCGGGCATCTGCAGGTCCAGCAGGATCAATGACGGCTGCCGGCGTGCCAGCTGCTCGCGAAAGCTGGTGGCAGTGTCGGCAGTGATGACGTCGCAGCCGATTCCTTGGCCGATCTGCTCGATCAGCTCCAGAAAATCGGTCTCGTCATCGACCGCCAGTAGCAGATTCCTCTCACGCCGGAACACGCTCATCCTCCTGTGTGCGGAGCCGACAGCGTACTCGCACGAGGGGCGTTTCGTCTCCCTGCGGCGCCGCACGCAGTGACGGCGATCACAGAGAAGTGACGCGTGACCGTCGCCTACCTCGCCAGCCAGCCGCCGTCGACGGGAATGATCGTGCCGTGCACGTAGTCGGAAGCCGCCGATGCGAGGAACACGGCAGCGCCGCCCAGATCGGACGGCTTGCCCCAGCGGCCGGCCGGAATGCGGCCGAGGATGTCGCGATTGCGTTGCTCGTCCGTGCGCAGCGCCGCGGTGTTGTTGGTCTCGAAGTAACCTGGCGCGATCGCGTTCACGTTGATGCCGCGCGCCGCCCATTCGTTCGCGAGCAGGCGTGTGATGCCCGCGAGCCCGCTCTTGCTCGCCGTGTACGACGCCACGCGAATGCCGCCCTGGAAAGAGAGCATCGAGGCGATGTTGATGATCTTGCCGCCGCGTCCCGCCTGCACCAGCGACTTCGCGACTGCCTGCGCCAGGAAGAACGGCACTTTGAGATTGAGGTTCAACGCCGCGTCCCAGTCCTCTTCGCTGAACGTGAGCGCGTCGTCGCGGCGGATGATGCCGGCGTTGTTCACGAGGATGTCGACGCGCCCGGCGACTTTGATCGTCTGCGCCACGACGTTCGCTGCTTCCTGCCGGCGTTCCAGGTCCGCGCTCAGTGCGTGAAACTTCCGTCCCGCCGCGGTAACGCCGCGCTCGGCATCCGCAGTGCTGGAGCGTGCGACGCCGACGATGTCTGCGCCGGCCTGAGCCAGCGCGATCGCGATGCCCTGCCCCAGGCCCGTGCTGGCGCCGGTCACGAGCGCCACCTTGCCGTGCAGTGAGAACGGATTTGCAGGGTTCTGTGCAGTCATGATGTTACTTCGGTCCCGGCGTCACTTGAGCTGGCAGATGTCGAGCACGTTCATGTCGGTGTAATCCAGGTTCTCGCCGCCCATCGCCCAGATGAAGCTGTAGCTGCGAGTACCGGCGCCCATGTGGATGGACCACGGCGGCGAGATCACGGCTTCCTCGTTCTGGAGCACCAGGCTGCGCGTGTCGTCGGGCTCGCCCATGAAGTGCAGCACGCGCTGAGCGCTCTTGTCCTGCGACGAATCCTGTTCCAGATCGAAGTAGAAGTAGACCTCGGAGCGACGATCGTGCAGGTGCGGCGGCATCGTGTTCCACACGCTGCCGGGCTTGAGCATCGTGAGCCCGAGCAGCAGCTGCGCGGAGCGGCAGGTCGCGGGCACGATGTACTGATAGATCGTGCGCTCGTTCGACGTCTCCAGCGCGCCACGTTGCAGCGGCACCGCCTTGTCGATCGAGAGCTGCACCGGCTCGAAACGCGCGTGTGCCGGAGTCGAAATGAGATAGAACTTCGCCGGCGTGCCGGCCGTACGCGACTCGAACGTCACGTCCTTCGTTCCCATCGGCACGTACAACCCGTCGCGTGGCGCGAGATCGAATGCCTTGCCGTCGAGTGTGACGCGGCCAGCCGCCTTGCCGATGTTGACGACACCCAGCTCGCGCCGCTCGAGGAACGGCTTGCCGGCAGCGGAGGCCGGCTCGGTCTGATCCGGCAGGCGCAGTGCGCGCGTCGCGGCCATCGCACCGCCAATCACGAAGCGCTCGTAGTGTGCGTAGTTGAGAGTGATCGCGTCGGCTGCAAACAAGCCCTCGACCAGGTAGCGGTCGCGCAGCTGCTGGTTGCTGGCGCCGGCCATCATGTCGGGATGCGTTGCGTGATAGGTCTTCTTGAACACGAGCGGGTCCCAATAAATTGACTAGAGTTTGTAGGCTTCTTTGGGCAGACGATACGCAAGATCCACGGCGATCTCAGCAGCTTCGTCTTCTTCCAGTCGATGCTCGACGACCAGCCGCGCGAGGAAGCTGCAGTCCACTCGCCGCGCCAGGTCATGCCGCGCCGGAATCGACAGGAACGCGCGCGTATCGTCGTTGAAGCCAACCGTGTTGTAGAAGCCTGCGGTCTCGGTGGTCTGCTCGCGAAAGCGACGCATGCCCTCGGGACTGTCGTGGAACCACCAGGCCGGGCCGAGCTTGAGAATTGGATAGTGGCCCGCCAGTGGCGCCAGCTCGCGGCTGTACGAGGTCTCGTCGAGCGTGAACAGGATCAGCGTGAGCGCGCGCTCGTTGCCGTAGCGATCGAGCAGCGGCCGCAGTGCGTGTACATATTCGGTTTGCTGCGGTACGTCTGCGCCTTTGTCGCGCCCGTAGTGCGCGAACAGCCAACGGTTGTGATTGCGAAACGCGCCGGGGTGCAGCTGCA